>Ga0126371_10002854_pt1 | contig 15012 bp, 11 predicted proteins | sample PanSoiMetaPlot_4_FD_110145 | JGI IMG/M metagenome (GOLD analysis project Ga0126371, IMG submission 110145) | Tropical forest soil microbial communities from Panama - MetaG Plot_4 | ecosystem: Environmental > Terrestrial > Soil > Tropical forest > Bulk soil | place: Panama | collected 2016-02-17 | reverse complement strand
GGACTCAATTTCTGAGCAAAGGCCCCTGCCAAAGCAAGGGCCTACACGTTGCTCTACCACAAATCAAGCTGCCGACGTCGCATACTGCTCCGGCTGCTGATCGAACTTCGTCTTACACTCCTTGGAGCAAAAGTTGAAAGTCTTTCCTCCGTACTGTGATTCAAATTGAGATTTATTCGGATCCACTTTCATTCCACAGACAGGATCAGTGTTCATTTCCGTCACTCCTACGAAGTTTGTGTTCGTAGAAAAATTGTCGACCCAACCAGCGGGGAATTCCGCTCGGGTAGTTCCTGTAATCTCCTCCGCTGCCTTCCCTGTGTAACCCTGTGCCCTCAGTGGTGACATGGTTTTCTTGAACCTTTCCCGCCCCTAATTCGTACTACTGACAAGGCATGAACCTTTCGCGCCGTACCCGTCGACGCCCTGTTGGCATTTCTGATTTATCTGGCCGCCTGCACAGGGGCAGGAATCTACGTAGCAGATGGTACGCTCCATCCCGGACGCCGCCTGCGTACGAATGAAGAAACCGCCGCCGTGCGCGACTCTGTTCGCGCTGTCGGTGCCGATCTTACCGATGTGTCGATCACCACACCAGATGGCGTCTCTCTAAGTGCCTGGCTAATCAACGCTCAGCGTGCAAACGGGAGCGCCGTGATCCTGTTGCATGGCTTGGGTGCCAATCGCCTTGGCATGACTGGATACGCCAGACTCTTCACCGACCACGGATTCAGCGTGCTTCTGCCCGATGCTCGTGGCACGGCATGAACGGTGGCTCGCTTGTCACTTACGGTCTTCTTGAACGCAATGAGATTCACCAAATGAGATTCACCAATGGATCGGTTTGTTGCAGAAGCCGGTGCATCAGCAAGGCATTTTTGGCCTGGGAGAATCGATGGGAGCGGCCGAACTGCTGCAGTCTGTCGCGACGCATCCGGAATTCTGCGCGATTGCCGCCGAGAGTCCCTTCGCCGATTTTCGGGAGATCGCCTACGACCGCATGGGACAAGCTTTCCAAACGGGCCCATGGCTGGGCCCCACTCTTCTCAGGCCGGTGGTCGAAGTAGCATTCCTGCGCGTTCGCTGGAAATACGGGCTCGACATGCAGATGGTTTCGCCGGAACAATCCATCGCCGACAGAAGAATCCCAGTCCTCCTCATTCATGGACAAGCCGACAGCAATATTCCTGTACGCCACTCCCGAATGATTCATACCCAGGATGCGCATACAGTTCTGTGGGAAGTCCCGAACGCCGACCACTGCGGAGCACTCAGCGTGGCGCCAAAAGAATTCGAAGAGCAGATTCTGGATTGGTTCTCAATAAAGCCGCAGAACGTAGCACAGCAAATGGTCACTCCATAACTCCGCACCACTATCTCTGTCAGATGGAATCCTCAGCGGTCTCTGCGGCATTCCTCGGCGAACCCGGCGCTAAAAAGCTTTTGCTTTTGCCTTTGCTAAGGTTTCCGATAAACCACGCCACTCTTCATCACGAAATCCACCTTCTCCATCACCGACACATCGCTCAGCGGATCACCTGGAACAACCACGATATCCGCCAGCTTTCCAGCCTCCACAGTTCCGAGCGAATCCTTCACGCCCAGTAATTCCGCGGCCGTGATGGTGGCCGCACGAATCGCCTGCGCCGGAGTCATCCCAAACTTCACCATCGACGAGAATTCCTTCGCCGGATTTACCTTCCAATCGAAGCCTCCGGCATCCGTCCCGAATGCAATCTTCACTCCCGCCTTCATCGCCCGCCGAAATGTATCTTCATGAATCTGGATCATCTTCACCCAGACCGTCGCGCCCTCGGCGGCTCTTCCCTGCGCCACATACTCACCCACAAAAATCGTCGGCACGTAATAAATTCCGCGCGACGCCATCGTCTTCAAGTCGTCTTCTGCGATGTAGTTCCCGTGTTCGATCGAATCAACGCCCGCCTCGACCGAGTTGTGCACACCCTTCAAAGCCATCGCATGCGAAGCAACTTTGTGCCGCTCGCGGTGTGCCTCATCTACAATCGCGCGCAACTCATCCATGGTGAAAGTCGGGATATCATCAAGCACTCCATCTTCGCGCACGCGATAGGAGCGGTCGCTGTACACCTTGATCCAGTCCGCCCCGTGACTGATCTGTTCGCGCACCGCCTGCCGCGCACTGTCCGCGCCGTCGACAAGCTGCACTCCATGCGGCACCATCACTGCCGGTGAGTAGCCTTGCAGCGGATATGCACCCGTCACATCCAAAGCCCGCGTCGCGACTTGCATCCGCGGCCCGGGAATCACGCCGTTGCTAATCGCTTTCTTCACATCTGCATCGGCGTATCCGGCGCCTTCCGTCTCCAGATCGCGAATCGATGTAAAACCATATTCCAGTTCCCGCCGCGCATTCACGGTCGCGAGAATCGTGCGGTACTCCGGCGATTGCTTGAGTAGTTGCTGGTCGTAGTCTGCGGCGGTGATGTCTCCCTGCAGCAATACATGCGTGTGCGTGTCCATCAATCCCGGCAAGCAAGTCTCATGCGACAGATCGACGACGTCGGCGCCAGCGGGTGCGGCAGCAGCGACATCTTTGATCTTGTCACCCTCAATCACGACGAACACATTCTTCCGCAACGAATCCCCGCGCCCATCAAACAAGCCTCCACAGTGCAACGCAACTGCTTTCGCAGTGACAGTCTGTCCCAAAACGGGCAGCGTCGTGATCAACAAACCCAAAAATCCACACGCAACTCTCCGCATAGCTTCCTCCTACCGAGAACTGTTTCTGCATTTCCTGTGCACGCCCTGTGGACAATCCGGCGGCCCACTTTACCAGATTCATCGTGCGGAGCGGCGCACATTCAGGAACTCTCACGATCACGCGTATCCACAACGGCTCTCGCAGATTTTTCTTGACGAGTGAAAATTCCCGGGAACCCTTGCCCGAGTTTTTCCTCAGTTGCACCAAAAATATTGAATTGACCCACGGCGATTTCGCACTTACAGTCTCCTTCGCCCACACGAAAATAAGCAGCACGTCCCAGTTGCCGCAGAGCCGCTTTAAGGACGGGCACTCACAGAAACATCAGCCGTACTCTGGGGTCAGCAAGCCATGAAATCAGTGCAATGGAAAACCTATCGCACCCGCTTCCTTGTCAAAGCCAAACAGCTGAGCTCCAACCTCAGCTTCACCGACCATCTCGGCCGACATCACTGCGGGCGCAAGGGTGACTACCTGGTGGAGTCCAACGACGGAGTTCTGAGCATCGCCCCGCGGCAGATTTTCGAGGACATTTACGTCCCCATGTGCCCTTCGCCAGAACCAACGGCCGAGCATTCCGACGAAAACGAGTCCTCGATCCAAAGGCAACTTCGCTTCGAGCCACTCCAAATCGAAAAGATTAAAACCGATTTCAGCGACGGACATCAGCGCCTCACAAATATCGCGAGATTGCCTCGCATTCGAAAGTCGCCCCAGCCAGTTCGTGTCAGCGCCTCCAGGCTGAGGCTCATGTGAGCAAACGCAGTTTCGAGTTTCAGGTTTCAAGTTTGCAGAGTCTCCAAAGTCAGGCCGAGACCGTTACCCGGGTTCTTGAACCGCTTTCGGATTTTTCAATTTTTCGGGCAACGGCAACTTTCTCCGATCAGCCCGTAGGAGCTAGGAGCGAGGAGCCGAATGCCGAAGCAACTGAGGTCGAGATCGTGGAAACATCAACCTGGAAACATCGAAACCTTGCTTTGTGTGGAAATCCCGTCCCCAAGACCGCATCAAGCCCGTCATTGCTAGGGATACAACCTATAGTGTTTCCCTCTTGACATGTACAACTGGCGGGAGTAACTTTGCAATCCCAAGGCTACAAAATTCCACCTCACGGGAATGGGGTCGGAATTCAGAAGTAAGTGCGGATTCTGCGTTGGAAACCGGGCCAGAGGTGACTCGGGAGCCTCGCAGGCGAGATAAGGAAGGCGCTCGGGCTTCAAGATCCGTAAGTCCGGCGCCGCACCTTAGGCGAAACGACGTTCAGCCTCCCGGAACCGCGCAGCGGAAGCCGGAAGCCGAAATTGAAGTGCGGTGACCGTGCCCGACCCTCCCCCGTGCACGACAAAAGCAATATCAGATTCAGGAGCCCGCAATGGAAACGCTAACTCGTCTCGTGTCTGAGTCTCTGGCACGCCACGGCTTTGATCGTCCGCTCGACTATCGCCGTCTGCAATGGTCGCGTTGGTTCCGCTGCGAGTCCCATCACAGTCTCTTATTAGTACCCAGCAAGCCAGGCGTATTCGCCTTGGCGGAAGAAATCATGAGCGTCGGCGGCACCACCGCTTGTATGGAGACGGGCCCATTGGGCCGTCCCGCGAGCGAAGCGAGCAGCAGCATTCCAGTGGAAGAGCGGGGCTTCAGCGCCGAGTCGGGTGCCCAAGGGAAGGCGGCTTTGGCCGCTGTGTCACCGGAAGCCGGGAGCCGGAAGCCGGAAGCCGACTCCACCCGCCGCATGCTCGCCGTCAACCAATTTTTCGAAGACGACGACATGGCCTACGTCCTCGACCGCATGCTCTCGCACAGTCATCCGATGCATTCGCGCCTCGCGTCCGGACGCTACTTCATTCGCTACGTCGAAATTCACGATCCCGCCCAACGCCGCAGCATCTGCAGCGCCCTCAATCAATGGATCGCCTCCTCGTCGGAAAAAGCCACCGGCATCGGCTCGCACTTTGCCTCATCGCTTGAGCTAACCCCGACAATCGAACCAGTCAGTGTGGGGCGGACACTCCTGTCCGCCAACTCCAAAACGGGGCCAACAGAAGTCCCGGAACCAAATCTTGGTAATCCAGCAAACAAGGCAGCTCCACGGGAAGTCGTGGCTGACCCCGGTATTCCCCGCTCGTGGCTGTTCCCCTCCGGCTTCTAGCGGAGAGCAGCCGCGAAGCGGCGAAAGATCGATCTCTTACATCCGAATTCCGCTCCACCCCGGTTCCCCGCCCCAACCTGGACGCCCGAATCGGCCGCACCACCCATAGAATCTAATTAGGAGAGCCCCGAAATGGCAGAAGTAAAGACCACAACCGAGACCAAAACCGCCGCCCCGTCAACCTCCGCGCCCGTTGCGAGCCAGAAGAAGGCCCCCGGACTCACCATCCGCCGCCTCTTCACCAAGCCGGGCGTATCTCCGTACCACGAGGTCGAGTGGGATCTCCGCACCGCTCAGATCACCGACGCTCACGGCAACGTGATCTTCGAGCAGAAGGAGGTAGAAGTTCCTAAAGACTGGTCGATGACGGCCACCAACATCGTCGCCTCGAAGTACTTGCACGGCAAGATCAACACTCCTGACCGTGAAACCGGAGTCCGCCAGCTCGTCTCCCGCGTCGCCGAAACCATCCGCGATTGGGGACACGCTCAGGGCTACTTCAAGACCGCCGACGATGCGGCCACCTTCCACGACGAGCTCGCGCACATCCTTCTGCGCCAATACGCGGCTTTCAACTCGCCCGTCTGGTTCAACGTAGGATGCGACCGCATCGAGCCCAACAGCGATGGCAAGAACTGGCACTGGAACGCGCAGACTCAATCGGTCGAATTCGGCATCACCGGATACGGCAAGCCGCAATGCTCCGCTTGCTTCATCAACTCGGTGAAAGACTCGCTCGATTCGATCCTCACGCTCGCCAAGACCGAAGGCATGCTCTTCAAGTGGGGCTCGGGTACCGGCACGAACCTCTCTACTCTGCGCGGATCGTCTGAAACTCTCTCTGGCGGCGGCACTGCCAGCGGCCCGCTCAGCTTCATGAAAGGATTCGACGCCTTCGCCGGCGTCATCAAGTCCGGAGGCAAAACTCGCCGCGCCGCCAAGATGGTCATTCTCAACGTCGACCATCCGGACATCGTCGACTTCATCGAGTGCAAGCAGAAAGAAGAAGCCAAGGCGCACGCGCTCGTTTCCGTGGGATACGACGGCTCGCATCCCGACTCCGACGCCTACAGTTCCATCTTTTTCCAGAACGCCAACAACAGTGTTCGCGTCACCGACGACTTCATGTATGCCGTCGTTCGCGACACCGAATTCTCCACGCGCGCTGTCACCGACAGCTCGGTGGTGAAGACCTACAAGGCAAAAGACCTGCTGCACAAAATTTCCGATGCGACTTGGCACTGCGGCGATCCCGGCATGCAGTACGATACCACGGTGAACCGTTGGCACACGTCGAAGAACACGGCGCGCATCAATGCCAGCAATCCTTGCAGCGAATACATGTTCCTCGATGACAGCGCCTGCAATCTGGCCAGCCTCAACCTGCTGAAGTTCGCGCCCAACGGCACCTTCAATGTCGAAGCCTATCGCCATGCGGTGGACATCCTGATCACCGCGCAGGAAATCCTGGTCGACAACGCCGGATACCCGACACAAGCAATCATGGCAAACTCGCACGACTATCGCCCTCTAGGCTTGGGCTACGCGAACCTTGGTGCTTTGTTGATGGCGGCAGGCCTTCCTTACGACAGCGACGCCGGCCGCGACTACGCCGCCTGTGTAACAGCCATCATGTGCGGCGAAGCCTATCTGCAAAGCAGCCGCATCGCCGAACAGTGCGAGCCGTTAGTGCCCGCTACCGAGCCGACCAAGAAGTCTCTCGCTGACACGAATCTCGGCTCGAACGTCATGCCCGGCGGAGCCTGCCCCGGCTGGTACATCAACCGCGAGCCGTTCCTAGACGTAATCCGCATGCACCGCGCGTCAGTGAATGGCATCAACAAAGGAAACGTCCCAACGAACCTCTACGAAGCCAGCAAAGCTTGCTGGGACGAAGCCCTGCAGCACGGCGAAAAGCACGGCTATCGCAATAGCCAGGTCACAGTGCTAGCTCCCACAGGCACCATCGGCTTCATGATGGACTGCGACACCACGGGTATCGAGCCGGATTTGGCGCTGGTGAAGTACAAGAAGCTCGTCGGCGGAGGCATGATCAAGATCGTCAACAACACCGTGCCCACCGCGCTCTTCAAGCTGGGATACACGCACGAGCAGACCGACGCCATTGTCAGCTACATCGACGCCACTGGCACGATCGAAGGCGCACCGCATATTAAAGAAGACGATCTTGCCGTCTTCGATTGCTCATTCAAGCCGGCGAAGGGCACTCGCTCCATCCACTACACCGGACATCTCCGCATGATGGCGGCCGCACAGCCCTTCATCTCCGGAGCGATCTCGAAGACCGTCAATCTTCCCGAGAACGCCAGCGTCGAAGACATCATGGACGCGTACCTCCAAGCCTGGAAGCTAGGCCTGAAGGCAGTCGCCATCTATCGCGACGGCTGCAAGAAGAGCCAACCGCTAAGCGCGGCAGGAACCAAGACCGCATTGTCGGAGAAGTCCTCTGTGGACTCTGTGCCCTCTGGGGTAGAAGAAGATCTGAACGCGCCGCCGCGCGCCGTCCGCCACAAGCTGCAGGAAGAGCGCATGTCGATCACGCACAAATTCAAAGTCGGGGACCACGAGGGCTACGTCACCGTCGGTCTCTATCCCAACGGAGATCCCGGCGAACTCTTCGTCAAGATGGCCAAGGAAGGCTCAACCGTCTCCGGCCTGATGGACAGCTTCGCGCTCGCGGTCTCGCTGGCGTTGCAGTATGGCGTTCCGCTCAAGACGTTCTGCGAGAAGTTCGCCCACACCCGTTTCGAACCCAGCGGCTGGAGCGGCAATCCGGAGATCGGCTACGCCAAGTCCATCATGGACTACATCTTCCGCTGGATGCAGATGCGCTTCCTGACCGGGCAGCAGCAGCTGCTGTTCGAGAATCTCAGACCGAAGACGTCAGTAATCAGTGGCCAACTGGCAGAAATGGGAGAGTCGAGCGTCGCACCGGAAGCCGGAAGCCGAAAGCCGGGAGCCGGATCAGTCCACGCCGCCGACGCCCTCTCCAGCATCGTCGACCTGGGCGACGCCCCAAGCTGCAGCTTCTGCGGCAGCATCATGACCAGGAACGGCAGCTGCTACAGATGCATGAGCTGCGGCAGCACCAGCGGCTGCAGCTAGCAACTTGCGTAGGGGCGGATTCGTCCGCCCCGCTCGGCGAAGCGAGGGTATGCCCTTTAGGGCACATCGGATCATCCAGTGGTACGATCTCCCGATGCGAAGCGTTGGTCTCCTTCTCCTCTCTTGCCTGATGCTTCCGGCGGGACAAAGATCGTCCGAGGATCCGCTGCAGCATTTGCCTGCGAACATCGAGGTTCTCACTCATTTCGGGGAGCGCGCCGATATCTCTCCTGACAATCAGCGCGTTGCTTTCATGGCGAAGAGCTTTGGAGACGCCATGGTGATCGACCTGAAGTCGCACGTGATTCAGTGCCTCACCTGCAATGTGCCTGCTGCGGTTTTCCTTCGCGTGATGCACCTGGCGACGGGAGACTACATCCTGATCGGCCCTGACCACTTTGAAAATATCCATACCAGCCGCACGCGGGATAACGAGCTTTGGTACCTCAGTAAAGAGCGCGGATCGAAGCCCATCAAGCTCGCTCAGAAGATGAGCGAAGGCGCGGCCATTTCCAAGAAGAGTTTGAAGATTGCGTTCTCCCAGACGGCGGCGCAGGCACCGGATCTTGCGCCGGAGGCGTCCCGGCTGATCGTGGCCGATTTTGATCTCTCGGGCACACCGCACCTGATCAACAAGAAGACTGTCTACGAGAGCAAAGACCGAAGCTGCACGCTTGAAGCACAGGATTTTTACGATGACGACCGCAAGATGACTTTCACCTGTTATGAGCCCGAAGGCCGATCGTCGGTGATGGGAATCAATTTGCAGACGGGCGAGGTGACGGATTTTTCGAAGGCTCCCGGAACTTATAACGAAGTCGAGGGAATCTTTCCTGACGGACTATACGCGGCGGTCGAAGCCGACCGCCAGTGCGAACAACTTGGAGGACAGCGCGGATCGGGGAACATCGACATCTGGAAGCTGCGGCTCGATGGAACCGGAAAGAACTTCACGCGCCTGACGCACTTCAATGACTACGAGGGCGGAAAGGCGTCGAACCCGGTGATCTCAACCGACGGGCGCTTCATGGCGTTCCAGAGTGCGCGTACCACGGATGCCGCCGGTGTGGGGTACGGGATCCTGGTGTATTGGTTCGAGCGGTAGCGGATCGTGGTGAGACGGGACGAGCGAGAGTTCCTCCGCCCTTTCGCTTACGCTCGGGGGTCGGAATGACAACGGTTCTGTAAACCCCGATCTGTGCGGAGCTGGAACGGCTAGCCTCCGGCGATGAATGCGCGGGCTGCCGCCATTTTAGCGTGACCAATCTCTTTAATTTTCAATAAATTAACGGCGAGGCATGGACTGGTGGATTTTAAAGCGCGACGTGTTCTTCTGAGATCCCGGGTCGAGACATGTCGACCCGACTTTTCGCCTCAGGCTTCTCGGGCTTTTCGGCCTTCTTCTGTCCGGCGATTCGCCAAAGGTACATCGCCGCGTATGCCCTCCACGGGCGCCAGGGATCGGAAAGCCGCTCCAGCTCTCGCGGAATGTTGAGCGATAGCGCTCGGAGCAGGCCGAGATCACTCGAGGGAAATGCGTCGGGCTCACCCAAGGCGCGCATTGCCACGTACTGGGCCGTCCAGGCGCCGATGCCGGGAATCTCGCACAGCCGGCGCAAGAAATCTTCGCAGTCGACGACTCCTTCGAACTTGATCTTGCCGCACGCGACGGCATGCGCCAGGCCGCGAACCGTCTCCGCACGCGCACCGGTGAGACCAACGCCTTCCAACTTGGACTTCGCCAGAACTTCGGCTGACGGAAACAGATGGGTTAGTCCCTGCGGTCCGTCGAACCTCTTGCCGAAGGCGCTCACCAAGCGTCCCGCGAGCGACGTGGCCCCGCGCACCGTCACTTGCTGGCCAAGGATCGCGCGCACGGCTAGTTCGAATCCGTTCCAGCATCCGGGTACGCGGATGCCCGGCTCGGCGTGGACACGCGGGCCCAGCGCCGGATCGCCGCGCAACGATTTCATAATCGAGGTCCAGTCGGCGTTGAGATCGAACATGGCGCGGATCCGTTCGACGATGGAGAACAACGATCGCGGATCGGGGAAGTCGATGCGCGCGATCAACGCGTCATGCTCTGAATCGAGGGAGGCCTCGAAATATCCCTCGAAGCCATTTGTAGCGATGTTACGGCGATAGGTTGTGCCATCGACCTGCTCGACGCCGGGGGTCGCGCGCGGAGCGAGAAAGTCGAGCATCGCATGCCAATGGAAAGGAGGACGAAAGTTCAGCCGGAAGATGTATTGATCGCTCGACTGCAGACCTGTCTTCCGCGCCAATCGGCGAATTTGCGAGGGCGTGCGGTGGTACACCTTAAGAATTCCGGCGTTGAATCGCCGCACGCTGCCAAAGCCAGACGCGATTGCGATCTGGTTCATCGGCAGCTCCGTCTCGTCGATCAGCTTCTTGGCAAAGTGCAAGCGGCGTGTCTGTGCTACCGCAATTGGCGTGGCGCCGAGATGCCGCACGAACAGCCGCCTCAAGTGACGCGAGCCGACGCCGAGTCTCTCCGCGAGTGATTCAACGCCGCCGTCTTCGAGACCACTCTCTCCGATGAGTCGTAGCGCACGCGACACCGTGTTGGAAGTGCCGAGCCATGCCGGCGTTCCTGGGCAGCTTTCAGGACGGCAACGGAGGCACGGACGGAATCCCGCTTCAGCCGCGGCTGCCGCTGTGGGAAAGTAGCGGCAGTTCTTCTCCTTGGCGGTTGGGGCCGGGCAAATTGGCCTGCAATACACACGGCTGCCAAGCACTCCAATGTAGAACTTGCCATCAAAGCGCGGATCGCGCGACAACCTCGCGCGGGAACACACCCGCCAATCCAGATTCATACGATTCATCAATGCCACACTTCTCAATTTCAGCGGTACGTTCTCGGCGGGCCTCAGCAGGCAAAACACTTAAGTCGCAGAGGACGCCAAGGGTTCGCAGAGGCCGCAGAGAAAAACCTGTGCGCGTTAGATTCGTTCATCATACTCACACGCGATCAATACTATGGACGTTTTCGGACCACAATGAAAATGGGGAGGCGGGGTCCGAAACCGTCTACTCCATGCCGATTGGTGTCCGATAACGTCCAGCTTTTCGAAGGCACATTCGTTAACTTCGCAAGAGCGGCAGGTCGTTATGGCTCGGCGTGTACGTCATTGCGTGGAATGCCCGAAATGCTGCACCCGTTACTTGATTGGATTCAGCCCGTACCGCAACGGCTCGTATCTGCTTCCGACGGCGCGAGGCTCGTCCACCGAATGGACGCTTTACTGTTCGTGCGGATCGCCTGCGAGCTCGAGCCGCTGGAATTGCGGCGATCTGGAACGCTACGAGGTCTCGAGGCCAGCTCACAATCGCGGCTATGGGCATCCGGGTGAAGTCGTGCGCATGCGTGAACGACACGAATAAAGTTTTCTGTGGAGGCGCACGCTTTTGGCAACGAACCGTCAGCCGTCCTATTGCACGCCAGCACCAATTTTCTGCCTGGTGCTTTTTGCTGCCGTCTCCTCCGTCGCCTGGGCCGCCGACTCTAAGCCTCCCTGTGCCGAGCCCGCTTATCGAGCTTTCGATTTCTGGGCGGGAACATGGGATGTATACGACGTCGGCGGCCAAAGCAAGATCGCGTCCGCTCGCATCGTTCCAATTCTCGGTGGCTGCGTTCTCCGCGAGGAGTTCCAGCAATTCGACGGACACAACGGCCAGAGCTTCACCATTTACGATGCCGCACGGCATGTCTGGCATCAGAGTTGGGTCACCAATCGAGGCGAGCTGCTTGAGATCGAAGGAACAACGCAGGATGGAAGTATCGTGTTAGGCGGCGAAGACGGTAGCGCCGGGACTCTGGTTCGCGGAATCTGGAAACCGGAACAGGGCAACGTCCGCGAGACGGCTGATATCTCTGCTGATCGAGGCAAGACCTGGAAGCCGTGGTTCGATATCATCTTCCGCCCGGCGAGCGATCCTGCAGAAGACTCATCGCGTTCGAAAGATGCTGAAACCGTGAAGGAACTCGACACGCGCTATCAGCTAGCGGTAAAGAACAACGATGCCGCAACGATGGACGCGATGCTGGCCGAAGACTTCATGCTGGTGACCGGCTCGGGCAAGAGCTATAGCAAAGGCGATCTTCTGGAAAAGGCTCGCAGCGCACGGATCCACTACGATCGCCAGGACGATTCTGGTCAGACCGTCCGCATCTGGGGCGATACGGCCGTCATCACGGCCAAACTAACCGCAGCAGGCACCGACTCCGGGAAAGCATTTGACTATCAGGTGTGGTTCAGTGACACCTACGTGAAGACCCGCACAGGCTGGAAGTATGTCTTCGGGCAGTCCTCAACGCGCGCTCCGAAAGCTTCTCACTGAATCTGGAACAAACGATGGTCGGCCCTACTCACCCTGCAAAAAAGCGGTCCCGTCCAGCGGGACCGCTGCACGAAAATCAGTCAACTAGATCTAGCGAGCTTGCGCCGTCTCTTTCGCGTTCTGGACAGCATTCACGAAATCACGAGCTTCGCTGATCTGGGCGTGCGCATTGCCCTGCAGGATGTCCGAGAACGAAACCTCTTTACCGTAGATCTCGTTCGTCAGCTTCTTGTCTTGCTGCAGTTCCGCGCCGTTCAACGATGCGCCGATAAAGGCGCCCTTGCTGCTTGAGTAGGTGAGGATGCCGGCTTTGTATCCCCCTTCAGCTGACGCGGTCCTGCCCACCGGACCCGCTGCCGCCGAGACGTCGGCGCCCAATTTGATGTGGCCCTTCATCAGTCCCTGCATGCCTTCATCGTTCATGATGAACATCATGAGGTCGGTGCTCTTGCCTCCGATTTGTGGTCCCCAACTCACGCCGGAAACTGAAAACGGAGCGGGTGAACTCCAGCTGCCATTCGAAGTCCGGCAGGTTGCGACACCCGCGCCGTGCTCACCGCCCACAACGAAAGCACCCTTCATCAGTTTCGGGATGACGGCCACGCATTTCGCGCCTTGAAGCACGTCTTTCGGCACGCCTTTGTCTGCGGGGGCGCTGGTAATGTTCTGTACAGTTTCGGTTGCCCGCGTTAGTTCCTCATTGGCTTTGGTGCTGTCGTTACTTCGCGCCTCGGCGCAAACAAACGCAAACAGGCTGGACACGAGTAAAGCAAAGGCAAACTTTCTGTTCGTTAGATTTGGCATTTTAATCCTCCGGCAGAGGCTTCGATTCGCAGGCGCCGTGGATGGTTTGCGGCAAGAGTGAGTTGATGCCTCTCGAAAAAGAGAGCCTCGTACTAGAAATAATCTATGCGGATTTGGCCGGGTACAGAGAATCACTCAGCGCAGTGGTCACAGAGGACCACCGAAAATCATCGCTTCTTCGCGCCCTGCTGCTTCGCTGCTTTCGAGGATTGTTTGTTGCCAAACACTCGGGCAAAGATCTTGTCGACGTTCTTCAGTTGCCGTTGCAGATCGAAGGCGTACTCTACCTGCTTCCGCGGAACTTTGCCGGTGATCTCCTTGTCGGCAAGGATCTCATCATGGAAATTCAGACCTTCTTTCCACGAACGCATGGCGTGGGACTGCACCAGGCGATAAGCATCTTCGCGGCTCATGCCATTCTGGACCAGATCGAGCAAGAGCTGTCCGCTGAAAATGAGGCCGCGGGTGCTCTCAAGATTGGCACGCATCCGATCGGGATAGACGAACATCGTGTCAATCACTTGAGTGGCTTTGGTTAGCAGGTAATCGGCAAGAGTAGTTGAGTCGGGGAGGATCACGCGCTCGACTGAAGAGTGCGAGATGTCGCGTTCGTGCCAGAGGGCAACGTTCTCGAAGCCTGCCTGCGCGTTACTGCGGACTACGCGGGAGAGACCGCTGATCTGCTCGAGTGTCACCGGATTGCGCTTGTGCGGCATCGCAGAGGATCCTTTTTGCTTTTCACTGAAGAATTCTTCTGCTTCCCCAACCTCGGTGCGCTGCAGGTGGCGGATCTCGGTCGCGAACTTGTCGAGCGTGGATGCAATCACGGCTAGTGTGGCGAGGTAGTTGGCGTGCCGATCGCGCTGGATTACCTGTGAAGAGACAGCCGCTGCTCTTAGCCCCAGGCGCGCGCATATCTTCTCTTCCAACTCTGGAGTGAGGTGCGCGAAGATTCCGACGGCTCCGGAGAACTTACCGACGCGCATATCTTCCGCGGTGGCCATGAAGCGCGCGATGTTGCGTTGCGTCTCCGAATACCAGTTGGCGATTTTGAAGCCGAAAGTAATGGGTTCGGCGTGGATGCCGTGGGTCCGCCCGATCATGGGCGTGTCTTTGAACTCCCAGGCGCGGCGCTCGAGCACTTCGGCAAGCTGCTGCAGGTCCTGCGCGATGACTTCCGAGGCCTGCCGGATCAGCAAGGCCTGCGCCGTGTCGACGACATCGTTCGAGGTGAGTCCATAGTGGAACCAGCGCGCGTGTGGACCGACGATTTCGGCGACGGCGGTGGTGAAGGCGATGACGTCGTGACGTACCTCGGCTTCGATCTCGTGGATGCGTTCGACACGGAAGTCGGCGCGCTCTTTGATGGCCCTAGCGGCGTCTTTGGGGACAAGCCCGGCCTCAGCGAGGGTTTCGGTGGCGGCGACCTCGACCGCAAGCCAGGTGCGGAAGCGGTTTTCGTCGCTCCAGATGCGGGCCATCACGGGGCGGGTATAGCGCGGAATCACAATCAGGCTCCTTGGTGTGTGGACAGAGGATTCTAAATGGGAGACAGGGGAATGGGCTAGGGCGCACACCTAAGGCTTTTCACCACACGTCCACAGCGGAATACAGGGACACAAACAGTTAAAAGCCCCACTTCCCGAGTTGACGCCAGAACCCGAGAAGAAGGCTTACCGTAGGTGACAATAATTCCATTTTATATCGCATCACGATATACTACGTAAAGACTATCGGAGCACGATAGAATCGAGAGATGAAGAAGCTCACCCTGGTGGACTATCAGGCTCTCGCCGAGTTCCGCTATCAAATCCGTAAGTTTTTG
>Ga0126371_10002853_pt1 | contig 15015 bp, 22 predicted proteins | sample PanSoiMetaPlot_4_FD_110145 | JGI IMG/M metagenome (GOLD analysis project Ga0126371, IMG submission 110145) | Tropical forest soil microbial communities from Panama - MetaG Plot_4 | ecosystem: Environmental > Terrestrial > Soil > Tropical forest > Bulk soil | place: Panama | collected 2016-02-17 | reverse complement strand
ACATGGCGGAGAGAGTGGGATTCGAACCCACGTTAGAGTTTCCCCTAAACACGCTTTCCAAGCGTGCGCCTTCAGCCACTCGGCCATCTCTCCGGCGAATCAAGGACATGCATGGAGCTTGTTCCAAAGAAGGGATCACGCTTTGGAAAGGACTCCAAGTATGGGCATCAATGATTTTATCCGAGAACGACGCTACTTGAACAATGTTTCCCCGGCGACCATTTCCTGGTACACACACGCATTCAAATGGCTGCCCTGCGAATCGCCAACACAAGAGCAGTTGAAAGACACCGTGCTGCGAATGCGTGAAAAAGGGCTAAAAGCGACCGGCTGCAATGCCGCGATCCGGGCAATCAATGCGTACCTGCATTGGAACAGTGGATGTGAACGCAAATGTGGTCCAGGCTGCCGGCACCCACGCATTCAGCAATTGAAGGAACCTGAAATCGTGTTGCCCACATTGACCGCTGAGCAGTGAAACGGCTTGTGAGTTGGAAACCCGAGCCGAATCATTTTCAGCAGAGACGATTACACCTGCTCACACAATTTTGCTGGACACCGCTTGCCGAATCACCGAGGCACTATCGTTGCGAGTGCGCGATGTGGACATGGACAACATGTTCTCACGTTGGACGGAAAGGGCCGGAAGCAGAGGATCATTCCATTTTTCGTTCGTATTGCGCAAAGCCCTGCATCGCTTCATTGCAGACTTTGAGCGAAAACCGGATTACCTGCTCTTTGCCACACGCCACAATACAGCGGTGAGGCGTATGACGGCCCTCCGGGGAGTCAAGATTCTGTGCGCTCAGCTTGGTTTTGCTGCACCGAGAACCTTGCACGCCTTCCGTCACACATTCGCAGTCAACTACCTCCACCGTGGCGGAAGTGTGTTCCATCTGCAAAAGTGTTGAGGCCACAGGTCGCTTGAGATGACGCGGCGATACGCAAACCTGTTGACGGAGGACTTGCAGGCGGTACATCAGCGATTAAGCCTTCCTAATGTGAAACATATGCGATAATTCGCCTTCCCCCAAGTCCAAAACAGGAAAAGCTCAAGCGACTTGGCATTCTGACGGTTTTGCTGCTACTTCTCACTTGTTCATGGCTTGTGACCAACTTACGAAGGAAACGGAAACAAGCCCTCGCCCTGTCGAAAATCGCTCGCACCCCATTGGACGATTCGAGAAACTTCAAAACTTCAGGGTTGATGTCGCATTGGACACGCAAACCGGACAACTTTGCAAAACGTGGGAATGGCAGAGTACCAACAGAAATACGCCCGACCCGTACGAGAATGTCCCAACTTGCGCATTCGTATACGGAAACTTCCAAACGACTGAGCGGACTGAAATCAGCGTCCGGACAGGAACGGATAATGCAAACGGTAAAAGGGTTTTCTCCTGTGACGGGGGAAAGAACTGGAATTGGGCTGATGGATCGGGGGCCGCGCCAATCAAATGGTGGTGTCGCACAGTAATGGCGCGATCCTAAGCAAGGGGGCGGGCCAAATCTTGGGCGCTGATTCGCTAACAAGATTCACCTCACAATTACCCCACTGAGGTGAATTGAGGTGGATTGTGCCGAGGGAAGGTCCTGCCTAGACTTTGGAAGAATTTTGGCGACCGCACTCTGCTGCGTATTTGCGGGAAGGGTGCGGACAGAATGCGGTCGCTTCTTTGGCGGCATTGGGAGGACAGACATCATCCCTGCTTTGTTGCCTCGGCGTCCGAGCGTAACAAATTGTAGGATTCCCTACAAAGCGCCAAAATGCGCCATCGGGGTGCTGACGGACTCGCTCTGCCGAGAGGTCAATGAGCGATTCACCATAATTACCCTACTGAGGTGAATTGAGGTGGATTGTGCCGAGGGATTGCCCCGGTCCGCTGGAGTGGTAATCCTCGGACAGGCGAGTGATTGCTACTGAAGCGAACTCGCCACGCTGGAGAAAGCGTTATTCGCATTCGAGCCAACGAGCCGAATCGTTCCTACCACTAAAACGAGCATCACCGCTAACATCACCGCGTACTCAGCGATGTCTTGACCTTCATCCTCACGCAGCAGTTTTCGTAATATCGGCATCATTGGCTTGTTCTCCTCCTGGGATTTGCGGGCTGCTGGGAAGACGCCTTTTCAGCTGACCGTTGATCTTGCATAGTTCCCAGAAAACCGCAAAAAGAAGAACTGCAATCACGAACAGCAAGAACTGGCTCATGATAGTTCTCTCGCTCGGCAGAAGTGGTGGAGTAATTGCGAACACCCTATACCCGGAAGGACCTCCTGGCAAGCATGTTCACCCCCCCGCGTTCGGAATTTTTAACATGGGTCATCGCCTTACCCTACTGAAATGAATTGAGGTGGATTCGCTTCCCTCAAGTACTATTTCAACTCTTGACCGGTAGGTATATATTTCTAAGTGGGATATGTCGCCTCCCCACTGTTCTTCCAAAATGCAGGTGCTCGGTTCAATGGTTAAGGTTCTCGTCGTTGATGACTTCGGGCCTTGGTGTCGTCAAATCTGCTCCATGCTTCAAAAACTGGCAGAGTTGCAGATTGTCGGTGAGGCATCCGACGGATTGGAGGCGGTTCAGAGAGCACGAGAACTGCAACCAGATTTGATCCTGCTCGATGTCGGACTTCCCGGCATAAACGGAATTGAAGTTGCCAGAAGAATCCGCGAATCGTCGCCATGGACCAAGATTCTCTTTGTGAGTGAAGATAGTTCTCCCGAGGTTGCTGAGGCGGCCTTGGGCACTGGCGCGCGTGGGTTTGTCGTCAAATCGGATGCCGGAACAGAACTATTGCCCGCAGTGGAAGCCGTTCTTCGTGGCGAGCGGTTCATCAGCGCCAGCCTCTCATCATGAAGGAGAGGGCGGACGACGGTATCGCAAAAAACTAAGATGAGTTTCCGGCCGCAAGTGCCTTCAACTCAGTTTCCGCGACGACGAACTCAGAGAAGCCGCAATCCAAGCAGACCAAGATTTGGGGGAACGCCCACACGGTAGGCTTTTCTAGACCTTCCCGCCCGCCAAAGTGGAAATTCATCTCGGCGTTGAACGTGATTTGGTTCTCGGAAGAGCATTGCTTACAGGCCACAGCCGCCTCCTCGATCCAGCATGGAGAGTGCATCACGTAGCTTTCCGAGCCACTTCTAAGAATTATACGTCCGGTAGTAGAATGCCCGGCTAATTGAGAAAACAAGGCAATTGCTTCGCGAGTTAGAGGTTACACGGCGCGGCGGGGGCTCTGCGCGACGAAAAAGCCCGCCGGAGGAAGTAATGGGCTTTGCGTGATGGAAAGAAACAGCCTTAGGCGTCAAAGCGGGGGCGTGAGAACGAGGCCGAACGATGAACGCCGAAATAATGAACCCAAGACGACGACCGATTCCGTTTGACGTTTGGAAGCTGCGTCTCGGAAAGGATTTCGAACGCCTAGGCAAGCTCGACACCTTCAATGTGATCGCTGATAACATTCTCCAGTTTTTCTGGAGACGCGATCTTGAACCTACGGTGAAAGCAATTGTCAATGATGGTGCCAAAGCAATCGATGAAGAGAGCCTGAGGCGAGACGAGAGGCGGAGCGAAGATGATTGATGCCAGGCGTTTTGGAAGACTTCAAAACTTTCTTCTAAGTTCGTAGGGCATCATCCTCCAGAATGTCATCCGCCCACGCCGGTCCTGTTGTAGTTCTCCAGTAAGCGCGTGTTCTGAGGCTGCCCTGCTGACGGTTGCAAGCCCGTATCCGATTGCCAACAATTTTCCTTTGATCTCGGCGCTTTCCTGCCACTCTCCCGTAAGCAGTGCCTTCAAACTGTCCGCACATCCGCCCCGCGTTTCCCGGCCTGAATTTGTGAGAGAGTGAGAGTTCCCGGATTCGGACTGCAAACCTTTCAGTCCGAGTACGAAGCTTGCGGTGCAACTTGGCTCCCAGGTGATGGGTTCGTACTTATCAGAATATCTCTATCGAGCGATTCAGGAGCCTCGCATGACCACCCCTAATGAGCGCGAGCGTGTGAACACCCTTTGCAGGCGCATCCAGGTCGAATACGACCCTGAGACGTTCTGCAAGTTGTGTAAAGAGTTGAATAAACTGCTGGACGTGGACGAGCAAAACGCAAAGGCCACAGAGTGGAACCAAGCCCGAATTGAGCGTGACCTCAGGAATTTCCCTACCTGCGAATTACTGTATGTAGGGTATCCAACAATGCGCAATTCCCCGCCATACTAAGGCATCCATTTCCCTCGACATCGGGATGCCCACCCGCCGTCTTGAAGATCGCATCCGCGAACTGTGCGCCCGAGTCGTACACGAAACAGGGTCGGACTGGGAAAAGACCGTTCATGAATTACAGCTAGCGATTCATGAGCACATTTTGCGTGTCGCCAATATGAGCGCGGCTGCCACAGTTGGGGGCAAGCCCGAAGTGTTCATTGAGCGGCGTGACAGATCCACCGGGCACCGCCGCAACATTTGACTTTGCTTTCATGTCTCGCATGGGGTGTGAAAAATGCGGAAGAGTGTTTCTAATCATGAACAGCTTTTGACGATTCGGTTTGAGGAATTGGTCCGCCAGTCTCGAGAGATAATTCGTGAAAGCAGGTGGCTTGCTGATGAAACACGACGAATTATCGAGAGACTTAACCAAGCCACTAGAGGTGAACGTGCTATCCAAGTTATAACGTTCCCCGATAGAGCGGATCACTGAACTTGCGGTGCCGCCCACTTGCACAGCGGACACACCTCACCGGCTCGCACATGCGGCACATAAATGTTGCTGATCGTTGAGCACAATTTTGCCCTCCGCAATTCCGTACCGCCTGCAAAGACACGCCGCGCCCACGCTCGGAGCTGTTGAAAAATGCACCATTTCTGGAAATTGCCGTCCGTCAAAATTTGGGAGTTGCGGCGCTCTTTCGGCATTCCGCCGTCAAGATGTTTCCTCCTTTTACGGCGGCACGGCACTTTTGTCCATTGCCACGACCCACGACCACGAGAGCGTTAGCTCAAGGAGTCCGAGAAATCGCGCGAGACAAACTGATGACTCGCAGCGTTTCCGTTCTTGTCAATTCTATGGATGAACTCGCTGAAACCGCAACTTGAAAGGACACGAACTGGTGGAAGGATTACGAAGATTTCTCTGGAAAACTTTGCGTATTGGCGGCTGAACCATTCACGGGTGTTCCGCTTGAAGAGGCTCCTGCTGCAGCCGCACTCACCGCAGCTCCATTCGAGGCTGAGGCTGGCAAAGGAGGCACCTTCGTATTGTCGACCACATGGTGATTCAGGCAGTAAAGGGCCAATTCCAGACGGTCCGCAACGCCGAGCTTGTCATAAACTTTGCGCAAGTAATTTTTAACGACCTGTTCTGTCGTGCCCACCCGCAGCGCAATTTCTTTATTCTTCATGCCTTGCGTCACGCAGGAAACGATCAATGTTTCCTTTGGCGTGAGCTGCACCTTCGGCCGCGCTCCGGAAGAACGGCTGTTTTGATTGCGATAGGCTTCCATCACCCAATGGATCGCCTGTTGGTCAAGCCAGGTTTCTCGGGCAACGACTTTGCGGAGGCAATCGACCATCAGTTCGGGCTCTACTTCGCGGGACACAATTCCGTGTGCACCGCGGCGGAACAGTTCCAGCGTCAGTTCCTCATCCGGTCCGGGTGTGACGACCACGACCCGTAGTTTTGCATTCTGGCGCATCAGCTCAGAAATGGCTTCCACCGGATTCGGCGCCAGCGCAGATTCAAAGATCAAAATGTCAGCTGAAAATTTCGTGACTGCTGATTGCGTCTGCGCGAGTGTTTCTGCTTGCCCCACGACGCGGATGTCGTCTTCGAGCGCGAAAATCTTCCGCAAGCCGGCGCGGAAAATGGCCTGAGTATCGGCCACAATGACCCGGACGAACTGGCCCTGGCCAGCGTTGTCGCCTGCTCCGAAATTTTCTTCCATGCTAACCGGAGTGGTAGCCATGTAGTTCCTTGCCTATGCTCGCTCGAAATGGTACTCGTCGATCACTACGCCAACGCCGAGACGTCCGCGGTCTTCAAAGGCGCGTACCACGCGCCCCCGGCAGTCGACCTGCACATCGTTGCGGGCACCTACTGCTTCTGCCGGCAACATGATGGTGAAATCCACAATCGATCCAACGGGAACGTTGCGCTCCATCGCAAACAGCACACCGTTTGCCGAAATGTTTTGTGTAAGTGCGGAGTAAGCAGAACCCTCCGACTTCACCGAAGCCGAAAGATGCAAAGGAAATCGCGGCGCGCCCTGCAAATCTTCATACTGGCTGGTGTTCATCTGCGCCTCGGTCCTCGGTGCTGTGCCTTCCACTGCCACGCTTCCTGAACCTTTCTCCCGTCAGCGTCTCTATGCTTCCGGACCTTCCACTTAACTAAACGGCAGCGTACACTGCGAAATCAGCGAAACAAAGTTACCGAAGTCATTGAACAATTGAGGCTAACTGCTTATCTTTGAATAAATTAGGAGAGATTCGCCAGGTCATAAATCAACCCGAAATCGACCGCTCGAAACCTTAGAAATCGGCAGAAGTACGGTCGATTTCGGCCAATTCTCGGAAGCTAAGATCGGAAAGTCTAAGGAAAAAAGCTCGCAATGCACTAAAACTTGGTCACTTCAGTGAAGTTGAAATCGTGGACTTTCATGGTGGGAACCACCATATCAAATGACTCCTCGCCGCTGGAGCGAACGGGAGTACTCATCGCTTCGACGTTCGACAACATGTGAATCAAGCTTTCGTTGAATCTAAAGTTGCGAATCCCGCCTATCACACGCCCGTTCTCCACCAGGAAGGTTCCGTCGCGAGTCATGCCGGTGAGCATCTTTTCGAAAGGCTCGACCTCACGGATATACCACAAGCGCGTAACCAAAATGCCGCGCTCCGTTGAGCCAACCATCTGCTCAAGCGTCTGACTGTTCTGCACCGATGCAAAGACAATGTTGAGCGGCATCTCTCCGATCTCATTGGGAAGGGCGAATCCGTGGCCCGTCGCCTCGATTGGACCGACGCGGTCGCGATGCTCGGACCTGTTCATGCGCGCCGCAGTTCCGCGTGCGTAGACCACTCTCTTCACGATTCCATTCTCTACCAGCGGCACTCTCTGCCGTAGCACACCCTCTCCATCAAAAGGAGACCCAGCCTGCTGTGGATGTCGGGCATCGTCAAAGATCGTGATGTTCTCGCCGAAAAGTTTCTTGCCGATGCGTCCTGTCAGAAACGAGCGCTGATCGAGAATCGCCATTCCCGAGTAATCCCAGAACATGAAGCCCACAATGTCGAGCACGGCCGCGGGCTCAAGAATTACGGTGTGCTTTCCCGCCGGAATCTCTTTAGGATTTTTCGAATCCACGGCTTTTTGAGCGGCGACTTGCGCGAGCTTTAGTGGATCAAGGTTGGCGACATTCGGCGAGTTCGCCTTTTGCCAACCGGATGAGTCTTCAGCGAGCATCGTGATCGAAACTTCCGCCGAGGTTTGCGTGTGCCAGCGATTCAATCCACGCGAATTGAAGATTCCTTCGAACGATTCAGCGCTGGAAAGGACCCCAGCTGTCGTGAGTTTGTGCCGATCGGCCACGCCGACAATCTTCTTGACTCCCTCGGCCCGCATTTCAGGCGTAACCGCCGTAGTTTGCTCGAAGTGGCGTGTGGGGAGGGGCGCTTCGCCCGTCGTACCTTCCTGCGAGTCGGGCATAGACAACAGATCCGGATCCGGATGCTGGACCCGTGCCAGATTCTCGGAACTCTTTACCACCTGGCGCAGACTCTCATCGTCCAGCCGATTCGTCGCCGCCCGCGCCGTCCGCCCGCCAAAGGCAGTGCGCACTGAAACTACATGATTCTCTTCCGCCACATTCTGGTGAATGGTGTTGTTTGCGAATCGTGTGAGCGCGAATTTCCCACCAGAAAAGTGCACCTCGACTTCGTCCGCACTTGAGAGCTTGCGAACGCGGTCAAAAATGTCGGAGGCTTGCTCTCGGGTCAGCATTCAGATCGGATGTTGCTTTTCTCAGTGCCTCTGTGTGTCTGTGGTTAGATTCCCTGAAATGCACTCCCCACCTTAATCCTCCGAAATCTCGCTGGCGCCGCTCCGTGGCCCGTTCCCATCACTTGCTGGGGCTGTCCCTTTCCACAGTTCGGAGTGCCCCACAGTGTCCACTCGTCGCGCGAGCAGATTGCATCCATCGAGTTCCAGAACTCAGTCGTAATCCCCGAATACGACGGATTCTTCAGCGTTCTCACGCGCTTGCCGTTCTTGATCTCCCATCCAATCTCGCATCCGAATTGGAAGTTGTACCGTTTGTCGTCAATCGACCACGAACGGTTCGTCTGCATCAGAATCCCATGATCGGTCCCTTCCACAAGTTCCTCTAGAGTCAGCGGATTTTCTCCCGGCAAGACGCTGATATTCGTCATGCGGATCATGGGCAACCGGTTCCAGCCCTCGGCGCGCAACGTTCCGCCGGAACGGTCCTCGCCAATGGTGTGCGCGGTCTCTCGTGAGCTCAGATATCCCGTAAACAATCCATTCGTAATGATGGGCGTGCACTTCGCCGCCACGCCTTCGTCGTCGAATCCAAAGGTCCCGAGGCCCGGTCCATGCTCTTGCCGCGCGTCGGCAACTACATTCACCAGATCGCTTCCGTATCGCAGCTTGCGCAGCTTATCGAGCGTGAGAAACGATGTACCCGCAAAATTTGCTTCCATCCCCAGCACGCGATCCAGTTCGATCGGGTGTCCAACCGACTCGTGGATCTGCAATCCGAGTTGCGAACTGTCGAGAATAATGTCAAACGTTCCTTCCGGGCACTGATCTGCCTTATGCAGGGCAACCGCCTCTTCGGCGATCCGCCGCGCGTTCTCGACTAGCTTCAGTTCCTCGACCAGTTCATATCCTTTGTTCTGCCACTGTCCTCCAAAAGAATTCGGATAGGATCGCTTCTGAATCTCATTCCCAGAGAACGCATACGCTGCGTAACCTGCTCCGGTCGAGAGCTTCGTCTGATGAATATCCGCTCCTTCTGACGACACAAACCATTGCTCTTCGCGGTTGAAGTTGAGATTCGTTTCCGCTAGTGTAATTCCGGCCACGGAGCGCAACTCCGCGTCAATCTTCAGAAGCAACTCGATATTTTGCTCGACCGAGGTTGTAAAAGAATCGATTCGAAACGGAGTACTCCACTCGGCAACAGCAGGTTTTTCGGGCGCCATGCGGATGTTCTCTTTTTGGACGCGCGCCGACGCCTGCGCAATCTCAACAGCCCTGGCCGCAGTCGCTTCAACAGCGCCGCGTCCCAATTCGGACGATGCTGCAAATCCCCACGCTCCATCTGCGATGACGCGAACATTCATTCCTACCGACTCGACATCGGATGCAGCGCCAACTTTTCCGTTCTTTGTGCCGAGAGCGCGGCCACGTTGCGCGATAACTCGTACATCCGCATAGCTCACTCCGCGCCGTGCAGCGACATTCAATGCCCAGTTTGCGATATGCCTCATAACAGGAAATTTCAAATCTAACACAGAGCGTCCGAGCAACACGTCCTTGCCGAAACCCTTGCTTCTGTGGTGTCACCCTACCACCAAACCCATGACGGTAAGCACTGTTTGTGATGGTCGTTCGCAGTCCAATTAAAGATGAGTGGAACTCAAAACAGCGAATGCTACTGATATGCCCACGTTAAGCAGCGTCTATGAGTCCAACCAAATCCGATGCGCAACCCGGCACGATGAGTAAAACCCTTGGAGGAGCCACCCGGCCTCGGCGGGTCGAGAGTGACAGCAAGGCCAACCAGAAGGCCGATTTGGCCGGACCCGGCATTGGTAACTATGCTGAACTCGAAAAGATTCTACCCCAGGATTACACCTCTCTCTTGACTCGAAAAGAAACGCAAAAGGCGATCTTCCACCTTCGTCGCTATATCGAAGACAACCTCTGCAAAGAGCTCGGCCTTCAGATGGTCCAGGTGCCGTTGATCGTCGAGATCGAGAGCGGCGTTAATGACATGCTCGATCGTGACGGGTCGCGCACTCCCATTCAGTTTCACATCTCGAACGATCGAAACAAGAACCCGATCGCGGCCCAGGTAGTTCAGGCCGCCACCAAGTGGAAAAGAGTTGCACTCAAGCAGTTCGACTGCCACCCAGGAGAAGGCATTTGCACCGATGCGCGCCGTCCGCAAAGACTACTTCCTCGATCACGACCACTCGGCCTACGTCGACCAATGGGATTGGGAGCGCGTGATCAACGCCGAGCAGCGCAATGTCGAATTTCTGAAGTCGATTGTGCAGAAGATATGGAAGGTGCTGGTCGGTACCGAGAAATTCGCCGAGGAGATGTTCCCCGCGCTCCGCGATTCGCGCTATCCCAATCTGCCTGAAGAACTCATATTTCTGCATGCTGAAGAAATTCTCGCGATGTATCCCAATCTCCCTCGCAAGCAGCGCGAGACGGCGATTCTGCAGAAGTATCCCGCGGTCTTCATCATTGGTATGGGATGGCCACTAACAGATGGCTACCCGCATGAAATGCGGGCCGCCGATTACGATGACTGGATCACCGACACAAGCCAGGAGACAAACACAGAGACGCACGGCTTGCACGGCGACATCCTGGTCTGGAATCACGTCACCCGGCGCCGTCACGAACTGACTTCGATGGGCATTCGCGTCAACGCCGAAACGCTTCGCAAGCAACTCGAGATGTCGAACCTTCTCAACAATCTCACATTCCCCTATCACCAGGGAATCGTGAAAAATGCGTTGCCGCTTTCGATCGCCGGCGGAATTGGCCAATCCCGCACCCTGATGCTGCTGCGAAAGGCACACTGGAAGAAGTCAGCGTTACGGTATAGCTGAAAATCCTGAGTGAGATGTGCGCGAAGAAGAATATCTTTGTACTGGAGTAGCTCGACACCGGACCTCAGACCTTGACCTCAGACCTCAGTCGCAATCTTCCAAGACAGAGGCCGAAGTCTAAGGTCTGAAGTCGTTACGGCGTCGCATGCGCCTGCTCCAGCGCCTTCTTAATGGCCAGCAGTTCCTTCAACACTCCCCGCAGCTTGGTTGACTGCAGCGCATTCGCCCCATCCGACTTTGCTTCTTTTGGGTTGTCATGCACTTCCATGAACACGCCATCGACCCCTGCCGCGACTGCCGCGCGTGCCAACAGAGGAATAAATTCCGGCTGCCCACCACTCACTGCCGGCCCATTTTCATCAGCCTGCGATGACGGTAATTGCACCGAATGGGTCGCATCGAATACGACGGGTGCAAACTTCCGCATGATCGCCAGTGATCGCATGTCGACGACAAGATTGTTATAGCCGAAGCTCGCCCCACGCTCAGTCAGGAACACTTGCGAATTCCCTGCTTGACGGCATTTCTCAACCGCGTGCCGCATGTCCCAGGGCGCGACGAATTGTCCCTTCTTTATATTGACCACTCGGCCGCTGAGCGCCGCAGCCGCTACCAAATCCGTTTGACGACTCAAGAACGCAGGAATTTGCAGTATGTCCACAACTTCCGCCGCTTTGCTTACGTCTGCCGTCTCGTGCACATCCGTAAGCACGGGAAGATTCAACTGGTCTTTAATCTTCCTCAGAATGCGCAGCCCTTCCTTGAGGCCCGGGCCGCGGAAGCTGCGAATCGACGTTCGATTCGCCTTGTCGTAACTCGCCTTGAAGATGAATGGAAATCCGAGCGACCGCGCCACGCCCTTGATGATCTCCGCCATCCGAATCGCGTGCTCTTCGCTCTCAATAACGCACGGACCGGCAATGAGGAAAAAATCCCCAGAACCGATGTGGATGTCGCCGACTTGGAAGGAAATGCTCATCGACGTGCGATTGCTTTGATTTCGCCAAGTCTCACTTCAGTCCCGAACCGGAGCGAGTTTCGGATCTCTGCCACGCGATCGGGGTGCTGAACCAATCACAAATTTCTCCTTCCGAACCGTCCGCTTCTACTGAATTATCGAACGAGACCTTTTGCGCTCGGACCGGATCCCTGACCACTAGCATGCACCTGAACCTGAACGCTCGTTACTGAGATGTTACGTTTTGCCGCCTCGCGAAAAACATCGTTGTTGGAACAGCCGCCGATTGCAAGCAACAGTAGCTCTCCGCCACTGAAGCCGAGCCCCAGGCCACGGCTTTCTTTTGTGCGGTCTATCGTGACGGTTCGCGGCCCAGACGAGCCGACGGCTAAGGAACTTCCTGAGATAGTTCGAATCTCGACCTCGTCATCGCGTTGATCGATCAGACCCTGACTTTTTCTGGACGATGAAACAGCTCTACGGCTGCTGTCTCTTTTTCCGATTTCCGCTTCTGCCCGTACTCATAGGCCGCGCCAACAAATGTCCTGAACAATGGGTGCGGCTCGAGCGGCTTCGATTTGAACTCAGGATGGAACTGGCACCCAATGAAATGCGGGTGATCCGGCAGCTCCACCATTTCCACGTAAGTCCCATCGGGCGTCGAGCCGGAAATGCGTAATCCCACCGCGGTCATTGGCTCTTCGTACTCGCGGTTGAACTCATAACGGTGCCGGTGGCGCTCGCTGATCTCGAGCGCCCCGTAGATTCTTGCCGCCAAAGTGTGCGGCTCGATCCGGCAAGTCCAGGCACCCAGCCGCATCGTCCCGCCCAATTCTTCCACTCCGCGCAACTCGCGCAATTTGTAGATCACCCGATGCGGCGTCGCCGGATCGAACTCACTCGAATTCGCATCTTCGAGCCCGACGACATTCCGCGCGAACTCAATGCATGCCGTCTGCATACCGAGGCAAATGCCAAAATACGGCACCTTCTTTTCACGGGCATATCGGATCGCGATCAGCATTCCCTCAATGCCGCGTTTTCCAAAGCCTCCCGGAACCAGGATCCCGTCGTAGCCCTCGAGTTGAGACTCGAGGCTCTTTTCGTCTGCGCCTTCGAGGCCTTCCGCCTCGATCCAGTTCAATTGCAGCTTCAGGTTGTGCGCCAATGATCCATGCACCAGCGCCTCTTTCAGCGACTTGTACGAATCTTCGTATTCCACGTACTTGCCGACAATCCCAATCGTGACCGTATCCTTCGGGTTGTACACACGATGGACGATGTCCTCCCACTTGGAGAGCTCGCGCGGCTTCGCTTCCATATGCAGGTACTTCAGGACGAGCGTATCCACATTTTCATTCGCGAATACCAGCGGTACCTCGTACACCGAAGCTACGTCTTTCGCCGTGATGACCGCCTCTTCCGGAACGTTGCAGAAGAGTGCAATCTTCGACTTCATCTCCCTGGCGAGGAAGCGGTCCGTGCGGCACAACAGAATGTCCGGTTGAATACCGATGCTCAGCAACTCCTTCACCGAGTGCTGGGTCGGCTTGGTCTTCAATTCCTGTGCCGCCGCAATAAATGGAACGAGCGTTACATGCACAAATAAGGTATGCTCGCGCCCCAACTCCTGGCGCATTTGCCGGATCGCTTCCATAAACGGCAGCGACTCGATATCGCCGACGGTGCCACCGATCTCGACAATCGCGACGTCAACCTCCTGCGCAACCTTTTTCATCGCGGCCTTGATCTCATTCGTGACATGCGGAATCACCTGCACCGTCTTGCCCAGATAATCGCCGCGCCGCTCCTTGGCGATGATCTGCTCGTAAAGCCGCCCGGTCGTCCAGTTGTTATCGCGAGAAAGCTTGGAATGCGTGAAGCGCTCGTAGTGCCCTAGGTCGAGGTCGGTCTCTGCGCCGTCGTCGGTGACGAAGACTTCCCCATGCTGAAACGGCGACATCGTCCCCGGATCGACGTTCAGATAGGGGTCGAACTTCATCAGGTTCACTTTGATTCCGCGGCTTTCCAATAGGCATCCGATCGAAGCTGCGGCCAAGCCCTTACCGAGTGAAGACACGACTCCGCCCGTCACAAAGATGTACTTCGCTGGCATCTCTTCCTCGCTTTAAATTGTCTTTGGAAATTTGTGCAGGTGGCGTGCACGATCAATTATGGCAGAAAACCCCTGTGGAAGAAACAGCAGAAACTCTTTGATTGCAAGATTTCCATTTGTGTCCATTGGTGGCATTGGTGGAAGAAGATGTTTGAAATCCGCAGACGCGTTGACTATCTTCCTTCCCTCGGCGAGAATAAATAAGGTCATGCGCACGAGAACGGTAGTGTCCTCAAAAGTGGGCCTGTGGCGCAGCTGGGAGCGCGCTTCCATGGCATGGAAGAGGTCGTCGGTTCGATCCCGACCAGGTCCACCAAATCCCTCAACGGTTTAGATCTCATCGCCACTAAGAGCCCCCAACGTTTTTACCTGGGATTTCTTACCTGTGTTACCTGCTAGTTGACCGGCCGCGTATCGAACTTTTCCAGCGCCGCTCGTTTGGCCTGGTCCTGAGCATGGGTGTAGATGTTCATGGTCAAGCCCGCATCCCGGTGACGCAGGATCCCTTGAGCCGTCTTCGGGTCCACGTTTTCCTCAACGCTGAGCACCGTTGCAAGCGAATGCCTGAAGGCGTGCATGCCAGCCCGCCCCGTGTAGTCGGCATCGATGAGGCCGTGTTCCACGAAGTGGAGACGGATGTAGTCCTTCACAAACTGGGTTCCGCTTATTGGGCGCTTCCCGCGGAGCTTGTTAGAAGCGACACCCAATCCTTCTTCCCCGCATAGGGCGGGGCTCAGGGCTCATGCCGTACACTATTAATTACAGGTTTGAAAACCGCATCGAGTCCGCGCTCTGTACGTTCGGTACAACTGAGGCGAGAAAAAGGGTGGCTTTCTCTTGACCTTCGCGCAGAAGCTCTAACTAATGACTCTTACTTAGCCGTCTGTAGTATTCGGCTGCCGAATCCTGATACTCCGGCGGAACGGAGTACGGCCTCCCCGTTCGAGCTTGAGGCGAGATTCCGCCATGCTGTAACTGGAGCTCGAGCCGGTCCAGCGAGCTGAGTATCTCTCGATGCATCTCCTCCACCATCGCGGGATTTCCAGGGAAGCGGCTTGGATCGAGGTGT
>Ga0126371_10002852_pt1 | contig 15017 bp, 10 predicted proteins | sample PanSoiMetaPlot_4_FD_110145 | JGI IMG/M metagenome (GOLD analysis project Ga0126371, IMG submission 110145) | Tropical forest soil microbial communities from Panama - MetaG Plot_4 | ecosystem: Environmental > Terrestrial > Soil > Tropical forest > Bulk soil | place: Panama | collected 2016-02-17 | reverse complement strand
CGGCCAGTTCACGATGCCCTGTCCAGGGATACGGTAACGCCACCATCCATGCCCGTGAATGCCCACCTGTTGCAGCACCGGCTGGATGATCTCGGTATCTTTGGCATGCACGGCGAGGATGCGATCTTTGAACTGCCACGCCACGCTGATCGGGTCAATGTACTGCCGCACGAAATGCGAAGGATCGAATTCCAGCCCCAGCCGCTTGCTCGGCACGAGGTTGAAGACGGCCTGCATCGCAGCTGGAATGCTAGCGAAATTGCCAACGTTTGGGTAATTTTCCCATCCCATTGACACGTCGAGTTTTTCGCAAACGGGCAGGTATTTTCCGTTGAAGACATCGGCGAAGGCTTTGGCCTGATCTTCCATGCTGGCGCCGGGCATCCCACCGCTGAAGGTTCCAACAAACTTGCAGCCCAGGCGATGGCAAAATTCCAGGGCGCGAACGAACTCGGCATTCGCAGTTGCGCGCTTGCCTGCATCGGGGTCCGTGTGGTTGGGGCCGAAGAATTCAATACTGATAATGCGAATGCCTGCGTTGCGCGCCACGGCCAGAACCTGATCGATGGCGCTGTCGCTTAGATCAGGGTTGAAGTTCGGACTCGGCGTCAGCACCACCCCTTCGTAACCGGCTTGCGCTGCAAAGGCGAGCTTCTCCGGCGAGTACGGGGTGATGATGGAGAGCTTGGGGTAGGGCGTATCTGCTGGCATAGCCGTCTGCCCTGCATGCTCCTGTGCCGTCGCAGCCTTTGCTCCTACCATGCCCAGCGCAGCCGCGGATGTCCCGCCTACCTTTAAGAAATCGCGCCGATTCCAAAACGAGCCTTCGCTCTCCATAGCCTCATCTCCTATATTCGGCGCAATCCTTCGATCAGGTCACTGCCCTGCAGAATTATATAGGGCACGTCGAACGATACGGACAGCAACGAATGAGGCGAAGGTCAATGATCGTTCATCATCAAAACAGCAAGTTCTACACGACTGCGAACCCCGACCTTTTCAAACATACGGGACAGGTAGTTCTTGACTGTGTGCTCGCTCAGGTTCAAGCGCCTTCCGATCTGTCGATTTGTTTGCCCCTCGACGACAAGGCGCGCAACCTTCAGTTCTCGGTCATTCAGTTGCACATTCGTAGACCTTGCGCTGCAGAAGGTTGAGCATTCTGCAAAAGCGTCAAATACAGCACGCAATTCTCCCGGCTGAACCCACACTTCCCCTTGGCGTACTTTGTCGACGCACTTAACGAGCTGCTCCATAGGGTCTGAACGATGAAAAACGCCCCGTGCATGAGCTCGGAATGCGTCGAGCGCCAACTCTTCATTGGTATCGTCCAACAGTACAATGACGCGGCATTCCGGCAGAAGACTATGCAAGGTTGGAAGGACGCGAAAACCTGCAAGCGGACCATCGCTCAGAGCGGCACTGATGAGTGCAATCTCTGGCTGTTGTGCTCGGGCAACCTGCTCCACTTCAGCGCTACTGGTCGCCTGTGCCGCGCTGCCAATCAAATCGCGATGTCGGCTCAGGTTAAGGAGCATGAGTTCACATTCCAGAGCCGTCCTATCTGAAATGAGAAGCCGCAGGTGCACTGTGTCCGTTGGACCGTCATGGTTCTGACTTTCCACAGGGACTCTTTGCAGGCTTTCCACGTGAAGGCCTGCCAGATGTTTGCTGGTTTTGGCTGCAACTTCTGATCCTGGAATCGGCGCTGCGGCGAAGACAGCATGTGCTGTTCGGTGTGACCCCGATTCCTGGACACGCTGACTCAGGCGAGTATTTGCCGTTTCCGATGCTGGCGTCACACAGCTACCTCTAACCCGAGAAACACGTATGTATGCACAACAGTTGTGTAACCCGGGTTATTAATTCAGGAGTGGCCTGTACAAGTCGCTGCCTGGCTATCAAGTCTTAAACGCGTTAAGACTTTATTGCTTAAGTCTTAACGCGTTTAAGACTTCTTTGTCAAGTGAGGCCCTCGCTAGCAAGGCGGCTATCGATGGTTTAGATATGTAGCCAGAACCCAACTTCGTTGTCGCGGACGAGAACTGTCAGGATTGATCCTTCTGAGGCCTATTGCCGGCAAGCTGAGATCCGACTTTGGAGAAGCCTGCTTTAACGGAGTGAATTGCCCAACCACCGAATTTCGGGATGAAACGCCATAGAGCGGGGCGTCGTTTAGGCTCGGGCTGGGTTTGCGGTCGAGATGAACCCGAGACCGACAAGAGACCACCTGGGATTTTCGGCACGGAAGAAGCGAACTGGGACTGTATGTGCCGAACCTTGGCTTTTGAAACCGTCGACATATGTCGTTGTAACACGCGCTTTGGCTCGGCATACGAGACCGGTTGAGGCCGGTGTGGAGATTCCGGGATCGAATCTGCCGTCTGTGGTGGCAGTGCAATTGCAGACAAGGTGGGAGAAGGAGTAAAGGTCGCTTCCGGCACCAGCCTTATCGCAAGGAAGAGTGAGACCGCGGCAAGGCATGCGAACGCAGCCTTTTTGTTCGCGGAATAATCCAGATTGGGTGGCGATACCATCGCGCGAACCCTTGTGGAGAGTAAAGAGGGCGAGGAAAGAAAATCTATCGGACCGGCGAACCCTTCTCCGGAAAGCCGCCAACTTGCCAAGGTCGTCAGGCACGCCGCATAGTCGAGGCGGCATGCATCCGAGCGATCTGCTGAGGCTTCATCGCAGATCAATTCGCGATCCCAACGCAGGTGACGTCGAACAAGCCACGCTGCAGGATGGAAGAAAACAAGATAACAGCCAACAGTGGCAAGTCTGTCCCAGAGATAATCCCGTCGCCGAACATGCATTAATTCATGCTTGAGAATGCCCATGAGTTGTGGCGTCTCAAGTCGAGAGAGGTACTCGTTGGGCAATAGGATTTGGGGGTGTCTCCACCCGGCAGCGGCAGGCGAGCCGAGGCGCGGGACCAGCCGCAATTCACAATGAGGTGCTTGAACACCCGTACGGACGGATTCGAAAAGGGACAAAAGTGAATCGGAGGGAGGTTGTGAAGTCCGTAAGAGAGTTTTTAATTGCCAGAATCGGGCGCAAAAGCTGAGCAAGGAGAGAGCGAGGATAGCCAAATATGTCCAACACAAGCCGGACAGAATTGTCGAAAAGTAGGGTGTGAAATCAAAATTGAGCGCCCACGACCAATGTGTCTCTGCAACACCTGGAAAGGCCGCGCTAACGGAGGCACCTGAGGCTGACAAACGGGAGAGGGGAAGCAAACCTAACCATGCTGCCACCATTCCTCCGAGAAAGACTCCCCATAGCCAAAATCGGAATTTAGGATCCCGGACGAACCGGCACAGGAGCCACAAGAGCATGTATCCAGCCGCAGACTGAACCACATACGTGAACCACAGACTCGAAAGCGCCGATGCAGTCTCACTACTCATTTGGCTTCAGGCCTTGGGTGTGAATCGAACTCCGATGTTGGCCTACGACAGCTCCCTACGTCGATTTTGGATTAATCCCTCGAGCTTGCCCAATTCCTTGCGACTGATGCGCTCATCGCTCAAGAGCGCCACGAGCAGTTCCGCCCGGGAGCCCGTGAAGTACCTGGTCAGCAAGTTACGAATGGAAAGCTTGTGGAGGTCGCCGCGGTTGATCAGTGGGCGGAAGACAAACGCCCGGCCCTCTTGTCGGTGATCCACTTGTCCTTTGCGCTCCATGATCCGGAGCCAGGCTTGAACAGTTTTGTAATTAGGCGGGGGATCCTCGCCGGATGCCTGCACAATGTCCTCAATGGCTCCTTCGCGAATTCGCCACAGAACCCGCAACAAGCGCAGCTCTCCTGGCGTGGGAAGTTCTACCTTCTGGCTTTGATGCTTCTTTGCCATCTATAGAGAGATTCTCCAACAAAAGCTCTCATAAGATCAACAGCTCTTGAAATCACATACACACCTATTCTGACCACATCGAGCGTTTTCAAAAGTGCAATAAATAAGAGTGTTCATGTCTCCAAGCTCGATATAAACGAGCGGGATATGTTGGACTCTAGGTAGAAGTTGCACGCGAGCCGGATAGAAATCGCGGGGCTGACTACTACGTACACAATTGTTTTCTGGACTTCACCTGTCTACGACGTTTTTGCGATTGCCTTGTTGTGAGTTCATGAACCGGGCCGATCTCTTGGTAAAATTGCAAACGCTCTCTCAATGTTTCACTGTACATAGAATCAGACGGGGGCGTTGAATTCTGCTGCTGCGAGAAGACCTCCATCAACAACATGCATAATCCCTGTTATTCCGATGGCGTCATCAGAAACAAGGTAAAGTGCAGCCTGGGCCACATCTTCAGGTTTAAGAATGGCTCCGAGCGGGACCCGCGATAAACGATCCCGGATACGTGCTTCTCCTTGAGCGCCATGACCCAAGTGATCGCGAAGCATTGGCGTGTCCGTAATACCAGGACATAGGCAATTTACACGGATGCCGTCTCTGCCATAATCCAGGGCGAGAGATTTCGTGAGGAGCGCGATCGCTCCCTTCGAGGCGCTGTAGACAGGCGTACCCACCTGGCCCACCATGCTCCCAATAGACCCGGTGTTTAAAATGGCGCCGCCCCCACTACGGCGCATGTGCGGTACAACATGCTTGATTGCGAGAAATGCCGCCTTCAAATTGATTGATATCAGGCGGTCCCACTCTTCTTCAGTCGTGTCTTCGAGTGGCTTCGCGAGCACTATCCCGGCATTGTTGAACAAGATATCGATCTTACCCCAGCGGGTAATCGCACCCTGCACCATTTTCTTAACATCAGGTTCGTTGGCTACATCCGTCCGCTCAAAAATTGCCTCACCACCGTCGGCCAGAATTTCTTCGACAGTTTTTATGCCGTGCTGCTCATCTATATCGACAGCGGTTACTCTGGCGCCTTCGCGAGCAAAGGTTATCGCGCTTGCCCTGCCAATGCCGCTCGCTGCGCCAGTAACGATCGCAATCTTTCCGCGCAGCCTCATTCGCCGATTCGTTTGATTGTCTTCATGGTCCATTTATCACCACACGTCGAAACAAATAGCAAGATTAGCAGCAATTAGATCTAGTCATGGACGTGTGAGAGCCTTGACATCGAAGCCACCCGACCCTGATTATCGGATGGTTTGATTTGGCGGTGCAAGGAGGCATTCTTAATGTTCGGAAGAATGTCGAGGCGATCTTTTGTGAAAACGCTCGCCATAAGTGCGGCGGCTGACGCTGGAGTTGGCCCGGTCTTTGGACAGGATCGCGTTGGCACTTCCTGCATGCCTACAGAATGGTCTTACACCACAGGAAAGCAATACTCCGATCCGTTTAATCAGGTCGATGTGGATGCCATCATCACTCTACAGTCCGGTCAGGAAGAACGAGTGCCCGGATTCTGGGCGGGCGGTTCTACATGGCGTGTGCGCTATGCGCCGCCTGGACCGGGCGTCTACAAGATCCGATCTGCCTGTAATGACACCGCAAACCATGATCTTAACGATCGCGTATCGACTTTGCACGTCGATGTATACACCGGGCAAAATCCTCATTACAAGCATGGCGCGCTCAGAGTCGCGGAAGACCGTCGTCACTTTCAGCACGCCGATGGCACCCCCTTCTTTTGGCTGGGCGATACATGGTGGATGGGACTGTGTAAGCGCCTTAGCTGGCCAGACGGTTTTGAGACGCTGACTGCTGATCGTGTGCAGAAGGGCTTTACCATCGTGCAAATCGTGGCGGGCCTCTATCCTGACATGGAGCCTTTCGATGCACGCGGCGCAAACGAGGCTGGATTTCCATGGGAACCTGATTTCTCGTGCATCAACCCTGCGTATTTTGACATGGCCGATGTTCGCATTCAGCATCTTGCGGATAGCGGTCTTGCCGCCTGCATCGTTGGGTTTTGGGGATATTTCATTCCTCGCATGGGCATGCCGAAAGCCAAGCAGCATTGGCGGTATCTCATCGCACGCTGGGGCGCATATCCAGTTGTCTGGTGTCTTGCGGGTGAAGGCACCATGCCTTACTACCTTTCGAAAACGAAGGAACAGGATGCAGCGATACAAAAGCATGGCCTGACGGAACTGGCGCGCTTCGTCCGTTCGACCGATCCGCACCATCATCCAATCACCATTCATCCCCCAAACAGCGCACGCCTCTGCGTGGATGATCCTGCTGTGCTTGACTTCGACATGTTGCAGACCGGCCATAGTGATCGCCAAAGCATCCCGAACACGATCGAAACCATCAATCGTTCCCTTGCCGCGAATCCCAAAATGCCCGTTCTGGTTGGAGAGGTCTGCTATGAAGGCATCATGGAAGCGAGCCGCCAGGAGGTGCAACGGTTCATGTTCTGGTCGGCCATCCTGAGTGGGGATGGCGGACACACCTACGGCGCTAACGGTATCTGGCAGATAAATACACGACAACAACCCTATGGCATGTCACCACATGGCCACTCCTGGGGAGGTCCGGCGTGGGATATTGCCGCACAGCTTCCCGGATCGGGTCAACTCGGCCTCGCCAAAGGCCTGCTGACTCGCTATTCATGGTGGAAGCTTGAACCCAAGTCAGATTCCATTGAGCCGCGCTGGAGCAATACAGACTACTGGCAGCCCTTCGCGGGCGCAATTCCCGGAGAAGCCATCATCGTCTTTTCTCCCATGGGTTTCAAAGCAATCACATTTCATCAACTTCAAGCCGCAACCTATAAAGCATTCTTTTTCAATCCGAGCGACGGAACCGAAGTGCAAGTCGGAAACATCAGCCCGGATAACGGCGGAATATGGAAGGCCCCGGAATTCCCCATTTTCCGCGATTGGGTCATCGTTCTTGAGCACAAAGCATGACGTCCTGGTAACAGCAATGCCTCATCCAAAACCCGGATTTCGAGTTACGCTTTCCGCGGATTTCTGCGACGAAAAAGGTCGGCTTATTTTTCCGGATATTGGCTTATCTGTTCTCGATAGCGTTCCGGAAGTCTCTTACGGATTCCTCAAGGAATATCGATCCGAATACTCGTCCGAGCAATTAATGGGCTGTGACGTGCTCATTTCCTTGAAGCCGAAGATCACGGCGCAGTCTCTGCAGGGAATCTCGCAACTTTGCGCGATCGGACGTTGTGGCGTAGGTTATGACAATGTCGATCTGAACGCCTGTACTGAACATGGCATCGCGGTCTTCATCACCCCCGGTGGGGTCGTACGTCCCGTCGCGGAATCCATTGTCCTTTTTGTGCTCGCCTTGTCTCACAATCTCGTAATGAAGGATCGCGTGATCCGGGAAGGCCGCTGGGCTGAAAGCACGCGCAGGCTTGGGCGCGAACCGCGCCAACGTGTTGTCGGCACCATCGGCCTCGGCAACATCGCATCAGAAGCTGTGCGCCTCCTTGGCTCTTTCGATGTCCGACGATTCCTCGCATTTGATCCCTACGTTAGTCCCGAGCGCGCGGCGCTGCTCGGCGTGGAACTGGTAGCTCTCGACGAACTCCTGCACATGTCAGATTATGTCCTTGTCAATTGCCCGCTCACCCCGCAGACGCGCGGCTTGTTAGGCAAGCAACAATTCGCGCTGATGAAGCCGGACGCTGTGCTCATCAACACAGCTCGCGGACCGATCGTGGATGAAGCAGCATTAATTGACGCGCTGAAAAATGGCCGAATTGCCGCTGCTGCGCTCGATGTCTTTGAGAGAGAGCCTCTCAGTGCGGACTCTCCTCTACTGCGAATGGAAAATGTGATTCTCAGTTCGCATTCCATTGCCTGGACTGAGGAGCTCTTCCGCGACATGGGACGCATAGATTGCGAGGGTGCTCTCGCAATCTATCGCGGCGAGGTCCCTGAGAACGTGGTAAACGCTCAGGTGCTGAACCAGCCGAATTTCCGGATGAAGCTTGCGAAATATAAAGCTGCATTTGCAGCGGAAGGCCGTACTGCATGAATACCTTCAGGCAGCGTCTCCGTCAGGGAGATGTACTTCTGGGCCAGATGGCTCTTGAACTCTTCACGCCCGGCATCGGACCCATGCTCGCTGGATGCGAACTGGATTTCGTGATCTATGACATGGAGCATGGACGCTGTGACATTACTCTGCTGGCGGAGATGATCGCGTCATGCCGTGGAAGTGACATCATTCCGATTGCACGAGTTCCAGATTTGTCCTATGCTCCTTTGTCCCGCGTTCTGGACATTGGCGCGCGAGGCGTTATGGTGCCTCGAGTAGAAACGAGGGCTCAGGCTGTAGACATCGTCAGCCAGCTAAAATACCCTCCGATGGGCAGGCGAGGAGTGGCTCTTGGCGTGGCCCACGATCTCTATCGCGCCGGCAGTTCGGACTTCTTTGCCAAAACGAACGAGGAGATTTCTGTCATCGTCCTGCTCGAGTCGGAAAAGGCCTTCGAGAATCTACATGAGATCGTCTCCGTACCTGGAATCGACGTGGCCTGGATGGGTCACTTCGATCTCACCGTTTCAATGGGTATCCCGGCCCAATTCGAGCATCCTCGTTTTCTCGCTGCTATGGATGCGCTGCTCGCTGCCTGCAGCCGGCACGGTGTCGCGCCCGGATTTCTACCTCCTTCAGCCGAATCAGCGGTGCATTGGATCAATAAAGGATTCCGTGTGATCAGCCTTGGCAGTGATATTGATGTATTTCTCGATGGCGTCCGCGAGTTTCGCACGCACGTTGAGCAACACACCACTGCGGTTCGCAAGAAGTAAATGGATAGAACGGCATGAAATTCTCCGTACAAGCATTCAACGCCGGAACGTTCTGGGTTCCCGGGCCGGAAGTGTATTGGATGGAAAGCTGGAACCAACGGGAAGAAATGAACGTTCTGATCTATCTTATTCGTGGTGGTAACCAGAATATTCTCATCAATACCGGCCCTCCGCAGGACCTTGCAATCATCAACAGAGCCTGGCTCGACTTCTTCGGTTATCCAGAGGCGCAGATTGTCCGCACTGAGGATCAGTTGCCACAAAATATTCTGCGCTCGCAGGGCCTAACTCCAGACGACATCTCCACCGTACTGGTCACTCCGTTGCAGGCTTATGCCACAGCGAACATTCCGCTCTTCCGCAACGCAACAATAGGAATCTCGCGCCGCGGATGGATTGAAGATTTTCAAGCTCCTTTCTACCACCTGCACGTTCCCCGTCATTTGCGCATTCCTCCTGACGTGAATCAGTATCTGCAAAATGAGGGATGGGAAAAAGTCCGCCTACTCGCGGATGAAGACGAAATACAACCGGGCATCAGTATATTTTGGGCTGGTGTCCATCATCGCTCTTCACTTGCTGTCTCTATCGACACGAAGTGCGGCAAAGTGATTATTACCGATGCCTTCTTCAAGTATGGCAATATCGAGTCACGACGATATCTCGGCGTGATGGAAAGCATGATGGAAGCGGATGCAACGTGGGCGCGGATCCGCAAGGAAGCGGATATCTATGCCTCCGTTTATGATCCAGAGGTTTTCAGGAGGCATCCCGATGGAATTCTGGCATAGGATTTCGGCCTGCCACACGTATTGGAATCGATTAGTCCTGTAAATAGCGAGGCCTATGTAACAGATTCCTTCGTCAGTGTGATTCGGCGATGATGTGTTTATTGGCGATCGTCGATTATCCAAACTTCCCGACTGCCCAAAACGGGCAACTTCGAAGGGAAGGTCCGTTTTCTCAAGCCAAACAGCAGAAATCATCGGGGTTAACTACCAGGCCGCGCGCGGATTGGTGGAACACAGCACGACAGCGCTCATTCGAGGTACGATTACGGCTCCGTTGGAAATCTTCTCTCTAGTCTCCGCTCTCCACCGTCCGTCGGGATCTATCGCAGAATCGCCGAACATGATTCCAATCTTGCTGTCTGCAAATGGTGCAGTAAGCCGGAGAGCATAGGCACTCTCCACCCCTAGTTCTTTTGTTGAAAAATGCGCATCCTGCAAATTGTCCTTGTTCACAATGACAATCGAACGTACCCTTCCAGCCGAACCTAGAACGTAGGTTGTTATGTTGACGCCGGGAGTGTCGATGTGAACCGGAAAGATTTCATTGCAATCGGCAAAGGCTACAGCAAACGCCAGCATGCCGTAATAAGAAGGGCCCGCAATATTCATTCCTTTGCGATCTTCCTTGATGGGAGAGTAGGAACTGATGAAGCCCAACTGGTTGACGCCCGTTTCAATGTTGACGCCGGAGCAGCCGTGCTCGGCCAGCAGAAGCATGTAATCCAGCGTCCATAGAACTGCGGCGAAAGTATCACTCACACCTGGACGGCCTCCACCATAGAACGAATTTGTTTCACACATCCGCCAGGGGATCCCGCTCTTTTGAGAAGTGGCACGAAGCCGCTCCAGAACCGTTTTCAATCTGGGGTCAGGGTGGAGAAGTTGTTCCGCGGTGCCGAACTTCTGATTGCCTCGATAATAGTGTGTTGTCAGTAGCTGCACATCACCCTTTGCGTCTTTTGCAAGGCGCTCCACCCACTCCGTCGAACTGGCGGTGTCTGGGGCGGCAAAACGTGTCCCGGGCACCGCCTTCTCAATTGCAGCGTGCCACTTTTGGTACTCCGCTTGATAGGTTTCGTAGTTGTACGGGGACCTGCGGAAAGGCTTTTCACCGTGCGCGTAATTCTCGACTTCATTGCCAAGCTCAAGGGCCAGCAACCGGCTCGCTAAAACATCGGCTACAGCGCGCGCTTCAACGATCGCATCTTCGATGCTGCCTTGCGCGAAGTTGACACTCCAGATCGCGCTCCAGCCGGTCTCTTTCAGAAATTCGCCGAACCGCTGCAGGTCTGTGCGCGTAATGACTGTATTCTGTCGTTCTGCTTTCGAGGTTCCATTTGCTTCGTAACGGGTGTAGTCGGCAACGATGCCGCCAGCACGCAAAACACCTGCAGGCCCCAGCCCCTTGATCAAATTGACATAACGATGGTTGTCAACACTCAATAGTCCTGGAGTGGCAACAGAAGACATTTCATAGCCCAAGCCAATGAAGTCACTCGAGACAGACACCGCCGCCCCACTTAGCCTTGGTGTATCCGATGAATCACTTGCATTGACGATGGCACGATTTGAGCAGCCAAGCACCACACTGCCGCAATACTTCACCACATTTCCTATAAACCCGCGGCGACTAAGCATATTCGATCATTCGGCGACAAAGAAAGCCGAGAGGATTGGTTGAGATCTCAACAGTCCACACTCGAAAATGGTATCTGATCTTGAAGTCCCAAATTGGCAAGCGAAAAATCGGCTTCTTTTAAGCAATCGATCAATCACTAGAGATGCCAGTACGAGCCCCATCGAGTCGGAGCCGTTCAATAAGCCCTAAGGTCTGTTGGCAATAATTGAAGAAATACTTTCTCTTTGCCCGTCACTCGAAATCGTCTCGTCCGTCAAGAGGCTGAACCACATCTCACTCGGCGACGGTCAAGTAGCGACCGCGACTTTGATTTGGATATTGCAGCGAGTCTTGCAAAATTCGCGTCCGGGTGAGAGAACTCTGGCTATGAACTTCGATGTCTTGCGCTCTCCTGTGCAATTTATACAGCAGGGTGGAATCTCTGCCAATCTGGACTGGCTCCGGGAATACGAAGCCTGGTTCGAATGCGAAGGACAAGGGATCTCAGACGCGGTGGACCGCGCCGGGACACCCTGGTTACGCATGTTCGATCAGCTGGGCGCGCGAGTAGATGAAATCCTTTACCCGCCCGAGTACTGGCGTATGCTTCAACATGGATATCGGGCAGGCGTGCTCTGGCGAGCCGTCGAGCAGAATTCGCTGATACCTTCTTACCTTTTGCTCTACGCCACTGCTTTCTACGACCCTGGCTTGGCATGTCCGTATACGGTTTCTCTGTCGACACTCTCCCCGCTCTCTAAATATGGAGGGACGGAGTTGAAGGCAAGGTTTTTGCCCAACATGCTGCGGCACGATGATCGTGTGTGGCAGGGAGCAACCTGGATGACCGAGATCAAGGGCGGATCAGATCTGGGTGCGGCAGTCGAAACCGAAGCGCAACAGGATGGGAGTAAATGGCGGCTAACCGGTGACAAGTACTTCGCGAGTAATGCGGGCGCCGAATTGGCGGTGGTCGCGGCTCGGAGCGAGGACGCACCGAAGACGGTGCGCGGGTTGAGCCTATACCTTGTGCCGCGTCGTGGTGAGGACGGGCGGCTGAACTATCTGATACGCCGCCTCAAAAATAAGATCGCCACACGCTCGGTACCAACCGGTGAGATAGAGCTCCGCAACAGTGAGGGGTGGCTCCTTGGACAAGCGGAACATGGAATCTATTTGATCCTGGAAGTGCTAAACCTCTCGCGCGTGGCGAACAGCGTCGGCAGCGTCGCGCTCGCACAAAGAGCCATTGCGGATGCCTATTCCTTTGCTGAGCATCGCACAGCCTTTGGTAGACCGGTTATCGAGCATCCCTTACTCCGGCGCCAGTTCGAAGAACGTATGCAGGGCTTACAAGCGGCTCTCAAGCTAGCCTGGGAATCTGTACGTCTGCTCGACAAGGTATGGCGGGAGCAGCCGCCGTACTCGGAGAGCTATGATCTGTTCCGTTTGATAGCCCACCTAGCGAAGTACTGGACAGCAGAGTTTGCTCTGCAGACGGCCAAATGGGCGATGGAAGTGCACGGTGGGATGGGAACACTGCAGGAATATCGCGCGGAGCGCTGGTTACGCGAGGCGATGATTCTTGCGATTTGGGAAGGAACATCGCATCGTCAGATGCTGGATGGTTTGGAGGTCATGCGAAAGAAAGGCGCACATAGGTTACTGTTTCAGCATCTTTCAGGGATCGCACCGGAGGGACAACTGCACGAGATGGAAGCGCGTATAGAACGACAACTTACTTTGCCAGAGGCTGATAGAGAGGGGACTTTGGAAATGCTTTTTAGCGACCTGGCTTCGCTAACCGGAGATGCGCTATTAAGGAGGTTGTGCTGATAGCGAATGATGGGGCCACAGTCAATTTGACAACAGCCGCCTGAATCTTTCCCCTGGAAGTCGCTAGCTCTTCATCTGCCTTGCAGCGGCCACGCCAAGCCTTCGAATGTCACTCTTCCAGCTAATCTCCTGCCGATGGATTGGCACTGCGATTTGCTTGCCTGCCGCCGCGGGGGCGCATGTTCTAGAAAAACAAAAGCGCAAAATCAAGAGTTTGGGCTGCGAATCTCCGTTCGGACGGGACAACTGGTGCTACGAATACCGTTCACGTCTTCCCCGATAGGCAATAGACCTTCCATCGTGGAAATCCTCTTGCCTGCCACATCTCTAAAGAGTAGAGTGCTCGGCGTTGGGTTACCGAAACCCGGAACGCAGACGCCACCTCGCTCATCTCAGGAGGCTGGAACCCAACGCCTCCATCGCACGCGCCGTGCCCGCTCCTTGCCAATCTAAGAAATCCCTGGAGGGCCGCGCCATGAAACCCCCGCTCTCTCTCGTTAATAGAAAGCAGACAGGCCCTTTCAGAACTGTGGGCTTGATGCTTGCGATGCTGCCGCTGTGGCTGATGTTGGCCACGGCAAGCACATCCGCCAATGCTCAGACTACATCCTCGCCTGGGGACTGGATAGAGTTTCACCGGGACAACATGCAGCGCTGGAATCCGTATGAAACTGCACTGGGGGTTGGCAATGTTGGTGGCTTGCAAGTGAAGTGGAAGAATCCCATCGGCATCTATGGGTCCGGTGCGGAATCCTCCCCGGCAATCGTAAATGGTGTGGTGTATTTCGGCTCAGACGACAGTAACGTGTATGCGCTGAATGCCAGCACAGGCGCCAAACTGTGGAGCTATGCCACAGACGGGCCAGCCCAATCCTCGCCCGCAGTAGTAGATGGAGTGGTTTACATCGGCGTGGCCGGCTATTCCAAGAGCCTTTATGCGCTGAACGCCGCGACAGGTGCCCTGTTGTGGAGCATCCAGACTACAGATGGATTCAGTATGTCTTCGTCTCCCGCAGTAGCGAATGGAGTGGTGTGTGTGGGCTCCGCGGATGGCCATATGTACGGACTGGACGCTAAGACGGGCACCATTCTCTGGAGTTACCACGTGCAGTCGCCTGTGTTTAACTCGCCCGCAGTCGCATACGGAATTGTCTATATCGGTTCCGGCGATGGCAACGTTTATGCGCTGAACGCCGCGACAGGCGGCCTGGTGTGGCGCTATACAACAGGAGCCCCTATTGAATCATCACCTGCCGTGGCGAATCGCATTGTCTATATCGGCTCTGACGACGGCAACTTGTACGCGCTTAATGCTGGCACTGGCGCCCTGGTTTGGAAATATCCAGCCTACGTGTTTGCCTCGCCCGCCGTTGCAAATGGGGTCGTTTACATCGGCTCCGGCATCGGCGCCACTGAGGGTATCGTATATGCGCTGAACGCCAGTACCGGGGCCAAACTCTGGAGCAACACTATCGAATTGCCATTGCTGTTCAGCTCGCCTGCGGTAGCGAATGGCGTGCTTTATATCGCGGGTAACAGCGGGATAGCAAACATATATGCGCTGAACGCCAGCACTGGCGCACTCTTGTGGAGCTATGCTAGGGCAAACAACGTGGATGCCATAGGCACGGTGATTTCCTCGCCTGCAATCGTGAACGGTGTCCTTTACATGCGTGCGGGAAATCCCAATGGAATTGGCAGTGGAACGGGTAATGTTTACGCGTTTTCGGTAGGAAGTGCCGATCTGTTCCTACGGATCTTCCCATCTACGACAACGGTCCATCAGGGCGATCTGCTCACCTTTGCGTTTCCAGTGTGGAACCTTGGTCCGGATGTTGCCGAGGGCGAGGTGCTAAGCAGCTTGCAGGTGCCAGTAGGCACTACCTTCGACTACGTCCGCATCTCGGGTACGCCGGGCTTGGGCACGTGCACCCATCCTCCATATGGAGGAACGGGGCAGATTGTCTGTCACGAGGGTGACGGCATGGCTCCCAACACAACGTGGACAGTCCGATTGACGGTGAGAGTGACGGCGCCCGCAGGCACAGTGATTACCGCAAATGCGGCCACCATGTCG
>Ga0126371_10002851_pt1 | contig 15018 bp, 17 predicted proteins | sample PanSoiMetaPlot_4_FD_110145 | JGI IMG/M metagenome (GOLD analysis project Ga0126371, IMG submission 110145) | Tropical forest soil microbial communities from Panama - MetaG Plot_4 | ecosystem: Environmental > Terrestrial > Soil > Tropical forest > Bulk soil | place: Panama | collected 2016-02-17 | reverse complement strand
CATGCCTGCGCGGCGGAAGCCTCCTACGCGCTCTCCGAGATGGAGCGGCTCAACGCCGAGGCGCTCGCCGCGCTCACGGGGCGCGACAACGTCAAGCTCAGGAGCTTTTCGCCCGACATGGTCGCCGCCGCGCGCAAGCAGGCGGCCGACGTGCTGGCGGAGCTCGGCGGCAGGAGCGACATCGCGGGGCGGATCAACGCGTCGTATTCGGCCTTCCGCAAGACCACGGCGGCGTGGTCGAGCGTGTCGCTCAAGGCCGTGCTGGAAGCGCGGGAGGGGTGATCACCCTCCGTCATGCGCGGGCTTGACCCGCGCATCCACGTCTTGGCGGTCTGGCAAGAAAGACGTGGATGGCCGGGACATAGGCGAGCGAAGCGACGCCGTTCTTCGAACGGCTATAGGCGAGCGAAGCGACGCCGTTCTTCGAACGGCTATAGGCGAGCGAAGCGACGCCGTTCTTCGAACGGCTATGCCCGGCCATGACAATTCTTGTTTAGCGAACCTTCTGCGCCGTCGCGCGACTAACCAAGACATCGCGACGAGACGCCCATGACGATGACATTCACAGTTGCCGCCTTTCCGCCGCCGCGCCTGGACACCACCGCGCGCGCGCCGCAGCGGCTTGGCCTCTGGCGCGGCCTGGGCTGGACCGGATTGGCAGTGCTTGCGGGCTTTGCGGTTCCGTTCTTTTACGGCCTGACCGCCGCCATCTGGAACGAGGTACGGCCGCATCATCCGATCCCGCTTCCCGACGGTCTCGACCTGCTCAACGCCTTCCTGTTCGTGGCGGGCCTGGCGGCTTTCTTCGCGATCATCGTTCTCGCCTGCCGGCGCTCGGGATGGCGCGCGGTCGATTACCTCGCCCTGACCCGGCCGCGCGGCCGCTTTCTGCGCCTCGGTGCGCTGGCGTTCGCGGTGCCGCTGGCGGCGGCCCTTACGGCTGCGACATATGGCGGGCCGGGCTCCGCGACGGTGCCGAGCACGGGCAATGCTCTCATTCTTTTCCTGCTCGGCGTCACCGTGGTTGCGCCGGTCTGCGAGGAGCTTCTCTTTCGTGGCTTCCTGTTTCGCGTGCTGGCCGACTCCCGCCTCGGCGTTGCCGGCGCCATCGCGCTGACCGCACTGGTGTGGGCGGCCCTGCACACCGACAAGTCCTGGGCCGGAATGGCCGCCACCTTTTTCACCGGGCTCGCCTGGGGATGGCTGCGCTGGCGCACCCAGTCGACGCTCGCGACCATCGCGGTGCACGGCCTCAACAATCTGGTCGCGGCCGTGGGCATCACGGCTACCGTGCTCGCCGCCGGGAGCTGACCCGCTCACACAGGAGACACCGCATGAGCTCGCGCACGCTCATTGGAGCCCTCATCGTCGTCGCTGTCGTCGTGGTCGGCTTGATGTCCGGTCACCTGCAAGCTGCGCTGCACGCGATGAACGCGACCCATGGCCTGTGGGTCATCTTCAAGGGCGCAGCCGTTGTCCTGGCCGCCGCCGGCCTGCTCATTGCCCGCGTCCACAAGGCGCTGCGGCCGGTCGCTGCTACTTCACGCCCGCCTTCGGCAGCGGATAATCGCCGCCCGCCATCAGATTCCTGAGCGCCGCGGGGAACGCGAGGTCGCGCAGCTTGTCCTGCGGGCATTTGTCGATGGCGACGTTGGTCGAGCATTCCTGCATCGACCAGTCCGACTTGCGGTCGTAGGACTTGAGCATCCGGGCCCACGCGTCATCGACCTCGCCGACGAGGCTCTTGGCCGCGACCCACGCGCCGAGGAAGCCGTTCGACTGCCAGAGATCGTCGTTCTTGGCGGCGGCGGCCTCCATCTCGCGCACCTTGCCGCGCAGGAAGTCGCGGTACTTCGGATCGGCGGTGACGTCCTTGATCTCGGTGCCGACGAGCCTCGCGACCCGGGTCGGCGCGAATGAATCGGCATAGGACGCGAAGGCATAGAGAAAGCTGTTGTCGTAGCTGATCAGCTCCTGCGCGCCGTCATGGTCGAGGTCGGCGAAGACGTAGCCGTCGTCGCCGTCGAGCCGCCCCCCTTCGACGACGGACCACTTTTCGGGGGCCGTCATGGTGGCGATATGGGTCACGGTGCAGCAATGGGCGCCGAACGTGAAGGCGGTCACCACGACCTGCGGAAAGGAGGCAGCGCGATCGAGCCAGATGACGCGCGCCTTGGCAATCGGATTGCGGGCCTCCGCATCCTCGATCTTCAACGCGAAGATCTCGCGGCCGCGGTAGCGCCCCTTGATGACTGGCACGCGGGTGTCCGCGTCAGACGCGCGCACGGCATCTATCGTCACCGTGAGCTCGCGATAGTGCAGCGTCACCGGACGCTTGCCGTCGTAGTCGACGCTCGGCAGGTCCTGGGCGAACGCTGCCGGCGCGAAGGCCAAGCCGAGCGCGCAGCCAATGATCGCGAGCCACTTCATCTCAGCCTCAGGGCGCCGCCCGTATTTTCGTACCAGACTTTGGTCCGCGGACCGACGGCAAAAAACGGCGATGGCATCGCAACGCGGGCTTGCCCGAGTTGCGCAGATCAAAAAAAAGCCGGAAGTCGGGTAGACCCGACTTCCGGTGACAAGCCCGGCCATTTCCGTACGTCTGTTGCGATGAAGCGCCGAGGCTGCGCTACATCTTGAACCTGACGATCTTCTGCTTCTGCTCGCCGAGACCCTCGATGCCGAGGTTGACGACGTCGCCGGCCTTGAGGAATTTCGGCTCCGGCTTCATGCCGAGCGCGACGCCCGGCGGGGTCCCGGTGATGATGACATCGCCCGGCTCCAGCACCATGAACTGCGAGCAGTACCAGACGATGTGCTCGCAGCCGAAGATCATCGTCTTGGTCGAGCCCTTCTGCCGCGTCTCGCCGTTCACCGTCAGCCACATCGGCAGGTCCTGCGGGTCCTTGATCTCGTCCTTGGTGACGATCCAGGGCCCGATCGGGCCGAAGGTCTCCGAGCCCTTGCCCTTGGTCCACTGGCCGGAGCGCTCGATCTGGAAGACGCGCTCGGACACGTCGTTCGCCAGGCAATAGCCCGCGATCGCGTCGAGCGCCTTGTTCTTGGCGAGGTAGCGGGCGCGCGAGCCGATGACGATGCCGAGCTCGACCTCGTAGTCGAGCTTGCTCGAGTCCTTCGGGGTCATGGTGTCGTCGTTCGGGCCGCACAGGCACGACGGCGCCTTGTTGAAGATGATCGGCTCCTTCGGGATCGGCATGCCGGACTCGGCGGCGTGGTCCGCATAGTTGAGGCCGATGGCGATGAAATTGCCCACATGGCCGACGCAGGGGCCGATGCGCGGCTTGCCCTTGACGATCGGCAGCCGGCCCTTGAGCGCCTTCTTGATCTTGGCGAGGCCGCGCGGCGAGAGCGCGTCGCCCGCGAGATCTGGCACCACCTTGGAGAGATCGCGGATGCGCCCTTCGGCGTCGAGAACTCCGGGCTTTTCGCGGCCGGGCGGGCCGAAACGCAACAACTTCATGGTCGTCCCCTCTTATTCATATGGTTTCATATTGTGGCGTAGCCTGATGCAAAGGGTTCTACCCTGCCGATAACCATTATCAAGCCCGGGCGAGCCGCGTCAGAACGCCCCCGGAAACAGCCCGCCGTCGATCAGCAGGTTCTGCCCCGTAATGTAGCCGGCATGAGCCGAGCACAGGAACGCACAGGCGGCGCCGAACTCGTCGGCCTGACCGAAGCGCTTGGCCGGGATGGTGGCGGCGCGGGCGGCGGTTGCCTGCTCGAGCGGCATGCCCTGCTTCTTCGCGTTGGCCTCGATGTTGGAGCGCAGGCGGTCGGTGTCGAAGGCGCCGGGCAGGAGGAAGTTGATGGTCACGTTCGCGGCCGCGACCGAGCGCGCGACGCCGGCCATGAACGCCGTCAGGCCCGCGCGGGCGCCGGACGAGAGGTCGAGCCCGACCAGCGGCATTCTCACCGAGCCCGACGTGATGTTGACGATGCGCCCGAACTTCTTGCGCACCATCGGATCGACCACCTTCTGGGTGAGCTCGATCGCGACCGCCATGTTGGCGACGACGCCGTCGAGGATTTTTTGGCGGTCGAGCTCGCGGAAATCGCGGAAGGGCGGGCCCGCATTGTTGTTGACCAGGATATCCGGCTCTGGACAGGCGGCGAGCAGCGCCTGCTGAATCTCGGGTTTGCCGACGTCGCCCGCGACCGCCGTGATCTTGGCCCCGGTGGCCTGGCGCAGCTCGGCCGCGACCTTATCCAGCCGCTCGCGATCGACCCCGTTGATCACGACCTCGCAGCCGGCCTCGGCGAGGCGAAACGCGCAGGCGCGGCCGAGCCCGCGGCTCGAGGCGCAGACGATGGCCTTGCGGCCGGCGATGCCGAGATCCATGGGGCAGCTCCTCGCGCCGCCCGGCCTCATTGAGTGATGGAAGGCATTGGTGGCGCCGGTGCGGGCCACCTGCTTGGCGGCGCCGGCCGGCGCTGTCAACGGGAGGGCTTATCGGTTGGCGCATATCCTTGTCGGCGAACTGGTGGCCACCACCGATCGGGTCGGGGGCAGGCTTTCGCCGGGATATGCGCTAGTGACCGTCGGTGAGCAGCGGCTCGTCGTCGAGGATGCTCATCTCATTGCCGCGCCAGACGAACTCGGTGCCGAAGAGCCCGTACAGCCAGACGGCCGGCAGGAGCAGGTCGCGCAGCGCCCCGGAGACCGCGTAGAGCGCCGGGCGGTCCCATTCGGCCGCTTCGGCGAGCGCGACCTCGGCGCCGTACCACAGCGCGGCGAAGAGGCCGAGCGATGTCGCGATCGGCCAGCCAAGAGCGATCGCCGCAAAGGCGAGCGCGAGGATGGGCGGCAGCGCGCCCGAAAGAATCTCCGGATAGAACAGGCGGGGAAACGAGGCGTGGCGCAGGCGCGCCCAGCGGGTCTGGCGCCGCCACACCTCGCTCAAACCGCGCCGCCCCAGCGGCTGCGCGAAGGGCGCGTCGACCAGGTGCACCTCGAGGCCGAGTGCGCGCACCACCTTGGTGGCGGCCGCGTCCTCGGCGAGCTCGGAGCCGAGCGCGCGGATGCCGCCGGCGGATTCGAGATCGCCGCGCCGCCACAGCATGGTCTTGCCCTGGGCAAAGCCGTTGCCGATGCAGTCGGAGAAATACTGCCAGCGCGCCTGGTAGGTATTGAGGAAGGCGCATTCGAGCGCGGCCCACGCATTGGCGGGCCGTGCGCCGATCGGCGGCGCGCAGATGAGACCGGTGCCCGGCTCCCAGGCGGCGATCAGTCGCTGAAGATAGTCGGGCGGCATCAGCACGTTCGAGTCCGCGATCACGATCCACTCGTTCGCCGCCGCGTTCCAGCCCTTGACGCAGTTGTTGAGCTTGGGATTGCCGTTCACGCGGTCGTCGCCGACGAGGAGGCGCGTGGGAACGTGGGGGTGCGCCGCGATCAGTTGCTGCACCAGCGGCACGATCGGATCGCGCGCCTGCGCGACGCAGAAGATGATCTCGTAGTCCGGATAATCGAGCCCGAACGTGGAGGCGAGCGTGTCCTCGACGAAATTGTCGACGCCGCACACCGGCCGCACGATGGTGACGGGCGGCGCATCGCCTGCCGCGGCGAGCGGCTGCGGCGGCCGGCACCGCACGATCGCGACGATCACGCTTGTGAGATGGAGGAAAGTGGTGATGCCGCAGAAAGCGAGCGCGGCGAGGATGAGAATCGTCATCTCCGCCAAGCTAGTGACAGGCGATGACAGCGCGATGACGCGCGGCGTTAACAGAAGTTAACAGGCTGCATCGCGGCGTTCCCGGCCATGTCATCTAACCGCAACACGATTCAGTCACACCGGCCGCATGATCGCGAACGAGATGGCGACACGTGACTGAAGACAACGGCGCTCGGCGGTTCCGCTCGCTCTTCATTTCCGACGTTCATCTCGGAACGCGCGGCTGCCAGGCCGAGCGGCTGCTCGATTTCCTGCGCTGGCACGAAGCCGACACGATCTATCTCGTCGGCGACATCGTCGATGGCTGGCAACTGCGCTCGGGCTGGTACTGGCCGCAGGCGCACAACGACGTGGTGCAGAAGCTGTTGCGCAAGTCGCGCAAGGGCGCGCGGCTGATCTACGTGCCGGGCAACCACGACGAGTTCCTGCGCGACTATTTCGGCACCCATTTCGGCGGGATCGAGGTGGTGGATTCGACCATTCACGAGGCGCCCGACGGCGTGCGCTACCTCGTCATCCACGGCGACCACTTCGATCTCGTGGTCACGCAGGCCAAATGGCTCGCGCTGCTCGGCGACAAGGCCTACGAATTCGCGATCGCGGCCAACCGCATCTTCAACGCGGCGCGGCGCCGGCTCGGCTTCGGCTACTGGTCGCTGTCGAAATGGGCGAAGCTCAAGGTCAAGAACGCGGTGAGCTACATCGGCGAGTTCGAGAAGACGCTGGTCGCCGAGGCGAAGCGCCACGACGTCGACGGCGTCATCTGCGGCCACATCCATCTCGCCGCCATCCACCAGGATTTCGGCATCCGCTACGTCAACTGCGGCGACTGGGTGGAGAGCTGCACCGCGATCGCCGAGCACGCGGACGGGCGGATGGAGATCATCACCTGGACGCAGATATCGAGCGACGCCGGCTCCGACGACGCGCGAGAGGATGAGGAGCCGCCGCTCGAGGTGCGGGCGGCGTAAAGGGAGCTACTCGTCATGGCCGGGCTCGTCCCGGCCATCCACGTCTTTCTATCTTCGACCATTGCAAGCAAGACGTGGATGCCCGCGACAAGCGCGGGCATGACGGTGGTGCAGCGCCCCTTGCCCGCGGCTGGTCGGCGGCAGTACGCTTCCGCCATGGCCGATCAAACCGAACAACCCTTGCCGACCGCCGCCGACGTCGATACCGCCGCGGCGCGCCTGCGCGGGGTCGCGCTGCGCACGCCGCTCATTTCCTCGCCGGTGCTCGATGCGCTCACGGGCGGGCGCGTGTTTCTCAAAGCCGAGACGCTGCAGCGCACCGGCTCGTTCAAGTTCCGCGGCGCCTACAACAAGCTCTCGGCGATCGCGCCGGGTGAGCGCGGCGGCGGCGTGGTGGCGTTCTCGTCGGGTAATCACGCGCAGGGGGTGGCGGCGGCCGCGAAGCTGCTGGCGATGCCGGCCGTGATCGTGATGCCGGCCGACGCGCCGCGGCCCAAGCGCGACCGCACCGCCGAGCTCGGCGCCGAGGTGGTGCTCTACGACCGCGCGCGGGAGGACCGCGAGGCGATCGCCCGCGGCCTCGCCGACGAGCGCCATGCGGTGCTGGTGCCGCCGTACGACGACCCGCTGATCATCGCGGGGCAGGGGACCGCGGGGCGCGAGATCGTCGAGGATCTCGCCGCGCTCGGACTCAAGCCCGACCTGGTGATCGTCAATGCGTCCGGCGGCGGCCTCACGGCCGGGGTCGCGCTCGCCGTCAAGGCGCGGGTGCCCTCCGCGCAGGTGGTCACGGCGGAGCCCGCCGGCTTCGACGACCATGCGCGCTCGTTCGCGAGCGGCCGGCGCGAGAGGAACGACGCCATCACGGGCACGATCTGCGACGCGCTGATGGCGCAGTCGCCGGGCCGCATCACCTTCGAGATCAACCGCGCGCTGGTCGGCGCCGGCGTGTCGGCGAGCGACGCGGAGGTCGGCCGCGCCGTCGCGTTCGCGTTCCGCGAATTGAAGCTCGTGGTCGAGCCGGGCGGGGCGGTCGGGCTTGCGGCGCTCGTCGCCGGCAAGATCGACGTGCGCGGCAAGGTCGTGGTCGCGGTGCTCTCCGGCGGCAACGTCGATCCGGAACTTTTCTCGCGCCTGGTGGCGTGACTGCCGCGACTCAGGCTTTCGAAAGCGTAAAACAAAAAAATCAATTGCAAGCGCCGTGGCCGAACCTTTCCGGCGAGCGCGGAGACGCTGCCTCACGAATTCGGTTCGTTTCTGCCTCACTTTGCAAGCGACGCCGTCGCCGGCCCCACGAAACATCGCAAAGTGCCACTTTGGAGCGCCTGGTCGCTGCGAAACGCCGGCGAATTGCGCACGTTTTTGCGCGTAAGTGGCCAAAAATCATAACCTTGCACTTCATGGAACCGAAAATCGTACCGCCGATGATGCGTGCCGGCATGGGCGAATGAATTTTCCGACAATTCGCCGCAAAAGCGGAATGGCTTCCATGACTAAGGTCATGCTTGCGGCGATCTTTCGCGCCGCGCTCAAGCTCCGGACCGACCAGCGCGGCAACGTCGCGGTGCTCACCGCTATGCTCCTGCCAGCGCTGACAGGGGTCATGGCCCTCGGGTTCGAGGTTTCCAACTGGTACCTGACGAAGCGGTCGATGCAGAATGCCGCCGACGCGGCGACCCTCGCGGCGGCGATCAACGGCAGCGCCAACTACCTCGCCGAAGCCAGGGCGGTGGCCGCGCAATATGGCTTCGTGGACGGCGTGAACAATGTCACCGTGACGGCAACCAACACGGCCACATGTCCTTCCGGCGGCAATACTTGCTACAGCGTGACGGTCACCGGCCTCGTCCCGCTCTACCTGTCGTCGATCATCGGGTTTCGGGGCGACACCAGCCTCAACAGCCACCCGCAGAAGAGACTGAGCTCCACGGCGGTCGCCAACTTCGCGACCGCGCAAGTCCCGGTCTGCCTCCTGGCGCTTGGACAGAGCGGAGCCCAGGACATCGTCACCAACGGCAATCCGAGGGCCAACTTCAGCGGCTGCAGCGTCATGGCGAATACCTCGGCGCGCTGCAACGGCAGCAACCTCAACGCCCCTTACGGCCTCGCCCACGGCACCAACTCCGGCTGCGGCGTCATACAGCTTTCAGGCGTTCCGGCCGTTTCCGACCCATTTGCTGCCGTGGCGGCGGCCAACATTCCAACCAATACCTGCGGGTCCTATCCGCAGGAGCCCGCCCATAAGAGCGATCCCGCGCTTCCCACCTCCAATCAATGGTCGGGAACCCAGTCGTTGAGCGGAAACGTCCAGGTGTGCGGGGACCTGCAGCTGACCGGAAATGTGACCATCGACGCTCCCGCCGGCGCGGTTCTGGTCATCGAGAACGGCCAGCTCGATACCAACGGCTATACGATCACAACCACCAGCGGCTCCGGGGTCACGGTCGTGTTCTCGGGGACCAATGGCGGATCGTATATCCATGCTCCGACCGGCGGCGGCACCATCGACATAGCCGCGCCGACGTCGGGACCCTGGTCCGGCGTTGCGGTGGTTCAGGATCCGAATTTGACGACCGGTGTCGACATTGCGTCGGCAGGCAACAGCCCGACGTGGGACATCACCGGCCTGGTCTATCTGCCGAATGCAAACGTGACGATGAGCGGCGCCGTGAACAAGTCCAGCCACGGACAATCCTGCTTCGTGATGGTCATGGACGAGATCACGATCAATGGCACCGGCGACATCGCGGAAAGCGGCGGATGCAAGGCGGCCGGACTGACAATGCCCACCGCGACCGTTCCGGGCCGGGCTCAATTGGTGCAATAGGAGGCGAGCATGTTTCGTTCATTGGCGCGTGCAATGAAAACCCTCCGGGGCCGACGCCTCTGCGAGAACGTGAAGGCTCTCGGCCAGGACCGGCGCGGCACCGCCGCGATCGAGTTCGCTTTTTTCGCAGGCTTTCTGTCGGTCGCGACGCTGAACGCGGCCGAGGTCTCGGTGTACATCTTCCAGCGGATGCAGGTCGAGAACGCGGCGCAAATGGCGGTTCAGGCGGTCTGGAAGACGTGCAACACATCGTCGCTTCTTCCCGCCACGACGAACTGCTCCGGGCTGTCCACCGCCCTGACGAACTCGGTGCAAAGCACCGCGCTGGGTGCGCGTGTCCAGTTGGGCTCGCAATCGGAAGGGTATTACTGCGTCACCGACCACAACGCGCTTCAATACATGAGCTCGGTCGACAGCAAGCCGGCAGATTGCTCGGCCGCCGGCAATGCGGCGGCCCAGCCGGCCGATTACATAACGATCCAGACGACGTTCAACTACACTCCGATGTTTTCCGGCATGACCGTCGGCGGGATGTTTCCGACGACGATCCAGCGGACGACAACCATGCGGTTGCAATGACCATGCGGTATCTCCGGTTCGCACATCTGTGGGCTGACGACCGCGGCACGAGCGCGGTGGAATTCGCCATCGTTGCGCCGGCCTTCGTGCTGCTTCTGGTAGGCACGATCTACCTTTGCATGGGGCTTTTCGTGGTCGGCAGCCTGAATTACGCGGTCGAGGAAGGGGCCCGCTGCGCCTCCGTCAAGACGACGGTATGCAGCGATTCGCCGACGACCGTGGCCTATGCGCAAAGCCAATATTTCGGAGCGGGCGCGACTCCGACCTTCACCTATTCGACGGGTGCCTGCGGCAACATCGTCAGCGGATCGCTCACCTACGTGGCCAATCTGGGAATCACCAAGGTCAGCGTCCCGGTCACGGCATCCGCCTGTTTTCCGTGAACCATGCGACGAACCGCAGCTCGCGGTAACCGTCACCGGCAGGATCGACATCGCGGCACGATCGCCGCCGCCGCGTTCTCCGGCGGCAAGATCGATCCGACGCCTTTTTGCCCTTGGCGTGAATCCATACCGCAGGCGCAAGTCTGATTGATCAAGCCGTTCGGCTCGTGATATATGAGACATATGTCAGGAGCGGCGGCGTGACCCGAAGCAAGAGCAACGTTCTGCGCCAGCCCGCTGCGGCGCGGCCGCGCCCTGCCGCCGTGCCGTCGCCGCGCGCCGAGACGCTCACCGAGCAGGCCTACCGCGCGATCGAGGAGCAGATCGTCACGCTGCGGCTCAAGCCGGGCGACGTCCTCTCCGAGCAGATGCTGTCGGCGAGCTTGCGCTTCGGCCGCACGCCGATCCGCGAGGCGCTGCAGCGGCTCGCGCGCGAGGGCCTGGTGACGATCCTGCCGCGCAAGGGCATCCTGGTCTCCGACCTCAATCCGCGCACCCAGCTGCTCGTGCTCGAGGTGCGCCGCGAGCTCGAGCGCCTGCTCAGCCGCGCCGGCGCCGAGCGGGCGACGGCGGCGCAGCGCGCCGAGCTCGCGCGGATCGCCGACGGCATGGACCGCGCCGCCACGACCAACGACGACATGGCCTTCATGCGGCTCGATCGCGAGATGAACCAGCTCGTGATCGAGGCGGCGCACAACGACTACGCGGCACGCTCGATGAAGCTGTTGCAGGGCCTGTCGCGGCGCTTCTGGTACATGCACTACCGCGAGGCGGCGGACCTGCCGCTGTGCGCGCGCCTGCACGCCAACCAAGCGCGGGCCATCGCCAAGGGCAACGGCGAGCAGGCCGCGCGCGCGAGCGACAAGCTGATGGACTATGTGGAGACCTTCACGCGGGCGACCGTCGCGGTGTGAGCCAGGGGTGAGACATGACCACGTACGAGGGCAAGCGCACCATCGACGGCCTGGTGGTGACGGCCGACGGCAAGCGGCTCGACGAGCACTACGAGGTCAAGCGCTTCACCAAGTACGGGTTCGAATGGACCTATGAGGGCGAGAGCCCGCAGCAGCTCGCGCTCGCGATCCTGTACGACCATCTCGGCGACAAGGACCGCGCCATCCGCCTCTCCGAGCCGTTCATGAAGAAGGTCGTCGCAAACCTCGACAACGACTGGACGCTCGCCGGCGAGGAGGTTGCTGCGTTCGTCTCGAGCGCGGCGCCGTAGGGTGGGCAAAGGCGGCCGAGGCGCACGGGTGTTTGCAGCGCGCGTTCCGCCGTGCCCACGCGCGCGGGGCGGTGCAAAGCGCGTGGGCACGGCGGGACCGGTTCAGTGCCCTGTTCGACCGTCGGGGCCGCCTTTGTCCACCCTACGACAGGCGGTTGAACCCCGCGGCCGTTCGGTGATAGACCTGTGATATATCAGGCGGGACGAAGTCCGCCGGCAAAGGGACGTGGCAGGGAGAGCAGGCGATGATCGGCCAACGGCAAATCGACTTTCGCAACGAATACCGCTCGCGCATTCTCGGCTGGTACGACGGCTACTTCCACATCGTCATCATCTACGCGATCGGCGCCGCGGCGTTCTACATCTATGTCGGGCACGTCCATGACGTGACGTGGGCCGAGTGGCTCACGGTGCCGATCGCCTTCCTGTTCACCAACCTGTTCGAATGGGCGGTGCATAAATACGTCATGCACCGGCCGGTCAACATCAAGGGCCTGCGCGCGATCTACGAGCGGCACACGCTCAACCATCACCAGTTCTTCACCGACCACGAGATGCGCTTCCGCGACCACAAGGACTGGCGCGTCACGGTGTTCCCGCCCTATGCGCTCGTCGTCTTCATCCTGATGTCGCTGCCGGCCGCGATCATCCTCGGCCTGCTGCTCACGCCGAATGTCGGCTGGCTGTTCATGTGCACGACGACGGGCATGTATCTGGTCTACGAGTTCATGCACTTCTGCTGCCACGTCGACGAGAACGCGTTCGTGCGCCATTGCCCGTTCGTCAACACGCTGCGCCGCCATCACACGGCGCACCACAATGCGCGGCTGATGATGGAGGTGAACATGAATCTGACGTTCCCGATCGCCGACTGGGTGTTCGGCACCTCCGACCTCGACCGCGGCCTCGTTGGTACGCTGCTCAACGGGTACGAGACGCGCCACCTCAAGAAGACGCTGCGCGACACGCCGCGCCGCCCGGACGAGGCGGCGGCCGAGCCGGTCGGCACGAACTAGGGGACGCGCCATGCCGACCGACGTCAAGGCCGTGGTCTCGGGTGTCGTGCTGATCATCGCCGCGATTCTGGCGTGGTGGCACGGCTCGCCGATCCGACCCGACTACGCGATCGCCGTGATTGCGACCGCGCTCTTCATGGTCGTCGCCATGTGGATCTTCCCGGAAGCCGGGGTGAAGAAGAGCAAAGGCAAGTAGCGCTGCCGAGACCCCCATGGCCCTGCAGTACAACGCGGCCGTGCTGCATGCGGCCCGGACGCCGCTCGCGATCGAGCGCGTCGAGGCCGTGCCGCTCGGCGCCCACGACGTGCTGGTGCGTGTGCGCGCCGCCGGCCTCTGCCATACCGATCTCGAGGCGATCGACGGCTCGCTGCGCTATCCGATGCCGATCGTGCTCGGCCACGAGGCGGCGGGCGTGGTCGAGGCGGTCGGTGCGGCGGTGACGAGGCCACGCAAGGGCGAGCACGTGGTGCTGTCCTGGAATCCGCATTGCGGCCACTGCTTCTACTGCGATCGCGGCGCGCCGATCCTGTGCGAGGCGTATCTGGCGAAAGGCCCGCAGGCGGTGCAGTTCGACGGCCAGTGCAAGGCGCGCCGTTCCGATGGCGGCGAACTCAAGCACCTCATGTTCCTCGGCGCCTTCGGCGAATACTGCATCGTGCAGGACCAGCAGGCGGTGGCGGTGCCGGCGGAGATCCCGTTCGACCGCGCCTGCCTGATCGGCTGCGGCGTGATGACCGGGGTCGGCGCTGCGCTCAACGTGGCGCGCATCGGCCGCGCCGATACCGTGATGGTGGTCGGCTGCGGCGCCGTCGGCCTCTCGGCCGTGCAGGGCGCGCGGCTTGCCGGCGCCGCGCGCATCGTCGCGGTCGACCTCGACGAGAAGAAGCTGGCGCTGGCGCGCCGCATGGGCGCGACCGATGCCGTCAACGCCACGACCGAGGATGCGGCGGCGATTGCGAAGAAGCTGACCGCCGGGCGCGGCGTCGATGCCGTGATCGAGGCGGCGGGCAGCGGCGCCGGCTTCCGGCTCAGCGTCGAGGCGGTGCGCCCGGGCGGCGAGGTGGTGTGGCTCGGCAAGGTCGACGTCGCGCAGGACGTATCGTTCCGCTGGGGCGCTCTGATGCAGGAGAAGCGCATCCGCCGCTCGAGCTATGGCGAGGCGCGCCCGGCGCGCGATTTTCCGCTGCTCGCGCAGGCCTATCTCGACGGGCGCCTGATGCTCGACGAGATGATCACGGCGCGCATCGCACTCGACGCGATCAACGACGGCTTCTCGGCGCTGCGCAACGGCGAGGCGATCCGCAGCGTGGTGATGTTCGGGCAGCTGTCCTAATTGCTCGCGGCGAGCTTGAGCTCGGCATTGCTCGATGCGTCGAACACCGTCAGCCGGCTGGCGAGCCCCTGCGGAACGGCACCTTTGAGGCGGTTATGGTCGAGGCGCAGCACTTGCAGGGCGGGCGCGCTCGCGAGGCTTACGGGAATCGGTCCGGAAAACCGATTGCGGTTGAGGCGCAGGTCGGTGAGCTTCGCGAGCGCACCGAAAGCGTCGGGGATCGGGCCGGACAGCGCATTGTTGGTGAGCAGCAGCAGGCCGAGGCTCGGGCTGAGCGTGGTCGGGAGGGGGCCGCTCAGGCGGTTGTTGTGTAGAAGGAGATTCCGCAGCATCGGCTGTCGCAGCAAGGCGGCTGGCAGCGGGCCGGAGATGCGGTTGTCGTTGGCCCAGAACTGCGTCAGCTTCGGCGTGTCCCATTTCGCCGGCAGCGGGCCCGACATCGCGTTGGCATGGAGGTCGAGGTATTCGAGCCGCGGCAGCAGCGCCACCGAGTCGGGCAGCCGGCCGGTGATCTTGTTGCCCTTGAGCCACAGGTTCTTGAGCGCGCGGCATTTCCCGAGTTCATCCGGCAGCGGACCGTAGATGTTGTTGAAGGAGAGATGCAGCGTCTGCAGCCGTTCCAGGCCGCACACCGCCGCCGACAGCCGGCCGCTCACGTTGTTGTCGTAGATCGTCAGCGTGACGACGTAGCCGTCGGCGTCGGTGGTGACGTTGTGCCACTGCCCCACAGGACGCTCGCTGCCCCAGAAATTTCGCTGCAGCCAGTCCGGCCCGCCCATCGCGTTGTAGAAGGCCATCAGCGCTTGCCGCTCGCGCTCGCGCACGGCCGCGTCGCGCGGCTCCGGGCGGGTGGTCGTGGCCGCAGGCGGGCGCGCCTCCTCGGCCATCGCGAGGCGAGGCGCGGTCACGGGCGCCGCGACAGCCGTGAGGACGAGCACCAGCATGGCCGCGCCGGCTCGGGCTCCTGTCATCGAGGCCTCGTGCTCAGTT
>Ga0126371_10002849_pt1 | contig 15020 bp, 12 predicted proteins | sample PanSoiMetaPlot_4_FD_110145 | JGI IMG/M metagenome (GOLD analysis project Ga0126371, IMG submission 110145) | Tropical forest soil microbial communities from Panama - MetaG Plot_4 | ecosystem: Environmental > Terrestrial > Soil > Tropical forest > Bulk soil | place: Panama | collected 2016-02-17 | reverse complement strand
TGCTGCGAGAACCACACGCGTGGGAGATCGGATGCAAGCGTGATCGACGAAGGCTGATACGCGTCGGCGGCGACCAGACGCGCCACCGCCAGCGCAACGCGGTCGAGCCTGCACGTCGGCCGGTATGGTGCGAGGTTCCAATTCATGAACCCCGGACCGGTATCGGCGTCCACCTGGACGTAACCGCTCATAGTTCGGATGTCACGCTCGGATGGCGGGAGTTCGACGAACTCGAGCATGCGTTGCGCCATGACCTCATCGGCGACCGACGCCGCGAATATGAACGGTCCTCTGTCAGCCGCTCCAATCGCTCGCGACGCATGGTCAAGAAGACTGATCGCGACGACGGCATCGCGAAAGTCGACCCGCGACGGGTCGATGATCGCGACGGCCGCCAACCCATCCTCTATATGCGAGACGTCACGCGCTCGGAGCGCGAAGACCGCCGAGCGCCGAGCGAACGTGAGTAAAGTGTAGAACTCGTCCATGCCGATAGAGCGCCGGAAGTGCTGTCTGGTACCCGCCTCACTCGTCGAAAAGCCGCGGCAAAACGCGGCAAGCTCGTCGTCGAGAGGAACGCGTTTCGGATCGGTCAAGTCGAAATCGCCGGCCCACTTATCGTACGACAGGCCCGCGAGTGGGCTCTTCTCTGCCCCCGAAGCCGCGAGTCTTTCCTCTTCCTTACGGCGCGCGTCGGCCATCTGTTGGCCGATCACGAACACGTTCTTGTCGCCCATCGCCATTCATCGTACGTCACAGGTCAGAGCACAGCCTTCGGCATTTGCTCGGGGCGCGCTATGTCGGTGCTTGCTGAGGGGAGTTTGTACGACCCTCTGTAGGTCGGCGAGCGAGCCGAAATCGGCCGATCACGCAGGGCCAAAGCGCCGTCGGTGGTAGCGCGAATGGGTCAAATCGGGCCCCCGCAAGAAATGGAACGGCGCAATCACTTATTCTGTAGGTGATTGCGCTGTTGAGTTGTAATTGGCGACGTTTTGCGCTAGGCTGGAAAACCGAATTCGCTGAAGCCCGAACACAGGAGATCCAAAATGTCGACCGGCAAACCGTATTATGTTTGGACGTTGCCTTTCTGTCTTGCCGCCCTGATTTTTTCGTTTTCGCCGACAGACGCAGCCGCATCAACGCATTCAAGTACGGGCTCGCAAAGCCAATCGTGCCGTCAATTCGTTCGAAGCTTCTACGATTGGTATGCGACAAGGGTGGCGACCCGTGGGTCCCGTTTTGGATGGCCGGATGCGCTGCAAGTTAGGAAGATAGATTTCAGTCAAGACATCTTCCGTGGCCTAAACGCGAATGACCTAGCGGATGCAAAATGCAAGTGTATCGCCGGCATAGATGCCGACCCGTTCCTGAACAACCAATTCCCCAACGCAAGCTACTATCTTAGCAACGACTATTTTGTGAACGGCAACTGCTTTGTCGTGGTTAACTTTAGGTCTCCCGACGGTAAAAGAGACTGGTCCAAGGTGCTGCCAGAGCTGGCGCTTGTGAACGGGCGGTGGGTTTTTGTAAACTTTTATTACAACAAAATATGGTCGAAAGGCGACGACCTGTTGAGCTACCTCCATGCGGATGGGTTCTTGCGGGGCTCAGAATCGCCAATAAGGCGAAGCTCAACGAATACCCCACGAGACGTTAAGCATGACGCTCCAAGAGGTCTTGTCTAACGGGAAGTGCAAGCCCCCGCAAATCTTAATCGCGCAATCCCTTGACTCATAGGGATTGCGCGCCTACTTTATCCTGGGTGACCGATTTGAGTACGCGACTATCTGGTGCAACGACCGCGATAAGAGGTTGCCAGATCCGCGGGCACTGAGATCGCGGCGTAACCGTGCTTCGCTCTGGTCGAAGGCGCGGCGCGCAACACCGGCCAAACCTTCGCACGTTGCACATTCGGCCATTGTCGTCGGCGACGGTCGCTTTCACAGTTGCAGCCGTGTTGCTGACTACGACGGCATGCGGAGGCGGCGGTCGCGCGTACAATTCCAGCGCAGCGACTCCGGCTGCATCCTCGACGTGGACCCCGCCGCCGAACACCGGCGACTTTCACTGCGATGGATTCTTGGTGGTCAAGCCGGGCTGGAGTTGTTTCCAGTACGTCGGCAAGTATGGCGTCCGTTGTAGCGGGTACGTCGCACCGGGGCAGACGCCGAATCGTGTGCTGGCGCCGCCGAGCTATTCCGTGCGAGGCATCGGCCGGCCCGGAGTACCCGTCCTAGATGCCGTTGACTTGCAGACCGTCTCGACTATCGCGCGCAGAACCGGGAGTCGAACTCTGCGTTTTGTCGTCCTGTCGTACCCCCGCCACACGACTAGCTTGCCACCCCTCGTCGTTTTCGACGCGACGGACGGACCATGCGAGGTAGGTGCACCGGGTTACGCGGTCCTAAACGAGGGTCCGCATGATGACCTTTGGTATCAACCTGGCGGAAACCCGTACGGGCCGCATGCGGGAGCACCCATGCCTTAGTGATGGGCAAAGCGTAAGAGTCCGACCCGACGACCCAGACGGATCGAGCCACGCATGAATGCAGTCAATGGTCTACGCCCGCCGAGATTGACGACCGGCGCGACACTGCTTATCAACTTCCTTCTGACAGCAGCGTATGCCCTAGCCGTGATCGCGATCGGCAGCGTGAAGTCGCCGCCGACGATGCTACACGGATCCGACTGGCGGTTCAAAAATCACCTGGACGCGGTACGTGCCGGCGATACTCTCCTGCTTTCGGTGACGTGGGTGGCGGTATTGGTTTTCGTCACACTGGCCCACATTTGGTTGCGGCGCGCAGTCGCGAGTGCTTCGCTTTCAGACTCCGTCCGTTCCGGTCTTCTGGTGACAGTGTACATCGTGCTGTCACCCGTCATTCTGGATCCTACGAACCTCGTTCAGGACATCATGGGCGCCGCGATAATGGGTGGCTCGCTGGCCGCGCTCTTCGCGGCCGCAGCTGTGGCGGCGCCTCGCGGGTTGGTAGTTTACATCCTCGTCGGGCTCGCCGGAACGGCCGTAATTTGCTCGTTCACCGATGCAATTCTGGGTTTCGGGTTCTTTTGCTGCTAGCAAGTCGCGTCACGCCACGGGCGGCGATTGCATAGCCGCTGCTCGCCACAGTCTCGACACATGGCATCGGCTGGTCACGCACGGCCCGAACGATGCGCTAGGTAACGCGAGTGGTTCAAATTCGGCCCCGCAAATCTTGAACGGCGCAATCCCTCACCCCATCAGGTCGACAAGCTCTAGTCAAGGGTGTTGCGCCTTCTCACCCCGACCGCATACCCTTAGCGACGGCATGCGCGTCGAGGGTACAGTCAAGAAAATCGCAAACCTCGGATCATGCGCTGCACAACGGCAATCTTGCGCCTCGCGGCAGCGTGGATCGTATTCGGCCCCACGCCTTGGTTCAGCGGATGTACGGCAGCAGTGCCCGGCATATCGGAGGAACACCGATTACCCCTGGCGACACCAAGACCGGTCGGCATTTTGAGTCCTCACGAATGGGTGGGATGCATGGGCGGCGACGCCGCTCGTGTCGATCTTCACTCGAACAATGACGGTTCGGTTCTGACGACGACCTTCGGTTCGGTTGGTGACGCGAAGAGGTCGGTCGAGAGCCGGGTCAATCAAAGGGACCTGCATCTAGTCGGGTGGCGGGGGACCGAAAGCGGCCCAGTGCTTCGGCTCGCCAACAGTGGAACGACGTTCTCGTATGCCGTTCCCAAGCCGCCTCCGCCTCCCGCGCCCCCGCGGAGAATTCACCTTCGGGCGACCACCGAACTTGGCCGCGAATCAGAGTTGATGGATTGGGGGCTGCCGACCGACTACTACCACCGAACGCCACTTTCAGTGTTGCGTGCGCCGACCGTTCTGCTGCCTGACAGATCCGCCCACGCGATCTTGCCGACGAAGTGGGAGCTAACCCTTCACTTCGGGCTGCTTCATTGGCGCGCGATCGGCTCGGAAGAAGTTACGATCGGAAACGACTATCGTTTGACCAATATTCCTGCCGAAGACACGATCGAGTATTCATCCGTGCGGCGCAGCGACGTCTATTCGGGCAGCATCGACGATGCGAAGCGGTTAGCTGTCGATCAGATCGCAAGATTCGGGGGCCTTCCGAATGATGCTTCGCTCGCGTTTGAGGCGGCGCTAAATGAAATCGCGGTTCCCCTTGCAAGGCAGTCCGAACCACTACACATCCGGCCCATGCGGACGGGATATTCGTTCATTTGGGAACACCAGAGTGGGCTCGCGGACGATCAGATACGCGCAATTGTGATGGATTCGGAAGGGGTGCCGTTTGTGAGCTTTCTAAGTTGGCGCTGGCACGAGCTGGGCGATGCCGTACCGCAAGAGTCTCCGCTCCGGCAGTCTCTTTCGCCGCTCGATGCATTCACCGTAAGCTCGTGCTACGGATGGAATCCTATCGCTGCAGACGATCGCCTCGATCCGCTTGATTCGACTTGGACGTCATATTGGGGCGAACCGGGCGATGATGTGGCAAGGCCCGTGTACGTGTTTCGATACTCCCGCTCGGGCATGGCGCGATTGGTCGACGTCTACTCCGGCGAGGTTCTCTCCGTAGCGCGACTTCGACCGGAGTACTGATCCGATTCATGTAATCGAAGTCCCCGAACCACACGGAAACGGGCCGTCACGCATGGCCACAAGGCCGCGAGAGGTAGCGCGAATGGGTCACATCGGGCCCCCGCAACTAAGGCCCTTGGCTAGTCCGAGGGTTTTTGTTATCTCAGTCAAGTAGCTTTTGCGGCTAAATCCTCGCCGCGGCTTCGGCCACCTGATCCTCGGTCCACGCCGCGCCTTCAACGCCAAGCTCGACCTCCGCTTCGCTGAATCGCTCGCGCAGCGCCGCCGACAGCCGCCCTTGCACCCACATCTCGTAATCATCGCCCTCGTACTCGACCCCCGTGCGCTGTGCGTTCACGTAGCCGACAAGCAGCGCCGCCGTCGTGTGGTTGCCACGCATCGCGCTGATAAGTGCGAGCGACTCCAGCGGAAATGTCATCTGCAGACGGTCTTCCACCTGCTTCCACATAGCAAGACCTTCACGCGCGAACTCGGCCGCCTTATCGAGCTCGCCTAGCGCGATCTGAATGACGGCGAGAAAACATGCTTCAAGAGCCGAAAAGACGGCGGTCTTGCCACGCAAGTGGATCTTACGCGCCTCACTTGCATATCGCAGCGCGTCCGCATATTTTCCGTCTTGGAACTCGATTTCGGCGATCCGCGTGAGCATTCTGCCGACCATTGGTTCGTTTCCCAGCTTCTTGGAGATCGTCATCACCTCCATGTACGTATCACGCGCCGCAGTGACGTCACCCCTCTTGAGCTGGATTAGTCCGCGGGAGCCGAGACCCGACGCCACACCGACCATATCTCCGACCTCTCGAAAAAGAGCGATCGCCCGCTCGTTCAACGCCGCGGCCTCGTCGAGCCGCCCTCCATACAATGCGTGCATCGCGATCGGGTGCAGGCACCTCGCGACGCCAAGCTTGTCCCCTGTGGATTCGTAGAGCGCAAGCGCACGTTCCGCGTACAGGTGATTCTGGGTTGAGGAAGTGATCCAGCCGAGCAGGCGCCAGAGACGTGCTGCGATTTTGGGATGACCTGACTCGTCAAGGCCGGCCTGGGCTAAGCCGATCCAATATCGTGCTTCGGCCATGAGTCCGCCGTCGCGCCAAAGTTCATCGAGCAAGCCGACGAGATCGCTGCCGAGCACCGGATCATGTTTTTCTCTCAGCGCCCACTCTAGTGTCGCGCGGAAATTCTCAACCTCCGGCTCTACCACAGCGAACCAATCCGCAAGCAAACCTGATGACCGGCGGATGTCCGCGGACCGCGCAAATGCTCGAAAATACTCTCCATGCCCGCGAGCGACAGCGTCGCGTTCTCCGACTGCGGTAAGTTTGTCGAGCGCATAGGCCCGTGTCGTCTCGAGCAGCCGGAAGCTCTCGCGCGTCGCGCTCGTGTCGGAGACGACTAACGACTTGTCGGTCAGCGACGAAAGCAAGTCGAGCACATCGGCCTCGCCGACGTCGTTGCCGCCGCAAATCACCGTAGCTGCATCGAGACCGAATCTGCCGGCGAAGATGCCAAGGCGGGCGAACAGCGTCTGTTCCGCGGGAGGCAGAAGATCGAAACTCCAGTCGATGAGGGCGCCGAGCGTCTTCTGTCGCGGCAGCGCAGTCCGATTACCGCCGGTGAGGACCTTGAAGCGCTCGTCGAGCCGACGGGCCAGGTTCGGGATGCTCAACACGCTAACGCGAGCAGCCGCAAGTTCGATCGCGAGCGGTATGCCGTCCAAACGTCGGCAGATATCCGCGACGATCGGTGCGGTTTCGTCCGTCATGGAAAAGCGCGTGTCGACGGCGCGCGCCCTTTCGACGAAGAGTGCGACGGAGCCGTATCGTGCTGCATCGTCCGCCTTCAACGCTGCGACCGCTTCAGGCACTGAGAGCGAGCGTAGACGGTGCACGGCCTCACCGGCGATCCCAAGCGCTTGACGCGACGTGGCGACCATCTTCACGTTTGGACAGCGTGTAACGATCGAGCTTGCGATGGGCGCAACGGCGTCGAGCACATGCTCGCAATTATCGAGGATCAGCAATAACTGTTTGTTGGCAAGCGCTGCCGGAATCGCTTCGACGAGGGTCTGCCCGGCGGATGGCGACACCCCAACGCTCTTTGCGATCACGCTTGCGACGAGTTCCGGATCTCTGATCGGAGCGAGATCGGCGAACCAGACGCCGTCGGCAAAGCGGTCGAGAAGCTCCGCACCTGCTTGAAGCGCGAGCCGCGTCTTGCCGACTCCGCCCGAACCGGACAGCGTCAACAGCCGATGCTCGCCGACCAAAGTTTTGACTTCCTCGAGATCGTCCGCGCGGCCGATGAGCGTGGTCGGCTGCATCGGCAGATTGTTGCCCCGCGCATCGAGGGAATTCAGAGGCGGAAATTCGTTTCGAAGACCCGCAAGCGCGAGTTGCCAGACCTGTTCGGGTTGCGTGAGGTCCTTGAGCCGCCGCAAACCGAGGTCCGTGAGCGTCGCACCCGAGGGAAGGGAGTGGTGCGCCAGATCGCGCGTTGCGCCGGAGATGAGTACCTGGCCGCCGTGACCGATCGACATGAGACGTGCGACACGATTGACCGTCGAGCCGAAATAGTCGGCATTTCGTTCTTCCGCGGTTCCGGTGTGCAGGCCCATCCGCACGCTCAAGCCGTCGACGGCCGAGAAGTCCTCCAGCGAGATGGCGCGTTGGGCGTCACACGCTGCATTGATCGCGTCTACGGCAGATTGGAACGCGACGCAGAACGCATCGCCTACAACATTGAAGACATACCCGCCATGGCGGGCGACCGTGTTGTTCAGGATCTCTTCATGTCGTGCGACGGCGGCCCTCATCGCGTCGGAGTTCGCCTCCCAACGTCGCGTCGAGCCTTCGATATCGGTGAAAAGGAACGTCACCATGCCTGTAGGCACGACGCTCTGACCCGAGGCCTTGACCTGAGTGCCTTCGGACGACATCGATTTCGCCGTTTCGCGCGGCACGCGATTTTCCTGGCGGCCCGCGAACCGGAAACCAGCACAACCACTCGGAGCGAAAGGGGTTGCGCGTTTTGCTTTTGGAATCCAGATTTGTGAAACGAGCAACGCTCGCGGTCGAGGCTGGCGGCATCGTGGGGGTGTCGGACCACGGTGGTTGGGCCGTATTAGTAACCGTGACAAGCGATGGAACTCTGCTTGATCGGCGCCGCGTCGAGCTCGTCGATGAGGACTTGCCGGGCCTACCCCACCACCATCAAGGACAGCTGCTTCCTATGGACACAGCCGTCGCGTTGGTCGAGCGTGTGCGCGTCTCGGCTGAAAAGCATGCGGCACTCGCGCTGAACGCCGTGGCCGGGGCGGTACCGCACATCATCGGAATCGCTCTTCGCGAATGTCAGCCGCTGCCGCCAACGATCCCGGAACGGATCAAAGACTATCGCGCACGAAACGTCGCCGATTGGGTGATGTACCGCAGAGCTATCGCTTCCGCTGCGGAAAACAAGAGTTGGCTGGTCCACTGGTATGATTCAAAGACCGTGCTGCGCTCAGCGGGAGACGCATTGCACGTGGCGAGCTTCGACGCTCACTTCCGAGAGATGCGAAGCTCGCTGGGGCCGCCGTGGAACAACGATCACAAGCTCGCGATGGCGGCGGCCTTAGCCTCATTCACGGCAGACGCTGACCGCTAGAGTCACATCCGCGCTGCCGCTTCAGCTGCCTCATCCTCCGTCCACGCCACGCCTTCTACACCAAGTCGTTCGATTTCGGCACCGCTCAGCTGCTCGCGCAGCGCTGCCATCAACTTCTCATAGCTCCACTGGCCAGTGTATTCGCGCTCGTATCCGAGGCCTTTGAACCGCGCATCGACGTAACCGATGAGACGAGCTGCGTCGTGAACCTCTCCTCGAAGGGCACCGAGCGCTGCGAGGTGCTGCAAGGCGTACACCGTGTTCAGCGCAGACTGCGCTCTCCTCGCCCAGCGCAGCGCCTCGCGAGCATCCTCACGCGCTCCGTTGTGATCCTCGAGCGCGATGCGATACAACGCGGTGTTGCAAAGACCGTTCGCTTTGAACTTCCCGTCTTTGCCGCGCAGCCACGTCTCGAGGCCCTCGACGCCTATCGCCAGCGCCTCCGCATACCTACCGTCGATAAACTCCAGGTCCGCAAGGTTCGTCATCACGATGGCCGCTCCGATCTCGTCTTCGAGGGCTCGGGCTACCGCCAGCGACTGTGCGAAGGCATCGCGCGCTGCAGCGGTCTCGCGTGTCTCCATGTGAATCGTCGCGAGCACATTGAAACAGTTCGCCTCACCATGCTTGTTCCCGATATCGCGCATCGCCGCAAGCGCCTCTTCGGCGGCCTCAGCGGCTTCATCGAATCGGCCCATCTGGTAGAGCGCGAAGGCGCCGTGGTTTAAGGCCCAGGCCTCCCCGGCCCGGTCGGCGACACGACGGAATAGCGCCAGTGCACGCTGATTGGCTTCGTACGATTCTTTGGCGGACTTCGAGGACGCGCGCGCACCCCACAGTCTGGCCGCTACGGCAGGATACGCCGATTCGTCGAGTGCTGCTTGCGCAAGGTCGATCCAGTAGCGCCCTTCGACGGTTAGGCCGCCGGCGGACCAGAGCGCGCCGAGCGACCCGGCGACGGTTCCGCCAAGTGCGGCATCGTGGCCGTCTTTGAGAGACCACTCAAGTGCGTGGCGATAATTGTCGAGGTCAGGTTCCACATCTGCAAGCCACGAAGATATCGAACGGACATCGTGGATGCGTTTGTCCGCCGCTTGCGCGCTGTCGCGAAAATACTCGGCGTGTTTTCGGGCGAGTCGGTCTCGTTCGCCGGCGGCGGCCGACTTCTCGAGCGCGTATGCTCGGGTGGACTCGAGCAGCCGGAAGCGCTCTTGCTGTCCGCTCGTGTCGGCCGCGACCAGCGACTTGTCCGTGAGCGACAAGAGCAGGTCGAGCACCTCGTTCTCATCCAGGCCATCGCCGCCGCAGACACTTGTCGCGGCTCCAAGGCTAAAACCGCCAGCGAAGATACCCAGCCGGTTGAACAACTTTTGCTCGTTCGGTGCGAGCAGGTCGTAGCTCCAGTCGATGAGCGCGACGAGCGTCTTTTGACGGGGGAGTGCTGTGCGACTGCCACCGGTGAGAATCTTGAACCGTTCGTTGAGCCGTCGAGAGAGATTCGGAATGCTCAAGACCTTGACGCGAGCCGCCGCGAGTTCGATCGCCAGCGGAATGCCGTCCAAACGCCGGCAGATGTCTGCGATGACGGGCGCGGTGTCATCCGTCAACCTAAAACGCGTGTCTGCTGCTCGGGCCCGTTCCACAAAAAGTGCGACCGAACCGAACTCGAGTGCGTCGTGCGCGTCCAAACCGGTTACGGTATCGGGAACGGCAAGGGACGGTAGATTATGCACGGCCTCGCCGCTGATGCCCAAGGCCTGGCGGGATGTCGCGAGCATCCGCACTTCCGGGCACCCGCCGATGATCGCGCTCGCGATACTCGAGACGGCCTCTAGCACGTGCTCGCAATTGTCGAGGATCAGAAGCAGATGTTTACGCTTGAGGAAGTCGACGATGGCGTCACCGATCTGTTGCCCCTCGGTCTGACGCAGTCCGATCGTCTTGGCGATGACGCTTGCGACCAATTCCTGGTCACGGATGGGTGCGAGGTCGACGAACCAGACTCCGTCCGCATAGCGGTCGAGCAGATCGGCGCCAACCTGCAACGCGAGCCGCGTCTTGCCCACACCGCCGGCGCCGAAAAGCGTCAGCAGCCGGTGTTGGCCGATGAGCGTCTTGACGTTCTCAAGTTCCGGCTCGCGGCCGAGAAGCGTTGTCGCCTGCGTCGGTAAGTTGTTGGCTCGCGCGTCGAGCGACTTAAGCGGCGGGAACTCGTTGGGCAGGCCATCGATCGTCAGTTGCCAGACCTGTTCCGGCTGAGTGAGGTCTTTCAGTCTTCGTAGGCCGAGGTCGACGAGAGACGCACCCGTCGGAAGAGCGCAATGTGCATGATCGTAAGTCGTACCGGATAGGAGCACTTGACCGCCGTGGCCGATCGACACGAGACGTGCGACTCGGTTGACGGTCGGACCGAAGTAATCGGCGTTGCGCTCCTCCGCGTCTCCGGTGTGGAGACCCATTCGAACGCGAATGCCGTCGACGCTCGAAAAATCTTCTGCGGCCAGCGCTCGCTGCGCGGCGCACGTCGCGGCAACCGCATCGGGCGCCGATTGGAAGGCGACGCAGAAAGCATCGCCGATCGTCTTGAAGACGTAGCCGTTGTGACGCTCGACGACATCACGTAATACCGTGTCGTGGCGTTGGACGGCGGCGTCCATCGCCGCACGGTCAAACTCCCAGCGCTGAGTCGAGCCTTCGATGTCCGAGAATAGAAAAGTCACAACGCCTGTTGGCATGGCGGACTGACCTGAGGCTAAGGCCTCGGCGCCGCTCTCGGAAAACATCGCTATGTCATTTTCGAGTGGAGGCCCACTGGGACCCCCGCAAGTCTCTAATAAAGGAAGCGGTCAAGCCTGATCTCGACCGCAGCCTCAGGTGCGAGGTGATACGAGAAATGCCTTCGGGCCCAACGCCTTGTTGGACAATCGAATCTCGTCGATGAATCCGCTAGCCTGGCAGCATGAGTTCGGCTGTTCTACCGACCGCCCGTTGAGCGTCCAGCCGGTGCTAGTGGGCAAGTTTGGCGATGTGTCGGTGACCGTGCTCAACAATTTCGTGACGCCGCTGGTCTGACTGTTGTTCACATAGATCTTATACGTGTTTGCGTTCTTCACGTACGCGATGAAGCTCCACTCTCCAGCCGTCAGCATCCCACCTGATGTAGAACCGAGCTGATGGAGCACCCCGTTCGGATCCCGATAATCGATGAATATCCCTCCGCCTGCGGTGATGCCGATGTTGAATCGATTCGCGTCACCGCTGTCGACTGCCGTCGTGGTCCAAAAAAGGTCGTTCTCTGCATTGATCTGCGTCGGGTTCACCCAAAACTCCAGCGTTGCCGCTGTGAGCGTCTGGAACGGGAATTCGAACGCGAAACTCGCGGCGTCGCCGGTGGCGAACTGGAGGCTGAAATTATCTGTCTTGCCGGTGTGCGGAATTATGGGAACCGGAACTTGAGAGCTGAAGGTAGGCGAGCCGGCAAGAATCGTTCCGTTGTGACGGCCGGTGCCGCTGTCTACCACCTTCGTGACCTTCGCGCCGCTGGGACCGGTCTCAAATCGGTAGTAATCGATCGTGGCGCTCGTGTTATTCGACATGTCTGAATTGGGGACGTGCCGCAGTTGAGGGGGAGCTGGTACTGATGACGTGGCGCTCGGCCCGGCGCATGCAGTCGAGACAGCGATGCCCGCCGCGCACAGACCGCGCAGCACGATGTGGTTGAACTTCATGACGAAACCTCCCACAACGTAGTGAATGGTCGGCGTTTTTCGGCGCAGGCATTGACGGCCCTGTCGCGCACGGGCGCCCGAAGTCTCATATAACAGCCGCGCGCCCTTCTCACTGTCGCTTTTTGTAAATGCTCCCGGTGCGCGCCGCGTAAATGCCTTGCACTGCATAGCCGAGTATTAGCATCGCTATTGCGACGACCCACGGCACTCCATAACCTCGATCAAAGATTCCGGTGATCCTTAGCATCATCAAGATCGCTGCCGCGACGAATCCGGGTCCGCTGAACGCGCAATGAACTTCACCGCATTCGCTGAAGTTTCGGATGCAGTAGTACGCGTACGCCACGAAAAAGGCGAGCGCGACAAAGTCTCCCCACCGCTGGCCGTGCGAAGCGGACCACGAGTCGCAGAACGAAGCGACTATTCCCGCGGCCCAAGCGAAGCGCATGTCGCCGAGCAGTCTCATTGTTAATCCTGTTGCATCGACAGAAAAGTGGTTGCTGCGACTTCGACATCGCTGCGGGTCGGGTACTGCCGATCGGGCACGACGATAGGTCGTCTGACGAGCAAACGCCTGCCTGGATCTGCGTTAGGTTCATTCATCTTGCGGCGAGGGTAGCCGCGGCTTGCACATACGCTTACTTTGTGATACAAAGTAAATATGCCTCCCGAGGACCGGCCCTTCCTCTCAGCGCTTTTAGCGGGAATCGTCACGCCCGCTCTGGCGATGTTATTCGAGTTTTTTGGAGCGGCGATATATCAAGGCGATCATTTCCTGTTCACCGATTTTCCGGCAGCAGCGCAACTTGCGTTGGACGCCGCCGTCGTGGCCGCCATCTTTGGCGCTCCTCTCGCGATACCGGTTGCGCTCGCGATTCGTCTCGAAAATATCTGGAAAGCTGTACCATCAATCGCCTTGGGTGCAGCATTCGGAATCGCCGTCCAGATTCAGATACGCGATCGATACAACGACTCGGTCGTCCTGTCGCTCATGCTCATGTTATTTTGGATTGTTCCAACAGTTTTCGGGATCGTGGTCGCGCTGCTATTGAAATGGCGCGAGCGGGAATCCGCGGTCGCAATCGGCGGGTTAGCAACGGCGGGGCTGGTGGTACTCGCAATCATCGGAACGAACAGACACAAAGAGCTGGCACCGGCGTATTCCGCCGCTAAGACATGGAGCGAGCTCCGCGTTGGCATGAATGTCTTCACGGGAGACGACGGCAATGGCGTAGGCGAGACTGTCTGCCCCACGTTGTCTGCGATCCTCGTGGATCAGCTTTCAGGCCAATGCGGACGCGTGCCGCCGGGCTCTCCCGCAGTCGTCGACGAGATCATTCCGTGCGAGAAAACTGATCCAGATTGGGGTTGGGAATCACCGCATGTGCGGATCCATTCAGTGAACGGCTCTTGGGCAGGCTTCGTCGACGCGGCTATGTTGCAGCCGAGTATTCCTGAAGGCACACTTATCGAATTACGGCGCGATTGGGGCGCCCCACTAACGATAGACGATGATCACGGCAGACAGACGAGCATCGGCGATACGGCAATGGTCAGACTCCTGCGTTATGATCCGAAGAAGGCTGCATCGCTCTACGTCAAGATCCTTGACGGACCGTATCGCGGCCGAACCGGCTGGACGTGGATCCAGGCTGCCGATACTGGTGGCGTGGCACTCGGGGAGTACAGCCTTCAGTACGGATTCGACGATTGCAGTTAGCATCGCACGTTATCAAATGAGCAGCGTATCAGCTGCGATACCCCAAGAAATCCCTTTTACGCAACTCGCGCAGCTTCGGTGAGACGAGGCCGCCGAGTCCGGCGATGATGCAGGCAAGCCCGGAAATGGCGATAACGAGCGGCGCGGAGAGATATTGGAGCATCACGCCGCCGACCGCGGCTCCGAGCGGCGACGATGCGACGACGAGCGAATGGCGTGCGCCGAACACCTGGCCGCGGATCTCCTCAGGGACGAGCCTCTGCAGCAGCGTCGTTTCCATTGGTGTGTACGGAGACCACGACGCTCCGGCGGCTCCAAGGAATAACATCGCGAGCGGCAGCTGTCGGATGAAGTAAAGCGGGCAAAGCAGCGCGCCCCAAGCAACCGCGATCGTCGGCAGAGCGATGCTCGGCGCCCAACGTCGTGAGATCCTCGTCAGGGTCATCACGCCGGCGAAGGCCCCCACGCCGAAGCCGGTCCACAAGAGTCCGTAGCCGCTAGCGTTAGCTTGAAGAGTTTGGCTGCTGAATACCGGCAGAGCCGCTTCCAACGGGCCGTACGAAAAGAAGAACACAAAGGTCAGCAGCGTCAGTGCGGGGACGTAGCGCAAGTTGAACAGTGCGCCGAATCCGAGCCAGCGATTGTCCGAAGCGCCTTGCGTGGCGCGCTGACCGCGATGGACCGCCGGCAAGGTGAGGATGAGCGCGCCCAGCACCAAGAATGTCGCGGCATCGATCAAGAGCGCCCACGGAGCGCCGAACTTGGCGACGGCAAATCCAGCCGCGAGTGGTCCGACCAGATACGAGAATTGCATACTGGTGGACGTGAGCGTGTTGGCGCGGTCGAGCATGGCGTCGTCGACGATGTGCGGCACGAACACCCGCACTCCGGCTGTCGTCGCCGGTTTGAGCGCACCTGCGAGCAACGCGAGCACGAACACGTGCCAGATCTGCAATGATCTCAACGCGTAGAGCGTAGGGATCGCAGCGATGATCGCCGCTCTCGCGAAAGTGTCAAAGCCGATAATCAACTTCGGCTGGCATCGATCGAGCAGACGCCCGATGAAAGCCCCGGTGATCACGCCCGGTAAGTCAAAACAGAGGATGACAAGACCGACCGCAGCGCCAGATCCGGTCAACTGCAACACAAACCAGAGCAATGCGATGATCGTGAATTGGTCGCCGAGATACGAGACGCTCAGCCCGAACCAAAGTCGTTGGAAGGCGGGCTGGCGCAACGGAGCCATCACTCATGACGTTCTCGTCTTTCACATGCTTTCCCCAGGGGATGTGGGGTCGATCGA
>Ga0126371_10002848_pt1 | contig 15020 bp, 29 predicted proteins | sample PanSoiMetaPlot_4_FD_110145 | JGI IMG/M metagenome (GOLD analysis project Ga0126371, IMG submission 110145) | Tropical forest soil microbial communities from Panama - MetaG Plot_4 | ecosystem: Environmental > Terrestrial > Soil > Tropical forest > Bulk soil | place: Panama | collected 2016-02-17 | reverse complement strand
GCCGGGGGACAACACGAAGATGGCGATCGAGCTGATCACGCCGATCGCGATGGAAGAGGGCCTGCGGTTCGCGATCCGGGAAGGTGGCCGGACGGTCGGCGCGGGCGTCGTCACCAAGATCAAGAAGTAACGGAGAAGTCCCAATGGCCGGAAAGATCCGGATTCGACTCAAAGGCTTCGACCACGCGCTGATCGATCAGGCCGCCGCGGACATCGTCCGCACGGCCGAGAAGACCGGCGCGCAGGTGTCGGGCCCGATCCCGCTGCCCACCAAGCGGCAGCTGTGGACGGTGCTCCGGAGCCCGCACATCGACAAGAAGAGCCGCGAGCAGTTCGAGCTCAAGACGCATAAGCGGCTCATCGACATCCTCGACTCGCGGTCGCAGACGGTGGACGCGCTGACCAAGCTCGATCTGCCCGCCGGCGTCGACGTCGAAATCAAGGTCGAGTAGAGGACGCCATGAACGGATTGATCGGCAGAAAACTCGGCATGACCCGCGTCTTCAATGCGGAAGGCGCCCACGTGCCCGTGACCGTGATCGAAGCCGGCCCGTGCGCGGTGGTACAGGTGTCGGGCACCCAGGCGCAGCTCGGCTTCGGCGCCAAGAAGGCGAAGCGGTCCACCAAGGCGATGCTCGGCCACGCGAAGGTCGCGGGGGTCGGAACCCAGCCGCGCGTGATCGAGAGCTTCCCGGTCGGCGCCGAGCCCCCCAAGGCGGGCGAGGCCGTGACCGTGTCGATCTTCGCGGTCGGCGACCGGATCAAGGTCACCGGCGTCACCAAGGGGCGCGGGTTCCAGGGCGTGGTCCACCGCCATCACTTCGGCGGCGGCCCGGCCACCCACGGCAATACGCGGCACCGGAAGCCCGGCTCCATCGCGCCGGGAACCGATCCGTCGCGGATCATCAAGGGCAAGCGGATGCCGGGCCACATGGGCGCGCGCCGCTTCACGGAGCTCGGCCTCACCGTCGTCCGCGTGGACGCCGAGCGCAATCTCCTCTTTGTGCGCGGCGCGGTGCCGGGTCCGATGAACGGCCTGCTCACCGTCCGCAAGCAGGGAGGCCGGAGTCGCCATGATTGAGGCCCCGCACTACTCGGCCGCCGGCGCGAAGCAGCCGAAGGCCGTGCCCTTGCCGGAAGCGCTCTTCGACGGAACGGTCAACGAGCCCGTGCTGCACCAGGCCGTGATCACGTTCCTCGCGAACCAGCGCCAGGGCACTCACCAGACCAAGACCCGGCACTTCGTGACCGGTGGTAACCAGAAGCCGTGGCGGCAGAAGGGCACCGGCCGCGCCCGTCAGGGCTCGAGCCGCGCGCCGCACTGGCGGCATGGCGGCATCGCCTTCGGCCCCCACCCCCGGGACTACCGGATGGGGATTCCGAAGAAGGTGCGGCAGCTGGCCAAGAAGTCGGCGCTGAACGCCCGGGCCCGCGAGAACGCGCTCCTCGTGGTGGACACGCTCACCTACGAGAAGCCGAGCACCAAGTCGTTCGCGCAGCTCCTGGACAAGCTCGGCGTCGGCGAGAAGAAGGTGCTGATGCTGACTGCCGGCGCTCCGACCGCGCACAACGTCTACCTGTCGGGCCGCAACATCCCGACCGTGCGCGTGATGCCGTTCTCGGACGCGACCGCGTACGAGATCCTGTGGGCGGACACGGTGGTGGTGGAGCTCGACGCGCTGAAGGGAACGGAGCACGCCGATGTCTGATTATCTGAATACCATCGTCCGCGCGGTGGTGACCGAGAAGTCTTCGGAAGCCTACCAGGTGCGGAAGGAATACGCGTTCGAGGTACGGAAGGACGCGACCAAGCCGGAGATCAAGTCGGCGATCGAGCACCTGTTCAAGGTGAGTGTGACCGACGTCCGGACCCTGGTCGTGCGCGCCAAGCGCCGCACCTACGGGCGCACGCAGGGGCGTCGCCCCGCGTGGAAGAAGGCGATCGTGACCCTCCGTGAGGGCGACGCGATCCAGGTCTTCGAGGGCTGATATGGGTATCCGTCAATTCAAGCCGGTGACGCCGGCCACCCGTTTCCGCTCGGTCTCGGATTTCGCCGAGGTGACGAAGAGCACCCCGGAGAAGTCCCTGCTCGAGCCGCTCCGCCGCACCGGCGGACGGAACAACAAGGGGCACGTCACCACGCGGCATCAGGGTGGCGGCCACAAGCGGCAGTACCGGCGGATCGACTTCCGTCGCGACAAGGCCGGCGTGCCGGCGAAGGTCGCGTCGGTCGAGTACGACCCCAACCGGAACGCGCGCATCGCCCTCCTGCACTATGTGGATGGTGAGAAGCGCTACATCCTGCACCCCAAGGGCCTGAACGTGGGGGACACGGTGGTGTCGGGGCCGGGGTCCGACATCCGGATCGGCAACGCGATGCCGCTGTTCGAGATCCCGCTCGGTACCGCGGTGCACAATATCGAGCTGAAGATCGGCCGCGGCGGTCAGATGTGCCGCGGCGCCGGTACCAGCGCGCAGGTCGTGGCGAAGGAAGGCAACCACGTCACCCTCCGCCTCCGTTCGACGGAAATGCGGATGGTGCGCGGCGAGTGCCTCGCGACGGTGGGCGAAGTCGGCAACGCCGAGCACGAGCTGCTCTCCATCGGCAAGGCGGGCAAGACCCGCTGGCTGGGGCGGCGCTCGAAGGTCCGCGGCGTGGCGATGAACCCGGTCGACCATCCGCTGGGCGGCGGCGAAGGCAAGAGCTCCGGTGGTCGTCCCCCGACCTCTCCCTGGGGCAAGCCCGAGGGCCGGAAGACGCGGCATAAGAAGAAAGCTTCGACGAAACTCATTGTCAGGGGACGCAAGCGCGGGCGCGCGACCACTTAATTGCGGATTGCGAATTTCGGATTGCGGATGGAATGGCACTGAGAATCCGCAATCCGCAATCGCCAATCCGCAATCGAGAACGGAGATAGTGAATGGCACGGAGTGTTAAGAAGGGCCCGTACGTCGAGGAGTCGCTGCTCCTCAAGATCCAGGCCCTGAACGAGAAGAACGAGAAGAAGGTCTTCAAGACCTGGTCGCGGCGCTCCACCATCACGCCGGACTTCGTGGGGCACACGCTCGCGGTGCACAACGGGAACAAGTTCATCCCGGTGTACGTGACCGAAAACATGGTGGGCCACAAGCTCGGCGAGTTCGCCGCGACGCGGCTCTTCCGGGGACACTCGGCCAAGGGCTCGGCGGAGAAGGAAGCCGAAGGCACGCCGCCGGCCGAAGAAGGGAAGAAGTAAGTCATGGAAGCTCGAGCGATTCAGACGGCGGTCCGCCAGTCGGCGCGCAAGATGCGCCTGGTGGTCGATCAGATCCGGGGCCGGTCGGTTCCGGAGGCGGACGCCATCCTGCGGTTTTCGAAGAAGGTGGCGGCGATCCAGATCCGCAAAGTCCTCAAGTCGGCGGTGGCCAACGCCGAGCGGTCGGCCGAGCGGCAGAACGAGCGGCTGGACGTGGACACGCTCACGGTCCGCTATGCCGTGGTGAACGAGGGCCCGACCCTCAAGCGGTTCACGATGGCGGCCATGGGTCGTGGCACGCCGATCAAGAAGCGGACGAGCCACGTGGAGATCCGGGTTGGGGCGGACGCGGCGAAGGCCAAGGCCGCTCCGGCTCCCAAGGCAGAGGCCGCCAAGGCCAAGGCTCCGAAGGCCGAGGCGAAGGCGGAGAAGCCGGCGAAGAAAGCCGCGGCGGCGAAGAAGCCCCGCGCGAAAAAGGACAAATAAATGGGTCAAAAGACACACCCCTATGGGTTCCGGCTCGGGATCGTCAAGCAGTGGCGTTCCCGGTACTACGCGCGGCGCGACTTCCCGGAATTGCTCAAGGAAGACGAGCTGATCCGGAAGTACTTGAAGACGCGGTTGTCGCACGCCGCGATCGCCGACATCCACATCGAGCGGAAGCCCGGCAAGGTGACCGTCACGGTGCACACCGGCCGTCCCGGCGTGGTCATCGGCAAGCGCGGCGCGGAAGTCGACAAGCTCCGCGACGAGCTGGCGCAGCTGACCGGCAAGGAAGTCGGCATCAACGTGGAAGAGATCAAGCGTCCCGAGCTCGACGCCCAGCTGGTCGGTGACAGCGTGGTGCATCAGCTCAATCAGCGCATCTCGTTCCGCCGCGCCATGAAGCGCGCGGTGCAGAGCGCGATGCGGATGGGCGCGCAGGGCATCAAGATCAAGTGCGCGGGCCGCCTGGGCGGCGCTGAAATCGCGCGCACCGAGGGTTATCACGAGGGGCGCGTGCCGCTGCACACGCTCCGGGCCGACGTGGATTACGCCACCTCGACCGCGAAGACCACCTACGGCACCATCGGTGTGAAGGTGTGGATCTTCAAGGGCGAGCGGACGGAAGATCTGCACGGCCGGACCTATTCGACGGGCGTCTGAGCCATGCTGGCACCCAAGCGCGTCAAGTTCCGGAAGCGGTTCAAGGGCAACACCAACGGCAACGCCACCCGCGGCAACACCGTGGCGTTCGGTCACTACGGCCTGATGACGCTCGATCCCGGCTGGATCACCAACCGGCAGATCGAGGCGGCCCGCGTGGCGCTCACCCGCGAGATGAAGCGCGGCGGCAAGGTGTGGATCCGCCTCTTCCCGGACAAGCCGATCACCAAGAAGCCGGCCGAAACCCGGATGGGAAAAGGGAAGGGCAATCCCGAGGGCTGGGTCGCGGTGGTGAAGCCGGGCCGGATCATGTTCGAAGTCGAAGGGATCGAGGAGAAGCTGGCCCGCGAGGCGCTCGAGCTGGCCGCGGCCAAGCTGCCCCTCAAGACCAAGTTCGTGAAGCGGGAGGAGCGGTAAGATGGCCAAGCAGGCGAAGTCCGGAGACCTCCGGGAGCTCAAGACCGAGGAGCTGCAGCAGCAGCTGGTGCAGCTTCGCGAGGAGCGCTTCCGGTTGAAGTTCCGGTCGGCCACCGAGGCCATCGAGAACCCGCTGCAGTTCCGGACGATCAGGCGTCACATCGCCCGGATCGAGACCATCTTGCGGGAAAGGCAGAACGCATGACGACGAGGGGCAACCGGAAGGTCCGCACCGGCGTGGTGGTGAGCGACAAGATGCAGAAGACCGTCACGGTCTCCCTGGTCCGTCGCTATGCGCACGGCGTCTACGGCAAGCAGATGACCCGGACCAAGACCGTGGCCGCCCACGACGAGCAGGGCGCCAAGGCGGGCGACACCGTTCGCATCGAGGAGACGCGCCCGCTCTCCAAGACCAAGCGCTGGCGCGTGGTCGAAATCGTCCAGCGGGCCGAGTAGGCGGGAGAGACGACCGTGGTTCAACAGGAATCGAGGCTCAAGATCGCGGACAACTCCGGCGCGCGCAGCGCGCTGGTCATCCGCGTGCTTGGCGGGTCCAAGCGCCGCTACGCGGGGCTCGGCGACATCGTGGTGGTGACCATCAAGGACGCCATCCCCACCGGCCAGGTGAAGAAGGGCGAAGTCGCCAAGGCCGTCATCGTCCGGACCGCCAAGGAAACCAAGCGGAAAGACGGGTCCTACATCCGCTTCGACGAGAATGCCGCCGTGCTGATCAACGATCAGGGCGAGCCGCGTGCCACCCGCATCTTCGGCCCCGTGGGCCGGGAGCTCCGGGAAAAGCGGTTCATGAAGATCGTGTCGCTGGCGCCGGAGGTCATCTAAATGCGTCGCCTGGTCTACAAGAAGAGCCGGAAGGTCCGCGGCACCGAGCCCGAGCGTCACAAGCTCCGCATCGCCAAGGGCGATACGGTGCGCGTGATCCGCGGCGACGACCGCGGCAAAGAGGGCAAGGTGCTCCACGTCCACCCCAAGATGCACCGGGTGACGGTGGAGGGCGTCAACGTCGTGAAGAAGCATCAGCGCGCGACGACGCCGGAGATGGAGAGCGGCATCATCGAGTTCCCGGCGCCGATTTCGGCCGCGAACGTGATGCTCCTCGATCCCAAGTCCGGTGAGCCCACGCGGGTGCGCCGGCAGCGGGACAAGGACGGAACCATCGAGCGGATCGCGGTGAAGTCGGGCCAGCCGATTCCGCGGGCGAGGGCATGATGGCGGATACGAAAGAGAAGCAGGACAAGAAGCCGAGGAAGGAAAAGGCGCCCAGGGCGGCAGCCCCCGAGGCTCAGGAACAGCCTTCGGGTGAGCCGGCGCCCCGCCCCCGTCTGCTCGATCACTACGAGCAGCAGGTGCGCGGCCGGCTCCAGCAGCAGTTCGGGTTCAAGAACCCGCACCAGATCCCGCGCCTGGTCAAGATCGTGCTGAACGTCGGGATCGGGGATGCGTCCAAGAACCCGAAGTCGCTGGAAGCGGCCGTCGACGAGATGGGTGCCATCACCGGGCAGAAGCCGGTGGTGACCCGGGCCAAGAAGGCGATCGCGAACTTCAACCTCCGCGCCGGTGTGCCGATCGGCTGCTCCGTGACCCTCCGGGGCGCGCGGATGTTCGAGTTCCTCGACCGCTTCATCAACGTGGCCGTGCCCCGGATGCGTGACTTCCGCGGCCTGCCCGACAAGAGCTTCGACGGGCGCGGTAACTACACGCTCGGCATCAAGGAGCAGATGATTTTCCCGGAGATCGACTTCGACAAGGTCGACAAGATCCACGGGATGGACATCACGTTCGTGACCACCGCGGGGCGCGATGACGCAGCGCTCGCCCTGCTTCGCGAGATGGGCATGCCGTTCCGGGGCGGTGCCCCGGTCGCGGCCGCCTGAGGAGAGCCGAGGAATGGCGAAGAAGTGCTGGGTCGAGAAGGTCAAGCGGACGCCCAAGTTCAAGGTGCGGGGCTACTACCGCTGCCAGCGTTGCGGCCGGAGCCGCGGGACGCTGAGAAAGTTCAAGCTCTGTCGTATCTGTTTCCGCGAGCTCGCCCTGCGGGGAGAAATCCCGGGCGTGCGCAAAGCCAGCTGGTAAAGGACGGTCGACCGCATGAGCATGACTGATCCCGTCGCCGATATGCTGACCCGGGTGCGCAACGCCTGTCTGGCGGGCCACCGCAGGGTCGACATGCCGGTGTCAAAACTGAAGGCCGAGATCGCGCGGCTGCTCCGTGACAACGCCTATATCCAGGACTTCAAGGTGCTGGATGACGGCAAGCACGGGCTGCTGCGGCTCTACCTCAAGTACCACAACGACTCGCCCGTCATCCGCGAATTGCAGCGGGTGTCGGCGCCCGGTCTCCGCCGCTACGTCAAGGCGCGCGAGATTCCGCGGGTCAAGAACGGCCTCGGCATGGCCATTCTCTCGACCCCGCAGGGCCTGATGTCGGATCGCGAAGCCCGCACCGCCCGCGTGGGTGGCGAGCTCCTCGCGGTGGTCTGGTAGGAGGGGACGATGTCGCGAATCGGCAAGAAGCCCGTTCCCCTGCCCAAGGGCGTCACCGCGACCGTCGCAGGCCGCGCCCTCACGGTGAAGGGTCCCAAGGGAGAGATCTCCCGGACCTTCCATGCGGACATGGCGCTGGCGGTGGAAGCAGAGACCGTGGTGGTGAAGCGGCCCTCCGACGAGAGCCGGCACAAGGCGCTCCATGGCCTGTCCCGGACCCTGGTCGCGAACATGGTCGAGGGCGTCACCAAGGGGTTCCAGAAACAGCTGGAGATCCAGGGCGTCGGCTACAAGGCCGAGCCCAAGCCGTTCGGCGTGCAGCTGACCGTGGGGTTCTCCCATCCGGTCCCGTACCACGCGCCGAAGGGCATCAAGATCACGGTCGACAACAACGTGAACGTGAAGATCGAAGGTGTCGACAAGGAGCTGGTGGGCCAGGTCGCGGCGGAATTGCGCGCCGTGAAGCCCCCCGAGCCCTACAAGGGCAAGGGCATCCGTTATCAGGGCGAGCAGGTCCGGCGTAAGGCCGGCAAGACCGCCCAGGCGGCCAAGTAACCATGCGATCGATCCGGAAGGTCAAATCCGCGAATCACCAGCGGCAGCGGCGTCACCTCAGGGTCCGGCACAAGGTGTCCGGCACCCCCGAGCGTCCCCGCCTCGTGGTGTTCCGCTCGGCCAAGCACATCTATGCCCAGGTTGTGGACGACACGAAGGGCGTGACGATCGTCGGCGCGTCGGACCGTACCGAAGGCGTGCAGCCTGAGGGCAAGGGCAAGACCGCGAAGAGCTTCGCGCTGGGCCAGCACATCGCGAGCAAGGCGAAGGAAAAGGGAATCGCCCGCGTGGTGTTCGACCGCGGGGGCTATCAGTACCACGGACGCGTCAAGGCGGTTGCCGACGGCGCGCGCAAAGGCGGATTGGAGTTCTGATGGCGAACGAACAGGAACAGACAGGCTCGACGCCCGAAGCCGGTGCTCCCGCAGCGTCTGCCCCCGCCGGTGCTCCCGCCGAGGGTGGCGGCGAGCAGCATGGCGGTGGCCGCGGACCCCGGGGTGGTCGTGGCGGGCGCGGTGGCCGGGGCCGGGGTGGTGACGGGCGCGGGCGCGGCGGTGACCGTGGTCCGCGGGGTGATCGTCCCCGCGAGGGCGACGGCATGGTCGAGAACGTGGTCGCCATCAACCGCGTGGCCAAGGTCGTGAAGGGTGGCCGGCGCTTCTCGTTCAATGCCCTGGTGGCGGTGGGCGATGGGCAGGGTCACGTCGGTGTCGCGACCGGCAAGGCGAACGAAGTGTCCGAAGCCGTGCGCAAGGCCGTGGAAGCGGCCCGGCGGCGGATGGCCGAGATCCCGCTGACCGTCGGCACGATTCCCCACGAGATCGTGGGACATCATGGCGCCGGCAGGGTACTCTTGAAGCCGGCCGCGTCGGGTACCGGCGTCATCGCCGGTGGTCCGGTGCGCGCGGTGCTCGAGTGCGTGGGGATCCGCGACATCCTGACCAAGAGCCTGGGATCGACCAACCCGCACAACATGGTGCGCGCGACGATGGACGGGCTGAAGCGGCTCACCACGGCCCGGCGTGTCGCGCGGGAGCGGGGCGTGCCGGATGACGCGATTCCATACAAGGCGCGGCAAGAGGTGACGCATGTCTAGGCTGCCGCCCACCAGGAAATACCGGAAGCGGAAACCGGGCCGGGATCCGGTCGTGCCGCCCGCGGGGAAAGGCAAGCTTCGCATCGAGCAGGTCCGCTCGACAGCGGGGCACCCGAAGCCCATCCGGCGGACCCTCGAGGCCCTGGGGTTGAAGCACCACCAGGACGTCGTGGTCCAGAAAGATCATCCCGCGTTGCGGGGTATGCTGTATCAGGTGCGCCACCTCATCAAGGTGACGCCGGCGAAAGACGGAGCGTAAGCGATGGCGAAGGCGACGACCAAGAAGCCGCGGGCCCGGAAGCCGAAGGCGGATGCGCCTCAGTTCGAGCCCCTGCTGCTGCATCATTTGAAGCCCGCACCGGGCGCGACCCAGGCACGACGCCGGGTTGGCCGCGGTCCCGGCTCGGGGCTGGGCAAGACGTCCGGCAAGGGTAACAAGGGTGAGAAGGCGCGTTCGGGTGGCGGCCGCCGGCCGGGCTTCGAGGGCGGCCAGATGCCCTTGATCCGGCGCATTCCGAAGCGCGGGTTCACCAATCCCTTCAAGCAACCGGCCCAGGTGGTCAACGTTCGGCACCTCTCGCTCCTGAATGACGGGCTCGAGGTGACGCCGGAGACCCTGTTCGGTGCCGGCCTCGTGCGGCGTCCCGATCATCCCATCAAGTTGCTCGGCATGGGAGACGTGGCCCGCAAGTTCACGGTGAAGGGTGTTTCGGTGTCGACTTCCGCCAAGAGCAAGATCGAGGCGGCGGGCGGCACCATCGAGGGCTGAGACTCACGTGACCGCACCTGCCATCCCGAACCTCTTCAAGGTTCCGGAGCTCAAGAACAAGATCCTGTTCACGCTGCTCTGCCTGGTGATCTACCGGGTGGGCGCGCACATCGCGACGCCCGGCGTGAACGTCCAGGCCCTTTCGGACGCGCTGCAGACGGCGGGGAAGGGCAACCTCTTCGGGCTCTACGACCTGTTCGCGGGGGGCGGATTGGGACGGGCGACCGTCTTCGCGCTCGGCATCATGCCGTACATCTCCGCCAGCATCGTCTTCCAGATGGCGGGACCCGTCTTCCCGATCCTCGAGAAGTTGCAGCGCGAAGAAGAGGGCCGGAGAAAGATCACGCAGTGGACCCGGTATCTCACCGTGGTGCTGTGCTTCCTGCAGGCCTACGGGTACGCGCTGTTCGTGGAAACCCAGGTGCCGAACGCCGTGCTCAATCCCGGCATGGGCTTCCGCCTCACCACGGTGCTGACGCTGACCACCGGCGGTGTGTTCGTGATGTGGCTGGGTGAGCAGATCACCGAGCGGGGCATCGGCAACGGTGCGTCGCTCCTGATCTTCTTCTCGATCATCGAGCGCATCTGGCCCGAGTTCCTCAATACGGTCGAGTCGATCCGGGCCGGCACGGCGAGCGCCAAGCTCCTGATCTTCGTCGTCGCGCTGATGGTGCTGGTGACCGCGGCCACGGTGGCGATCACCGTCGCGTCGCGGAAGATTCCGATTCAGATCCCGCGCAAGGTCATGGGGCGGGGACGCATCCGCGAAGGGCAGAAGACGTTCATCCCGCTCCGCCTGCTCACGGCGAATGTGATGCCGATCATCTTCGCGCAGTCCCTGATCATCATCCCGAGCACGCTCGCGACGTTCGTGGGCGGCTCGCTCCTGCGCCAGGTCAACGACTACTTCAGTGCCGGCTCGTTCTGGTACATCGTATCGCTCCTGGTGCTGATCCTGTTCTTCACCTACTTCTACACGTCCATCGTCTTCAATCCGGTGGATCTGGCGGAGAACTTGAAGAAGCAGGGCGGGTTCATTCCCGGCGTGAAGCCGGGCGCGGCCACGGCGGACTACATCGACGAAGTGCTCTCCCGGATCACGTTGCCGGGCGGCTTCTTCCTCGCGCTGTGCGCCATCCTGCCGATCATCGCGGCCAACGGCCTGAACCTGCCGTTCGGGTTCGGCGGCACGGCGCTGATCATCGTCGTCGGCGTGGCGCTCGACACGATTCAGCAGGTCCAGCAGCACATGCTCCTCAGGCACTACGACGGGTTCATGAAGGAAGGCCGCGTCAAGTTCCGCGGACGGACCCGCTAGCTCCACTTCCAACCCAGGCCCACAACCCGTGTTCATCCTCCTCCTCGGCGCACCGGGATCAGGAAAGGGCACCCAGGGCAAGCTCCTGAGCGAGCGCCTTGGGCTCCCGAAGATCACCACCGGGGACCTGATCCGTACCGCCATCAAGACGGGCACTCCGCTCGGCGTCGAAGCCAAGAAGTTCTACGACGCCGGCAAGCTGGTGCCCGATTCGGTCATCATGGGCATGATTCAGGAGGAGCTCGCCAAGCCCGAGGCGCAGGAGGGGGCCATTCTGGACGGCTTCCCGCGTACCGCGGCGCAGGCCGAGCTGGTGGACCGGTCGCTGGGGGCGCATCAGAAGCGGCTGAACCACGTGCTGCTGCTGGACGTTCCCGAAGAGGAGCTGGTGAGCCGGATGCTGGGGCGGGCCAAGCAGGAGGGACGCGCCGACGACACGCCCGAGGCCATCAAGACCCGCCTGGGTGTTTATCAGGTCGAGACTGCTCCGCTGGTGGCACACTTCGCCCAGCGGGGGATCGTGCACCGGGTTCCGGGGACGGGGACCGTCGAGCAGATTGCGGAAGAGGTCAAGCGAATCATCGGACGATGATCACGATCAAGTCGAACCGCGAAATCGAGACGATGGCCGAGGCGGGGAGGATTGTGGCGAAGACCCTCGCGCTGATGGCGGAGAACGTGCGTCCCGGGGTTTCGACCCAGCAGCTCGACGAGATCGCTGAAGAGTTCATCCGCAGTCACCCGGGGGCGAAGCCCTCGTTCAAGGGGTTGTACGACTATCCCGCCACGCTCTGCACCTCGATTAACCAGGAAGTCGTCCATGGCATCCCGTCATCCAAGCGCGTCCTGAAGGCGGGCGACCTGGTGAGTGTGGATGTCGGTGCGTGGCTCGACGGGTTGCATGCGGATTCGGCGGCGACGTTCGCGGTCGGCGACATTCCCGAAGCGGCGCGGCGGCTGCTCGATGTCACGCAGAAGGCGCTGGCGGCCGGCATTGCGGAAGCTCGCGCGGGGAATCACACGGGCGACATCGGCGCGGCGGTTCAGCAAGTCGCCGAGGGCGCCGGGTATTCGGTGGTACGCGAGCTGGTGGGGCATGGGATCGGCTCGGCGTTTCACGAGGAGCCGCAGGTCCCGAATTACGGCAAGCCGAAGCGCGGCCCCCGGTTGGTTGCCGGCATGACGATCGCGATCGAGCCGATGGTGAATGTTGGGAGCGCGGACATTCGGACGCTGGCCGATAAGTGGACGGTGGTTACCGAAGATGGCTCGTTGTCGGCGCATTTCGAGCATACGGTCGCGGTCGGACCCGAAGGCACTCCTCCCAGGATTCTCACCACCGCGGCCTGACCCGTCGCCCCCCGACATCGCGCTACCTCCGGGCTCCCTCTCGACCCCGGGCTGACGCCCGGGGCTAGTAAACCCTACCTGAGAACGTCCCTTTCGTTTTGTGGGGGGCCCTGTACCTTCCCGAGTAGGCGGTTTGCGCAGTTCCTCTCCGTAGGAGGCTGATCATGATGCGGTATGCGGTCATCGCAGTTGGTGCGGCACTGTTGATGGGAGGTCGCCACGCTAGCTCCCCCCACTTCGCGCTCACACTCGAGCACTCCGCGCAGGGCTGGAAAGCGAATTGTGATACGGGCTGCGCGTGGCGTGAGGTGTCGATGAGCTGCGGTGGGTGTGAAGTGCGCCTGTCCTCTCTCGGTATTGACCGCGCCGGCACACCCGAGATCTCGCGTGGGGGCTTCGCGTTTACCCTGTCGGACTCGGCGGGCGGCTGGCAGGCGAAGGACGTCCGGGGCACTCGCTGGGCGACGCTGAGTTACGCGTGTCCGCAGGCGGTTTGCCGGGCGCGAATCGATGAAACGGGTGTGCGGGGAAACTGATGCGTTCGATGCGACCTGGCCCATCACGAAGTTTACTGATCGCGGTCGCTCTCCTGCCGTCGCTGCTGGCTGCCCAGTCGCTGCGCGAGAAGTCACCGTTCGGATCGTCCGGCGCGTGCCAGGCGGCCGCGCCGTACCTGGTCCGAATCCGATTCGACCCGCCACCCAAGGGCGGGGAGATGGGGCCGCTCACGGCATGTGACAGCTCCGGTGTGACGCTCGGACCGTACGCCGGGGAGACGGCGCTGCGGGTGGTCCCGGCAGGGCGGATCCGGGACATGGCGGTGAGCGTCAAATCGGGTGCCGGCGCCGCGATCTGGGGCGGCCTGCTCGGTGGAGGGGCCGGACTATTCTTCAGTCTCGTGCGCACGCGACCGTGTGGTCCGGGTATTTGTCATGGGAACGACATCTTTCTGAGCACTTCCGTGGGTGTGGTGAGTGGTGCCGGCATCGGTTGGTTTTTCGGACGGGGCCTGACGCACTGGAGGGTGGTGTACCGGGCCTATCCGCACGACTCGTGAGCTAGACTAATGCCGACAAACGAACACGGCGTCCTTACGTCCGATATCCGTCCTACCACGGTCAGCCTCATCTGGAAGGCGGAGCGTTCGGATCTGCCTCTGACCGTCGACGCCGCGTTGGCGCGCGCCAAGCGACGCTTGTTGGATCAGGGGGCCACGGTGACCGCCGTGGACCCTACGACCCTGACCTTTCAGTGGCCGAGGGGTGGACGAGGCGTGAGTTGGTCCAATGTGCTGGTTGGGTGCAAGGTGAGCGCGACGAGCAGCGGGTCGACTGTGGGGGTTACGGTGGAGGCGAGCTTCGCCGTCTTCGCCGTGTTGGGGATCGCGTTCATCGCCCTGCTCGCGGAATCCCATCTCTGGTGGTTTGGGGATCTCACGGCCCTGATGTTTGTCGGGATGGGCGTGTACGCGTCCAGCCGCTTGAAGGACATCGCGCGCTTCGCGATGTGCATGATTCCCGACGAGGACGGGGCCATCTGATGACTACTCGTGAGCGGGTTGTCTGTACCAGGTGTGGGAAGAAGACGGCCTTGTCGGACGAGCAGGTGGCGGAGATTCGAGCCAAGGTGCCCCGCATGCCGGTCTTCATCGTCGCCAACGTGTGCAGCGAGTGCGCCGCGAATGACCGTGAGCTTCGGGCGGAGATGGAGGCGTGGCTGAACGGCGAGATGGCTCACTGGGAGCACGAAGTCCGGAGCGCCCTGGTGCTCCCACTCGAGGCGATCGATCGCTTTGTGGAGCGGTGGACGTGATGCGGAAGATCTCCATCGTCGGCGCCGGGATCGGCGGAGTGGTGGACATCGTAGCGACGAACGTTGTGTCCCTCCCGGTCGTCATGTATGTCATGGTCTCTCAGGGCCTCATGAATGTCCCGAAGGCCGAGTTGACGCTGCAGGTCATGGCAGGGATCAAGGCGAGCCCGGGTTTGTACGTGACACTGGGGCTCTTGGGGTGCCTGTGCAGCGTCCTGGGTGGATATGTGGCTGCCCTGATCGCGAGACGGGCGGAAGTTCTGAATGGCGCGCTCTCAGCCTATCTCTGCCTGGCGTTCTCGGTATGGGGACTCGCGTCGGGGCAGGAGCAGCTCCCGCTTTGGCTTCACCTTTTTCTCCTGCCACTGAGTCCATTCCTCGGCGCGCTGGGCGGGTATCTCCGGCTCTTGCGGCTTCGGCGGAAGGCTCCGCCCGCGGTGCCTGTGTGACGCGTCGTTGGTGGACGGGCGCGCTCCTGCTTGGCCTTCCCGTTGCGGCCGCTGGCCAATCGACGCCGGCGTGCCCGCGGCCCGACTCCGGGTTCACGTTGAACGGAGCGGACACACTCCGTGGTTTCTATCCCCCGTCGCTCGCGGTGAGCGTCTTGCCGCCGGCAGAGTTTCGAGGGAGCGCAGACGTGTCGCTGCTGGTCAACCCGAAGGGGAATGTCGTGCGCGACAGCATCCAGGTTCGCGGGACGGCATCCATGCGGGACTCCATGCTCCTGGCGAGGTCGAGCGCGGGGTTCAGGTTTCGCCCGGCGAGATACTTGTCGTGCCCGATCAGCGCCTGGTTCACATACTCGGTGCACCACTGAG
>Ga0126371_10002847_pt1 | contig 15027 bp, 13 predicted proteins | sample PanSoiMetaPlot_4_FD_110145 | JGI IMG/M metagenome (GOLD analysis project Ga0126371, IMG submission 110145) | Tropical forest soil microbial communities from Panama - MetaG Plot_4 | ecosystem: Environmental > Terrestrial > Soil > Tropical forest > Bulk soil | place: Panama | collected 2016-02-17 | reverse complement strand
CGGCCGACGCGGCGAGGGAGGCGGCGCCCCACCCGTTGCCCGCCGCCCAGGCGAAGCCGATCAGCAGCAGATCGGCGGCGATCACCCGCTCGACCACTTCGGCATGGCCGAGGCCGCCTTGCACCGCGCGCTGATAAAAATGCTCGCGATGCGCCTGCCAGACCCGTTCGCCGCGAAGCAAGCGGCGTAGAAGCGTGATCGTCGCGTCGGCCAGGAAATAGAGCGGCAGGATCAGCGCGGTCAGCCAATGTCCGCGCGCCGCAAGTTCGAGGAGCAAGAAACCAAGAAGATAACCGAGCGGCACGCTCCCGACATCGCCAAGAAAGATCCGCGCCGGCGACCAGTTCCAAAAGAGAAACCCGGCCGCTGCACCGGTCACAGCGGCTGCGAGCGCCCGCAATGCGGGGTCAGCACCGACTCCGAGGCCCGCGAACAGCAGCAAGCCGGCACCGATCGCTGCCGCCTCGCTCGCGGCCAAGCCGTCGATCCCGTCCATGAAGTTGAACAGGTTGATCCACCATATCCAGACGAGCCCGATCCCGCCCAGCTGCAAGGCGGTCAAGGGCTGGGAGAGGACGGACACGCCAAGCGCCACAGCGACCGCTTGCGCTGCGAGCCGCAGGAGCGGAGGCAGCCCCCGCAAATCGTCGACCCATGAGATGCCTGCGAGAAAAATCGCGCCGAGGGCGATTGCGAAAACCCCGGACAGCGCCGCACCAGTCCACGCAAGGGCCGCCCACGCGAGCGCGGCAGCGGCGATCACGGCGATACCGCCGCCTCGGGGTGTTGGCACAAGGTGGGAGGACCGCTCGTTGGGTCGGTCGAGGATCTGGCGGCGAGTCAGTACCGGGATCAGAACCCCGGTCGTTGCGCCGGCAAGCAATCCCGTCGCCGCCGCAATCCCGGCAAGCCGCGCCACCTCACCCACTGGCAGGCGGCTGACCCTCTCTCGGTGACGGCGTCACAGCGGAATTGGCCGCATCGTCTGCCAGGACCTGAGGCTCCTGCGCGTGATCTGCAACAGGCCGGCGCGGCTCGCGACGCAGCGCCCACCGCACCGTGACGCCTCCAGGCGGCACCGTCCCACTCAGCACCACCTGCTGTGTCTTTCGCGCTTCGCCCGAGCCGAGGTAAACGCTTTCCCCGAGCCCCAACTCGGCACCAGCGGCGCGCAACCGCCACACATTCCCGCTCGGCAGCCGCAACAGCGCGGCGTCGCCGTCCTTGACGAGACCCGCCTGAACCGACGGATGCAGGTGAAAGCGAACCGTAAACGCCGCTCCGGGGAGGCCGGTCAGCTGATCCTCGCCGCGCAAATCCTCGCCATCTGCGGAGAGAAAGAGCTGCCGCGCATAGATCAGACCGAAGCGTTCGCGATACCCGTCATGGGTCCCGGAAATCCATTGCTGGCCTTCGTGCTCGGCGCGCTCGCGCGCGACCGATGTCGGACCCCGGCCGAGCGTCCCGTCGGCCCGGATCTCGACAGAGTTGGTGTCGGCGACGACCATGACCGAATGCGCCGCGCTCGCCCGTGCGACCCGCCACCAATTCGGTTTGGGACCGCGATAGGCACCGCAATTGACGATAAGACGCTCGCGCTCGTGGCTGAATTCGAATGACAGAGGACCGGCATGAGCGTGGTCGTCGAAACCGCGCGGCGACGGTTTTCCGGTGTCGATCAGGACGAGGCTCTTCGAAGCCTGCAACCGGTCGAAACCGATGTCGGGTGCATGTGACGGAGCCCGCCCCTTGGCCTCCGAACGAGTCAAGACGAGATCGATCAGCACTCCGTCTTGTTCGACGGAGTCGTTGAACAACGCCAAGCGTCGGTCGCCGTGCCGAAAAAAGCGAAGCATCGGCGCCATACGCTCGATGGCGGCGCTGACAGCGGACGGGGTGTCGATCTGCGCGGCACGCAAAACCGCACGCGTGTCGATCAGATCCTGCAATACTTGCAATTGCAGCGACGGGCTGCGTGATACATGCCCGCCATCCGGCAGAATCTGAACCGACAACTCGCGTTCCAGGCTCCTCAGCACCCTTGCAAGGCGCCCCTCGGGGGTGCCGAGAACCGCCATTCCGGCGAGGAGACCTTTGAACGCCCGTAATCGGCCGGCGCCGGCGGCGTCCCAGGCAGCGGTTCGCGCCAAATGCCGCATTTGTGCGACAAGGCTCGCCAGCATCGCGCGGCGTAGCGGATCTTCCTGATCGCGCTTCGCAATCTCGTCGAAATGCGCGATCCACGCGAAGACCCGCGTCGCCACCACGTCGGAGCGCCACGCCGGACCGGTCCATCCGGTGTTCTCGGCGATCCAGCTTTGCACCAGGTCTCGTAGGGCCCCGCGCGCGAGACTGCCGGCGGCGATGACATCGGCGATCCATGCAAAGCCATGCCACGCGCACAGCCATTCGGTCCCTACCGACGACGGGGCCCACCGAGGCGAGGGGTTCCGGAGCAACTCGCCGGCGAGTTCGATTTCACCGGCGGCAATCGCCGAGCCGCGCCGCGGATCACCGGGCCAACTCTGCGCGATCCTCATTCTAAGGTCGTCGGGAATCCGGCCGACCAGGGTGTGCCGGTAGAACGGCCCGGTTGCGAGGGCTCGCAGCGCGTCCCGGCGCAGCCGCGCAAACAACCCCGGCGAATCGGCACCGGGTAGGCGCCTGGCTAACGGCGGGCTGCTCGCGCGGTTTCCGCTGGCGGCCGCAGTCATTCGGCTGCCCAGCATTGCAAAGCCTCGACCCGCCGGGACAGAGGCCGGTCGCGACAAACTTCCCGGAAAGGAAACCCCATGAGGCTTCCTAACAAGGAACACACACGGCCGCAAGACGTCGAGGTCGCGAGCGGGCAGCTCGGCTCGTTTTCGCGGGGAGAGCGCGCTGGTTTAGGTGCCGAGTTTCATCAGGCGTGCACAGTAGAAGCCGTCAATCCCGTCGAATTCGCCGAAATGGCACGGCAGAGTCCGCAGGTCCCCCTCCGGAGTGATCCATTCGGGGTCGGCACCCACCTCGTCGGGACCAATTTCACGCCGTTCGACCGGAGCCCCGGCATAGAGCAGCGATTCGATTCGTTCCGGCCCTTCTTCCGGCTCGAGCGAACAGGTGCAGTAGACGAGTATTCCGCCCGGCGCGAGCATGTCTATCGCGGCTCGCAACAGGTTCTCTTGGACTGCCGAGAGCCGGGAGACGTCCTCGGGAAATTTCAGATGCGGCACGTCGGGGTGGCGGCGGATCGCGCCGGTGGTGCTGCACGGCGCGTCGAGAAGGACTGCGGCAACCTGACGGGGCGGACGCCAAATGAGCGCGTCGGCGCCGACAGCCTCGACCGGCAAACCAAGCCGCTCGAGGTTGGCGACAAGCCGCTCCAGCCGCCGGGTCGAACGATCGACCGCCGTTACTCGTGCGCCAGCTGTCACAAGCTGTGCGGTCTTCCCACCCGGAGCAGCGCACAAGTCGATCACCTCGCGCCCGGCGATATCGCGAAAGAGCCGCGCGGGCAGCGCCGCGGCCGCATCTTGAACCCACCAGGCGCCGTCTGCGTAGCCGGGCAAGCTGGCTAGAGCGCCGCCCGCAGGTCGGCGTAAAGTCCCGGTGGGCAGCAATACCCCGTCGAGGACGGAGCGCCACGTCTCGGCGTCCTGACGCAAGGTGAGATCGAGCGGCGCCTCCTTCAAATGCGCCGTAGCGATCGCCCGCGCTATCGTTTCGCCATAACCCCTGCTCCACGACTGCCATAGCCAATCGGGAGTGTTGAGACGCGGTGCATCCTGTGCCTCTACGCGGTCGACCCCTTCGACGCTCAAGCGCCGCAAAACCGCGTTGACCAGTCCTTTATGAGAGACGAACCCGCGGCTTTGCGCGATGTCGACGCTCGTCGCCACCGCGGCGTGCGGCGGAGTGCGCAGGAACAAGAGCTGGGCGACACCGAGGCGCAAGATGTCCTGCACCAGGGCGGCGCGGGGTGCCAGCGGCACATTGAGGCAATCCGCAATCAACGCGTCGATCTGACCGAGGCGTCGCAGCACGGTCGCCACCAATAGTCGCGCAAAGGCACGGTCGCGACCGGACAACTCGTGCATCGCCGCGCTGTCTTCGATCGCGTCGTCGAGCGGCCGCTTGCGGCGGAGCACCGCACCGATCAAGTCGAGCGCTACCTGGCGCGCGGTCGGCGCTTCGGACATCAAAGTTCTGATAGTGCCATTTACCGGGCGATACCCGATTGGAGGATGTTGCCCGCTCGAACGCCTCGTTTCAACCTTTGTTCCCGCGCGCGGAGTCAAACTTTCCGTCTTCGGCACTTAGTCCTCTGCAGTTTCATTCGCCACCCGATAAAAACATTGAGAAACGCCGTTGCGTTTCCATCGGTTGTTCGGGCTAACTCAAGGGAAGGAGTTCCCGATCGGGCAGGAAAATGAGCTGCATTCTGGTCGCGCCCTTGTCTCGAGCGGGCGGTGTCTCAATAACCGGGATCGACCTCTCGAAGCCGCTGCCGCCAACTTCGCGGGAACATCTCGTCGAGGCGTTTCGCGACTACTCCTACCTCGTGTTTCCAGAGCAGAGATTGAGCCGGGAGGAGCAGTTCAAATTTGTCGCAAATTTCGGGAAGATCGAGGCTCACGGCTCAGCCGGCGCGCAGGCAAAACGCTATGAAACCGCTCACGTGATCTCGAACCTCGATCGCGATGGCAATCCGGTAGACCGTTCCTCCTCGCCGGTGAGCAACTACCGCTGGCACACCGACAAGGCCTATTACTCGGCACCGCCGATGCTGACCGCGCTCTACGCGGTGGAACTACCGCCCTGCGGCGGTGACACCGAAATTGCCAACACCGCGATGGGCTATGCTGCTCTGCCGGAAGACACAAAACGGCTTATCGCCGGATTGCGCGTCGTGTTTTATTGGGGGGCGGGTGCCCGCAATTCCGGCGATCCTGCCGTTTTGCCAGCGGAGCGGCAACAGACGCCTGTCGACCACCCGCTGGTGCGCACCCATCCGGAGGCCGGAAGGAAAGCGCTCTATCTCGGCAATCACGCCTCCCACATCCTCGGAATGCCCGAGGCCGAGGGGCGGGCGCTCCTCGACGAGCTGCTGACGCACACAACAAGGCCAGAGTTCGTCTATATCCACCGCTGGCGCGTCGGCGATCTTCTGCTGTGGGATAATCGCTGCCTGCTTCACCGCGCCGTCGCCAATTACGACATCGCTCGATACCGTCGTGTTCTGCACCGTAGCGTGGTCAGCGGCACGGTACCGTTCTGATCCGTTCGGCTGCCGGTTGGCAGGTCGGCCATGAGGCCCCGGGTACCGCTGGTCCTCGTCGTCGCAGTGTCGGCGATTGCGCCGGCGGCGTTGCATATGCCGGTGCCGGTGCTGCCGTTATTGGCCCGGACGTTCACTGCGCCTACCGGCGCGGTTCAGCTGATATTGACGTTATTCCTGGCCGGGATCGCAGTCGGACAGCTCGTTTACGGGCCGCTCTCCGATCGCTTTGGCCGCCGCCCCGTGCTGGTCGTCGGGCTGGCGACATTCCTCGTAGGCACCGCGGTGTGCGGCGTCGCTTGGTCGCTGCCTGTGCTGATCGTCGGGCGCATTGTCGAGGCCTTGGGCGGGTGCGCGGGAATGGTGCTGGGCCGGGCGATCGTGCGCGACCTGTTCGACCGCGAGCGGTCAGCGAGTGCCCTCGCGACGATCACGATGGCAATGAGCTTGGCTCCGTCGATATCACCGGCGATCGGGGCCTATCTCGCCGAATGGACGGGATGGCGCGCCGATTTCGTGCTTCTCGGCGCGCTCGGAGGAGCTGTGGCGGTAGCCGTCGGAGTGCGCCTCGAAGAAACCCACCACAATCGCACCCCGGCCAGCCTTCCCGCTATGATGCGATCCTTTGCGCTGCTGCTGCGTTCACAGCCATTCGTCGGTTTCGCGCTGACGACTGCTTTTACCAGCGCCTCGTGGTTCACTTTCCTGGCCAGCGCCCCCTACCTCCTTTCAGAGGTGTTGCACGAGCCGCCAAGCACCTATGGGTTGATGATCCTGATGCCGATGGCCGCCTACATCGTCGGAAACGCCGCGGTATCGCGGTTTTCGGTGGCTCTCGGCAGCGCCCGCTTGCTGGTCTTCGGTCTGACGTTGTCGCTCGGTTCTGGGATGATCTTGGCGGTATGGTGTCTCGTCGGCTTGTCGGCCTGGGCTCTGTTTGTGCCGATGGCGCTTAGCTCCGTCGGTAACGGTTTGAGCCAACCGCCGGCTCTCGCGGCCGGGCTCAGCGTTTACCCGCGGATCGCGGGCGCTGCCTCGGGCCTGCTCGGGTTTCTACAAATGACGATAGCGGCTGTCGGCACCTTGCTAATTGGCCTCCTCCCGCAGAATAGCGCCGCGCCGATGATTGCAGTGGTCGTGACGTCGCTCGCACTCGCACTGGGCTTTGGTGTTCACGCGGTGCGCCGGCCCAACCCGCCGCGCCCCGCCGCATTGGCACGGCTCGGTCCGGGAGCCGCACGACAGGGCTGAACCATATTTCGGGCTCGCCTTGCATAGCGGGAAGAAGGAAGATCGATCTCGAGCCGGGGTCGAAAGACGGGGATAAACCATGGGCAATAGCGACGAAACGCATGACCGGCAGCGCGCCAGTTGGGTTACCTCGGCTCGAGGCCATGCCGAATTTCCGATCCAGAATTTGCCATTCGGCGTCTTTAGCCCGGCGGGCGGCGGGGCGCCGCGCGGCGGTGTGGCGATCGGGGACGAGATCTTCGACCTCCGGGCCGGCCTGGAGGCTGGGCTGTTTTCGGGAGAGGCGGCGCGCGCCGCCGAAGCGGCGGCCGGAAGCAGTCTCAATGCTCTGATGGCTTTGGAAAAGGCGCCTCGCCTGGCGTTGCGCCGGCGCCTCTCGGCGGTGCTGTCGGCCGACGGCCCCGAGCGCTCACGGATCGAGCCGCTTGCCCAGCGGCTGCTGCACAAAGCCGCGGACTGCACGTTGCACCTCCCCGCGACGATCGGCAGCTTCACCGATTTTTTTGCCGGGATACACCACGCCAGAAATGGCGGTATGCGCCGTGATCCGAACAATCCGCTGAATCCGAATTACAAATACGTGCCTGTCGCCTATCACAGCCGCGCGTCCTCGGTTCGGCCTTCCGGCGTGCCGATCCGCCGGCCGAATGGACAACGCAAGGCAATTAACGAGGAGGCGCCAACCTTCGGGCCGGCGCAGAAGCTGGATTACGAGCTCGAGCTTGCAGTGTGGATCGGGCCTGGCAACGAGCTCGGTGAGCCGGTCCCGATCGCCGACGCGGCGGACCATGTGTTCGGCCTCGGGCTCGTCAACGACTGGTCGGCGCGCGATGTGCAGGCTTGGGAATCGCAACCGCTCGGGCCATTTCTCGGCAAGAACTTCGGCACCACGGTCTCGCCGTGGGTGGTTACGACAGAGGCGCTCGAACCGTTCCGCGTCTCACAGCCCGCGAGGCCAACCGGAGATCCGCGGCCACTGCCCCATCTGTGGGACGAGACCGACCAGCAGGCGGGAACTTTTGACATTGAGTTGGAGGCCCTGTTGTTGACGCAGGGGCTGCGGGACAAGAACCTGCCGCCGCACCGCATGTCGGTCAGCAACACGACCGACCTATACTGGACGATCGCGCAACTGGTGACGCACCACACCTGCGGTGGATGCAATCTTGCCGCCGGCGATTTGTTCGGCACCGGCACGATCTCCGGGCCGAGCTCGGAAGGGTACGGCAGCCTGATGGAGCTGAGCGCCGACGGCCAGCGCCAGATCCTTCTGACTTCGGGAGAAACCCGCACCTTTCTCGAGGATGGGGACGAAGTGATTTTCCGGGCCCATGCCCGCAAGGACGGATTTATTCCGCTCGGCTTTGGGGAGTGCCGCGCCCGCGTGTTTTAGCCTGGCGCAAATCATATTGTAACATTCATACCCCCTGGGTTTGGTGGGCGACCCCGCATCGGCCAAGTTGAACTCGACCGCTCGGCATGACGGCTGGTGCAGCACCTTCACAGATTCGGCTGGGGCTCTCGACCGGTCCAAAACAAATTTTCAAAAAAATCTGAAACGACTGCCGTGCAGCGCGATTAATCAAAGCAGAAGTCGGGAAACCACCAAGAGAAGGGCTTGTCCAATGGACTCGCGAGGGGATCCCTTTGGTCGCGCCGGCGCCCGCGGCAGCTCGGAAGAAATCACTGGCAAAGCCCGTTCTCCGCGGGACGGGCGGTTGACGGCAGGCAGGTAAATAGAAGTGCACGAACCGGACGCAGTTCTGCGGTCGGGCTGGGAGGGCGACGGCTATTCCGTGCTCGGCGTTGCCTTTCGCTCTGGACTGGTGCCAGACGAATTTTAGCCGAGCAGTGTGACCTAGCTCACACTCCTCGATCACGAAATGTACGATTGAATTCGGTTTGTAGATGCGAACCGAAAAGGGAGAAGGTTTGCTTGGCTCACCTGTGCAAGTGCCGAATGCATCGAGGCCGCGAGATGACGGCGCGGCGGCGCCGCATGAAGCCCGCGTCGTGCGGCGACGGGCTGCGGCCTGGTGCTGAGGCGATCGGCTACGACGTCACAATGGCAAGGCGCAATAGGAAAGCTGCCAGCGGACGCTCATCCGCAGTCGAAGCAGGCGACGCTCAATACTGGATTCGCTGGGGATCCAACGCCGTGATCCTGATCGCGAGCCCAATGTTTTGGAATTACCAGTAAAGGAGTTGTTAACTGGTTCTGGTAATTCTGGTTAACCAAGGCCAGCCGGTGCGGAATGCCGGCCCCGAACCCTGGAGGTTCCAATGCGCGTGCTCCTAGTCGAAGATGACGAACAAACGGCGGCCAGCATCAGAATGATGCTGATCAACGAGAATTTCATTTGTGATAGGACCGATCTCGGCGAGGATGGGCTCGAGATCGGAAAAATCTACGATTACGATATAATTCTGCTCGATTTGATGCTGCCCGACATTGACGGGTACGAGGTGCTGCGGCGGTTACGCGCAGCGCGGGTGCGCACGCCGATCCTGATCCTCTCCGGTCTGGCCGAGCTCGACCACAAGATCAAGGGGCTGGGGTTCGGTGCCGATGACTTTCTGACCAAACCATTTGACCGGCGGGAGTTGATCGCGCGCATCCAGGCGATCGTGCGACGCTCCAAGGGCCATTCGGAATCAACGATCCGGACCGGCAAGCTGGTCGTCAATCTCGACACGCGCGTCGTCACGGTCGACGATCAGCCGGTGCATCTGACGGGCAAGGAGTATGGCATCCTCGAATTGCTCAGCTTGCGCAAGGGCACGACTTTGACGAAGGAAATGTTCCTCAACCACCTCTATGGCGGGATGGATGAACCCGAGCTGAAAATCATCGATGTCTTCGTCTGCAAGCTACGCAAGAAGCTGGCCCAGGCGACCGGCGGGCACCATTACATCGAAACGGTGTGGGGCCGCGGCTATGTGCTGCGCGATCCGGTGCCACTGCCGGGCATCTCGGCGGTTGCCGGTGGCGACGTAGCGGCCGCACGGCGCAGCACCGCGGCGGCTTAGGCTGATTACCCCAAAGGCTAGGGGCTAAGATCAGGTCGGCGCCGCCGTCAACCGGATTTTTCCCGGCTCCGCGGCGGCGTCCATCGACCTCGCGAGCGTTTTGGCGAGCAGTCCGGTAAAGTATGGCTGGACGGTGCGAGCAGTGAGCACGGCGACCGGCGTCGCGAGCAGCAGCGCATTGCGGGCCTCTGCGGACAAGCCGGCGCCCTCGCCGTAACCTTCGACAGTGAGCGGTGCATCTGTGGCAACGAGCCGGCCGCCGCGGGGCAGCGAGCCGGCCGCCACCGCGAGCATATTGCAAGCCAACTTTTGCAAATCAGGCGACAATGCGCGAACGCTCTCGGCGTAATCAGTGACTATCCGGCCCCCAGCGAAAAAGCCGATTGCAATCTCGTGAGGTGCCGGCCCCGCGATTGCTGAACCGGATCCAAATCCGTAAGCGAAACGATAGAATTGCAATCGTGATTTGGCGCGATGGGCACTGTCTTCGACCAGCATCACCGCATCGCGCATAAACGTCGGGCCCGGCAGCGATGCAATACTAGCATCTTCCTCGACGAGCAGCTCCGCCCCGTTAGCGATCGCCGCAATCGGTCCGCTCAGCTCGTGGCACAGCCGCGAGGTCAACAGTTCCAGGATGCGCATGTCGACCACTTGGCACGCCGGGTTGTTCTCCGGCTGCCCCTGCGCCATGGACGGGTCGCGGCAATCGCCCGCGGTAAAGCGGTCCATGCCCTTTTGGACCATCCGCCAGTCACTCGAACTGCGCAGCATCGTGCTTTTTATGGCGAGTGGCGTCAGCCGACCGTCCGGATGCTCGCGCCGAAGTCGCCGCCTAGCTCGCAATCTTAGGCAATAACGTTTCAGCAGCGGCCAGATCTTCCGGCCGGTTGACATTGAAAAACGGATCGACCGGCGCCTCTGAGAAGGGCACGGTTACCAGCTTGTGGCGAGCGGTCCATTGGTCGACCTTCCGCACCCCCTCCGCGAGCACGGCGCGGCGGAGATCTTCGCGCAACGACAACGGCCACAATCCAAACACGGGATGGGCGCGGCCGCCCGAGGCCGCACAAGCCAAATCTGCGTCCGCCATCGCGACTTCCGCCGCGAGACGGACAACGAGATCGACCGGAAAAAATGGCGCGTCGGTCGCGACGGTGGCGATGAAGGAGCACTCCGGACGGTGCTCTGCGGTCCAATCGAGCCCGGCCAGCACGCCGGCGAGTGGACCGGCGAAACCGGGCACGCTATCGGCGGCAACGTCGAGGCCAAATTTTGCAAAGCGGCCGGGGTCTCCGTTCGCGTTCAGCACGACCGTCTCGACCTGGGGACCCAGCCGCCGGACTACCCGCTCGAGCAGGGAAATCCCGCCGAGCGGCCGCAAGGCTTTGTCGCCGCCGCCCATGCGGCGGGATTGCCCACCGGCAAGAACCACCCCGACGATTTTCAAGCGGCATCCTCTTCGAGACTGGCTTTGCGCACGAGCCGGGAATGCTCGTCCTCGACCGTTCTCAAATCATCGTCGAAGACGATGCGCTCGCTGCCGGCGAGCGCGACAAACCGCTTGCCTTTGGCGCGCCCGATCAAGGTCAGCCCGGCCTGCCGCGCGAGGTCGACGCCCCAAGCGGTAAAGCCCGAGCGCGAGACTAGGATCGGGATCCCCATCTGCACGGTCTTGATCACCATCTCCGAGGTCAGGCGGCCGGTCGTGTAGAAGATCTTTCCCGTCGCGAGGATGCGATGCACGTGCATGTAGCCGGCGATCTTGTCGATCGCGTTATGCCGGCCGACATCCTCCATGTAGATCAGCGGCCGATCCTCCTCGCACAGCACGCAGCCGTGGATCGCCCCGGCCGCCAGGTAAAGGCTTGGCGCGGTGTTGATCTTGCGGGTCAGCGTGTAGAGCCAGCTCGTCCTCAACACGGCGTTGGGATCGAGCCGAACCTCTTCGAACTTCTCCATCAGATCGCCAAACACGGTGCCCTGCGCGCAACCGGAGGTCAGCGTCTTCTTCTTTAGCTTGTCCTCGAAATCGGTCTCGCGGTCGGTGCGGACAACCACCGTCTCGAGCTCCTCGTCGTAGTCGATGCCGGTGATCCGGTCATCGGCGCGCAGCATGTTCTGGTTCAGCAGATAGCCGACCGCGAGATAATCCGGATGGTCGCCGATCGTCATCATCGTGACGATCTCCCGGCCATTGAGAAACAGGGTCAGCGGGCGCTCCATCACGACGGCGGTGTCTACCGGCCGTCCTTCATGGTCGATGCCGGTGACAGCGCGGGTCAGCCTCGGATCATCCGGGTGCGGACGGACGGTGAATTCCTGCATAGCTCGATGATGGGTCTGGACGGCTTCCGCCGCAAGGCGGCCGATGCCATATTGAGTCAGTCATGACGGATCTGAAAACGCTTTACGAGACGGACACCGCAGCTTGGTCCGAACATCAGGCTGCGGCTTTGCGAGCCGCCGCGCTCGGCGGCTCGAACCAACTTCTCGACTGGGGGAATTTGGCCGAGGAGATCGAGGATTTGGCCAAGTCCCTCAGACGGAGATTGCGAAGCCAGATCGCTCGAATCATCCAGCATCAAGTTAAGCTCGAATACTCACCGGCTCTCGACCCCCGCAACGGTTGGCGCCGCACGATCCGACTGGCGCGGCTCGATATCACGCGCATCCTGGAGGATAGCCCCAGTCTGAACCGTGAAATCCCGCGTTTCATTGAGAAAGAGACTGCGGGAGCGGTTCAGCTCGCAATTCTCGATTTGGAGGAGCACGGCGAAATCGATCAGATGGAGCTGCCGATCATCAGAAATACGGCTTACACCGAGGAGCAGGTGCTTGGCGCTTGGTTCCCAGCGGAGCCGGCCCGATAGCCCCGGTAATGTAGCCCGGGGTAAGATAGCCCTGGGTAATCATGAGGAGATCGGGGGGCGACATTCCTGCACGGCCCTCCTATCTTAACGGAACAAGCCGCGGTGCTAGCGAGCCAGCGATGATCGACCCGTTTGGACGAAAGATAACCTATTTGCGCGTGTCGGTGACCGACCGCTGCGACTTCCGCTGCGTCTATTGCATGGCGGAAGAGATGACTTTTCTCCCCAAGGCCGAGCTTCTGACCCTCGAAGAGCTCGACCGGCTGTGCAGCGCCTTTATTCGCCTCGGCGTCAGGAAATTGCGCCTGACCGGCGGCGAGCCGCTCGTGCGCCGCAACATCTTGAGCTTGTTTCGCGTGCTCGGCCGGAAAATTGGGAGTGGCGCACTCGACGAGCTGACTTTGACGACCAACGGCAGCCAGCTCGCGCGTTACGCCGGCGAGCTGCGCGATTGCGGCGTGCGCCGCGTCAACGTGTCCGTCGACACGCTGGATCCGGCCAAATTCACCGAGATTACTCGCCGCGGGCGACTGGAGGTCGTGCTCGAAGGGCTCGCGGCGGCGAAGGCGGCCGGGCTCGCGGTCAAAATCAACACCGTGGCGCTCCGCGGAGTCAACGAGGACGAGTTTGACGATCTTTTGGCTTGGGCCGGCGAGCAGGGCTTCGACCTCGTCTTTATCGAGGTCATGCCGATGGGCGATATCGGCGGGGAGAGCCGGCTCGACCAGTATCTGCCGCTGTCGATGGTGCGCGCCCGGCTGCAGCGGCGCTGGACGCTTGAGGACACCGATTACCGCACTGGCGGCCCGGCGCGTTACGTCACGGTGCGGGAAACCGGGCGGCGGCTCGGTTTCATTACACCGCTGACCCACAATTTTTGCGAAAGCTGCAATCGCGTCCGCGTGACGTGCACCGGCACGCTGTTCATGTGCCTCGGCCAGGAGGACGCGGCCGATCTGCGGACGCCGCTGCGCCAATCCGAAGGCGATGAGATGTTGGAAGCGGCAATCCACAAGGCGATCGACCGCAAGCCGAAGGGCCACGACTTCATTATCGACCGCCGCCATAACCGCCCGTCCGTCTCCCGCCACATGAGTGTGACCGGGGGGTGAGCGTCCCCCCATTTCGCATCGCGGTTGTCGCGGCGGAGAACCCGGCGGCGCAGCAGGCGCTCGACGAGATGCACAGCCGCTATCGCTGCGTCGCGCCAGAGCAGGCCGAAATCATCGTGCCGCTGGGTGGCGATGGCTTCATGCTGGAAACGCTGCATCGCTTCCTGCCGGCCGGTGCGGCGATTTATGGCATGCATCGCGGCAGCGTCGGATTTCTCATGAACGCCTACCGGCCGGACGGGCTTTACGAGCGCCTCGCCGCCGCGCAGCCGGTGATCCTCCATCCTCTGGAAATGACTGCGCGGGACGAGCGCGGCAACCCCCGGCGAGCGCTCGCTTTCAACGAAGTGTCGTTGCTGCGCGAGACCCGCCAGGCAGCCAAGCTGCGCGTCAGCGTCGACAAGGTCGTGCGGCTCGACGAGCTGATGGCGGATGGCATCCTTGTCGCGACCCCCGTCGGCAGCACGGCCTACAACCTCTCGGCGCACGGCCCGATCATCCCGCTCGGCGCGGGCGTCCTTGCGCTGACCCCGATCAGCGCCTTCCGTCCGCGCCGCTGGCGCGGCGCGCTGCTGCCGCACACGGCGCGGGTCCGCATCGAAGCGCTGGAGACCGACAAGCGCCCGGTCAGCGCCGTCGCTGACTTCACCGAGGTGCGCGACATCGTCTGCGTCGAAATTGGCGAGAACCGCGATGTCTCGATGACCCTGCTCTTCGACGACGATTCCAAACTCGAAGAACGCGTGCTGAAGGAGCAGTTCGCCGCGTGATGCGGCCGCGGTTGTTGCCGGACTACTACTGTCGGGTAGCGGAGAGGGAGAAGGCGAGCGGTAGCCACGGCTTGTCCGGCCAGCGATAGAGGCCGGACGCGTCCTTCACCAAAATCTCGAACATGCGCCAGGGCACGCCGTCGTGCTCGTGCAGCCACTCCAACGCCATGCCGGCCGCGATCAGATTCGTGACGACGGATCCCAAAGGATGGATCCAGTTGTAGATCGTCGCATTGGCGAGCCGGGCGTTGGGGTCTACGTAATCGGCCCGGTCGGTTACAATGACCGGTTCGTGCGAAAAGTACGGAGCGAAGAAGCCGGGCTTGCCGTCGCCGGACCTTGCGGCATCATCGAAGACATAAGCGGTGGGGTGGCCTTCGGCGAGATAGATCGATCCGCCGCAACGCAGCGATGCCGCTACGATCTGCGCCCACCGCACGATATCGGGCAACCAACAGATCGAGCCCCACGTAACAAACACCAAGTCGAACCCATGCGGGTGAGGAATCGCCTCCAGCGCGTCATAGAGGTCGGCATGAACAAAGCGCGCACGATCGGAAAGGCCGAGCTCGGCGGCGAGACCGCGCGCCGCGGCGATCGCCGGCGCGGAAAAGTCGAGCCCAACCACCTCTGCGCCGTGCTGCGCCAGAACCAGGCTGTCCAGGCCGAAATGGCATTGAAGATGCAGGATACGTTTGCCTTCGACGGCGGGCAGTTCCGCCGCCTCGATG
>Ga0126371_10002846_pt1 | contig 15030 bp, 13 predicted proteins | sample PanSoiMetaPlot_4_FD_110145 | JGI IMG/M metagenome (GOLD analysis project Ga0126371, IMG submission 110145) | Tropical forest soil microbial communities from Panama - MetaG Plot_4 | ecosystem: Environmental > Terrestrial > Soil > Tropical forest > Bulk soil | place: Panama | collected 2016-02-17 | reverse complement strand
TGTCGAAGAACCCGAGGCACCTCGCGGTGCTCAACGCCGTCGCCGAGAAGGCGGGCTGGGGCACGCCGGCGCCGAAGGGCGTCTACCGCGGCCTCGCCCAGCACATGGGCTTCGGCAGCTACGTGGCGGCCTGCGCGGAAGTCTCTGTGGACGGCGACAAGGTGAAGGTCCACCGCATCGTCGGCGCGACCGATCCGGGCTACGCCGTCAATCCGGCACAGATCGAGCGCCAGATTTCAGGCTCGTTCGTCTACGGGCTCACGGGTCTCTTCCTCGGCGGCAATACCGTGAAGGACGGGCGCATCGAGCAGGAGAACTTCGACACCTACGACATGATGCGGCTCGCGCAGATGCCGAAGGTCGAAGCGATCGTGATGCCGTCGAAGAGCGGCGTGTGGGGCGGCGTCGGCGAGCCGACCATCTGCGTCGCGCCACCCGCGGTGCTCAACGCCATCACGGCCGCGACCGGAACGCGCTATCGCACGTTCCCGCTGCGCGATCACGGCCTGACGCTGGTGTAGTGACGGACGGGCGGCGGCTTGGCGCCGTCGCCCACCCGAACGGGGATGCCCGTGGCACCAACCCCGATCCATCGACGCCGATTTTTGACAACGATGGCGGCCATATCGGCCGCCATCGCGTCTCCGGCCGTGCGCGCGCAGGGCGCCGGCCCGCGCATTGTCGTGGTCGGCGGCGGGTTCGGCGGCGCCGCCTGCGCGCGGGCGCTGCGCAAGGCCGATCAGCGTTTCGCCGTCACGCTGGTCGAGCAGAGCCGCACCTACACGGCGAGCCCGATGAGCAACGCGGTGATCGCCGGCCTGCGCGATCTCACGGCGCAGCAGTTCGGCTACGACAAGCTTGCGCACGACGGCATCACGCTTGCGCTCGCGGCCGCGACTACAATCGACTCGCATGGCCGCAGCGTGACGCTCGCGGACGGCAGCAAGCTCGCCTACGACCGGCTGGTGCTCTCGCCCGGGATCGATTTCCGCTGGGACGCGATCCCCGGCTACAATGAGGCGGCCTCGGCGATCATGCCGCATGCCTACAAGGGCGGCGACCAGATCGCGCTGCTGCGCCGGCAACTCGAAAGCATGGCGGACGGCGGGCTCGTCGCAATCGCGTCGCCCGTCAACCCGGCGCGCTGCCCGCCCGCGCCCTACGAGCGCGCGAGTCTGATCGCGTATCATCTCAAGCGCAGCAAGCCACGATCGAAGATCGTCATCCTCGACGCCAAAGACAACTTCGCGATGCGCGAGCTGTTCGAGGAGGCGTGGAAGACGCTCTATCCCGGGCTGATCGAATGGATTCCGGTGGGGTCGAGCGGCCTCGTCACCGCGGTCGACGCGAAGACGCGGACGCTCACGACCGACTTCGACAACTACAAGGCCGCGGTCGCCAACGTGATTCCGCCGCAGAAGGCCGGGCATGCGGCCGAGCTCGCCGGCGTCGCCGACCGCACCGGCTGGTGTCCGGTCGATCCGGTGACGTTCGAATCGAAGCTCGTGCCCAATGTGCACGTGATCGGCGATGCCGCGATCGCCGGCGCGATGCCGCGCGCGGCCTCGGCCGCGCAGGTGCAGGCAAAAATCTGCGCCGACGCCATCGCGGCGCTGCTGGCCGGCAAGACGCCGACGGCGCCGACGCTCAAGAGCTCGTGCTTCAGCCTGATTGCGCCGGACTACGCGATCTCGCAGCGGAGCACCTTCCGACCCGCCAATGGCCAGTACGAGGAATCGCCGCCCGGCACCGGCATCGTGGTGAGCCCGCGCAATGCCGCGCCGTCCGTGCGCAGCGGCGAAGCGAAGGAAGCGGACGCGTGGTTCGCCGGGATCACGGCCGCGGTGTTTGGATGAGGGTACAGCTGGCGCTGGCGGCGATTGCGTGCGCCGCGCTCACGGCCGGCGCGCATGCCCGCGCCGACGGCTTGCGTCCCTACACGGTCGTCGGCGATGCGATTCCGGCGTCCCTGACCGGCACCAAGGGTGATCCGGCGCGCGGTCGCGCGATCGTGACCAACCGGAGCGTCGGATTGTGCCTGCTGTGTCATTCGGGGCCCTTTCCGGACGAGCGGTTCCAGGGAAATATGGCGCCGGACCTCAAGGGCGCCGGCGCGCGTTGGTCGGAAGGCGAGCTGCGGCTGCGTCTGGTCGACGCGCGCCGCCTCAATCCGGCGACCATCATGCCGCCCTACTACGTGGTCGACGGCATGAACCGGGTGGTGCCGTCGCTGCGCGGCAAGCCTATATTGACCGCGGAGCAGATCGAGGACGTGGTCGCGTTTTTGGCCACGCTGAAAAACTGAGAACATGCGGAAATCGGCATGAGCATCGCCATGGATCCTGACCGCACCGGCGCCACGCGACGCGAGCTCCTGCTCGCAGGCGCCGCCGGCATCGGCGCCATGCTGATCAGGATCGCGCCTGCGGCCGCGAGCCCCGCGACCATGCAGCGGGCGATCCGCCAGGTGGTCGGCGAGGCGCCGATCCGCAAAGGCAAGGTCACGCTCGACGTGCCGGCCTTGGTGGAAAACGGCAACTCGGTCGCGCTCACCATCGAGGTGGACAGCCCGATGACCGCCAAGGACCACGTCAAGGCGATCCACGTGTTCAACGAGAAGAACCCGTTGCCCGACGTGATCAGCGCCCATTTCGGGCCGCGCGCCGGCCGCGCCAAGATGACAACCCGCTTCCGCCTCGCCGACACGCAGACGATCACGGCGATCGCGGAAATGAGCGACGGCACGTTCTGGTCGGCCTCGGCCGACGTGATCGTCACCTTGCAGGCCTGCCTGGAGAACCTCGACTGATGGCGCGCGCTCTCATCAAGGTGCCGCCGAAAGCCAAGCGCGGCGAAGTCATCGAGATCAAGACGCTGATCTCCCACATCATGGAGACCGGCTTCCGCCGCGACAATGTCGGCAAGCCGATCCCGCGCAACATCATCACCCAGTTCACCTGCACGTATAACGGCGAAGAGGTGTTCCGCGCCGATCTCCATCCGGCGATCGCCGCCAATCCGTTCATCAGCTTCTTCACGGTCGCGACCGAGAGCGGCACCATTGCGTTCGAATGGACCGGCGACAACGGCTTCCAGGAGACCGGCTCCGCGAAGATCAGTGTCGAATGATCGCGCCTATCCAAAACACGGCCGTCATCGCCCGCGAAAGCGGGCGATCCAGTACGCCGTGACGGTTCTGGTTGGCAGGGCCGTGCGACACGTCTGGCGGCGGTGGTTACTGGATGGCCCGCTTTCACGGGCCATAACGGCGCAGATATTTATCGCGCTCGTCGCACTCCTCACGCTCTCCGCCGCCGACATTCCGCCGGACCAGCGCCGCTCGGGCTATGCGGACCTCGGGACCGAGACCAAGGCAATGGAGGACGACGACACCGCCAACCCGGGCATGCTCTGGGTGCTCGACGGCGAAGCGTTGTGGAACGCCAAGACAGGCAGCGCCAACAAATCCTGCGCCGACTGCCACGGCGATGCGGCGCAGAGCATGCGCGGCGTCGCGGCGCGCTATCCCGCCTTCGACGCCAAGGAGAACCGGCCGGTCGACCTCGAGGAGCGCATCAACCTGGAGCGCCGCGACCGGCTCAAGGCGCCGCCGCTGCCGTTCGAGAGCCGCGATCTCCTCGCGCTCAGCGCCTATATCGCCAACCAGTCGCGCGGCCTGGCCGTCGCGCCGCCGGACGATCCGCGTCTCAAGCCTTTCATCGCGCAGGGACGCGCGCTGTTCGAGGCGCGCCAGGGCCAGATCGACATGTCGTGCGCGCAGTGCCACGACGACAATTGGGGCAAGAAGCTCGCCGGCAACATCGTGCCGCAGGGCCAGCCGACCGGCTACCCGGTCTACCGCCTGGAATGGCAGAGCCTCGGCTCGCTGCAGCGGCGGCTGCGCAACTGCATCATCGGCATGCGGGCGGAGCCGTATGCGTACGGCTCGCCCGAATACGTCGCGCTGGAGACGTTCCTCATGCAGCGCGCGGCCGGGCTGAAGATCGAGACGCCCGGCGTGCGGCCATGACTCATTGGCGCCAATCCGTCGCCGCCAAGATCAGGAGAGCATGATCGATGCCCAAGCTGCGCGTTAATAGTTTTTCGATATCGCTCGACGGTTACGGCGCCGGCCCCGGCCAGAACCTCGAGAATCCACTCGGCATCGGCGGCCTCGCGCTGCACGAATGGGTCTTCGCGACGCGAACGTTTCAGAAGAAGTTGTTCGGGCGCGACGGCGGCGAGGCCGGCACCGACGATGACTTCGCAGCGCGCGGCTTCGACAACATCGGCGCCTGGATCCTGGGCCGCAACATGTTCGGTCCGGTGCGCGGCCCCTGGCCCGACGACACCTGGAAGGGCTGGTGGGGTGACAATCCGCCCTATCACGTGCCGGCGTTCGTGCTGACGCACCATGCGCGCGCGCCGATCGCCATGGCGGGCGGCACCACATTCCACTTCGTCACCGACGGCATCCACGCGGCCCTGGAGCGAGCGGTCGAGGCCGCCGCGGGCCGCGATGTGCGGGTGGGCGGTGGTGTCGCCACGATCCGGGAATATCTACGCGCCGGACTGATCGACGAAATGCACCTTGCGGTCTCGCCGGTGCTTCTCGGATCGGGAGAGTCGCTTCTCGCCGGGCTCGATCTGCCGAAGCTCGGCTATCGCCGAACCCAACATGTTCCGAGCCAGGCCGCGACGCACGTCGTGTTCGCGAAATAGGCGCCAAGAGCTTTCCTCAGGAGAGTTGCTGCCGTAGACCCGACCGGCCCGGAGATCATGAATGGCAGGCCGTCGTTTGTTTCATAAGGCCGCGCTGGGGGCGGTCGCCGCGATGATGATGGGCCGCGCAAGTGCCAGTGGCTATCCGACGCGCGCCCTGCGCCTGATCGTCGGCTTCCCGCCCGGCGGGCCGAACGACACGCTGGCGCGGCTGATCGCGGCGTGGCTGTCGCGCCGGCTCGGCCAGACCGTCGCGGTCGAGAACCAGCCCGGCAATGCCGGCAACATCGCGACCGCGGCGGTCGTGCGCGCGGCGCCGGATGGCCACACGCTGCTGCTGGTCGGGCCCGCAAACGCGATCAGTGCATCGACGCCCGACAAGCTCGATTTCGTCTTCCTGCGCGACATCGCGCCGGTCGCAGGCATTACGCGCGAGCCGCTGGTGCTGCTCGTGCATCCGGCCGTGCCGGCGAACACGACGGCGGAGCTGATTGCCTACGCCAAGGCCAATCCCGGCAAGCTGCGCCTGGCGTCGACCGGGGCATGGAGCTCACCGCATGTGACGGCGGAGCTGTTTCGCATGCTCACCGGCATCGCGGTCGATATCGTGCAGTATGGCGGCGGCGGACCGGCGCTGAAGGCGCTCGTCGCCGGCGACGCGCAGATGATGTTCGAGCCGATGTCCGCCGCGATCGGCCTGGTGCGTGCCGGCTCGCTGCGCGCGCTCGCAGTCACCACCGCGACGCGCAGCCCGGCGCTGCCCGACATTCCGCCTGTTGCCGACACGGTGCCGGGCTTCGAGGCGAGCGCTGCGACCGGCATCGGTGTGCCGCGCGGCACGCCGGACGCGATGGTCGCGCGGTTGAATGCGGAGATCAACGCCGCCTTCGCGAATGCGTCGATGCGGGCAAAGCTCGTCGACACCGGCGGCATGCTGCTGCCGGGATCGCCCGCGGAGTTCGGCGCGCTGCTGGCGGAGGAGACGGAGAAGTGGGGGAAGGTGGTGCGGTTTGCGCGAGGCGAGCGCTGAGGTTGATTTCCCCCCCCCGCTTGTCACGATTCGCGGAGACGCCCCCTCACCCCGACCCTCTGCCCGCACGCGGGGAGAGGGAGCGAGAGTCAGCAAGCAGCTATGTCTGCTTACCGCGTGATCGACCGCGGCGCCTCTTCCTTCAGCTTCTCCATCGCATCCGGCATCATGCGGGCGAAGAGCGTGCTCAGCAGCGCCGGCGGGATAAGGCCCGCGCCGGCGCTGTTGTTGCCGTCCTGGCCCTGCCCACCTGACATGATGAATTGCGGCACCAGCGGCTGGTTGATCTTGGTCAGCGCGTCGGCGAAGCGCGAGAAGTTCTGCTCGGCGAGGCGATACTCGGGGCCGCCATAGGCATCGACGGCGAGCTTGGTGGACTGCGCCGCGGCGGTGCCGATCGCCAGCGTGCGATCCGCCTCGCCCTGGCCTTCGAGACGCGACTTCTCGCCGTTCGCGGCCGCCGTGACCTTCACGGTCTCGGCGTCCTTTTGGGCGCGCGCGAGCGCGGCGGCGCCCTCGTTCTCGTGCACCCTGATCTGGATGGTCGACTGGGTGAGCGCGGTCTGCGCCGCCGCGGTCGCCTTCGCCTCGTTCAGCGTGCGCTCCTGCACGGCCGCCTTCTCCTGCTCCTGGAAGGTCGTCACCTGCTCGCGCGCGACCTGGCGCGACCGCAGCTGGATCAGGATATTCTCGATCGTCTGGTCGCCGGTCGAGGCGCGCGGCGTGCCGATCAGCACCTCCTGCAATTCGAGCGAATAGGCCTCGAACTTGGTCTTCATCTGCTCGGCCGACTCCTCCTGGATGGCGGCGCGGTTCTGCAGAAGCTCGATCAGCGTCATCTTCTGGGCGATGTTCTTGAAGAACGCGCTGACCATCGGATCGAGCGTCTGCTCGACCAGCTTCTTCACGTCGCCGAAGCGCTGGATGATCATCGGCGCCTTCTTGTAGTCGATGTGCATCACTACCGAGAGCGGCAGGGTCGGCTCGAACGCGTCCTTGGTGATGAGCGAGATCTCGGAGAGATTCTCGTCGAGCTTCATCTGGCTGGTCTCGCCGTGCACCCATTTGAGGATGAAGTTGACGGTCGGGATGATCTCGACCTTGCCGGCGTAGGTGTTGAACGCGTACTTGCCGGGCAGCAGCGGGTCGCGCCAGACCCCGCGGCTGCCGTTCACGACCAGCTCGCCGTGACGATATTGCTCGCCCGAGACGTCCTCGGTCCTCGGACCCGTATAGAACACGACGACGCCGACATTGCCGACCGGAATGACGATCTTCGGCACCGCCTCCACGGTCGCGAACAGGCGGTTGATGTACCAGGTGCCTTCGAGCAGGACCTGGAGCTGGCGCCCGCGAAAACCGCCGGCGCGGCAGAATTTTTCGGGCTCCTGGAAATTATTGTGGAACGTGTCCGGCTGATGCAGGTCGGTGCCGACCTCCGGCGCGATGATCTCGCCCGACGGCAGCGACGGCCCGTCGTGCACGGTGACGATGCCGACCAGATCCTTGTCGGCCGCGAGCATGATCGGCACGAAGCCGTCGCGATCGGTGATCGTCTGCTGCATGGCGTTGAGCACGTCCTGCTCCTGCGCGCTCAGTGCATGGCCGTAGACGCGCTCGTCGGTGATGACCGCGAACTGCGTCGTGTTGATCGCATAGGTGCCTTCGCGCAGGATCTTGCGCTGGGGCCCTTTCTGGCCGCCGCCCAGCAGAAAGCGGCGCGCGTCCTGGAAATCGGATTTGTCCTCCGTATCGTTGGCCGCGAGCACCTGCGAGGGCGCGAGTGGCGCGCCGTCGCGCGCGAACACGTAGGCGATGCGGCCCTGCCCGACGGTGACGAGGTCGGATTTCTGGATGCGATAGGTGAACGGCATGAACAGGTGGATGCCGCCGCGCAGAATTTCCGGTTCGAATCCGGCCTCGCCATGCAGCGCGATGAAGCCCGTTTTGATCGAGCCCTTCGGCGCCCACAGTTTTTCGACAATGCCGACCTGGTTGTTGGGAATGTAGCGAAATACGTTCGCCATGCGGATCAGGATGAGAATCACGATCGCGACGGCAAGCCAGATTCCGATGCCGATCGTGTGATCAAACAAGCTGTCCATGGTCGCTCCCTGCACGTGCTGCATTTTTTCCTCCGTCCACCCGGCCGGCGGAGCCTATGTAGGTAGGGGCAAGACGCCCCGCCACCCGAAAGCACGAGCCCGTAACGTCAATCACATAACGTCCGTGCTGAATTAGGAATTAGCGACAGGACAACCTTTTAGACGATCCGATCCCGGCTTTGGTTCACGCGCTGATCCCGAGCAGACGCGCGGCATTGCCGCCGAGGATCGCTATTCGCTCGTCGTCGCTCAGCGTCGTGGTGGCGAAGATGTGGTCGACCGGATGCTGCTCCCACGGAATCGGATGGTCGGAGCCGAGCATGAGCTGGCTGGCGCCGACCTGCGCCGCGAGATGACGCAATGCCTCCGGGGTGAACACGAGGCAATCGTAGTGAAGCTGGTTGAGGTATTCGGTCGGCTTCTTCTTGAGATGGATGTCGGGATTGCAGTTCTGCGGCGAGACGAAGCAGGCATGGTCGTCGCGATCCGCATAGGACGGCAGGTAGCCACCGCCGTGCGCCGCGATGATCTTGAGGCCGGGGAATTTGTCGAGCGTGCCTTCGAAGATGAGATGCTGGAGCGCGAGCGTGGTGTCGAGCGGATTGCCCACCGTATTGGAGAGCCAGCCATTGCCCTTGAAGCGCGCGGCGAGCTCCGGGGTGCTCTGGGGGTGAATGAACAGCGTGGCGCCGAGCTCTTCGGCCTTGGCCCACACGGGATGATATTTCGGCTGCGCAAAGCTGTCGCCCAGCACGCTCGCGCCGACCGCGGCGCCGCGCAGGCCCTGCTTCTTCATCGCGGTCTCGAGCTGCGCCACCGCGAGATCGGGATATTGCAGCGAGAGCGACGCAAAGGCGGCGAACCGATCGGGCTTCGACGCGACGAGCTCGGCGAGCTTCTCGTTGTTGATGCGCACGATCTCGGCGGCGGTGTCGCGGTCCTTGCGATACCAGAACGGATTGATCGACAGCACCTCCATGTCGATCGCCATGGCGTCCATCGCCCTGACGCGCTCCTCGACCGCGATGAACATCTGGTCGGCGCCCTTGGTCACCGGCCGCACGCGGTTCGCCTGCTCGCCCATCAGGGCGACCGCCTCGTGAAACAGGCAATGCGAATGCACGTCAATGGTGCGCACCCGCTTGCCGTTGACCATCACGGGCAGCGCGCGCGGCGCGGCGGGCTGCTGCGCCCGCGCGGCATCGAGCAGGCCGCAGCTGCAGAAGGCCATGCCGGCGGCGCCGGCTCCCTTGAGAAATCCCCGGCGCGTGGTCATGGCGTCCCTCCCCGTTACGCCGCCAAGGCTATCAGCCGCCGTTCAGCCCAGATAGGCCCCGCCGTTGACGTGGATGGTCTGGCCCGTGATGTGGCGCGCGCCCGGGCTGCACAGGAATCGCACCGTGGCGGCGATCTCGGCGGGCGGCACGCGGTCCCCGGTGAGCGTGTGGTGCGTCGAATGGTGCTGCGGCTCGGGGCCCGGGCGCGGCGTGCCGACGAGGCCGGGCACCACCAGGTTCACGGTGATCTTGTGGTCGGCCAGATCCTGCGCGAGACCTCGCGTAAACCCGACGAGGCCGGACTTTGCCGTGATGACGTGGAGGCGGTCGCGCGCGCCGGTGTGGCCGCTCATGCCGCCGAGGTTGACAATCACACCGGCGCCGCTCGCCTTGAGGTGCGGCAGGCAGGCCTTCACGCACAGGAACGGCCCGTCGAGCGTGACGGCCATGACGTCGCGCCACTCGCCAAGCGTCATCTGATCGAGCGGTTTCTCGCGGCGCAGCGCCGCATTGTTGACGAGGATGTCGATGCGGCCGAACCGCGCGACGGTCGCCGCGATCATGCGCTCGACCGCGGCCGCATCGGCGATATCGGCGAGCGCCGCGATCGCCTGCCCGCCATTGCGTAGAATCTCGGCGACGACCGCATCGGCCTCCGCCTGGTTCGAGCGCGCATTGACCACGACGGCGGCGCCGTCCTCGGCGAGCATCAGCGCGGTCGCCCGCCCGATGTTGCGGCCCGCGCCGGTGACGATGGCGACGCGGTTGGCGAGGGGTTTGGATGATGACGGCATGTTTATACTCTGTCCGCAGAGAAACCGTCATGCCCGGCCTTGTGCCGGGCATCCACGTCTTTGCGGCAAGAAAGACGTGGATGGCCGGGACAAGCCCGGCCATGACGAAAATTACCCCCGCAGCGGCGTCAAATCGATCCGCCCCTCGTAAATCCCCTGCGCCAACCGCAGCGCTTTCTCGATGCGCGGCCCGTCCCAGCCGCCGTGGCGGGCGCATAGCGCGAATTTGTCCTCGATGTCGGCCCGCGACAGCGGCTCGTGCGCGCCGCCGCGGATGTGCGGCTGGCGCTCCTCGATCTCGCGGCCGTCGTTGAGCACGGCGCGGATGTGGCCGGTGAAATTATTCGGATAGGGATTGTTCGGATCGATGACGTAGCGCACCTTGCCGGCGATCGCGACGACCGCCGGCTCCTTGACGACCGCGTCCGTGAAGGCATCGAGTCCGACATTGCCGCGCACGAAGCCGGCGGCGACACAGTAGGGCGTCGAGAATTTTGCGCTGTAGCCGTTGGGCGGCCGCTGCTTGTCGGCGAGCGGCTCCCACAGGCGGTGCACCGTCCCCTCGCCCACCTCGCAGATCATCTCCCTGATGTCGGCAGCCTTGATGCCGCGCGCCGCGAGCCGCCGCGCGCAGTCGATGTAGGGATGCGTCATCGTCCCGCACGGATAGAGCTTGAAGGCGAGCGTCTCGGTGACCCAGCGCTCGCCGAAATCACCGACGAGCAGGTCGTATGGGGCATCGGTCTTGTGGGCGAAGGCATGGAGGAACCCATGCGTTCCTTCGAGCACGGTGCGCGGGCCGGAAAAGCCATGCTTCGCCATCAGCGCGGCGCGGATGCCGGACTGCGCCGACCATCCGGCGTGCATGCGCTTGGTCCAGGCGCCCTCGGCGAGATACTCGATGATGCCGGCCGCCATGCTGCCCGCGATGCCGAGCGCGTCGACCATCTGCCGGCGGTCGAGCCGAAGGGCCGCGCCGACGCCGGCGGCCGCCGCGATGGTGCCGAACACCGCCGTCGGATGAAAGCCCGCCTTGTGCACCAGCTTGGGCGCGAGAAGGCTGAGCCGGCACATGGTCTCGACGCCGACCGCGATGCCGAGAAGCGCCGCGCCGCCGTCTGGATTGTGCCGCTCGCACGCCGCGAGCACCGCCGGCACGATCACGGCGCCGGCGTGGACCGGGCCGCCCTCGAAGGTGTCGTCGAAATCCTCGCCATGCGCCGCCGTTCCGTTGACCAGCGCGGCGCCGGCGGCGCTCAGGGTCCGGGCATGGCCGAAGGCCGTGCACGGCCCGTCGTCATCGCAGGCCGCGAGCGTCGCCTTGACGTAGTCCTCGTTGCGCGCCGTGACGCAGAGGCCGAGCACGTCGACGGCGAGGTCCTCGCAGCGGCGCCGCAGCGTGTCGGGAAGGCGCGCCGGATCGAGCGCAAGGATACGATCGATCAGCTTCTCGGCGACCGAGATGGCGGGAACGTGAGCAGGCATGCGTGTCTTCGCGTCCCGAGGATCAGGTGCCCGTGAAGGCCGGCTTGCGCTTCTCCATGAAGGCGCGGCGGCCTTCGATGAAGTCCTTGCTGGCGAAGCAGCGATTGACCATGTCGGTGCAGCGGGCGAGATCGCGCTTGTCTTCGTCGGCCACTGCCTGGTTGGCGATGAACTTCACCGCGCTCACGGTGAGCGGCGCATTGGCGGCGATCGTATCGGTGTAGCCCTTGACGTAGGCCTCGAGCTCGCCTTCCGGCAGCGCCCGGTTGATCAGGCCCATCGCGAGCGCCTCGGCGGCGTCGAACTGGCGGGCCGTGTAGAAGATCTCCTTGGTGAAGGACGGCCCGACCAGGTCCGACAGCCGCTTGAGACCCGGAAAGCCGTAGCCGACGCCGAGCTTCGCGGCCGGGATGCCGAAGCGCGAGTTGTCGGAGGCGATGCGCAGATCGCAGCACACCGCGAGCCCGAGCCCGCCGCCGAGGCAATAGCCGCGGATCATCGCGATCGTCGGCTTGGGAAAATTGTAGATGCGCTCGTTCGCCGCCGCGACGATCTTGTTGTAGCGCGCCTGCGCCTCCTCGTCCGAGCGCTCCTTCTCGAACCGCGAGATGTCGGCGCCCGAGACGAAGGCCTTGCCGCCGGCGCCCGTGATCACCACGGCGCGGATGTCGTCGTCCTTGGCGAAATCGTCCATGATCCGGCTCGCCGCATCCCACATGTCGAGCGAGACCGCGTTGCGACGCTCCGGATTGTTGAAGGTCATGTAGCCGACACGTCCCTCCTTGCGGGACAGCATCTTGTCGGTCTGGGTCATGGCTGCGGACTCCCTGATTGCTCGAACACAAGCACCATCACCCTGAGGCGCCCGAGCGCAGCGAGGGCCTCGAAGGATGATCGGCCGCCGCGCTTGCGGCCATCCTTCGAGGCGCGCCTGGCGGCGCGTACCTCAGGATGACGGAGCGCGCACGGCGAGTCATCGGTTCAAATCGCGTTCGCCTGGCGTAGCGCCGCGATCTGCTTGGGCGTGTAACCGAACTCCTTGAGCACCGCGACGGTATGCTGGCCGAGCCCCGGCGGCGGCGCGACGAGCTTGCTCGGCGTGCGCGACAGCGACATGCCCTGGCCGACGAGCGTGAGCTTGCTGCCCTTCACGGGCTGCGCCATCTGCAGGTGCTTGACCTGCGGATCGGCAAAGACCTGGTCGATCGCGTAGATCGGCCCGCACGGCACGCCCGCCTTGTTGAAGCGCTCGATCCATTCGGCGCTCGATCGCGTCGCCGTGATCTTCTCGATCTCGGGATTGAGCTTATCGCGGTTCTTCGATCGCTCGGCGGCGGTCGCGTATTCGGGCCGCTTGGCGAGCTCGGGGGCCTCGAGCGCCTGGCAGGTGCGCTCCCAGATCCTGCCGCCCGCGGCCGCGATGTTGATGTGGCCGTCGGTGGTCTTGAACACGCCGGTCGGGATGCTGGTCGGGTGGTTGTTGCCGGCCTGCTTGGCGACCTCGCCGTTGACGAGGTAGCGCGAGGCCTGGAAGTCGAGCATGAAGATCTGCGCCTGCAGGAGCGAGGTCGTGACGTGCTGGCCCTTGCCGGATTCCTCGCGCTCAAGCAGCGCCGTGAGGATGCCCATGGCGCAGAGCAGGCCGCCGGTGAGATCCGCGATCGGGATGCCGACCCGCACCGGGCCCTGTCCGGGCAGGCCGGTGATCGACATGAGGCCGCCCATGCCCTGCGCGATCTGGTCGAAGCCCGGCCGGTTCTCGTACGGGCCGTCCTGGCCGAAGCCCGAGATGCTGCCGTAGACGATCTTCGGGTTGATCTTCTTCAGGTCCTTGTAATCGATGCCGAGCCGGCGCTTCACGTCGGGGCGGAAATTCTCCACCACCACGTCCGCCTTCTTGACCATCTTCTTGAGCACCGCGACGCCTTCGGGCGACTTCAGGTTCAGCGTCATGCTGCGCTTGTTGCGGTGCAGGTTCTGGAAGTCGGAACCCTCGCGCGGGCCGCCCAGCCCTTCGCCCGGCTCGATCTGCGGCGGCATCTCGATCTTGATGACGTTGGCGCCCCAGTCGGCGAGCTGGCGCACGCAGGTCGGTCCCGACCGCACACGGGTGAGGTCGAGCACGGTGAAACGCGAAAGGGCCTTCGAGGCCCTGGGTCCAGGCATGAGGGACGTCTCCCAGGCGGGGGTCTTCGAGGGGCCGCGCGCGGCCCGGATGGTCGGCGACGGATAGCGAAATGCCCGCAAAAAGGCCAGTGAAATGACCTGCAGATCAAGAGGGTGGCGCATGCAGCCGGGCATCGGCGGGGTGGCGCGAAGCCTGGGCTGGCACACGCCAGGATGGTCCATTATTTGCCATACCGGACGGGCAGATCGTCAACGTTCACGGCGGAGACTGCTTTCATGACCGACAAAAAGCCGCCGGCGCGTCCGGCGTCCTACGACAAGAAGGTCGGCCTCGTGCTACAGGGCGGCGGCGCGCTGGGCAGCTATCAGGCCGGCGTCTACGAGGCGCTGGTGACCTCGGAATATCTGCCCGATTGGGTCGCCGGCATCTCGATCGGCGCCATCAACGGCGCGATCATCGCCGGCAATCCGCCGGAACGGTGCGTCGACCACCTGCGCACCTTCTGGGACGAGATCACGGCGCCGACCGAGCTCTGGCCGGCGCCGCCCGAGGGCCCGCTCTCGACCTGGCAGCAGAACGCGAGCGCGCTGTCCTCGATGCTGTTCGGGCAGCCCGGGTTCTTCGTCCCGCGCGGGCCGCAGGACTGGTTTTCGCCCGCCAAATTCCTGAGCTACTACGACACCAGCGCACTGCGCGGCACGCTGGAGCGGCTGGTCGATTTCGATCGCATCAATCACGGCGGCCGCGGCATGCGGCTCAGCGTTGGCGCCGTCAACGCACGTACCGGCTACTTCGCCTATTTCGACAGCGACAAGATCAAGATCCGTCCCGAGCACGTGATGGCGAGCGCCGCACTGCCGCCCGGATTCCCACCGGTCGAGATCGACGGCGAGCTCTACTGGGACGGCGGGCTCTTCTCCAATACGCCGCTCCAATACATGGTCGACTACAACCCGCGCCGCAGCCGGCTGGTCTTCCAGGTCGACGTCTTCCAGGCGCACGGCTGCGTGCCGACCAACCTCGACCAGGTCAACGAGCGCGAGAAGGACATCCGCTATTCGAGCCGCACGCGGATCGTCACCGAGGCGCTGCGCGAGCGGCACAACGTTCGCCATGTGATCAACGAGCTGCACAAGCTGCTGCCGCCGGAGATCGCCGCGCTGCCGCAGGCCAAGCGCCTCTATGAGCACGGCTGCGTCACCGAGATGGACATCGCGACGCTGATCTACCGGCCGGGCGAACCGCAAGGCGGCTCGAAGGATTTCGAGTTCAGCCGCGCGACCATGCTGGCGCGCTGGCAGGAAGGGCTCACCGACGCGCGCACCACCCTGGAGGCATCGCCCTGGCTCGCGCCGGTCACGCGCGACATCGGCGTGCGGGTGTTCGACGTGATGCATGACCGGCTAGTGCGGCACGCCAAGCCCTCGCCGCCCGAGTTGCACGGCATCGCGCCGAGCGACATGCCGGAGCTGAATTTGGTGATGGCAGG
>Ga0126371_10002845_pt1 | contig 15030 bp, 13 predicted proteins | sample PanSoiMetaPlot_4_FD_110145 | JGI IMG/M metagenome (GOLD analysis project Ga0126371, IMG submission 110145) | Tropical forest soil microbial communities from Panama - MetaG Plot_4 | ecosystem: Environmental > Terrestrial > Soil > Tropical forest > Bulk soil | place: Panama | collected 2016-02-17 | reverse complement strand
GCTTTCGCCCAAGAGGATTCGAACCTCACAGCCCGAAGGCTGTTTCGCCAGAGAAGTATCCGTGGCCAATCACCACTGACCGAGTAAGTCAGGCTGGGGAAACGAGCGGCAGCGGTGTAGTCGATTAAAGTCGAAGGAACCGCGACCTACCCACCCAGCTATGTTCTGATTGTGCAGGAAGAGCGCCGAAGATCGGTTAGCGCGACCGGAGCGACGCCCAATCACAACTCAGTCGAATCATCGGCTGATGTTGCCCGCATAGCGTGTTTATTGTCATTTTTACCAATTTGGGCGTCCTTTCGTAGGGGATGACTGAACATGCCATAGCTTCGGATTTTTCGCAAGAGAAAAAAATGTAAATTTCAATAATAATTTTTAGTTACTCGTGGCTAGTTATCGAGACAAACAGACTCCGCTACACATAACCGCGTCACTGGAGAGGACTTATCACGGTATAAGTTCCTTTAAACTCCTACTTTAACTCTACATATTGCTTCAGGAGAGTGATGGACTGAGTGGCAGGGAGTTTAACTTGCGCGGAAGTGTGCTCAAGAACTGTGGTAGCCGTCACCCTACACCCGGGGGTGGGAGGGGCTTTCAGAGTGTGAGTGAGAACCTGTGCCGTCCCTCCGGGACTCGCTCGAAACTGCCGCTTTACCCAGGGCTTACGCCCTGGGCTAAATTATTCCGCCGCTCCGCGGCTGCTTCTCATTCGTGCCAGCGCGGCCCGGCTTTCTCAGTTGACGGTCTGGGTCAAGACGGTCGAAGTACTGGCTGTGGAATCCACGTCACCATTGTAGGTAGCGGTGATCGGATGCGAGCCAGTTGCAAGTTTCGGCTTAGTCAGGGCGGCTGATCCAGCGCTCAGCACGACGCTGCCAATGCTCGTGGTTCCGTCCTTGAAGACGACCGTGCCCGTGGGAAGGTGGCTACCGGACGACCCGACCTTCGCCGTAAAAGTCACGGGTTGGCCGTAGTTGGATGGGTTCAGACTTGAGGTCAGCGTAATTGTCGTACTCTGCTTATTCACCGTTTGAGTTATCGTTCCGCTGCTCGAGGCCAACATACCGCCTCCTGCGTATGTCGCCTTTATCGTCTTTGTTCCCACGCCCAGCGTGGATGTATTGAAGGTGGCCACGCCGCCCGTCGTGGTGGCTGTCCCGATTTGAGTAGCGCCCGCGAAAAACGTGACCAAGCCGCCGTTCGGGATCGAGACCGTCGATGAAACATGGGCAGTAAACGTCACTGCTCGCCCAAAAGTGGAGGGGTTGTGATTGGAGGTTACAGACGTTGTCGTTGGAGTTGCGGCATTCACTACCTGCTTGAGAGCCGTCGAAGTGCTGGGCACGAGCGTAGTATCCCCGCCATACACGGAGGAGATCGAGTGCGTCCCGACGGCGAGTTTGTTCGTGGTGAGCGATGCCGAGCCATTGCTCAATGGGACGGTTCCCAGAAGCGCAGTTCCGTTGTAGAAGGTCACGAGCTCTCCATCTGCAGGAGAGCCCGCTGTTGAAGTCAACGTGGCCGTAAAAGTGATCGGCTGGCCTTTCCAGGCAGGGTTGGCGCTGGAGGTCAGAGTGTTTGTGGTCGGCGTCTTGAAAGTGATCTCGTAAACCGTCCCGTCGCCGTGTGCTCCAAACTCTGATGTTGTCCCGTAGTAATTGCCGTCCGAGCCGAGTGTGAGTCCGTCAGCCGGGCCGTTTCCGTCGGCACAGTTGGTCAATGAGCAGAAGGAATAAATGGTGTTGAAAGTCCAGCCGCTCGCGCCGGGTTTCAGTTGGAATACGGCACCACGATCTCCTACACTCGACGATCCAGAAACCGTTCCATAAATCTCACCCTGGCTGTTTAGAAGCAGGTATCCACTGGGCTCAAAGCCTTCGGTGTCTGCGAATGTGTGGAGTACAGTATGGGTCCAGCTACCGACGGCGGGCTTTAATTCGAAGATCGTGCCGCACCCGTTAAGCAGAACGCAGGAATTCGCAATGTTGCCCCCAGCATTGGTCGCACCATAGAGATTACCGGCCTGATCAAAGACGACTTCGCCCCTTGGATCAGCCCCGTCGGCGCAGTTTGTCACAGCGCAGAACGCATAGAGCGACTGGGAAGACCATGTTCCTCCCTGAGGTGAGGAGAAAATTCCAGCGATCGCGCGATTTGTTGCGAAGTTGAAGGCGACGTGAACCGCCGCCAGGTTGGTCCTGCATTTCGAGAGTTACCTTTTGCCCGGGGCGGACCAAGGCTTTCGGGTTGTAGAAGGGCAGGCCGATGGCGCTCAGGCGGGATCCGACCTGATCGAATTCGCAATCTAGCATCCACTGCTGGTTGAGATCGGTTGTGCCCTCGATCGTCGAACCGTCCTGATCTTTCAGGCCGGCGTAGATATCGGTGGTACCCAGGATTTTCGCAACCTGTTTGAAGCCGATCCAGTAGTCGCCCTTGGACGCGTGCAGGGTGAACTCTGCTTTCGCGCTCATGATGGTGGGAGCGGTCGATCCCGCGGGGCGTTCGGGATAAGGACGCATGGTGCCTTTGATTTCGGGAAAGAGCGGGTCGGGCACGCGGAGCTCAGCTTTTCCGGACGCGCTTAGTAAAGCGGGGGTGATCTCCAAGTCGATGGTGGCGCCGTCTCCTAGGGGATAGTTCTTCATGATGGCTTACCACAAAGCCGTGCGCCTTTGGGGCACGGACGCCGAGGAATCATAGGCAGTCACGGCTGCTTCCACGAATGGACACGGAGTCTCCAAAGCGGGATAGCGGCGAATGATGTCTTCCATGGTGGCCAGAGTTTTGGGGCCTACGAGGCCATCCGCTTTCAAGCCGTAGTCCTGCTGGAAATTCTTCACGGCCGCCTGGGTTTCGGGACCGAAGATGCCGTCCGCACCTTTTTTCTTCATCGAACGTTGGAGAGCGTATCCGAGATCGGCGAGCAGATCTTGAATCTGCGCTACGCCGGAGCCGGTTGAGCCGGATGCGAGTGGAGCGTTGGGGACGTACTGGGCGGCGGTCTGGAGTTGAGGATCTTTGCCTAGGCGGCGGGTTTTTAGCATGGAATTTGGACTATCTTCGGATCGTAGTGTCTTTGATTGCGGTTCTCGCTGGGGTTCTTACCCGGGCAAGACGCGGGGCATTATACAACGGGAATTGTGGTTCCTACCTTTGCAAAGGAAGCATGAGTGGGGCAGCCCTCAGCTTTTCGTTTGGCACGGGCGACTTGCATATCTCAGGTCGATCTGCGCCCGTTGGGGAATTTAGCGAAGGGGCGATTTCGGCTGCGGGGCGCCTCCCCTTCGGGTTCGGCGGGACGGACGAAGGCGTCCGTCCCTACACAAGATGCTCGTGCGAATCTGCTGTTTGTTGCTTGGATATCTGATACTTTTTCTGGGTGAAGATGGGGTGGCGGAGGATCGTGTTTGGGGCGTCGGGCGTCCTGTTCGGCGTCATTGCATTGTTGTGGCACGATGCTGATACCTGGCAGGAGTTGCATCGCATCTTGAGCCTGCCGTTTGGCGTCGTCATTGGCGGGGGCCTCATGGTTGCTCAAATTGTGGGTGCGATCGGGATGCAGATCCCGCACGCTACTCGGGCGGCTTCCGTGGTTCTCGGGGTTGTGTATTTGGTTTTCTCGCTGGTCTGCATTCCTGGGATCGTTGCCGCGCCGAATGTTTATGCGCAATACGGGAGTTTCTTTGAACAGTTTTGCATTCTTTGCGGGGCGATTGCTTTGTACGCGGCGACTGAGGTGAATGCTGGCAGGACGCTGGCGTTTGGCCGGGCGGCGCGGCTTGGGCTGGGGGTCTCTGCGATTTCCTTTGCTGCGGCACAGGTGGTCTATCTTCGTTTCACGGCTTCGTTGGTTCCGAAGTGGATCCCGCCTAACCAGATGTTTTGGGCGATACTCACGACGATCGCATTTGCACTCGCGGCGATTGCCATTCTTATCAATCTCCGGGCACGGCTTGCGATGGATCTGATGGGCATCATGGTGGCACTGTTTGGTGTGTTGGTTTGGGTTCCGCGACTGATCGCTCACCCGGAGACGCATCTCAATTGGTCGGAGGCTGCGCTCACTTTTCTTATTGCGGGGGCTAGCTGGATCGTGGGGGATTTGAGCTCTTTCTGATTTCGGCGCGATTGTGATGCAAGCTGCGTCGGTGTTGATAGGACGGCTCCCTCTTCTCCACTCTAAAACGCAAACTGGTGCGGTTTTGGGATGGCCTCGCCTTCCCTCGCTCCGCTCAGGTCGGCGGACGGACGAATGCGTCCGTCGCTACACAATCGCGGTGTACACTGGCGGTCGCGAATGTCAGCGAGATCATCATTATTCTCGCGAAGAGAGATTTATGAGCGACGATATGCAGAAAGAAAGTTTTTCGCGGCGTGGGTTCCTTGGGATGGGATCGGCGGCGCTCGCGGCGGCCGGAATGCTTAAAGCAGCAGAAGCGGCCGACCAGGAACAGAAACCTTATCCTACTAAGGACGATCGCAGTGCCAGCGCTCCTGGACCGGGTAATTCGGCAATCGATCAGCAGAATCAGGATTCTTTTTTGCCACCATCTTCTGATGCGGGGGGCGTGCAGACGTTTAAGTATCCGTTCGGGATTTCGCACAAGCGGATGCAGCAGGGGGGATGGTCGCGCGAAGTGACCGTCCGCGAGCTTCCGGTTTCGAAAACGATTGCCGGTGTGGACATGCGACTCACGGCGGGCGGCGTACGCGAATTGCACTGGCACACGGCTGCCGAGTGGGCGTTTATGCTGTACGGGAACGCTCGCATTACCGGGCTGGACCTGGACGGCAAAGGCTTCGTCACGGACGTGACGGAAGGCGATCTCTGGTACTTCCCTACTGGCATTCCGCATTCCATTCAAGGGCTGAATCCTGACGGTTGTGAATTCCTGCTTGTCTTCGATGACGGCAATTTCTCGGAATATGAGACCGTGCTGCTCACTGACTGGATGGCGCACACTCCTCACGATGTGCTGGCGGCGAATTTCGGCGTCAGCCCGGAGGCGATGCAGAAGATGGTGCGCCGCGAGAAATTTATTTTTCAGGCGCCGGTCCCTGGCGCCTTGGCCGATGACCAGAAGGCAATCGCAGGCACGCGAGGCTTAACGGCGCAGGAGTTTGCTTTCCGCAAGTCCCAGATGAAAGTTGCTAAGCGCACGCAGGGAGGCGCGGTCACGATTGTCGATTCGAGCACGTTCAAAGTCTCTACGACCATCGCAGCCGCGATCGTTACTGTTGCACCAGGAGGAATTCGCGAACTGCATTGGCATCCGAATGCCGACGAGTGGCAGTACTACATCAGCGGTAGCGGAAGGATGACGGTGTTCGCTACCGGAGGGCGTGCGCGCACGATGGACTTCCAAGCGGGCGATGTGGGCTACGTGCAAAAAACGCTGCCGCATTATGTGCAGAACACGGGCAGTACTGAGCTCAAGTTCCTGGAGATGTTCAAGAGCAGCTTTTATCAGGATCTGGCGCTCTCGGAATGGCTGAGGCATACGCCACCTGAGTTGGTCATCGCTCACCTTGAGATTGATAAGGCAACGCTCGACGCTATTCCTAAGGATGAGCCCATCATCATGCCGGAATAGAAGCGAGTACTCTGTACCGGGCCCGGGCCAGCGAAGAAATTCTCATTCTGCGGAGACTAGAAATGCGGAATCTTTTGATTCAGTTCAGCGTGATGGTTGTGATGGCGGTTATGGCCGAGGCGCAGGGTCCGGCACCCACGTTGTCGGATCGTAACCTGGATGCATCCAAGGCCGTGGACATCGTTGAGGTCGATAAGTCGATTGATCCTTGTTCGGACTTCTACGAGTATGCCTGCGGCAACTGGATGAAGAAGAACCCGATCCCTGGAGATCACGCGTCGTGGGGCAGTTTTGACTCTGTTTACGAACGCAACTTAGCGGTGCTGCACGACATTCTTGAAAAAGCCGCAGCGAACGATCCGCAGCGAAGCCCCGTGATGCAGAAGATCGGCGATTTTTACGCCGCTTGCATGGATGAGGCCGCGGTTAACAAGGCGGGCTACAAACCGCTGAACCCGGAATTGGAGCGGATCGCTGCGGTCAAAGACAAAACACAGATGATCGAAGTGATGTCGCACGAGGAACTGGTGGGACCGAATCCTTTGTTCGGGTTCGGCGCCAGTGCAGATTTGCATAACGCCGACATGACGATCGCCAACATCGACCAGAGTGGTCTTAGCCTGCCCGACCGCGATTACTATCTGAAGACTGATGCGCCGACTCTCGAAATCCGCAAAGGGTTTGTCGACCACATGCAGAAAATGTTCGTACTGCTGGGACAGACGCCCCAACAGGCCTCGCACAGTGCAGAGACTGTATTAAAGATTGAGACGGCTCTGGCGCAGGCTGCGATGGACCGCACGTTGCGGCGGGATCCCGCAAATCTCGACCACAAAATGAAGGTGGCTGAGATACGGGCTAGTGCGCCGAACTTTCATCTGGACCGGTATTTTGCGGCATCCGGGGCGCCTCCGTTCGAGGAAGTCAATGTCGTCAATCCTGACTACTTCAAGAAAGTGAATGCCGCCATCGAGTCCACGCCGCTCGAAGACTGGAAGGTCTACATGACCTGGCAGATGCTGAACAATGCCGCCCAGTGGCTCTCCGATGACTTCGTGCAGGAGGATTTCAAATTTCGCCAGACAATTACCGGACAGAAAGAGCTTGCCGTGCGCTGGAAGCGCTGCGTCAATGCCGTCGACAATAATCTTGGCGAAGCGCTGGGCCAGCCCTATGTGGATGCGACCTTCGGAGCGCAAGGCAAGGAGCGCATGTTGAAGATGGTGGATGCGCTCGAGAAGTCCCTAAATCAGGATATCGGCGAGTTGCCATGGATGACGCCTGAGACGAAGAAGCAGGCGCTGATCAAACTGGAGGCAATCCGCAATAAGATCGGTTATCCGGACAAGTGGCGGGACTATAGCAAATTGACGGTGGAACGCGGCGACCTGCTGGGCAACGTGTTGCGGGCCGGGGAATTTGAATCGAACCGGCAGTTAGAGAAAATCGGAAAGCCGGTGGACAAGATGGAATGGGGAATGACGGCGCCGACGGTAAATGCCTATTACAACGGCAGCAACAACGAGATCGTCTTCCCTGCTGGAATTCTGCAGCCGCCATTTTTTGACAACAGTATGGACGATCCTGTGAACCTGGGAGGCATCGGGCTGGTGATTGGTCACGAACTGACTCACGGGTTTGACGATGAAGGGCGCAAGTTCGATGCGAAGGGGAATCTGCGCGACTGGTGGACGGAGACAGACGCCAAGGCATTCGAGCAGAGGGCGGCTTGTATCGACAAAGAGTACAGCGGCTTTATTTCCATCGATGACCTGCACCTGAATGGCAAGCTGACTCTGGGTGAGAATACTGCGGACAACGGCGGCGCGCGCATTGCGCTGATGGCGCTGCATGATTTGATGGCCCAGTCGAAACAGAGTCTGACCGACAAGGTTGACGGGTATACACCGGACCAGCGGTATTTCCTGGGTTTCGCCCGGGTGTGGTGTGAGAACAACACGCCGGAAGTTTTGCGGTTGGGAGTGCGGACGGATCCGCATTCGCCGGGGCGGTGGCGGGTCAACGGCGTCGTTCAGAATATGCCGGAATTTCGGCAAGCGTTCGGGTGCAAGGCGGGGCAGCCGATGGCGCCGGTGAATGCTTGTCGAGTGTGGTGATTGGGCACGCGCGGCTTGGTCGAGTTGTTCGACCTCGTTCGATCCACTAATCGCGGGTTCTTTTGCTCGACAGGCGTCGGACGCCGCCCTTTGGGCGGCGGGACGGACGAATGCGTCCGTCCCTACACTAACAACGTCGAACTGCTCCATTAATCTGTTACCTGCATCGGAGCATTTGATGCTTCGAACCAGCGGGCTGTGACGGCTCCGAAGACAAAGCCGCCGACGTGCGCCAGGTATGCCACACCTCCGGTTTGAACTTGCGCCACTTGGCCTGCGTGAACTAGCTGAGTCAGGAACCACACAATAATCAAAAGCGCTGCCGGGATGAATGTCACCTTGACGAAGATGAAGATTAATAGGAGCACCTTGATCCTGTCGCGAGGATAGGTCACGAGGAAAGCGCCCATCACCGCGGCGATGGCTCCGCTGGCTCCCAGGTTGGGCACGGTGGAATGAGGACTGGCGAAAACCTGGGCCAGCATCGCGGCGAGTCCTCCGATCAGGTAGAAGGCGAGATAACGGCCGCGTCCCATGGCGTCTTCGATCTCGGGACCGAACGCCCACAGGAAGATCATGTTGCCGATGATGTGCGACCAGCTTCCGTGCATGAACATTGCGGTCAGGATGGTGATGAGGTGGTGGCCAGACGAAATCTGCGCCGGAATCGCCGCCCATTGCATGACGAATGCGTCGCCGCGCGTCAATTCCAGCAGAAAGACCAGGACGTTTACGAGGATTATGGCGGCGGTGCACAGAGGTGTGCGGACCGGACGGCGGGATGCATCTGACAGCGGAATTAGGCCTCCCATGCTGTTCCTCCTTTATGTTGATGCGCGGGGACGCGGGGCACAAGTATTCGCGATGGATGGATTCATCCAGTGCGCCTGCCGCCATCGATCTTGAGGCGTCCGGCGCAGTTCGAAGTTTGAGAACCTGTGTCGTGCCTCCGGGCCTTGCTCGAAATTCCGTTTAGCCACGGCCGACTACGTTAAGCTTCGGCTGTCACTTGCATTGCACGAATTCCCAGATCCTCACAGCACTTATAAAAAGGAGATCGACAGTGAAGAGGCTGGGAGCGAGTCAATTCAGTGGACGGGCCCGCTCGGCTTCGCCATCGCGGGGACGGACGAATGCGTCCGTCCCTACACAAACAACACCTTGATCTAATGCACCAGCGGGGCTCTTAGGCTGCTAACGACGTGGGGCGCCCGGGCGCCGCGCCAGTCACCTTGCGGACTGCCAGCGACACCATCACACGCGTTACGCCGCTGATGATCATGCTGACGGCTACCAGCGTACCGATTGCCCATGCCGAACTGGACGGCCAGTGGGCGTAGATCAGCAATCCGAGCAGCAGGGTGACGATACCGTCGAGCAGAATCCACGTGGCTCGAGCGGTCGATCGCACCTTGAAGTAGAGGACGATATCGAGTATTCCTTCCACCAGAAACAGTATTGCCAGGACCAAGGTGAGCGACGCTATGCCAAGGGCCGGGCGGGCGATCAAATACCCACCAAAGCAAATGTAGGCGAGCCCCACTAGAAGTCTCCAGATCACGCTGCCCGCCTCGTGCGTGTGAAAGGCGACGATGAGATGAACTACGCCGGCCATGACGATCAGCCAGGCGACGAAGATGTTGACCGCGACTGCGGCAATCATGGGTGAAGCAAGTGCCAGCACGCCCAAGCAGATGAGCAACACACCCCACAAGAGTGACAATGTTGACGCCTGCCTAACGACACCAGAGAGATTTTGCGCCATAAAGGCCTCCTCGTCGGATGGGCCGAGTCTACTCCAACGGGGGCGGGGATTCATCCCCCAAAATAGTAAATCTGCGGTTTATAGCTTGTACGGTACGGTGTCCGCCGGGCAGGTCGCAGACGGGCTCCTTCCTTCCGCCTGAAAAACTGCTACGGTCGGGATGGCGCGGTTTCAGTCTGTGGTTCCGACCCCTTCGGCAAGCTCAGGTCAGGCTCTTGCAAAGAACGCAAGGGTGGGGCACCCTCAATCGTTGTGATTCAACCAAATAATCAAGGCATTCCGGCCTCAATTGTGATGAGGTGTAAAGATCGGAGGACTGATGTCGAGAATTCTTGTTCGATTAGCAGCCGTTCTAATGCTGCTCACCTCTGCTTTCTATGTACGGGCCCAGACCGTCACGTGGTCGGGGAGGCAGTGGAAGGTCACCAGCGGCGGCATGGCGGGTGTGGCCAAGGGCGATCTGGCCAACGTCAGGATCGATGACAAAGGGTTCCTGCACCTGAGCATCGTCGAGCGCGATGGGAAGTGGACCTCGGCGGAAGTGTTCACGGTTGAGCGGTTTGGGTTTGGTACTTACCAGTGGGTTATCGAGGGGAACGTCTACGACATGGATAAGTCCACTGTGCTAGGGCTGTTCCCTTACGGCCCGGTGCACAAAATTGGTGCTGACGCGGAGGACGAGATTGACATCGAGTTCTCCAAGTGGAACAACACCTGTCACGGCTGCAACGCGGATTTCACGGTTTATCCGGCGACCGGACATCGGAGGGCCGACGGCAAGTCAGCCTGGGAAGACAACTTTCATGTGTCAGGCGGAAATCTCACGACGGCGCGTATGGAGTGGTTCCCGGATCACATCGTGTTCACGCTGATGAACGGAATTCAGCCGATAGGAAAGACCGGGGATGTCATCAAGACTGAAACCTACTCATCGAGTGCGGCTGACATTCCGCAGCAACCTGTGCCCGTTGGAATGAATCTGTGGTGCTTCCAGCAGATGCCGGAGAAAGAGCAGGCAGTGGTGATTCGTGGGTTTGATTTTGTGCCGCACTAAAGCCTCAAAAGCACTTTGCGGCGGCTTCAGCGACTAAGGTAAAACCCTCGATTGCCTGCACGTGTAGAAGGTCGGGAATAATTCTTGCACAAAGACGATTCAAGTGTCACCGCTTGCAAATGCCCTGATGTGCTCTTGACCGAAAGCTAGGAGTCGCTAGGCTGAAGAGGAATGGATAACCGCTTTACTGATGATGAAAAGGGACTGCTGGAGCAGGCATTTCACCTTCGTGAAAGCCAGACGGAAGAGGAACGTGCCACCATGCGTGCCGAGTTTGAAGTGAATTGGCCTGCGCTGGTCGCTTACATCAAACAGAGTGAAGCGCGTGGCGAGAAGATGAGGGGCGATGTGCTGTTCGCGTTAGGCGAAGGCCAAGGCGGTCCGTCTATTGAAAAGGTCGTATGGTACATGCTCGACCGTGCCGTTCTCATGAGCACCAAATCTGGTCGTTAGAAACCTACGTGCTCAATACCTAGATAATCGTCGAAATATCTCGATTTCCGTAGCGACTGAAATCGCGCGGCTGTTCTTCCCGCATGGGGTGGCCTTCAGTCACGCGAGGAGGGAGAGTTGGTCTCCCGCAGTCGGATTATCGCGGTCGTCGGCGGGGTCGGCGAATTTCCTGAGCTCCGGATAATGCTGAATCAGGGACGGGGGAGCTTTGGCTCGCTTACCGGAGATCATTGCCTTAAGCTCAATCGCATTTACTCCGGCCTTGCTTTCGAAGTGATTGTTCGTGATTACGTAGGTGGTCTGCGCCCTGTGGGCTACGTTCTCGATCCGTTCTTTCCACGAATCCAGTTCGCGTTCTTTGTAGAGGTAGTTGTAGCGGTCATTGCGATTGTCGGAGTCGAACCACTGATCGTAGTTGCGGCCGTGGAGGCGGACATAGGCGATGGGCGCGGTGACGTGTTCGGTGGGAGCTAGAGACTTTCCCAAGACCGGCTGATCGATGTTGCAGAAGCCGACGTTCTGGCGCGCAAACTCCGCGAGGGTGTCGGGATTGTTCCAGCTCGAGTCGCGTACTTCGACCACGCGCGGATATTCGATGAACTGGCGCAGCAGGCGCTCCAGATATTCGCGATTGAGCGAAGTGTTTTTGAAGGAGACGGGAAACTGAATTAGCAGAGCTCCGAGCTTCCCGTGGCTAGCTAGCGCGTCCAGGCCTTCGCGGGTCTTGATCTCGTCTTCGTCGGTGGGGCGGATCGTTGCGGCAGACGTGGGCTCCATGACTGGGACGGGGGAGTGCGTGAACGCGCGGTAGAGCTTGGCGGTGAACAGGAACCGCGGATTTACTGCTGCGACCCTCATCGACCAGAGCTTGGCGAGTTCCGGCTTTAGCGGCCCATAAAAGGATGTGTTGATCTCGGCCGTGTCGAAGAAGCGGGCGAGGTATTCCAGGGGGTGAACGCGGCGCTGGCGCATTCCCGGGGGGTAGAAGATGCCTTCCCAGTCCTTGTAGGACCATCCGGCAGTGCCGATGCGGATGGAAGACAGCTGGGCAGACGGCTCTCCGGATGCCGCTCCGGCAGCGGGATCTGAATCGGAAGGTCCCATGGCAAATACCAAGGCGAAAGCGTAGCACAGGACGGGCCTGAGCAAGGAAACTTGGGGTTTGTCTATTCGGGAGCACGGGGTGGAAAGGCGAGAACCCACGAAGTTGAGGATGAGCGCGAGGATCATAAGTGAGGATGACCATTGGCCCGCACAGACCTGTTCAGGGCGTCGGGGAGACACAAGGTCCCTCGACTGCGCTCGGGATGACAGGCCTGCGTGTTTTTGGGGCAGGTACGCCGGAAGCGGGGCAAAGGAGGAGTGACGAAAGGAACCTTGCGGGTGACTCCTGGAACATGAACAATCTTTCGGATATGCGCCAAAAACGACTTTTAACCGCGGCGTTGGTGCTCGCCGCATTACCGCTCGCTCCGGTCCGAGCGCAGGAAGGGTCAGATGCGGCGGAGGTTCGCACGCTCGAGATGAAGATTGCGGATTGGTACAAAAACCGGCAGATCCAGACGTTCGCCAGCCTGCTCGATGATGACTTCGTCATCACATTTGAAGATGGCAGCACCTATGGGAAGACCGGATACCTGAGCTACAGCGCCAGTTCCTCCACGTCCGTCGAGTCAGTCGAGATTTCGGAGATGAAGGTTCGTATGCACGGTGATACGGCAATCGTCATCGGGGTCTACCACGAAAAAGGGACCGACAGCCGCCAGGCTTACGATTACCACGATCGATTCACCGATGTGTGGATGAAGAAGGGCGGAAAGTGGCGGCTGATCGCGGCCCACTACGCTGTCCCAACAAAGTAGGGTCCAACAATCCCACCCTTAGACCTCGCTATGGGCGTCCTAGTGCTACGATTTCCGCATGGAAAATACGACCGCGCGGGCAACGGAGAAAGCCGGTGGCTTTCGGGGGCGGACGGTGCTTTCGTTCGAGAGCCGTCGCGCCGCCGAGATTCGAACTCTGATCGAGAATCTCGGCGGGCGTGCCGTCGTCGCACCGGCTACACGCGAAGTTCCTGCGACCAAGGGTGAAGATGTCCGGCATTTTGTAGCCTCTCTTCTCGACGACAAGGTTGATCTCGTCATTTTTCTGACTGGTGTCGGTACGCGAGCGCTGGTGCGCGCTGCAGAGCCATTCGCTCCACGGGAGCAGCTGATTGATGCGCTCAGGAAAGTTAAGGTTCTTGCTCGCGGTCCGAAGCCGGTGGCGGCCTTGCGGGAACTTGGGATACCGATTGAATGGACCGTGCCGGAACCGAATACGTGGCGGGAGATCCTGAAACTGCTCGATGACAACCGTGTTCCGCTAAAGTCCCAACGCGTTGCGGTTCAGGAATACGGTGTGCCCAGCAAGGATTTAGTCGACGGACTCAGGCAGCGCGGCGCTGAGGTGATGGCGATTCACGTCTACGATTGGGCGCTGCCGGAAGATGTCGCGCCGCTGCGGAATGCGATTCAGTCGGTGATCGATGGGCGGGTGGATTTTGTTTTGTTCACGGCGGGCGTTCAGGTTCATCACATGGTGCAAGTTGCCGAGCAAATGGGATTGCGAGCGTCGCTGATTCGCGCGCTGCAGAAAGTCAAAATTGCATCGATCGGCCCAGTCACTTCGGAGGCATTGAATGAATATGAGCTGAAGGCCAGCATGGAGCCGAGTCATCCGAAGATGGGATTCCTCGTGAAGGAAGCGGCAGAGCTGGCCTGAGTGAGGCGACTCGCTTCCTGTGAACGAGATTGGTTGAGTAACTCCGCGTCACGCCTGGTAGACGGTTTTGCCTCCGACCACGGTGCGAACAATTTGAACGTCTTTGATTTTCGACTCGTCCACGGTAAAGATGTCATCGGACAGCATAACGAAATCCGCATACTTGCCTAGTGATATAGACCCTTTCACCGCTTCCTCGTGCGAGTTGTAGGCGCCGTTGATCGTGTTCACGGCCAGCGCTTCGGCGACAGTGATGCGCTGATTCGCGCCCCACGTCTCACCATTCCAACCTGTCCGCGTAACCATGCCTTGAATGGCCATGCGCGGATCAAACGGACCTGGTGGAAAGTCGGAGCCGGCGGCTACATGAATACCCGCGTCCAATAGGCTGCGGAACGCCATGCAATGTTGCATGAGCGGCTCGCCATAAAAATGGAATTTATCGGAGTTGTAGTACGCGTAGGTGGTGAACAGGGCGGGAACGGCATCTACCGCCTTCATGCGGCGAATCAGTTCGTCGTTCACCAAGGTGCAGTGCGTGATTTTAGGCCGCATGTCGGGGTTTGGAAAAAGCTTCCGAGCACGTTCGATCGCGGTCAGGTACATTCCGATGGCAACGTCGCCATTGGCGTGGCAGTTGACTTGGATTCCGCCACGATGAACGCGCTCGACCCAGGCATTGAGTTCGTCCTGGCCGATTGTGATGTTGCCCCTGTAGGGCGGAGTCACGCCGGGGTAAGGAATGCTTAGGGCCATGGTCCGTTCGGAAAAGGATCCGTCGACAGCGAATTCCGATGTAGCCCCGATGCGAATCCGTTCATCGCCAAAACCTGTCTCGATTCCCGCATTTATCAACTCGTCGATTTCCCTCCCGGGCTCGTAGCTGACACGGTGAAGCAGTTCGCCACTTTTTCGAATCTGCTGCAAACCTTCCAGGCTGCCTTCTTCGTGATGAACGCTGGTCAAGCCGTACCGGACGAATTGCTTGGACATGAAGGCCTGCCCGTCACGGTAGCGTTGCGCCCGCTGCGAGGGGGTGAGCGGGATTCGCGTCCCTATTTTTTCGAAGACTTCTCGCGCATTGTCAGAAACGCGCCCTGTGAGCTCTCCGCTGCCATCGCGATCAAACGTGCCACCGAAGGGATTGGGAGTGTTCCGGTTGATGCCCGCGAGTTCAAAGGCTTTGCTGTTGTAAAACGTCGTATGCCCGCCCCGGTGCGTAACCGAAACGGGGTGTTCGGTCGATACTTGATCCAGGTCGTGAATGCTGAGCTGGCG
>Ga0126371_10002844_pt1 | contig 15031 bp, 13 predicted proteins | sample PanSoiMetaPlot_4_FD_110145 | JGI IMG/M metagenome (GOLD analysis project Ga0126371, IMG submission 110145) | Tropical forest soil microbial communities from Panama - MetaG Plot_4 | ecosystem: Environmental > Terrestrial > Soil > Tropical forest > Bulk soil | place: Panama | collected 2016-02-17 | reverse complement strand
GTATGCGTGAGCACGTGGAAGATGGTGATTTTGTCCCAGGCGGCGGGAGCATCCGGTATGTATTTTTTGACCAGATCGTCGGTTTTGAGCTTGCCGCGCTCTTCCAGCAGCAGGATGCAGGCGGCGGTGAATTGCTTGGTGATGGAGCCAAGGCGAAACTTGGTGGAAGGCGAGTTGGGGATGTCCCATTCGAGATCGGCCGAGCCGTAGCCCTTGCTGAGAACAACTTTGCCGTTCCGCGCGACCAGGGCCGTGCCCATGAACTTCTTGCTGGAAACATAAGATTGCACGATCTCTTCCATGCGCGCGATGTTTTCTTGCGCGAGACAGGCGGCGGCTAAGAGCAGGATGACTGCAATGCGACGAATCATGGTTTTTCTCCTGGGAAAGGCCAAACAATATTAGCCGCGAATTAACACAAATGAACGCGAAAATAGGGCCGGAGAATGGCTCTCTAAGGGTGAATCACCTGAAGTCCGAGGTACTGCTCAAAGGGATCAAAGTCATGGTCACGATGCAGTAGGGAGTGCCCTCCATCCAGACAGAAGGTTGCAATCAGGCAATCAATCGTTTTACGGATCGTATGGCCGCGCCGCCGCAGTGTTCGGTAATTCTGGGCAGCTGCTACTGCCAAATCCATTCCGCCGGTGCTGAATATGTGGAATTTCGACAGATCATTGAGTGTCTGCGTAAACGTGGCATCTACTCGTATGCCTTGCAGGATCTCGCACAGAGTAAGGTCAGTCAGCCCCAACGGTTGCCGGGACAGCTCGTGGTCAAGCCACAAGCTGTGACTGTTTGTGGCGCCAATGAGATAGTCGATCCAAACTGTTGTGTCCACAATAACCACGAGTAAAGATCCTTATTCTCGAACCCGTCCAAGACGTGATTCGTTAAGATCACCCTCCCACTGCACCTTGCCTCTCAGCCGGCGAATAGAGATTTGACTGTGTGTCTTAACCAGTAACCGCAAGCCTGCTTCCACAGCAGCCCTCTTTGTGCGGGCACCCGTTTGGCGCATGGCCTGACGCATCAATCGGTCGTCGATATCGATATTTGTTCTCATGGTGGTGAACCTATGTGTAAATATCTCACAGTTTTGTGTATCGGTCAATCTTCCAGACACGCTCCTAGCCGCCGACTATAAAATAAAAATGTCTTGTCACCAACACTCAATCTCGAGAATCTCCGCGTCGTGCTGGTGTCCACGCGGAACCCGCTCAATATTGGCGCGGCGGCGCGGGCGATGAGCAATTTTGGCATCACCGAACTCAGGCTGGTGAATCCTTACGAGCCTTCCTTTCGGGAGGCACGTTCCGCAGTTGGGGCCTCTGAGGTGCTGGCCCGAGCAAAAGAATTCAAGAGCGTGGAGGATGCGGCCGCTGATTGCTCGTTGGTGGTTGGCACAACAGCGGCCCGCAATCGCGAGCTGCATCAGCCGTTGAAACTGCTGGCCGAAGGCGCGCGTCTCATCCGCAAGCGTTTGATTTTCGGCAAGGTGGCGCTGCTTTTTGGCTCGGAAAAGCGTGGCCTTTCAAACGATGACCTGAGCCACTGCCACTGGCTCCTTCACATACCGACGCACACGGAACATGTCTCGATGAACCTGGGGCAGGCAGTGGCGGTCTGCCTGTATGAGCTGGCGCGTGATGCTAAAAAGGCGGCCGTCACTAAAAAGGACAACCCCGTCACCGCCGCAGATCTGGAGCGAATTGCAGCCATCCTTTTCGATGCGTTACAGGCAAGCGGGTACGTGAAGCCCCGGGCTACAACGGTTACACAGGAAAAAATCCGCCGCCTTACGCGCCGGCTGGACCTGTCAGTCGAAGACGCGGAGCTTCTGCTGGGGATGCTGCGGCAGATTCGATGGAAAATCAAAGAACTGCCAAAATTGCCATAATTGCCAAAATCGCCGTAATTGGAAGGCAAGAGCCCAGGCTAAGAACTGCGGTCCAGCAGCTTCTCCGCCACTTTGCAATACAGATCCACTGCCTCCAGAAGTTGCTTTTTGGGAATGCATTCGCGCTCGGTGTGCGCGACGTGAATGGATCCCGGCCCCAGCAAAACCGGCTCTCCCCAATTGCTCAGCGCAGGAATGTCTGTAGTGAAAGCTGCAATCATGGTTTCAATCCCGGGCACAGTACGCAGCTTCATAAACGGGATCTCCAGCACAAATTCAGCTTCCGCCAGGCCCGCGATTTCGTCGTTGATTTGTCGGCGCAACGATTCTGACTGGCCCACCAGCCGGTAGAGCAGATGCGCGCGAGCGTGATCGGCAATCACGTTCGGCGCGCGGCCGCCTTCGAGGATTCCAATGTTCATGGTCGTGGGCCCAACCTCGGGATTCTCAGGCAGCTTCATCACGCGCAGGCGGCTGAGCGCATCGAGCAGCTTATTGATCGCCGACTCGCCCAGGTCGGGATAAGCGGAATGCGCCATCCTACCCTTCGCTACGATCTCCACGCGCAAAGTCCCCTTGGAAGCGATGGCCAGCTTGTTTTCCGTGGGCTCGCCATTGATCAGAAAGCGACTGCCCAGAGGATATTCATTGGCCACCTTGGCGCCAAGGCTGTCGCGCTCCTCGCCCACAAGAAACAGCATGCCCACAGACGCGCCCTGGCTGCGCAGGCGCTGGCAGGCTGCAATCTGCGCGGCAATAATGCCCTTGGCATCGCACGAGCCTCGCCCGTAAATGTGTTCCGCATCTTCAGAAAAACCAATGTACGGAGGCACCGTATCCATGTGGGTGGAAAAAACCAAATCAGGACGCTGGTCGTCCAGCGTTGCCTGGACGTTGAAGCGCCCATGCGCGACAGGCATTTTGTGGACTGTGTAGCCGAGCCGGTAAAGCTCGTCGTAGAGGGCTGCGCCCACGGCAGCTTCATTGCCGCTGGTTGAGTCGATCTCCACCAGCTGGCGGGTCAGTTGGATAGGATCCATGCCGCATACAGCATAAATGCAAGTTCTCTGGTAAAACAAAAAGGTCGTGACCACGGGGATCAAAAGCTTCTTCATCGACGGCCCGGCAGGCCGGCTGGAGGCGTTGCTGAACCAGGGCCGTCCCGACGCCAGCCATGCAGCGCTGGTCTGTCATCCACATCCGCTGCATGGCGGCACCATGCACAATAAAGTTGTGTTTCATGCCATGAAATCCCTGCATGCTTTTGGATTTCCCGTGCTGCGTTTCAACTTTCGCGGCGCCGGGCTGAGTGAGGGGCTACACGATCAGGGCAAAGGTGAAGTAGAGGATGTTGGCGCGGCGCTGGACTGGCTGGATGCGGAATACCATTTGCCAATCCTGTTCTGCGGATTCTCCTTTGGCGCAGCTACGGGATTGCGGGCTGCATGTCCTGATCCGCGGGTTGCCGGAATCATTTCCCTGGGCACCCCGGTTTCCGCCGAGGACCGCGTGTACAGCTATCACTTTCTGGGTGACTGCGCGAAGCCCAAGTTGTTCCTGAGCGGCGGGCGCGACCAGTTTGGCCACGAGGACGCTCTGAAAAAACTGTTCAAGATTCCCTCTGAGCCGAAAGAGCTGGTCCTGATTCCCGGCGCAGATCACTTTTTTGCCGGACACCTGGACAAGATGCAGGCCGCAATTCACGCCTGGGCGCAACGCTTCTTCGCGCCGGAAAGGGAGGCACGCTGATGTCACTGCACCACTCTATGCGTTCCCTTGCCCGCGATATCTTTTCGCATGCGCTGACGGAATCGAGCGTGGAGAAGGCCTTCGCCCGCCACATCTCCTACGAACGCGGCGTTCTGCGGGTCTGTGAGGATCTTTACCCGCTGAGCTCCTACTCTCACGTCCAGGCAATCTCTTTCGGCAAGGCCGGACATCGCATGGCGGAAATTCTTTCCCGGATGCTGGGCACTACGGTGCAAGGCATTGTTGCTGATCCCGCTGTTCCCGCCTACCAGGCGCCCGGGTATCGCTACTTTGCCGGTGGCCATCCGCAACCGAACGCGGAATCATTCCGCGCCGCGGATGCGGTTTTGAAATCGCTCTCAACCCTGAATGCAGCATCGCTGGCGGTGTTCATGGTCAGCGGAGGCGGATCGGCGGTGCTCGAGAAACCGTTGGAATCGGACATCTCGCTCGAAGACTTGATCGCTACTTACCGCTGTCTGGTGCTTTCGGGCGCGCCGATCGCCCAGATCAATGCCGTGCGCAAGCACCTTTCCGCCGTAAAAGGCGGACGCATGGCCCAGGCGGCGCAAGCCGCGCAGCAGGTCTCAATTTTGATTTCAGACGTGCCTCAGAACGCTCTCGATTCGCTGGCCTCCGGGCCGACTATGCCCGATTCATCTACCGTCGACGATTGTTATCGCATTGCCTCTGAATACAAGATACTGGAGGAATTCCCGGCTTCAGTGCGCGAGCTGTTCGATGGGCGGCTGCTGCAGGAAACACCCAAGGCTGATAATCCGGCGTTCGCTCGCTCCCGCTGGTGGAATGTGCTGTCCAGTGAGACAGCGGAAAAAGCGGCGGCAGCAGCAGCCTCCTGCGAGGGATTTGCCGTTGCAATCAACCATCGTTGCGACGACTGGGACTACGCTCGCGCCGCCGATTATCTCCTGGACGAGGTGCGCGGCCTGCGCCAGGAAGTGTCAAAAGCGTGCATCGTCTCGGGTGGCGAGGTCACGGTGAAGGTGCCCGCTAAGTCCGGTTCAGGCGGGCGCAACCAGCATTTTGCTCTGTACTGCGCGCAAAAGATTGCCGGTGAAAACATTGTTGTTCTGAGCGCCGGGACTGATGGTATTGATGGCAACAGCCAAGCTGCCGGCGCGGTCGTGGACGGCACCACTCTGGATCGGGCACGTGTCGCAGGACTGGACGTGGCCACGTACTTGAAGGAGTTTAATTCGTTTCCGCTGTTGGAAAAGCTGGGTGATGCGGTGAATACCGGACCGACGGGGACGAATGTGAGGGATTTGAGGATCTTACTCGCTTACTGATTGGAACTGCCTGAGTAGTTAGTTGTGAGTCTATTTCTTTCTCGCCACAACTTTGAGATCTTCAGCTGACAGGATTTTCTTGATCTGATTGCGGGCATGGATGGCCCATGGGCCCACGGTATCCAGCCGGGAATAATTCTGCCAATGCCGCAGGGCCTTGCGCGGCTGGCGTGCTTTGTCATAGGCCAGGGCGAGATTGTAGTGGGCATCTGCGTAGGTCGGCGCCAGGGTAATGGCCGACTGGTAGGCGCGGATAGCATCCTCCAGGCGTCCTGTTTCGTCCAGAACGTTGCCTAGATCGAAGTAGGCCAAGGCATAGCGGGAGTCTACTTCAATAGCCTTGCGATAATGGCGCTCGGCCTGAACGTAGTCCTGGCGATTGTAATAGAGGGTTCCCAGGTTGATATAAGCAGCGGCGTGCGTGGGATCGAGCTCCACACATTTGTCGTAGGCCTCGATGGCCTCATTTTGCGCCCCCGGATCTTCTTCCAGGGCCACGCCTCGGGCAAAGAACTCGGCGGCGGTCTGCGCGGTACGCATGGGATGAATCCGGGCCGGCTGTACCACGCGCTGTCCGGCAAAATCCATCACGAGTTGCCCCGCCAGAGGCTCAACCCAGGCGCCCCCATGACGGAAGGCCACGCGCGATTTGCTGGCAAAGGCTCCGGCTTCCAGCAGCGGATTTTCCATTCCTGCAACCTGCTGCATGGCCTGCAGCGATTCCCGAATCACTGCCGGACGCACACGCTTGGAACGCAGTTCATGGAGTTTTCGCAATTGCAGGAGATCAAAAAAAGAATAGGAATCAGTTACGGGAATGAGTCCGGCCTTCTCCCATCCCGTCAACTGCCGGGCCGTAATACGCAGAATCCGCAGGACGTCCGCTCGCTGGTATCGTTCCACTGGGCTCCTGAAAAATACCGGTTGCTTCCTGGTAACTATGCATTATGCGAAACGCCTGCCTGAAATAGCAAGAGCAAAGTTGGTGGAAAACCGGTATTTAGTGCTTAGCATTTAGTAATCATGGCCTGGGCCGCCAAGCAGCCGTTGAATCGCGGCAAAGCGTCATCATTCGGGTGAGTTGACTCTAAAGGAACCCGCATTTCCGGGTGTTTCCCTTTGGGAGGTATGGAGCCGACGATCGGACTTGAACCGATGACCTGTCGATTACGAATCGACTGCTCTACCAACTGAGCTACGTCGGCCTTGCATTCAATTTTAGAGGAGGAATGAGCACGCGTAAAGCTGCCGGCTTTTTGGTCCCGAGCGCCGGCCCTCTACTGCGTATGAGCAGTTAGAGAACTGAACAGCAGACGCGCTCGGCCGGATTACTGGACGGTGGCTACGAGATTGGTTGGCGGATTTGGTCTGGAACCACCGGCAAAGAACTCGTATGCGCCCACATCATAGGTGGAGTTCTGGGGGCGCATAACGCCGTCGCGGTCCATGGGATTGCCGTTCCATACCTGAAAATTCTTATAGGAATTGCCGGCGGTTATCGCCAGCCCTGCATCCACAGCCGGACTGCCTTGCAGAGGATGAAAGTCATTGCTGGTCAGGCTGAAGAACAGCGGATCAGAATGAATGTTGCTTGTGGTCTGCGTGGGCAGGGCCTGGCTGCTTCCAAACCAGATATTGGTTGAGCCGGTCATCGTAGTGGCCGCTTTGCCGCCATTTACCCAGAACTCGCCTGACAACTGGTAAACAATATTGTTGCGCAGGTTGGTAAAGAGGCTGGGGTTTATGCCATCCAGCTCAAACGCTCCGCTGGCATTAAAGGTCCCAATATGGGAGCCGCAGTCAGAGAGCGTATTGTTATAGATTTCTACGGTACCGCCACCCACCGGACCGGTATTTGTAATTCCAGCCACGCGTATGCAGCTATAGTCTCCTGACTCTCCGTCGGCGGGATCAGGCCCAATGCCTACGTGATAGATCAGATTGTTATAGATTTCTACTTTGCCCTGGGAAGGATCCACGGTCGCCAGATTGATGCCGTCACACGGGTCATCGTGAATCAGGTTGTCGTGAATGGAAAGATCAAACTGGTTGTGGCCGGAAGGATCGGTGGCCCCTCCGCCTCCCAGCGGCGATGAGTGCACCTGCAGAGCGCGGCAGCTCCGGTTGTCGTGAATAGAATTCCAACCGGCCTCGACATGATTGGTGTCACTGGAAAAATACACCCCATGCTGCTGTTTGCTGGCGGCAATCACGCCCACGTTCGTGGTCTCGTTGCCGAGAAATTTAATCTGCGTTATCTCATTGGTGGTGAAACATCCGTCCTCGCCGTTTGCGGTGGGGCATTGGAAGTTATTGCCGATGACTCTCCAATTGTTCGAATTGGTCGGATTCATCGCCTGCTGGCTCTGATTGAAGAAGAGCTCGGCAACCGTCACGTAATTGGCTGAGACGTTGATATTCGGAACCCGGATGCCATAGGTGATGCTGGCGCTTCCAAACGTTGCTTTGGCGCCCGGATAGCCGACAAAAGCAATGGGATTGCCAGCCGTTCCGCCGCTTTCCACAGAGAGAGTTGAATCAAAATCATCTACCGTGCTGGACACAACTCCATCTTCGACGTAGCAGATGTCGCCGGCGTGCATCGCGCTCTTGCACTGCGGGACTGTAGCAAAGGGGCTGGTGAAACCGCCTGTGTTGCCGGCTTTACCGCTGGTGGAAACAAAGAGAATATTGCCGCTGCGAACCGTAAAGGGGATTCCGTTGGAGGCATTGCCATTCACCGTCACGACAAAGTTGCCTGTGCCCGGCGTGCATCCCGAACCGAGCTGGACGATGATCTTCTGATACCAGAAGTACGAGCTTCCCCAGCCTTGATACGAACCAGTCGAGGAGACAATCCTCAGGCAGTTCAAACCGTTCCAGGTTACCGTTCCTGCGCTGCTGCCAAAAAAGTTGCCGTACAGAGTCACGTATGCGCCGGCAAAGCCGCTCACAGACTCACCGCCGGAATTGGGTCCGCTGTCCAGATCAGAAAAGAAAATTTGCGGCGGCTGCGTTGTGGCAGCGGTGGCTGTCAGGCAGCCGGCGGTCAGCATTAACGCCAGGAGAACAGCAATTGATCCAAACCCCTGGGGCCGCGCGAATGCTCTAAAGCTGCTGACGCCATCTGCTATTCGCTGCCTTTTCACTAATCTTTTCGACTCTGTCATGAACTTGCTCCGTACTTTTTTCTGAATAAATGATGGGAATAATTTCCTGGGCTCAAGATGCCGGAATGGCCGCCGTCACCGGTCCGGTAACTGTGCTCTCGGCATTTGAGTTATCTACTGCGGTAACGGTGTAGAAGTATGTCTGGCCGCCCTGGACCGTGGAGTCCATGTAGCTCGTACCCGATGCATTGCCAATCTTGGTATAGGGGCCACTCGAAGCGCTGGAGCGATAGATGTTGTAGCTGATGACATTGGTGGAGGTGCTGGCCACCCAGGTAAGATTCACCACATGGCCGCCTGAAGTCTGCGTTCCGGAGCCGGCCAGGGTCAATGTCCCGACTGATCCGGAACTGCTCATGGCGTTCACTGAGCCGCTCGCTGCACCGGATCCGCTGGGGGCAAATACGATGGTTCCGTTTGCGCTTTGTCCCGCGTTCAGAGTCAACGGAAGCGATACTCCTGCCACGGAAAACGCGGCGCCACTCACCGAGAGCTGCGTGACCGTAACTCCGGCATTACCGGTATTGGCCATGGTGATGCTGAGTGACTTAGTCGTTCCGACGTTTACATTGCCAAAGTCAAGGCTCGTTGACGAAAAATGAAATGAAGCCGACGACGGAGTGCTCGGCGAGGAGGGTGGAGCAGCAGAGCCTCCACCGCCGCAACCAGCCAGCAGAAAGGCAGCAACAAAGCAGGCAACACCGATAAAGCAGTTACGAGCAAACACTTTCAAAACCACCTCCGCTCCACGTCTTCCTGAACCGCTTCGGTGTGCATGCTGAATCCGTGCGACAACTAAACGTTCCTGACTCGTGGGCAAAAAACTTTTTGCGTAGACGAATTTGCGCAACTCTGGTGCTTAGAAAAACAGTTTGACGAGCCGGTTGTATGCTCATCAAGTAGCGCAGGTACGTGAACATCCGGGAGTACATGTACAGCGGGTTATTTCAGCTAAGGCAACCTATGCGCGCGACCTATTCCGGCCGCGATTTACCTATCGGCGGATAGCAGTGCAGATTCAGGAATGGTGGAGATACCAAGGGCGTAGTACTTTGGGGTGCCGCGGGCACTTTTACGTGAGGCCAAAGGCCAGCTATAGGCGGGTTGGGTAGTGGGTCAGTTTATCGAAACTGACCCACTATCCTACTTCTTGATGAATTCATAGGCGCCGCAATCATAGGCTGCGCCCTGGGGCTTCAGCGTCCCGTCCGCATCATGTTTGATTTCGGTAGCGGCACCGGCATCGATCGCCGGACTGGAGGACTGAAGATGAAAGTCGAATTTTGAAAGGCTAACGAACCTGGGATCAGCATTCACATTCGCGCTGGTTCGCGCAGGCCCTTTGCCCGCGCCGTACCAGAGATTGTTGCTGCCAGTAATTCGGGAGGCATCTGTCTCCCGCTCCAGGTAATTCTCTCCCGGCCGGGCATAGACGATATTGTTGCGCAGACGAATTGTGGGAGAGCCGGCGCCGACATGGAACGCTCCGGCGTTGTCCCCCCCGCGCGATCCGCAGTTATAGAGGGTGTTGTTGAACCACTCCGCAGTCCCTGAGCCATGCGCGCCGCGGTTGGTGATACCGGGCGAACTGATGCAGGCGTAGTTCGAAATCTCTCCCTGTGGATCGGGTCCCATTCCCACGTCGTAAATCACATTGTTATAGGCGAGCACCGGCCCCTTGGACGGATCGATTGTGGCGAAGTTAATTCCATCACAGACCTGGCCGTGAATGGTGTTGTCATGAACGATCAGATCGTATTGATTGAAGCCGGAATTCGCATCCAGCGGCGACGAATGAAACTGGATGCCGCGGCAGGAGTGGTTGTTGGCAATTACGTTCCAGCCAGCCTCAATATGATTGCTGTCTGTGGTGAAGTAAAGCGAGTGATATTGCTTGCTCGCCGTAGGACGCCCTGAGTCGTGAATGTAGTTGCCCAGGACTTTGAGGTTTTCGCTTCCCGCTGCTTCAAAGCATGCCGCCTGACCATCGCCGTTGGGACAGGACATATCGTTGGCCACGACGCGCCAACCGGAGGCCAGAACAAGCTTCAGGCTCTCGTTCCCGCCACGCAGGGTAAATCCGGCCAGAGTCCAGTAATTGAAGCGCTCGCCCAGAGCGGGCGTGCGCACCGCAAATTCCGGCCCGGAAGTGGATCCGATCGTCACCGTCGCACCGGGATAAACAACCAGCGCTTTAGGCCGTCCAGAGGCGCCGGAAGATGCGATGGCCAGTGATGCATCATAATCGTCCAGTGAAATCTGGTCTGCGCCCTTCATGACGTAGGCGATATCACCGGAGTCGATCGAGTTCTTGGCTTTCCCAATGGTCTTCCATGGGGACTTGAAGCTGCCGACGTGGTGATCGCTGCCCGCTGGAGAAACAAAATAGATGTTGCCAGTCCGCACGACGAATGGGACACCGTTCGAGGAGGCTCCGCTCACATGCGCCACGATCTCCCCAGACCGCGCAACCGGGCCAAGCTGAAGCGTAACCTTTGTGTCGGTCCAGACGGGATAGTTGTCGACCGGCCCGCCACCTACTGTGACTGTAGAAGAGCCGCGCTCATTGCCAAAACCGTGGCCATAGATGGTGACAAAAGCGCCTTTTTCGTTCTGGCCGCCGCTATTGGGGCCGCTCTCCAGATCGGAAAAGAAGATATGCGGCGCGGCCTGGGCAATGGCAAGCGCGCCAACCAAAGGTAAGAACCTGAAGAGAAATTTCAGCATAGATGCTTTGCTCGTCATTGTGTATTTCAGATGGCTCGGAAACCTCGCCGGCGGAATTCTTTCATCTCGGCGGGCGTGGGGAAGGTGAAATAGCTGGCGGGCTTATCCGCCAATGACAATTTCTTTTGCGTCTGGCCCATGATCTGACGCAGCACCGCAATCATGCAATGGGCGGCATGGCGCTTCGTGCGCCGTATCAAAGAATCCAGTGATTCGCCTGCTTGAATCGGCAACTGCTCCTGAAGCAGAGCCTCTCCTTCATCTATTTTGGCTGTCATGGTGTGAATCGTGACGCCAACAGTCTTTTCCCGGTGATACATCTGCCAGAAAGTGGGCATCATGCCTTTGTACCGGGGGAGGGGCGCATGGTGGAGATTAATACAGCCGAGCGACGGCAGCGAGAGCAGCTTCTGTTTCAGGATGTAAGGGCAGGCCACAGAGACCAGCAGATCTGGCCTGAGTTCAGCGATTCGGCGCGAGAATTCGTCGTGATTCGGGTTGCCGATAAGTTCATGTTGCACGCCGAAGGCACGGCAAACTCGCCCGATGGAATGAAAGCGTCTGGCATTTCTGCCGGCGGGTAGCACAGATAAAAGCCTGGCGCTCGCGAGGCGCGACGCGAGCCTGCTCACTCCTACCGGGCCGTACAGACACAACAATTCTCGCATCAGCCGGAACCGGCCACGGTCGCCCATGGTTTTGCACCCAAAAATTGCCAGCACTTCAATCTCGCCCAGTGATTGCCGGAAAAATTCGTCAAAGAAGGGCAGGATGTAAAGCGGATCGTTCTGGGTGAGGAATACTATGCGCATTCAGTCATCCTTTGTGCCGCACAGGCTGCCAGACCACATGCTTCCTTCCACGCAATAACTCAATTACTCCAACGAATGCTGCCAGATTGAGAGTGCAGAAATAGAGTGGGATCCCCAGCGGCTTCCACCGGCGATGCAGGGGAACCAGCAATTGCAACAGCGCGACGGCATAGAAACAGAGTTGAGCGATCAGGACGACACGGAAAAATGGCCGGTCCATCAGCTTAAAGTTGCCGATCAACAGCAGCAATAGAAAAACTGAGACCATCCAGCGGAGAATCTTGTGTGAAAAAAGCTGGAAGGCAATCCAAGGGTGCTTCCACGGCTTGAGCAGCTCAGGCACGCTGAGCAGGCCGCGAATGCCTCGTGTGATTACCCGCACGCGCATCGCAAATTCTTCCGTAGCAGACTCGGTGGTCTGCTCATAGGCCAGCGCGCGGTCCTCGAACACCACCCTGTGCCCGTTCTGGATCACCCATAGAGGCTGCACCAAGTCACTGATCACGTCGGGGGCTAATTCGGTATACGCGCTCTTGCGCACGGAGTAGATACATCCGCAGCAGCCCGTGAGGGTTCCAATCCTGGACTGCCATTCTTTGATCTTGTTCTCATAACTCCAGAAAGCAATGGTTCCCATTCCCGTAGGCGAATCCTGTCCGGGATCAAAATACTGGTAACGACCGCTCACCGCACCTACCCTGGCATCCTGGTAGTTCGAGGCAAGATATTTCAGGGCCTGCTCATGATAGATGGTGGTGGCGTCGGAGAAGATCAACACCTCTCCCTTTGCATGTTTCACGCCCTCATTCTGAGCATTTGTTTTTCCGCGGCGTTCTGGAATACGCACCAGACGCACGCGCCTGTCAGTGCATTGGCTGACAATCTCGTCTGTGCGATCTTCAGAGCCATCCGAGAGCACCAGAATTTCCATTTTGTCCGCAGGATAATCCTGGCTGAGCGTTTGTTCGAGCTTGCGCTTAATGCCGGCCTCCTCGTTGCAGGCCGCGATGAGGATTGAAATTGACGGAGTGTACCCGGGCTCAGCTTTGCGGGGCTTTTGTAACGCCGCGATCAAAAACAAAAGCAATGGATAGCCCACGTAGACATAGAACAGGGTAAGCGCTGAGCCATAAAAGACGATCTTCGCCCAATCCATCAATCAGTGGCTCCTGGCTTCCAAAAGTTCCTGGTAGACATTCACCAGGTTCTTCATCATTATGTCGGCGGTGAACTGCGACCGGATCAGTTCCTCGCCCCGCAGTCCCATCTCCGTGGCAAGGGCAGGATCATCAAGCAAAAAAAGCAAGCGCCTGGCCAGGTCATTCCAGTCCTCACTGGCGACAAGCAGGCCGGTATCGCCATGCTGCAGGACTTCACCATTGCCGCCGACGTCTGTAGCCACGCATGGCAGCCTGCACGCCATAGCCTCAAGCAGAGCATTGGAGAATCCTTCACTGCGCGAGGGAAGGCAAAAGACGTCACTCATGCGCAGGATGGAAAAAACATCTTCGCTGCTTCCCAAAAGCCTGAAATTGCTGTGCAACCCCTGAGCCTGGATGGTTGCTTCCAACTCGCGGCAATACTCTTCTTCCGATCGTCTGCCAACGATCAGGAAAAGCGCCTGAGGATGCTTCCGACAAACCACCGCGGCTGCCCGCACAAACACATCAATTCCCTTCACCCTGCGGATGTTGCCTACAGTGGTGATTACCGGAACATTTTCGGCTATGCCCATCTGCTGCCGCATCGCTGCGCGGCTTGAAGATCTGGATATCCGCTCCATCTCAATCCCATTGAAAAGGGTGCGGACTTTGACGGGACTCAATCGATCCTCTCGAATACAGAAATCCCTGACCTGGGGTGACACGGCCAGTACTGCGTCAGACAATCCGCCCAAAAACTTGTAGCCAACCCGATGCTTGAAAGACCGAAGTATGCCCAAGTCGCGCCGACTGGAGACCCAGACGGGACATCCGCTGAGCCTGGCAATTGGTCCGGCCCACAGATCCGAAGTCTCGAAGAAAGTGTGGACAATGGAAACGTTCTCTTCCCGAATGAACCGCCGGATTCTGGCAGCAACCTTGATCCCACTCCAGCCGTAAGTTTTTTTCACGGGCCAGACGTAGAGAGGGCAGGAAACATCCTTCAAGTCCGGCGCTTCAGGATTGATCTTGAAGGTCAGGATGGAGCAACGAAACAGCTCCCGAGGCAACAGTCGCGCCATCCTGAAGAGACTGCGTTCGGCGCCGCCCATCTCCACAAGCTCATCAATGATGAACAGTATGTGAGGACGGGCCACTGCCTCGGTTTCGCCAATGTGCAAAGTCTTGCAGCCTATTGGAGCGGCATCTTCCAGGACCTGAGAGGAGCCGTCCCCGGAAGAAGCTAAGTTGTTGAATCTACTAGCCATTTATGCAGCGGTTCCGGGGAGGAGGGGGGGGATCTCCCGGGTTCCCATGGTAGAAATGCAACCAGCCGTCCATTGGAGAAGTTGAAGCACCGGCTTGAAGAAGATCTCAAGAAAAAACCCGCCAGCTGATTTGCTGGCGGGTTCAAAAGTACGACTTGGCGACTTCTTAGAAGGTGATCTTTCCACCTACGAAGAAGGTGCGGCCGTTGGCCGTGGAAAGGCGTGGAATTGCGAAGCCCTGGCCGAAATTGGCCAAGCCGGCATCTTCGATGTTAACGTCCACGGCAGTAAAGTTAAAGTGGTTAAGTGCATTCAGCGCAGTGGCATGCATCTCAAAATTGACACGCTCGCCGAGCTTGATGTTCTTGAACACGGAAACGTTGGCAATGTTGGAAATCGCGTCGCGCAGAGGATTGCGAGGCACATTGCCAAACGGCGTGCCAAAAACCCCTTGCGCCACACCACCGTTGATGATAAAGCGAACGTCGTTGGGCGTGACATTCACGACGTTACCTATGGCACTGAACAGCGCACAGCTGGGAAGACCACACGCACTGAGCGCGTTCAGGCTGATCAACTGAGTGCGATTCGCGCTGGTGGCAGTGACCGTGTTCCCATTGGCGTCCTTGGCCACTCCGTATATGTCATGAGCGTCTCCTAGGAATACACCCACCGCGTTCTCAGGTGCACTGGCGCTTCCAAAGAACGGACGCGCGATATCCGCACCCACGAATGCGTTGACAAAAGCAGAATCATAATAATTGGCACCACCCCCCAGCAGCGCTTCTCTCAAAGCCTGCCGTGGAGTGTAGCCCTGACCGGAGGCCAGGAGGTAGTCCGCCGAGAAGGACCAGCCGCCCAGCAAATGGCCAATGGCGCCATGTTGCTCCTCGAAGAAGGGAAGCTGCTCGGTGAACAAAATGGTCCACACGTTAGGATAATCGAGGCCGGAG
>Ga0126371_10002843_pt1 | contig 15031 bp, 14 predicted proteins | sample PanSoiMetaPlot_4_FD_110145 | JGI IMG/M metagenome (GOLD analysis project Ga0126371, IMG submission 110145) | Tropical forest soil microbial communities from Panama - MetaG Plot_4 | ecosystem: Environmental > Terrestrial > Soil > Tropical forest > Bulk soil | place: Panama | collected 2016-02-17 | reverse complement strand
GTTATTCGCTGCGGCGCCGCGGGCGAAAGCGCAAGATGGCGGAATCGCAGGAACGATTTTTGACCTGGAAGGAAAACCTTGGCCGAACTACACCGTAACGATTGAGAGCGATCAGGGTACGAAGACAGATACAAAGACCGATGCCAGTGGCAAATACAACTTTTCCCAATTGAAGATGGGTACTTACAAGATCTTGCTGGCTTTGCCATATCAGAAAGACCCATACCTGGCAGGGCAAGTAAAAGTTGGCACAGGACAAGTAGTGCCGGCCGATTTGAACTTGTATGAACTCGTTGCCAAGAAGAATCCGGAATACGCTGCCGCGGTGAAAAAGCAGAACGAAGCGGGTCAGAAAATGACCGGCATGAAGGCGCATTTTGACGCGGGCGTCACTGCGCTCGATGCCGCCAAGCAAGCGAAGGCGGATTATGCGAAAGCCGCTGCAGATCAACGCGACGCTTTGAAACAAACGGTAAAGGATAACGCGGAAAAGGCGGTCACTGAATTTGAAGCTGCCAAGGCGGCCGCCCCGGAGAAGGACCAGAACCTTCCGTTGATTTACAGTCGTCTTGGCGATTCCTACGAAGAGGCTGGGCGCGCCGACGACGCGATTGCCGCGTACAAGACCGCAATCGAAATCAAACCAGCCGCAAACCTTTACATGAACCTGGGCGGTATCCAAGGCCGGGCGGGAAAGACCGATGATGCGACGGCATCTTTTCAGAAGGCCGCGGAGCTTGACCCGGCCAACGCAGCGCAAGCTTGGCGCAACTACGGCATCATCATGTACAAAGCCAACAAGAATATGGAAGCGATCGAGCCTCTGAAGAAGTCAACAGAGCTCGATCCGAAAAATGCGCAGGCCTGGTATTTGCTGGCCGCGTGCATGATGGCGGACCCAAGCATTTACAAGCAGACGGCGAGTTCGGTGGAAGTAAATCCGAAGCCGGGAACCATCGAAGCGTTCCAACATGCAATTGACCTTGATCCGAACGGCCCGTGGGGCAAAGAAGCAAAAGCGGGTCTGGAGCAATTGAAACAGTTGATGGGCGGCGTTGCCACAAAGGTCAACGAGAAGAAAAAGAAGCCGTAAGAAGAATTCGACCGAGTGTAGAAGGCCGGCGCGAAAGATTGCGTCGGCCTTTTTGTTTCTAGCGATGAGCCAGCGTGCCCGTGGATTTTGTGCGGCGAAGCGCCGCAGAAAAGCAAAGCATGCTGATCGGAAGCAGGATCGCGGCGAAAAGAAGCAAAATAGCGAGCGGATGAACAAGCTCGCGAATAGGAACGGAACCAAGCAAGGCGGCTCGCATCGCATCGAGCGCGTACGTGATCGGATTGAGGCGCGCAAGAAATTGGAGCCAATCCGGAAGGATCGAAATTGGGAACAGCATCCCGCCGGCGACGCTGGAGACGCCGAGCAGAAGCCACTTGGCCGGATTGCCTCGTTTGAAAAGCAGCAGGTAGCTGGCCGATAGGATGCCGAGCCCAGAGAAGGCAAGCAGGGAAACGATAAGAACAATCACAACGGCAAACCAGTTTGCCGAGCCCAACGGAAACCCAAAGAAGATCGCACCCCAAATGATGTAGACGGCGATGCGCAGGGTTGTCGCGGCAAACGGGTAGACGGCAGAACCCGCCAGGATCGCCGGAAGCGAAGTCTGCGTAACGAGCAGATGTTCGAGCGTGCCCGTATCGCGAGCCTCTTCGAGGCTCCGATCGAAAGTGTCCAGTGCCGCGCTCAAATAATCCAGAAAAACGAAGCCGACCAGTGCAAAGGCAAAGTAGCCGCCGTTTTGGGGGATAGTTTGCCGAAGTTCCGGACTATCTACGAACCGCGCGATGTAATAAAACATCGCCGTTCCGAACAAAGCCTGAATTGCTTCAAGGACGATTGGACTGCGATAGGACTTGGCAATTTGCAGGTCGCGCCTGAAAAAGAGAAAGAGTTCGCGGAAGAAAACGGTCATCGTTCGGCCTCTTCTGGGGAAAGGTCGTGACCGTGACCTGTAAGGCGGAAAAACGCTTCTTCAAGCGATGAGGAAGAAGTCTGCTTCGCAAGCGTGGCGGGAGAATCGAGCGCGATAAGGCGACCCTGTTTGAGAATGGCAACGCGATTGGCAAGGAGTTCAATTTCGCGCAGGGAATGGGAAGCAAAGAGCAAAGAAGTTGTGCCTTGCTGAAGGACCTCAGACTTAAGGAAATGGCGGAAGGATGTGGCCGCAATGGCATCAAGGCTCCGAGTCGGTTCGTCAAGCAGGAGTACGCGTGGATTGTGCATCAGAGCGCGTGCGAGGCTTAAGCGCTGTATGGTGCCGGAAGAGAGCGTGCGCACTTGGCGGTCGAGCGCTTCGCCAAGCTCGAATCGATCGGCAAATTGCGCGATGCGGTCCCGCGCGGTAGATCGGGAAAGATGGTTGAGTTGGCCGAAGAAACGCAGGTTTTCGCGGCCGGTTAGCCGCGCGTAAAAGCCTTGATCGCTCCCGGCGTGGTAGCCAAGATTGCGGCGGACCTCGCGGGGTGATTGAGCTGCGTCATGCCCCGCGACGAATGCCTGCCCGCTAGTGGGAAGAAGAAGTGTCGAAAGGATGCGGAGGAGCGTGGATTTGCCCGCTCCGTTTGCTCCTAGCAGTGCGACTGCTTCCCCGGCACGAACTTCGAAAGAAATTTCTCGAACCGCTGGAATTGTCGGTCTTTCAAACGGTTGTAGAAAGGCGCGCCAACCGCTGCGGGCCGGCGGGAAAAGTTTTGTTAAGGATTCGATGGAGACGGCGGTATCGCGCACGGCGAATTATGGCGCGTCTGAAACCGAGAAACAACTTTTGAGGATTAAGGTTGCAATGAGCCAAGGTGTCCGGCGCAAAAAAGTTGCAACGTGACCCGATGAGGGTTGTAGAAGTAGAATATTGGACGGTTGCCGAATCCCTGAAGCGGGATCCAGCCTGCATGCCTTTGCATGTCCCGGAAACGAGGCTGTTCTCAAGATGATTTCATCAGCACACCGTGCGGTTGTACCTCAACACGTTTTGGTCCGATTCATGGATCGCGAATCTGTCCTCCTGAATCTCGAGACCGAACGGTATTTCGGTCTCGATGAAATGGGCACGCGGATGTGGCAAGTAGTGACCGCCGCGCCCAGTGTGGAAGCGGCCGTTTTACAGCTTCAGGACGAGTACGACACCACGCCAGAAACTCTGCAAACGCATTTGACGGAATTATTGGGCCGGCTTGTTGATAACGGCCTGCTTTCCCTGCAGGCTGCCGATGTGGGAACGGCTTCAACGGTTTAGGAATCTTCCGGCGCCAGGGCGTGCATTATTTCTGCGCGCAGCGGCGCTGCTTCCGTGGGTAGCCCTGCGGCTCAGGCTGCAAGGCTTTCAAGCGACAAATCGATCCTTACAAAATACAAGTTGGGAAATTGGCTCGCCTGAATTTATGCCGACAACCGAGCGCGCGGCCTTAACCGCTCGAATGGTACGTGCAGCCGCTCGGCATGGGCTCGGAAGTCCGTCCTGCCTTGAAGAATCGCTGGCGCTCGTCTATTTGCTCCGAGCGCAGGGAATCGCTTCGCAACTCCGCATTGGCGTGAAGAAAAACACTCCAAAGTTTGAGGCGCATGCCTGGGTGGAATGCGAAGGCGTTGCGTTGAATGAAGTTGAAGCGCTGCACGATCACTATGCGCCGTTTGAAGCCGAGTTTACTGCGATTCCGCCGGCGCGATCATGAGCGGCTTTGCGGGAATGGTTCGGTGGGACGGTGGCCCAGAGCGAACGGCCGATGACGCGCACCGCATCGGGAAAATGGCGTCGGCCATTGCGTTTCGCGGACCGGATGCGCGTAACGCTTTCGCGAAAAATGGCGCGCAATTTTGTTTTTCTTTTCTAAAAACCGGTCCGGCGCCAAAAGCGGAAAAACAACCGTGTTCGCTGGACGGGCAGGTCTGGTTATTGGGCGACGTGCGCCTTGACGGTCGCGAAGAGGCGATTAGGTGGCTCGAACAACGCGGAGAAAAACTGGGACGCGAATGCTCGGAAGAAGAGCTGGTCTTACATGTCTTTCGCAGCGGCGGCGAAAGTGCGATAACCGCGCTTGACGGAGATTTTTCTTTCGTTCTGTTTGATGCGGAGAAGAAAAAGCTTCTCGGTATTCGCGACATGACGGGAAGCAAGCCGTTCTTTTACTCACTCGCAGGTGAGGTGCTCAGCTTCAGCAATACCATTGAAGCTCTCCGATTCGCGCCTGAATTTACAGGCATTCTCGACGAGCATTTCGTCGGAGACTACCTGCTTGCGGGATGGTGCTTGGATGAAGGCCGCACGATTTATGAAGGGATTCGCAGGCTGCCGCCCGGGCATGTATTGCAGTGTTCGAGCGAAGGTCTCGCCATTCGTCGAGCCTCGCGATTGCCGATGGAAGACTTGCTCCAATACAAGCGCGAACAGGAGTATCTCGACGAGTATTGCGATCTTTTGAATCGTGCAGTGAGCGATCGTCTGCCCGATGGTCCTTCCGTTGTTTTCATGAGTGGAGGGCTCGATTCCACCTCGGTCGCGGCGGTCGCAACGCGCCTTGCAAAAACTTCCCGGCCGAACGCAAAAATATCCGCACAGACCGTCGATTACCGGCCTCTTTTCGATGATCAAGAAGGTGAAGAAGCGCGCCACGTCGCCGCCTTCTTGAACATTCCTTTCGAATTGTTGCACGGTGGTGAATGTGTCCCCTTTGCAGGGTGGGACGCGTCGGGATTCCCTTTGCCCGAACCAAAGCATGAACCCTTTCAATCACTTCACGTCGAAAGTTATCGCAAGGCCGCCGTAGTTGCTAGGGTCGCTCTATCTGGAGACGGCGGCGACGATATTCTGTTGGGCAAGGCATGGCCGTATCTACGGTCTTTATTAAACAACGGTCGATGGGGTGCCGCTGCAAGCGCCATTGCCCGCCATATTTGGAGCACCCAAGGCCTACCGGCTCTCGGTTTGGGAATTCGCTCAGAGATTCGGAATCGATTGGGGATAAGCACAGAGACAGAGCCGTTTCCGGAATGGATTTCAGATGATTTTGCGGCGCGCTTGAATCTGCGCGAGCGATTCGCGGAACTTCAGCGCAAACCAGTTTCGAATCATCCGACCCACCCTTGGGCCTATGCAATGTTAACCGGACCTTTTTGGCCCAATGTGCTTGAAGGTGAAGACGCTGCATGGAGCGGCGTGGCCATGGAAACGCGTTCGCCGCTTCTTGATCGGCGATTAGTCCGCTTTTTGCTTAGGCTCCCGGCCATGCCGTGGTGCATGGACAAGCAACTCGTTCGAAGAGCGATGGCGGATCTGCTCCCTAAAGAGACTTTGGATCGGGCGAAAACGCCTCTCACCCACGATCCTCTTGAACTTCAGGTTGCTCAGGGCAAATGGAACCCGTTGCCTTTAGCCGCGCAATCTTCCTATTTACAGGAAATCCTGGATTGGCCGCGGCTCCGCAATTGTTTATCTTCCGTTAATAGGGAGCATCTTTATCCGAACCTAAGCCCTATCTCTCTTGCCCTTTGGCTAAAAAGCGTTGAAATGAAAAGAGGGATTCAGTAAAGTCGTTACGGGAGATCTCGCATGAAATCGCCGGCAACGCTGCCGCCGAAAAAGGTTTATCAGGCCCCGAAGTTGCAGGTTTATGGGGATTTGACAGAGATGACACAATCTACGGGCCCCCGTGGCAAAACAGACGGCGGCAAAACCTTGGGCATGAGGCGCACAGGAGCCTAAGCTTTCGGGGACGCCCCAGGCCTCCCTCCTCTCTTGTGGACTATCAATATCTAGCCTACGGCTTGTCCTTGCGGACTGATGCAATCTTGCCTGGCTTATTGGAAGCGACAACCATCGCTGATTTCAGGCCAGTCTGTCTTGCCACCAAATCACAGCCGGATTGGGTAAAAAAGGCGACCGGGCTTGCCTCCGAAGTAATCCACTTTTTGCCGGCCGCGCCGGAGTGTGCCGATCCCGCATTTGCAGTTCGTCAATTTGGCAACGGCAATTTCTATCAACTTTCCTATAGCGACGGGACGGAGTTCTTTGTCGACGCCGCCGGCGAATCGGTCTGGGGACATTGCCCTTCGTCTCTCACGATTGAGGATTTGGCGACATATTTTCTTGGGCCCGTGATGGGATTTGTGCTGCGAGTCAGGGGCGTGACGCCGTTGCATGCCAGTGCAGTTCAAATTGGCGCTGCGTCTGTGATACTTTCCGGGGCTGCGGGGGCAGGCAAATCCACAACGGCGGCGGCATTGGCTTTGCGCGGTGCGCCGGTATTGTGCGAAGACATCGCGGCACTTCAAGAAAGCGACGGACGATTTTTTGTGAGGCCAGGATATCCGCGAGTTTGCCTCTGGCCCGATTCGGTCGAAAAGTTGTTTGGCTCCTCTGATGCATTGCCCAACTTAACGCCAAATTGGGAGAAAAAATTTCTCGGATTGGATGGAACGCGCGCCACGTTTGCGTCTCAAACGATGCCACTGGCCGCGATTTATTTGCTGGGTGAGCGTTCAGAGGACGGATCCGCCCCGCGCATCGAAGAGATTTCCGCAAAGGAAGCCTTGCTCGAGCTTGTGCAGAATACTTATATGAATGCATTTCTCAACAAAGAACAGCGCGCATCAGAGTTTGAGCTTTTGGGGCGCCTTGTAAATCTCGTTCCGTGTAAGAGAATTATCGCTCACAAGGAGGCATCTAAAATCCCCGCTCTTTGCGAGCTGCTCGAAAAAGACGCGCGCGAGATTATCGCCTGCCTTCCCGTTTCAATTGAAGTTCGCCACAACTGAAATGTACTCACTAGACGAATTCGGTGAAATGGTCGGAGACACGCTGCGCTTCTCGGCTTACCGCCAAGCAATTGCCAGTGCCGTAAAGCCGGGTGATGTTGTTGTTGACATCGGCAGTGGGCCCGGCGTTTTTGCGCTTCTTGCTTGTAAAGCCGGCGCGCGTAAAGTCTACGCCATAGATACAGAGAGCGTTGTCGACTTCGCACGGCAATTTGCCTCAGATAATGGATATACCGATCGAATCGAGTGCTTGCGAGGTGACTCGCGCCACATCCTTCTTCCCGAGCGCGCCAACGTTATTATTTCCGACATTCGTGGAGTGTTGCCTCTTTTCGGCCAGGGAATCCACGCGTTGAACGATGCACGCAAGCGCATGCTTGCCGAAAATGGACGCATGATTCCGGCGCAGGACAAGCTTTTTGCGGCCCTGGTTGAATTGCCGGAGGCTTACGAGCGAATCCTTGCTCCCTGGAGAAATGTATCCGGCCTGGATTTGCGTGCCGTTTTGCCTGTCGTGTTGAACTCGATGTATAAGCGGGAATGCAAACCTGACAACCTAATCAGCGAAAAGCAAGAATGGCACACACTCGACTATCTGACCGGCGCAAATCCCAAAGCTGGTGGCACGCTGCGCTTTACCGCGACGCGGCAAGGTACAACCCACGGATTTATTCTCTGGTTTGAGGCAAAACTCTACGAAAAGATCGGATTCTCTACAGAGCCGAGGTCCGAGGATAGCGTGTACGGGCAAGTCTTCTTGCCGCTTCTTGAGCCAGTAAAACTCACGGCTGGCGAGGAAATTTATGCTGCTTTGCACGCGGACTTGATTGGCACGGATTACGTTTGGCGTTGGGAATTTAAGGCAGATCGGACAGAAAACCATGGCCCTGTGGACCATCGCCAGTCCACATTTCAGGGTGGCGGTATTACACCTACTTCGCTGCGAAAGCGGTCCGGTGAGTTTGTTCCCGTGCTTTCCGAGGCTGGTCTTGCCGAACGATGGCTTCTCATGGCCATGGACGGAAAGGCTCCTCTCGAGCAGATTGCCGTGAAAGCGTCGGAGCAGTTTCCCCGTACTTTTGCGCGGCCGGAGGACGCTTTTCGTCGCGCGGGAGAACTTTCCGACCGCTATTCCCGCTGAAGCCATTTCGTTTTCGCATATCATTTGTAAAACCTCAATAACGCTCGGGAGCGCGCATTGGGAGAAACACCTCCTTTTGGAAACGATTTTCTTGCTGTCGAGTGGCCTCTGCTCCTCGAATGTTGCTCGCCGCGTCCAGACGGCGAACGCATACGTGCACTCTTGGCGCATAAGCCGAAATGGAGAGATCTCATTTCACTCGCCGAAGAGCATGGCGTCATTGCCCAGCTCGATACCGCGCTGCGAAGTGCCGGTGCCGAAAATCTGCCCGCAGAAATTCAATCCAGCTTGCAGCAACGCCACCGCGCGCAGCTGATGTTCACTCTAGGCATTACGGCTGAGCTCTTTCGTTTGCTCGAAAGATTTAGAGCTGCCGCGGCGGAAGCTATCCTCGTGAAGGGTCCGGTTCTTTCCATGCGGGCATACGGCGATCCGGGGCAGCGCCAGTATGGCGACCTCGATTTTCTGATTCGCGCCCGAGATTTGCTTCCGGCAACACACGCGCTGAACTCCGGCGGTTACGAAGGCGACGTGCCGCTCGAAGCAATCACGGCCGGAAAGGTTCCCGGCGAGTACTTGTTCATGCGGCCGGGCACTCGCTTGCTTGTCGATCTCCACACGGAACACACCTTCCGGTATTTTCCGCGCCCATTGCCAGTGGAAGATTACTTTGCGCGTAGCACGGAAGTTGCTTTGGACGGCAACAAGGTCCCCGCACTTTCCGCCGAAGATGAATTCGTCCTGATTTGCATCCATGGCGCAAAACATTTCTGGGAAAGGCTCATGTGGGTGGCGGACGTAGCGGCGATGGCCGCCGGGGGAACGAAACTCGATTGGGATATCGTGAAGAAGTCTGCGCAAGCCGTCGGTGCCGAGCGAATGGTCAACGTAGCTCTGCGCCTTGTGCAAGATTTGCTGCATACGCAGATTCCACCCCAAATTCGTAATTCAGTTGAACGTGACCGCGGCGCGGCCGCAATTTGCCGGCGAATCAAGGCATGGTTGCCGTTCGCGGGGTTTGCACCGCCAAGCTTGCCTCTCCGCGCTCTCTTCCGCGTCAGGATGTGCGGTGGTCTTATCGCCGGACCGGTGTATCTCCTGCGCCTTTCTTTCTCTCCTACGGAGGAAGATTGGATCGAAGGCGCGGAAACGAAGCGCTCGTGGTTTTGGGACGCCATGCGGCGCCCCTTTCGGCTTCTCAAAAAATACGGACAAGACGGAAGGAACTAGAGATCTTCTCGGTTTTGCTCTGAAGTGGTTTGTCTTTCGCAAAAAAGCAAAAACCCCTGCAACTTCGCAGGGGCCTTCGCGATTGGGTCTGCAAACTTGATTAGATATTCGTACGAAGCGAAATCTTCCGCTTCTCTTTTGCGGGCGCTGGCGCCGGCAGTTCAATGTTCAGCGTGACGTTGCTCTTGTTGCGCAGCACGCCAAGCTTTATCGTCTTGCCGCCTTCCACGTCCGAGAGCTTTTCGCGGAGTTCGCTCGCCGTGCGTATCCGCTCACCGTTGACCGTGGTGATCACATCGCCAGCCTTCACGCCGCCCTTTTCTGCTGGAGAATCCGCATTCACGCTGCGAACGAGAATTCCTTCACCTTCCGGCACGCCAAAATATGAACCGAGCTGGCCATTCAAGTCTTCCGCGTCAATCCCGAGGCGCGGTTTCGCGTTCAAGAAGAACGTTCCGTTCCATCCCGCGCCCGGAACATCGGGGATTACGGGCATTTCCGGAACGCGGAATGCCCAACTTTGCGGTCCAGCCTTTTTGTACATCATGTTATGGCGCTCTTCCGCCTTGCCCAGCGTCGCTGTTACGGTTTGCTGCCGCCCATCGCGCCACAAATTGAGCTGCACCGCGCGTCCAGCGGGAATCTCTCGGATCATGCGCCGGAACTGTGTCGTACCTTCCACGCGCTGCCCGTTGATTTCGGTCACTACATCGTTTTCCTTGAGGCCGGCTTTTGCCGCCGGGCTGTCTGCAAGCACTTTGCCTATCAGTGCACCGCGTTCGCCGGACAGTTTCAATTCCTTGGCTTTATCCGCCGTCACTTCTTGCGTTTCCACGCCAAGCCAACTTCCGCCGTCTCCGTCCAGCACCATCAGTTTGCTTAATCCTTGCATTCCCGGAGGCATTCCTGGAGCAGCGGGCGCTTCAGGCTCTTGAAGATCGATCACCTGCCGATCGATGTCGATCTCCGGGCCTTCCAGGACTTCGGGAACGACCATCGGTTCGACGGCAATCTGTTGCCCTTCCTCCGCCGCCGCAAGTTTCGCCTTCAACTCGGCGATCTCTTTCTTCAATGCTGCGGTGGAATCTTGTTTAGCTTGCGTCTGACCTGAAATCGCTGGCAGGGCCGCAAGAGAAACACCAAGAACCGCGGTTCCGCAGGCGATCAAAAGAGTTCGTTTCGTCATGTTATTTCCTTTCTGCCGGATTTAGACGCACGTGTTTTTAAATCGTTGCTTGTAACGTGACGATGCGGATGCCGCCATTGATCGTGCGCAGCTTGATTGGTGCACCGCCTTTGCCAAAGCGTCCTCGCATTTCTCGAGGTTTGAGCGTGCTCTCCATCGCGATGGGCATTTCAGAGAGGAAATTCCCGTTCAGGCATCGTGTTTCCACGTTTGCTTGCGTATCGCTGGGCAGGGCAACAAGCAGCGAGCCGTTCGTCGTTTCGGCAGATGCTCCGGAGCTGCCATTGAAATGTGCAAGTTCGAGATGAACATTTCCGTTCGTCGTATGGGCGTGCACGCCGCCACCGCCATCGAACACTTCTATGTTGCCGTTCACCGTGTGCAGGTCGTCCACGTCCGCCACACCGGCGATTTTCAGCGAGCCGTTGATCGTGCCGATGTGTTCCACGTGCGCCGTGTAAGGAACGTGAATGACGTACTCCACGGCCACTTCAACGCCTTCATCCTGCGGGTAATGCGTGCTGACCGAGATTGATTTGGAGGTCGCTTCGACCTCAATTGCCACCCGCGCAAGATCGGCTTCGTTGCGCTTTGCGGTCTTGACGGCATGCACTTCCACGGAGTCTTTTTCCCAGCCTTGCACTTCGACCGGGCCGTTCACATTTTGCAATTCAAATGAACCGCCAGGTTGCAGCGGGTACACTTGATCGAAATCTTTGGAATGGGCAAAACCTGCAGACGCTGAGAAGCCGAGGACTAATGTGAAAAATACCGAAGCGAACACACTCTTGCGAAGCATGGCTGGCACTCCCTTCGAGAACGAATCTGCAAACACTTTCCCGAACTTGTTTCTGACCACGCCGGATCTGTTACAACGACCCGGTAAGAGACTTCGTTGCGCTTATTTCGAGCGCAACTTGAAATCCACGGTCACGGTTGAAATCACATCAACCTGCTTGCCGTTCATCCATACGGCCTTGCCACGCCACTGCTTTACGCCGGCAATTGCCGCATCCACCAGCGTCGGTTCCGAACCTTCCACTACCTTTTCCACCTGAACTTTGCCGTCTTGCGTTAGACGAACCTGGAGCCGCACTCGTCCTTCCACTCCGCCCTTTCTTGCGGAAAGGGGATAAGCGGGACGCGGAGCATAGGTCAAGTACGTCTGGAATACGTCCGAATCTTCACGGATCCCGCCAAGCATCTGGAGTTCGAAACGCCTCGTCCACGTGTAATCGACTCGAGATTGCGGCTGAGCCTGAGGAGCAATCGGGGGATCTGGATTTAACGGCTGAATTCGGCCTTCATGATTCGTCGCATCTTCCAGTCTTTGGCGCTGCTCACGGATTAGAGTGTCGCGAAGCCCCGTCTCCGAATCGAGGAACTGTAGCTTGATGCGGCCGGCGGTCGTCTTAAGCCGGAGTGGTGCGCCTCCGCCATTCATCGAGCTCCAGCCTTTCACCATTCCGCTTCCGCTGCTGCTGAAGCTGAGCGCAAGGGCGGGATCGGCTTCGATCTGTTTTTCCCCGCCGTTTTCCACAATCGCTTCGATGTTTGCGGCCAGATTGCGAGGAAGATACACGATGATGTCGCCGGAGCCGGAAGAAAGCTGCGACGCTCCCGCAAGATGAGCTTCACCGGACGCCATTTCTTTGGGCGAGATCCACGCCGTGATCGTTCCATCGCCTGTTGCCGCCCGAATTGAACTTGCCACACTGGTCAGGCAAATGCTGCCTTGATTCGATTCGACTTCCATCGGTCCGGCCACGTTTATCACGCGGATTCCGCCGCCACCGGTTTGCGCATGGACCGAGCCGTCCACTTCGCCAAAATCGATCTGGCCGCCGCCGGTTTTCACGGAAACAAACTTCGCCGCCTTGCCTACCGAGATGTTCCCACCCTCCGTCGCAAGCTCCGCACGACCCCAGATTTCTTTCGCGATGATATGGCCGCCACCAGTATGCAGATTCGCTTCGCCGTGAATCTTGCCGTCAACAACGATGTGTCCGCCTGCCGTAAATGCGGAAATATCGCCTAAAACATCTTCAACGTGTATATGCCCGCCTTCGGTTACCAGCTTTGCCACGGGCCGGCCAAGCGCGACTCGTTGTATGCCTTGTCGCCCAATGCTCTTTGTACGTATGTTCCCGCCTTGCGTAACAAGATTCGCCGTGCCGCCAATGTTCAGGGTTTCGATGTCGCCGACTTCCGTGCTGATGTCGAGGCTGTAGTTCGCGGGAACCGCAATTTCAAAATGAACGGAGAATTGCGCGCCATGCGGGGGCGCCGGAGGAAGCGCGCCCACAAGCTCCACACCGGACAAGGTCGTCTTTGCGGTGACGGAGTAATGGTCCAGAATTTCTTGCGCCTGCTTGCCGCGAAGGTCCGTTTCCACGTGAACCGAGTAGCGCACGACGGGTGAAGCGCCCGGTTCGAGCGTGACAACCCTGATCGACCCTTCATCTGCGATAAGCTTCAGCGTAAGCCCGTCGCGCGTCGTGAGCACGCCGCTGCGGTCGATCGTGGCTCGCTGGCTCGCTGCCGCGGCAAATCCTGAAAACGCCAGGCAAAAAACGGAGAAAACAATCGTGGCGCGTTTGCGGAGCAAAGCGGCGCTCCGCAACCACAAATTCGCTGTCGGGCACTCAATCATTTTTGTTCGAATCTTTCTATGACGCTCATCGGAGCGTCTTGTTCAACTACTGTAAATCCTGCTGGGCGATCTGACGAAGAGCTGCGGCGCTGCGCAAGCGGACGTACCGGTTGGAGTCGTGCTGGCGGAGTTCGTCTAGCGCGCGCAGTACGCGCTGCTCGGCTTCCTTGTCGCCCACCGAGGAAGGCAGCCGTATGGCGACGGAAGCGGAAGGATCGAAATCGTTCGCGTCTGAGGCTTCCGGTATTTCATTCACGGATTCAAGCGCGCGAACCAGAAGATTCACGGCCTCCACGCGAACGCCGGGATTCGGATCCTGCTTCAATGTCTCCAGCAAAACATCGCGGACGGCAGGCATGCCGACCAGGTCACGAAGCGCGTCAAGCGCCTTCAACCGTACCGCCGGATTTTGATCCTTGCGCGCGGCAATAAGCAGCGCACCGCGCGTTTGCTCGTCGCTGTTTGCCGCATTGCGCAGAGCTTCCACGCAATCGATCCGAACGCCTGCATTAAAACGGTCGCTATTCGTAATGACGAAATTAAGAACGCGGCGAACGTCCACGTCATCGTCGTCGCTCGAAAGCGTCATCGGTTGTTCGGCCTGAAGTTGCAGCTGGATCTTTCCGGTGGGGCGCGAAAAATTCACGTTCGAAATCTGCATCTTGCTCAGTTGATCGTCCGTCAACTTGGAATCGGCAAGCACGCTCACAGCCGGCCCACTGCCGCCAGGAGCAGGAAGCCACGAATACGCTTGTGTCCCGACAATCGCTCCAACCAAAAGCAACGCCGCCGCGCTCCAGCCCGGTCGCAACGCCATCCATTGACGCGCCCAGGCAAACGGATGCCGGCGCTCTTCGATCTTGGGAGCGGAGAGTTCATCGAGTTGTTCGGAAAATTCGCTGCGGCACTGCGAGAGGAGGATTCCTGAGGCGTCAAACTGGTCTGCGACTTGCGGCATTCGATCGATTTCAGCCTGCAGCACATCCTCTTCCGTCAGTTGGGCACGACATTCGTCACACTTTGCCAAGTGTGCGTCAATTTGTTCGCGCTCGGAAGCGGTCAATTCATCACAAGTGTAGAAAACCAGAAGCGGGGCCACTTCTTCGCAGCGCGTAATCTTTGCCTCATTGTTCATCTCGGGGCTCATCGCAAGCCTCCAAGTTCGTTGCGCAATTTGCGCGTCGCGCGAAACAATGAATTCTTTACCGTTTCTTCCGTCGTGCCCAAAGCGTCGCCAATGGCACGTAGCTTCAATCCTTGGTAATGCTTCATTTCAAAAACAACTCGCTCGCGGGGTGAAAGCCGTTCCATCGCCCGCGCAATTCGCGCTTGAATCTCTTTTCCGATCAGCGTTCGTTCCGGATCGAGCGTCGGCCGGTGTTCCTTCTGGTGATCGAAGAAATCCCGCGGTCCTTCTTCCATTCGGTTTGGATGAATTTCGGGCGCTTGATCTTCCGGACGCGCTTGCCGCCGCCGCAAATGATCAAGGCAAACATTCGTCACAATCCGGTACAACCAGGTATAAAAGCTGCATTCGAATCGGAAGCGGTGCAGGTTCTTGTAAACTTTGAGGAAGGCTTCCTGATAAACGTCTCGCGCATCTTCCGGGCGCTTCATCAGGTTCAGGGCCAGCCGCAGCACATCGCGGTCGTACTTGTGGACGAGTTCTTCAAAGGCGGCTCGATTGCCGGCTTGGGCCTCGGATACCAAGGCCCTCTCGTCGAGGTTTGGCAAAGAGCTCACCGTCGCAAGAGCGGTTGCGCCGCTCGCGGGGCCGTTATTCTCGGCCAACGCCAATCCCCATCCGAACAGTGGCATATTCGCTTTCTCTTTGCGTCGAGCCAGCCCACATCTCGTTGAACTGTAATACTTTAACGCAATTCAACGCGCGCGGCCAGACACAAGGCACTGCGACCTCACCCCGTTTTGACGCACTTTCATCCACCGGGTGAGCAGCCACCTCCACCTATTACAACGAAATGAAGGCTTATTTTGTTTCGGATTGTGGATAAGTGATTT
>Ga0126371_10002842_pt1 | contig 15032 bp, 10 predicted proteins | sample PanSoiMetaPlot_4_FD_110145 | JGI IMG/M metagenome (GOLD analysis project Ga0126371, IMG submission 110145) | Tropical forest soil microbial communities from Panama - MetaG Plot_4 | ecosystem: Environmental > Terrestrial > Soil > Tropical forest > Bulk soil | place: Panama | collected 2016-02-17 | reverse complement strand
GCCGCCAGTGACAGCGGCTTATCCTGAGCAAACATCCGCCGCAAATATCCCGAAATGATGTGCATTCCTTTGTCGTGAATCCGTCCGCTGAGATTCGATTCCCGCTCGATATTGATAATCCCGGATTTGCCGAGCGCCGCGGACGCTGTGATGCGCACAGGTTTTCCGAATGCATAGCCGCCCAATTCCATGACGCTCAGTCCGTTGACTTGGCCGACGCGCTCGCCGCAAACGTCAATCAGCAGCAGCCCTTTTTCGATCATTTCCTGAATTTTCATCTCGATCAGGTTGTGCCGGTCGATTTTCGCCTCGAGCGCCTTCCGCACGTGCTCTGCGGTTACAACTGTTTTGTGCTCCTGCTGCGCCGCGTAGCTTGCCTCGCGCGCCACGTCGGCAATATCGAAAAAGCGCGCCGTCACTTTGCCGCGCCGGCCCGCTTGGCGCACTCCATGCTCCATCAATGCGGCGATCGCGCCGCGGTCGAATGGCAGAAGATTCTCGTCGTCGCACAACTTGCGCAGCCGTCCGCAGTAATGCCGGATAACCTCCTCGCCCCAGTTCATTTCATCGTCGAATTCGACGCGAATCTTGAAAATTTTCTTGAAGTCATCCTCGAAATTGAAAAGCAGCTCATACATCTCGCGGTCGCCAATCAGCACGATTTTCACGCGAATATCAATTGGCTCGGGCTTCATCGCCGGCGTGCTGAACGGAAAAAAAGCGTCCACGGGCTGAATTTCCAACTTGCTGTGATTGAGTGTTCTCTTGAGCGTCCTCCACACCCCCGGCTCGGTCAGCACGTCAAGCGCATACATAATCAGAAAGCCGCCATCGGCGCGCAGCAGCGAGCCGGCGCGCAGATCCATGAAATCCGAGCTCCAGCCTCCCCGCGTGTCATAGCTGCGGTGAATCGTGCCGAAGAGATTCGCATATGTCGGAATCGTTTCGAAGATCACCGGACAGCCTTCGTGATCCTCGTGCGAAAGAATCACATTCACGCCGTACATGCGGAACGGGTCGCGGTCCATGCGCTCGGGTCGCAGTCCTGGTGGCCCATCCCCCGACGGCTGCTGCTCTTCTTCACCTTCACGCTCCTTGAAGGGGTCAAGATTGTCCAGAATGTGCTGCCGCACCTCTTCAAGGTATTCCGCAATGTGCGAATCGGCGTATTTCTCCTTCAACTCTTCAATTACGCCATCCACCAGCACGGAGGCCGCTTCCTGCTCGAGATAGCTCATCTCGCTGGCCAGTTCGCGCGAAAGCGTCAGCGTTTTCCGGTAAACGACGGTGAACTCCTGACGGAACTGATCGTATTTCCGTTCGAGGTCTTCCGCCGCTGTCGTCTCGATCTTTCCTTCCTGCACCAGCTTGGGAATTTCCTCGATCGGCACCATCGCGCCGTCGAGCACAGGAAAAATTTCCGGCAGCGCCACGGCGCCTACTTGCATTCGTCCCAGCGCGAACTGCTCGCGCGCGATTCGACGCGTGAAATCGTCCATCAACTCTTTTTCGCGTTGGGTGTAGCGATCGACGATCCGCGCTTTTTGCCTCTGAAACGGCTCGCCTTCGAAGACCTGTGGAATGCGCCGCCGCAGAAAATCGATTCCCGATTGCATCTCTTTGCGCAAGGAATTTGCCTGTCCGGGCGGAAGAGCAATCAACCGCGGCCGGTCGGGATTTTTGAAATTGTTCACGTAGCAGCGGTCCGGCGAGAGCTGCGTCTTGGGGCCGATGCCCTCAATCATGCGCACGATCATTCCGCCGCGGCTCGTGCCGCTCAGCCCGCATACGAACACGTTGTATCCCTGCGCAGTCATGTCCACGCCCATGCGCAGCGCGCGTAACGCTCGGTCCTGCCCGATCTCGCTGCCAATCGCCGGCGCTTCCGCGGAAGTTGCGTAGGGCACTTTCGCCGGGTCGCACCGCCACCGCAATTGTTCCGCCTTGAGTTCTTTCGCTTGCAAAGATTTCGCGCTCATAGCTTTTTTCTGAAGGCTGGTGCCGTTCGCCTGCTCTAACGCCCGTGCATTATACGTGCCTCAGTGCAAACATAGGGACGAAACTCGAGCCTATTTGCTCATCTGGCATTTCTGCAGATCCCAATCACGCTCTTTCGATTCGCTGCCCTGCTTTGAGATACAAGTCCAGCACGCTCGCCGCTGCAGCCACGATAATCGGCCCCAGCACAATTCCCAGCAATCCGAAAACGGCGATTCCTCCAATCACTGCCACGAACACAATCAGTCCGTTCATCCTCGCGCGCCCGCTGAGGAACCACGGACGCATCACATTGTCCACAAATCCTGCCACCACCGTAATAATCACAGCCAGGACAATCGCTTTCCCCCAATGCCCGGTGACCGCCATGTCGATCATCGCGGGAATCCAGATAATCAGATCTCCAACCACCGGCAGCAGCGAAAAAAATCCCATGGCCACGCCCCAAAAAAGCGGAGCTGTGATTCCCACAATCGCAAAGCCAATGCCTCCGGCCAGTCCATGAAGAACAGCCGTCGCCAGTGTCATCGTCACACTGGCGAAAATCAAATCGCGTGATTTGCCGACAATTTCCTCGCGCGATTCGCGGTCGAACGGAAGAATCTGCCGCAGCCAGGTCATAATTTCGGCACTGTCGCGGAAAAAATAGAACATCGCCAGAATGGTGACGATCAGGTCAAAAATGAAGATCGCCACATTCCGCAAAACCACGCCGATTTTTGATGCCAGAAACCCCGCCGTGGCCGCAATCGCCCGGTGCAGCAGGCCCGAGAGGCTCTCCGTGGTTTGCCCGGGCGCATGAGCGGAGATCCATTGCCACAAACTATCCAGCCGGTGAAACCCTCCGTTGCTGAGCTGATTCTGGACTGCCGATGCAGCCTGCAAAGCCTGGTGGACGAAGGCTGTGCCTATAGCAATCGAAGGAGCAATCAGCAGCAAGGTGACAAGTATCGTGCACGCCGTCGCCGCCCACACGCGTCCCCATTGCGCGCGCAAGACCCGGTTCACCGGATCAAACAGCACGGCCAGCACCGCCGCCCAGCACAACGGTGCGAGAAACGGCTCAAAAACCAGATAGGTGAAGTAGGCGAGCACGGCGATAAACAAGTAAAAAAAGACCGTGCTCAGCCGCTGCTGCTGTATGGATCGGTATGGCAAGTTCGTCTCGCTCCGAGCGTCTTAGCCTGTTAGCGCGTTCGGGACGAAGCATCCATAATTTCCTTTTGCAGGTTTGTCAACTGCGCGTTGCGTCGGTGTTCCTTCGCGCGGCTTACGGTGCGATTCATACCGAAACAGAACCACGGCTGCGGCATGAAAACGTAGCGCCGGATGCTATAATCTCTCGCAGGACAAACCACTGTGCCTGTTTCGAATTGCCAGCACACGCGCACCATCCTCATCGCCAAGGATGAGCACGAGGAATATCTCGAATGCCTCGACTGCGGCGAAATCCTCAATCCTGCTGAACGGGAGTCGGAATCCGCGTCCATCGAAAATTCCGGCGAATCGCTTTCTGACGCATAACTTCGCTAAATTTTTGTTTGCAGGCATACGCTTGACGTTCCCTCATTCCGCAGGTACTCTGCCATAGACAGTCTATGCATAGATAATCTTTGACAGGAGGCGGCAAATGCCGCGCGACGAAATTCCCCCGGGAACATTGCACCTTTTGATTCTGAGAACGCTGGCGAGCCGCGGCGAATTGCACGGATACGAAATCGCCCGCACGATTCAGCAAAATTCCGAGAATGTATTGCAGGTCGAGGAGGGCTCGCTCTATCCCGCGCTGCAGCGCATGCTCCTCAAAGGCTGGGTGAAAGCGTACTGGGGCACGACGCTGGAAAATCGCCGCGCGCGTTTTTACCGCCTTACGGCGGCTGGGCGCAAGCAACTGCAAATCGAGCAGTCGCAGTTCGAACGCGTCGTCGGCGCCATCACCCGCGTGATTCAGACGGCATGAAAACAGCGAAGCGTGCCACGTGACCAGAAGAAGCATGCCGGCACCGCAGCTCGTTATTCAGGAGTCGAACACATGACATCGCTCAGTGAATTGGCACGGCGAATCACCATGCTTCTGCAGCAGCGCAAATTCGACCGCGAGATGGATGAAGAAATGCGTCTGCACCTTGAGCTGCGCGAAAAAGAGCAAATCGAGAACGGATTGTCGTCGCGCGATGCACACGCCGCGGCGCGCAAGAATTTCGGTAATACGCTGGCGCTTCGTGAAGCGAGTCATGATTCCTGGGGCTGGGCGTGGCTCGAACATCTCGCGCAGGATTTGCGCTTCGCATTCCGCATGCTCCGCAAGTCGCCGGGATTCACGGCGGTCGCGGTACTGACGCTCGCGCTCGGTATCGGCGCTAACACGGCCATTTTCTCCGTCGTGAACGCGATTTTCCTCCGCCCCATGCCGTTCGCGCATGCCGACCGAATATTTCAAGTGGTCCGCGTCGGCAACCGTTTGGGGGGAAATTCGATTTCCATGCCGATTTTTCTGGGCTGGCAGAAGAACAGCCAGCTTTTCGAGCATCTTGGGCTCGTGGCCTTCGGCGGCGACATGACGCTGACCGGCGCAGGAGAGCCGGAGCGAGTTCACGTCGTGGGCGCCTCGGACGGATTTTTCCCTGCGCTAAGCGTGCAGCCGGCGCTAGGACGAACTTTCTCCACCGAGGAGACGCGTACGGGCGGACCGCGAGTGGCGATCCTTAGCTACGGCTTCTGGCGAACGCGCTTCGAAGAGAGGCCAGACATATTGGGCCAAGCGATCCTGTTAAATGGCGTGGCCTACGACGTTGTGGGAGTGTTACCGCCAACGTTCAATCTTCCGTTCGGCGATATTCGCACGACGCAAGTGTGGATTGCAGTGCAGGTTCCGCTGACGAGCAACAACCCCTCGAATGGAGGAATGTTTTGCTTAGGCTTGCTGAAGCCCGGAGTGAAACGAGGGGCGGCGGAGGCCGCCCTCACGCCGACGCTTTCTGAACTACGAAACGAATACCCGAACATGTTCGCGCCGAATGAGCGGGCACATCTGGACTCGTTCAACGAACTTGTGAGGACGTACGCGGGGACGGCACCTCTGCTGTTGTTTGGCGCGGTGGGATTCGTACTGCTGATCGCGTGCGTGAACGTAGCCAATCTCAGCCTGGCACGCTCGGCCACGCGCCAACGGGAAATCGCAGTGCGCACTGCAATAGGAGCGAGCCGCAGTCGAATTGTCAGGCAGTTGCTCACGGAAAGCATCGTGCTAGCAGTGCTGGGCGGGACCCTGGGCATGGTGGCGTGCTTCTCGAGCTTGAGCGCAATCGTATCGTTGGTGCCGACGAATATTCCGCGCGTCGGAGAATTCGGAATCGACGGAAGCGTTCTGGCATTTGCGCTGGTGTTGAGCATCTTGACGGGCATTGTATTTGGTGTGATTCCGGCGTTGGGCGCTTCACGCGTGGATTTGAGCGCCTCGCTCAAGGAGACCAGTACGCAGAGCGGCGCGGGCCGTGCGGGACGCATTCGCGGCCTGCTAGCATCGGGCGAAGTGGCGATTTCGCTCGTGCTGCTGGTTGGTGCGGCGCTGGCGCTGGAAAGTCTGGGACGGCTGACGAGCGTCCGGCCGGGCTTTGACGTGAACAACGTGCTTACATTCAGCGTGGGGCTTCCGCGCGCGAAGTATCCAACACTCACCGCGCGAATGGCATTCTTCGACAAAGCAGTGGCGCGGATTGCTACCCTGCCCGGCGTCGACCATGCGGCGATTGTGGATACGCTTCCTTTCCGTGAGGGCAGCGATATTTTATTCAGCATTGAAGGAAGCGCGGCGCAACCGGGCGAGCCGCACGATGCATACGTTCGCATGATCACGCCAGACTACTTCAGTGCACTGCGCATTCCTCTGGAGGCTGGGCGTGTTTTCGCGACCTCCGATAACGCCAGCAACGCGCCGGTCATGGTGGTCAATCACACCATGGCGGAAATGTTCTTTCACGGCGAGAATCCCATCGGCCGGAGCATCTGGATCGGCAAGCCGATGGGTCCTGCGGAAAGCGAACCTGCGCCGCGGCAGATCGTCGGTGTTGTTGGAGACATTCATGAGTCCAGCTTAGCGGAGCGCCCTGGGCCGATGATGTTCATTCCCTATGCGCAGGCATCCGGTGCTGACGCGGGACATTTCATTGTGCGCACTGAGCGTGCGTCGATGTTGACTCTGCCCGGCGCGCGCAGCGCATTGCACACAATCGATCCCGATATTCCCCTAGTCACGCCAGAGACGATGGAGGACGTGATTTCCGATTCGCTGACCGGCTGGCGTTTCCGCGCAGTCTTGCTAGGTACCTTTGGAATGCTGGCGCTGGCTATTGCGGCGATCGGCATCTATGGTGTGATTTCGTACTCGGTTGTGCAACGGACGCACGAAATCGGCGTGCGCATGGCCTTGGGGGCGCAGCGCAGCGATGTAATGCGGCTGGTACTCAAGCAGGGCGCGAGCCTGGCGCTCGCGGGGATCATCGCGGGCATTCTTGCAGCATTTGGATTGACGCGTCTGATGGCTTCGTTGCTGTATGGCGTGAAGCCAACGGACCCGGTGACATTTGCCAGTGTCGCAACCCTTCTTCTGCTCGTAGCCCTGCTCGCTTGCTATATTCCTGCACGCCGCGCCATGCGCGTTGATCCGATGATTGCCCTTCGGTATGAATAATTTGTCAGCCTGATTCAGCGAACGCCTGACGAGATTCAACAGCGAAAGATTTTTTGCTGAGTTTGAACCGCGCAGCCTTGCCTGACTGGTGCGCGACCTATTACCGGATGCTGAGCTTTTCGATGATGCGCATTACGTCTTTGTGGGTGACGTCGTAGAGCTCGTGTTCGTCTTCCTGCTCGAGACGCTCGCGGAGGTATTCGGCGGCGACGAAGCTCGATTCGCGGTCGGTTAGACTGCGCTTGTAACGTTCGCGAAATTCCACAAAAGCCGTGTGCGGCAGGCCGAGCACGACTCCTTTACCATCCACATAAAATTTACAATCGATCGTGTCGGCGTGGCGCGTGGCAATGGCGTTCCACATATGCGAAAAGCGAACGCGATATACCATATCGGTCATTTTTGACGAGACTTCGAACGGGCGCACGAAGTCGCTCATCGCGCCTTGATTGGGAATTCGCGTAACCGTAGCTGGACTCATTGGATTTTTGTCCCGAACAGAAAATTGATTTGCTGTTCCATGCCCTATTTGTGAACGGCAACCGCGGCGTGCGCGTCCGCGTAGGTGCGAATGGCCGCGCCAACGCCCGCCCCGGCGGAAAGCCGGAAGCTCTGATCGAGCAAGCACTTCTCCAGCGCCGCGAGGAACAGCAGCACATTATTTTTCTGGCAGCCGTGTCCCATCAAACCGACGCGCCATAGCTTGCCTTTGATCGGGCCGAATCCGCCGCCAATCTCGATATTGAATTCATCAAGCAACTGCCCGCGTACTCTGGCATCGTTCACGCCTGCAGGAACTTTGATTCCGGTGACGGTGACCTGCCGGTCTTTCGGATTTTCCACGAACATTTCCAGTCCCATGGCTTCAAGGCCCGCGACCAGCGCGTCGCGATTTTCGAGATGCCGCGCCCAGCGTGCCTCCAGTCCTTCTTCGAGCACGATGCGCAGCGCTTCGCGCATCGCAAATACAAGTGAGATCGGCGCGGTGTGATGATAGGTGCGCTCCTTGCCCCAGTAATTCATGGTCGTGGTCAGATCGAAATACCAGCTCTGCACCGGCGTTTTTCGCGCACGCAAAACTTCTTCCGTGCGCGCGTTCACAGTGATTGGCGCCATGCCCGGAGGCGCGCTCAGTGCTTTTTGCGAACCGCTGAAGCAAATGTCGATTTTTGTTTTGTCCACGTCAATGGGCATTCCGGCCAGCGTGGAAACCGTGTCCACTACCAGAAGCGCGCCCAATTCGTCGGCGACTTTGCGCATGTTATCGAGGTTGGTGACCACAGAAGTGGAGCTTTCGCCATGGGTCACGCCGACGATTTTGATTTTTTTTCCTTTGCCGGCGCGCCGAACATCGTCCGGATCGCAGGGCTTGCCATAAGGCGCTTCGATGCGAATGATTTTCGCGGGTGTGCGTTCGGCGATGATGGCCATGCGCTCGCTGAAGACGCCGTTGACACAAATAATGGCTTCGTCGCCCGCTTCCAGCGGGTTCAGCACCGCGGCTTCGATTCCGCCAGACCCGGAAGCGGAAATCGGAAACGTGAGGCGGTTCTGAGTTTGAAAGACTTGGCGAAGCAAGACCTGAACGTCGCCCATCATTTCGAGAAACCACGGATCCAGATGGCCCACAATCGGCGTGGACATCGCGCGATAGACGCGCGGATCAATCTGTGACGGACCCGGCGTAAGCATCAGGCGATTCGGGGGAAGAAGTTCTCCAACAGGCGAGTTCATTTTTTATGTCCTTGCTGCGCATACTTGCAGTTGCATACAAGCGTGCGGCCGGGCGCCGCAATATAATTGGCAGTATGCGCTGAAGTAAGCTGTCCAGCGTTCCGGTCGCAAAGAGATAGTTTCTCCAATTTGCCGTATAGTGGTCAACAACCAAAATGGCTGGAGCGTCAGTGGCAACGCGTTGTGGGCGCGACACATTTAGGATTATGTGCTGTTGCTCAAAGCAAAGGCCGCAGCTATGGTGGAGGGCTAGAAAGATGCGTAAGTGAAGTTTGGAGCACGGAGGAAAGTTTGGCAAGACAGAGCGAAGACGCATCGGACAGGCGCGGGACTCGGCGGCATCCGTTTGTGGCGCTGGCGGAACTGATTGGCGTGGGCAATAACCAGCGGGTAGCAGCGCAGACCACCCAATTGAGCGCGACGGGGTGTTATCTGGGCGCGGTGAATCCGTATCCCGAGGGCGCACGGATAAAAATCCGTCTGAAGAAAGATGGCGAGACATTCGAAAGCGGAGCGCGCGTGTTGCACGTGCACGCGGAATTCGGGATGGGCGTGATTTTCGAGGACGTAGCACCTGCACAGCAGCGCATTCTGGATTCGTGGCTGGAAAAGGCGCGCAGCTGAATTCCTTGTTTCTTTTCCCTGAAAAACTTAATGTGTGCAGATTCATCAGCTAATCTGTGCCTCTGGAGGCGAGCAATGAGCCAGCGAAGCGATTGGAGTCCGCCTGTTGTTTGTGGAGCGATGTTCAGCAAAATGTTCAGCGAGATGGCGGCGCCAGAAGGCACAGGCCGTGCTGGAGGCGCAGCTCCGCCGCCCGCATCACCAGAGCCGGAGTCCGTAGATCAGCGGATTCTGATGGGGCCTAATGGAATCCGCGCGGGCTGGCGGCTGCTGATTTTTGCAGCAGTCGTTTTCGTCCTGTTTGCGATTTTCGGAATTGTGTTGAGAGCCGTCGGTCACGGCAAGCCGCCCAACCTGGGGTTTGGCTACCAAGGCATCATCGTCGGAGACGGGGCGGTTTTCGGGATTTTCCTCCTCGCGAGCTGGATTATGACGCGGATCGAACGGCGAACCGTCGGCGATTATGGCCTGCCGCCTCGAAAAGCTTTCGGTAAGCGGTTCTGGCAGGGAGCCATTATCGGCTTTGTGGCCATGACTGTGCTTCTGAGTTCTTTGCGGCTTGCGGGCGTTTTCAATTTTGGTTCGTTCGCCCTGCACGGAGCGGCCATTTGGAAATACGGAGCGCTGTGGGGCATCGCTTTCCTGCTGGTTGGATTCGCTGAGGAATACTCCGTGCGAGGATATCCTTTGTTTACGCTCACCACAGGACTCGGATTCTGGCCGGCGGCCGTTCTGCTTTCGTTGTGTTTCGGAGCGCTGCACCTCGGGAACGGCGGCGAGAGCTGGATCGGAGCGCTGGGCGCGGGCTCAGCAGGATTTTTGTTCTGCTTCATATTGCGGCGCACCGGCGATTTGTGGATGGCCGTCGGATTTCATATGTCATGGGACTGGGCCGAGACATTTTTCTATGGCGTGCCGGATAGCGGCCAGATCGCGCCCGGGCACATGCTGAATCCAAGTTTTCATGGCGCGAAGATTCTGACGGGGGGTTCTGTAGGACCTGAGGGGAGCATTCTTTGCTTCGTTGTCCTCGCGCTGTGCTGGATTTTTTTCCACTTCTGGCTGCCCGAGGCGAAGTATCCGAATCCGGCGGCGCTGCGGGCGCATTCACGCCTAGGCGCAGAACAAGTTCAACCAAGTGCTTGAGGCCTCCCTTAATGCGGACTATCCAGAGGGTGTTTCGCCTTGTCGAAAAACTCCTGCTGTAATTTCAGACTTTCGGAATCCGCTTTGACGGCGCGGATTGCGTCTACCAGCTGCCCAATCCATTTCTTCATGTCGTAATCGCCGAGCGCTTTATTTGCGTATGAACCGTCGCCAGCGTAATGATTCGGAAAGCGCGCGTACCACCAGATGCCGGTGTACAGCGTGTCCGGCAAATTGTTAAGACGGTGCTGATCGGTGCCTGATTCCTGGTTGGCGCGATCGAGATGAAGCAAATCCGGACGGGCAATCATCAGGTGGGACGTTTCGATTTCGCCGGCGTGCAAATCGAGAGACGATTTGCGCGGCGGCCGTTCCGGGCTGTCGAGGTTCGGCAATCCAAAAATGTAAACAACGTAATCGTGCGGCGTGGCCATTTGCGTCTGCGCAAAGTAGGGCAGCAGATTTTCATTTCCGCCGTGCCCATTGGCGACAATGATTTTCTTGCAGCCATTGCGCGCCATTTCGTCAGTTGTCTCTTGAAGCAGATTGAGCTGCATTTGGGCGCTGTAGGCGATCGTTCCGGGCTGATGACGAGCTTCGAAAATTTGCCCAAAATAATACGCGGGAAAAATGATGGCATATTCCTCCTCGGCGGCGTGGACTGAGACGTACCGAATATCGAAAAGGTCCGTGCCGATGGGGAGATGTGGGCCGTGTTTTTCGAGTATGCCAAAGGGCAGAATACAGGCTCCCTGCGCATGATGGATGGCCTGAACGAAATCCGGCCCGGTGAGTTCCTCCCATCGCACAGGGAACGAAGACTGCGCGCGGACTGGCAATGGGAGCGATAGGAGCGAAAGCAGCACTCCGAGATGAAAACAAAGAACCAGCAGCCGGCGGGCGTCAGGCAGCATAGTTTCCTCCGTAGGAAGAGCGAAGCCGCGCCAATTATCACTATGCGGATAGGAACGCGCAAGCGTGGCGACAGTTAATCAGTTAGACCTTCGTTCGGTTGTGGGAAACGGGCGTTTCGCGTCTCCTCGTGAGTAGAACGTGCGGATGACAACGTTCGGATACTTCGAGGCGAAGCGGCAGCGTATAATTCCGCCCTATGGCGACAACCAAACCAGATGCGGCGATGAATTTTGGCGTGGCGCGAGAACTGGAGGTCTATCAGCTTGGGCTCGCGGGGAAAAAACTTTCCGTGCCGCCAACAGTCGCGTTGCTCGAACAAAAAGCCAAAGAAGCGTTAGAGCCTAGCGCATACGATTACGTCGCAGGCGCGGCGGGCGGCGAGAGCACCATGCGCGCGAACGCCGAAGCGTTCTATCGCTGGCGAATTGTGCCGCGGATGTTCCGCAATGTGTCGGCCCGCGACATGAGCGTCGAAGTACTCGGTGCAAAATTGCCATTTCCAGTGCTGCTTGGGCCCGTCGGCGTGCAGGGGATCATACGCAAGGAAGCAGAAGCGGCTACGGGTCGAGCAGCGGCTTCGCTGGGATTGCCGTTCGTGTTGAGCACAGTTTCTTCGCGGCGCATGGAGGATGTGGCGCAGGCAATGGGTGCATCGCCGCGATGGTTCCAACTTTACTGGGGGAAAAATCCGGAACTAACTGCGAGCATGCTGCAGCGCGCGGAGAAGAGCGGATTTTCGGCCGTCGTGGTGACGCTGGACACGTTCATGCTGGGCTGGCGCGAGCGCGATTTGGAGCGCGGCTACCTGCCGTTCTTTTCCACGGAAGGCCTCTCGAATTATTTCAGTGATCCGGTATTTCGCGCGGCGCTGCGCGAGCCACCGGAGAAAAATCCGGTAGAGGCCGTACAGTTGTGGGCGAGTATTTTCGGGAACGCGGCGCTCACTTGGGAGGATTTGAGATTCCTGCGGCGGCACACAAAGCTGCCGATTGTACTGAAAGGGATTTTGCACAGCGACGATGCGGCGCGAGCTATCGATTCCGGCGTAGATGCCCTGATTGTTTCAAATCACGGTGGACGCCAGGTCGACGGCGCCATCGCATCGCTTGATGCGCTTCCCGCGGTGGTGAAGCGCGTTACAGATAAAATTCCGGTGCTGTTTGACGGGGGAATTCGCCGCGGATCGGAAATCATCAAGGCGCTGGCTCTCGGCGCGCGCGCGGTGCTGGTGGCGCGGCTGTACGCGTGGGGCCTGGCCGTGGCGGGCGAAGCCGGCGTGCGCGATACGATTTTGAATCTGCTCGCAGATTTTGATTTGTCGATGGCCCTTAGCGGGTTCACGTCGCCGAAGGAGCTGTCGCGCGGCATCCTTACGCGTGAAGAAGTCGGCGATCAGTTCCCGTGAGGAGTTGACGCCGGCGCAGGCGGTCTCTCGTCCGGCCAGCCGTACAGCTTCAGAGCGTTTCCGCGCAGCACCATTCTCGCAATTTCGCGAGCGCGGGTGCGCGTAATTTCGTTGTCATTCACCATCCCAGTGAGCGCAATAGCCAGGGCCTCGCGCGCGGAATTCGTAGTCTGCCAGCCAATTTCTTCCCAATCAATTTGCGGAGTGCCCGGCGAGAGGTCTGTGCCGAAAAGAACTTTTTCCGGAAACCATTCGAGCCAGTAGCGAATGTTTCTCGCCAGTTCAGGTGTAGGAAGCAGCCAGGTTTGCTCGGAGAAGTCGGTGTAGACATTGGGTTTGACCAGAAGCGCGGCTACGGATTTCGAAAATGGGCCCGCTCCGCCGTGCAGCACAACGAAATTCGTGTTGCGCAAAGCGGAGTCGTCCAGCACGGATTCAAGCAACAAAGGATTGGCCCCGGAGAGCTCAAAATAGCCGCCGCAGCCGAATCCCGTGTGGATGTGTACAGGCATTTGCAAGCGGCCTGCCTGAGCCGCGATATAGCGAAAAATATAATTCTGCAGATTGATGTATGCCGATTTTTGCGGGACGCCGCCATTGATGAATTGCGTGTAAGTGGATTCCGCCGCAGCAGAATCGGCTCGCGTGAAATTGAGAGAACGGAGGTAAGCGGCTTCGAATTTAACGGCCACCGCGCCATTTTGCTTTTGATTCTCCAAAGTGGGCGCCACGACCTGCGATAAATACAAATCAAGTGCGGAAGGCATTTTAGAGATGCCCAAATTGGCCAAATACTCCTGAAAGAGCTGCTCTTCGCGAGTGAAGAAGAATTTCCGGTCGGGCGTTTCGGAAGCGAGCGCGGAGTTGTCGAGCGGGAAAAGCAGAGCATCATCGAAAGGAACCCAGCGGAAGCGGGGAGGTTTCAATCCCTGCCCCATAGCTTCGCGGTTGGCCAATTCGGTCTCGATACCGAGATGGTCGAGCACCCAGTTCGGATAATTGTCGCCCTGCTGTGTTTTGATTTGCGCCTTGGTGGCGAGCAATTCCTGCACGTGCGCAGGACTCATATCCAAATACTTGTAGTTCCACAGAGCCTTCCACGCCTCGAGGAACTGCGGATTATCGGGGCGGCTGGTCAACGGAGCTTCCGTAGGCTCCAGCGGAGCGCAAGGGAGTGCATCATATTCGTCATCAGCTTGGCCATTGGTGGGAAGAGCCGGCGGATGAGCATGGTTGTCAATGGTGCGAATCGACTTGATGTAAGCGAGGAGTTCAGGATCAGGTCGCTGTGCGAATGAAGCCGGGGAGTTGAACGCACAAACCAATAGAGCTGCAACGCTCGAGAGCACACGCAAAATTCGCGATAGGAACGAGCCAGTCATGCTGAGCAATGTACTACGATGCGGGCGACTTTGCCTCGGCACTTTTTGCGGGCTCGCTTGGGGCAGGAGCGCCTCTCCGGATCAACCCGAACTTGCTGAAGTGGTGGAAGTGATGCAGATAACGCCCGCGGTAGTGGTAGTAAATGTCTTCATTCTGAGGAAGCCAGACAGTTTCATTGCGGCCGCTGAAGGTCACGGGCTGGTAATCGATGACAAATTGTTCGTGCTCCAAACGAATTGGAGCAATGGGCCGGTCGAGTTCTGCCTCCAAATGCAGAACATCCCCATCTTTCTCTGAAATCCACGCGCGGCCTTTGATCGGAAGAGGGTAAACCCCCGCCACATTCTGGAAATTGAGAAGCTCGTCCGGCTGGCCAGGCAACTGCTCGAATCGCACTACCCATGCAGATGCGTTTCTCCACTGTCCCAAACCTTCGCAGGTCCAGGAGAAATCGTGCTGCAGATACGGATGAAATGCGAGCGCCAGCGCAGCGGCGCCCGTATCCGGCAAGTGATCGGGCATATCTGCTCGCGTTAGATTTGGAGCTCGGCTTTCGTCGACGCGGATACTGTGTGCGTGCGGATCTTCAATAGTGGCCGCATACGCGAAATTGTGAGACTCCGCCGTTTCGGCGTTCTCGTCCTGCTTGACTTCAATCGTCTGATAATCCTCAGACGCATTGAACTGCTGGACATCATCGACGAGCCGAGCCGCGGTCTTTCCAGCTGCTTTCAGGATTTTGGGCAAGGAGCATACGTTAACAGAGGTGAGCGGCCTTTCGGCGTCGACGTCAAGCGGAGCCCAATTAGGTCTTGGCGGACCATCGATGCCGGCACGAACAGCGGCAGGGGTGTTCGAGGGCGAAGCAGAAACGGCGGCTGGCCGCGCGAGAATCCATGCACGAAGGCGAAGAGCGGCGTCATCTTTCGGGTGTACGGACAGAAACTCATTCACCGTCTTCAAAGCAGCATCGCGGTCGCCGATGCTTGCAGAAGCTTCGGCAAGAACAATCTTGACTGGCTCCGCCGCCGATTTTCCCATCTCAAGCGCCTTCTCACCGTGCTCAAGCGCCGCCTGGTAGTCGCGGTTTTTCAAGCACGCTCCAGCAAGGAGCCACTGGTCTTTCCATGAAGTTGG
>Ga0126371_10002841_pt1 | contig 15034 bp, 21 predicted proteins | sample PanSoiMetaPlot_4_FD_110145 | JGI IMG/M metagenome (GOLD analysis project Ga0126371, IMG submission 110145) | Tropical forest soil microbial communities from Panama - MetaG Plot_4 | ecosystem: Environmental > Terrestrial > Soil > Tropical forest > Bulk soil | place: Panama | collected 2016-02-17 | reverse complement strand
TCCCACACCAATCACACACGAACGCGATGAGCCGAACCGGCTGGTGAATCACCGCTCCACATTCGTTGCATTCGATTACGGCGAGGTCATCGCGGACCACCGCTATGAGGCATCCACAACACTCGGGATCACCGAAGTCGGAGTGAGGGAGGGTGGTTGGGAGGGTCATTCAGTCCTCCGTTAGCCTGTCGAATAATTCTTCGGAGATCTCTACGGGCCGCAGGCAAATCTGACCTTCCCGCTGTAACGTAGCTATCCACTCGTTAGCCATGGCCTCACGCCTTTCCAAAGCAATGCTTTCATTCAGCAGTTGCAACATGAAAAAGTCACGCAGCTCATGCCCCTGAACAATCATCTGTTGTGTAATGGCACCGTGTTCAGCAGGACGTTGACGTGCTGGATAAGGATGGAAGAGCACTCGGTAAACGGGGGGCGAACCTTCCACCTGACACTCCTGAATCACGTCCATGCCGCCGTGAATCATGCCAACAGCCTACGGCGGGTTCCGACACTGAGCAAGGCTCAGGCTGAAGTAGCACAAATCCCACCAATTACGCCTATCGCATAGCCGCCGGGGCAAGGTCGTAGGCGGGAAGACCGCCAGCTTAGATGACGCAGGTGAAACGACGGGGAAGACCATCAGGGAGTAAGAACAAACCGAAGCCGTAGGTACGCTGCGCTATTTGAGTTGGCCTGCGGCGTACATCATCAACAAGACATCCAATTGACCGTTCTCGTGCGTTGCTGTTCGGTCAGGAATGGCTTTCCACAGGGCTTTCTTGTCAGACGCTAGTTTCGGGTCCGCTTTCAGAAGGTGATAAGCTTCCACCGCATACCGTCCATTTACGTTCTCTTTTGGAGCACCATGATTTCCAGGAGGTACACCTTTCACCAATCCAGCCTCGCATAAGCCTAAGAATGCATCTCGCGGACAACCCTTCGCTTGAGAAAATGGACTATCAGAATGTTGAGTAACCGCAGAATCCCAAGCAGTCCGGACCGAAGGAGCTTCACCGGAAAGAAAGCGCTTCGTGGCATGCACTGCCGTCCTTCCGTACTGACCCATGTGTAGATTGTAGACAATCGCTCTAGACTTATCCGCAATAAGGTGGTGCGACCCTTTAAGAGTTGATGATCGACTCTGCCAAAGGCGGGGGCAAAACGAAAGCAACTGGTACGGTTGTTTCGAAGTTTGTGGTAGGCTCCCGAGTGTTTCGCGTTTCGAACCCCGGCACAGACACGTTCCCGAATAAGCTCACGTTCAAATTCGGCCACGGACGCCAGAATATGCAGTAGAAGCCTTGCCGTGGGATTGGTGTGGTCGGTGTCGATGCTCTGAGAGACTGCGACAAACCGAACGCCGTGCGATCACGCTGTTAAACGCAATTACGTGCCGTGTTGTGATTCTGAAGTCCTTCGATCATGCCCGAAATTAGCTGGATGCGCGGTTTCTGCGCTTCGTGCGGACGATACATCCTGCATTTTCATGCCGCGCGATTCCCACAGTGTTCGAAGCCAATTGATCTGTCAATGGGTGCATCTGTCCGCTCATCAGGGCTTGAGTACATGTTTGGCATCGGACTCGGTCTGCTAACGAATGGGAGATGGTCACCTTATTGAGTCTTCGAACGGATATTGTTTCGGCTTGCTCAGGTCAAGCCAAGACGCGCTGAAGAAGTATGGCTAGTACTAGCCATATTCTTTGAATTTCTTTCGGTTGTTGTCGTATCTGCGATTCCCCTCCGTTTACCATCATGGGCTGGCCTGTTGATTGTGGGGATTATATCGTGGCGAGCAGTAGAGCTTGTAACGACCCGTCTAAGGATTTCGTTATATGATTGAGCTGCCCCGATGTGGCGACACGACTGGACGAAGTAAGACAGGTCTTGACGGTACCGGGCGGTCCTTACAACTTCGAACTCGCCGTCACCATGCCTGGGTCGGATGCTCTGACCGCTGCATCGGACATCAAAGCAGCCTACAACACCCTTCAAAACAATGACGGGAAGAACTTGGGGCTGACATCGATGGGCATCACGATTCAGAAAACCGCTAACGCCGGAACCGAGCACGTTAGTGCCTAGGTTAGCGGTTGGTCTTCAGGCGGCGTTCATCGCTTCGCGGCGGCAAGCAGCAGGACTTCGCGCGTAAAAATCAAGACCCGTGCTGACCTCTCAGGCCGCGGTCCATACAAACGACGCGCGAGAAGTACAAACGACGCGCGAGAAGTTTCTAAAATTCGTACCGAGAGCTGGTCTTTTTGCTCGTAGGTCGGAGCTGTTTCCTCCCCGCGAGGCCGCATATTCATGCTCATATCGATGGTGTCAAGAATGGCCCGTCAGATGCGGATCAACTTGCGGAGCGATTGCCTATGGCGTTGGGCGCGATCCGAAGCCGGTTCATCCGATTGCACCTCGAGCATGCGTTAACAACAGAGGACTTCTCCTATGCCTCGAAGGCAGCCTCCGAATTCCGACGGTATTTTGAGTGGTTCGCCGGTTCCATGGAGGAACCCGACCGGGAGTTGATTTCTGATCAACTGCGTCAACTGGAGGAGTCCTGCAGAATGAACCAAGGGCAATCAGCTATCGAGACCACGGTCCAGTAGTCGGCGGGGCTGCTTGCGCACGCGATACTCAGCCATAGCGCGGGGATGTTCGTCCGATTCTAATGAGACCTTTGGAATTCGAGGCACAGCGATAATGAATCGTTGAATTCGAAGTCGAACGCCCGGGTGACGAGTTTCTTGGAGAAGGCCGGCGCGGTTTGACCGCCTTTCAGCACTGTGGCGACGACGCCGCGCACCTTCTCGTCAAGCTGACCTTGCGGCACAAGCCAGTCCAACAAACCGATGCGCTCGGCCTCTGCGGCTCCAATTAGGTCTCCGGTAAGAACCATCCGGCGCGCGTCCCAATCCGATAAATCGAGGCAGCCTATAGGTACCCATGCCAGGAATCAGCGCTTCCATTATGGCGGGCCATCCGATCTGTGCGTCCTCCGAAGCTACGCTGAGGTCGCACGCCAATGCGATCTGAAGCCTCCGCCACCGGCGTACCCATGAATCCTAGCGACGGTCAAACAATCGAGTTGCTCCAAACGCAACAAAGCTTCGTCGAAGGCGCGAAACTACTCGATACCCAGCTCACCGGAAGAGAGCGCGATCAGGTCGCCTCCCCAAGGAAAATGATCGTCCTTTGCCGCGGACGATCACCGCGCGGGTTTTCTTGCTTTTTCGAGTTGATCAAGCGCGAGATGAAAGGCATGCGCCATGGGCCAATTCTCGGCGCTGAGAACGTCCGGGCGGTTCACTCCACAATTTCTCCGTGGGTTTCTACATATACGGGATCGGAAGTGGTCAAAGACGCGCTCGCAAAGGCTTCCATGCAGCGAGTCTATTCCTGACCTGCGGGCCGGCGCAAACGCGCACTGTGCCTTACGGGCTTGACGACGGGCGGAGTAACGGGGCTAACATACAAACGGCGGAGGCTTCTGCTCTGCTCGTTATACTGGTGTTCTGAACGCTGAACGCAGCTTGAGCGCTACGCTCGCTAGCGGGCTGGAAACCGTCGCCTACCAGTCGCTGCTGGACGTCTCGCAGACCATTCTGCAACATCGCGACTTGAACGGACTCTTCCGCGAACTTTCCAGCCGCCTGCACGCGATTCTGCATTTTGATTTTTTGAACCTGATCCTGCACGATGCCGAGCGCAACGTGATGCGGTTGCACATCCTTACGTCGGCAACCGGCGCTGACCGGGATGTCGGATCACTCGATTTGCCGCCCGAAGAATCGCCCTCCGGCTGGGTGTTTCTGCATCAGCAACCGCTCATCATTCCCGATGTTCGAGCGGAGACCCGTTGGCCCGCAGTGATGCGAATTCTGCGCGACAACGCCGTAATGAGTTCGTGCTGGTTGCCGCTTACTACGGCGCAGCACCGGTTGGGAGCGATCGTCTTCGGCTTCAACACCGAAGGTGAAGCAGACTTGCAGGTCGATTTGATGCGCCATATCGCGGCACAAGTTGCCGTGGCGGTGGACAACACGATCAACTTTGAGAACGCCGAAAGATTTCAGCACGAGGCCGAGCGGGAGCGAGACCGCCTGCGGATTCTCCTCGAGATCACAAATACTTTGGTGTCCGAGCTGGATATTCGGGACCTGTTTCCCTCGATCATCGCTTGTCTGCGCCGCGCGGTCCCACACGAATATTCCAGCCTGGTTCTGTTGGTGCCTGGCACGGATCAGCTTCGTTTGCACGCGCGGGTTTTCGAAAGCAACCAGGAAATGATGCAGGAAGGAGCCACGACGCCGATCGAAGAGTCTCCGGCGGGCAAGGCGGTGGAATCGAGACGCGCTGAATTGTTCGATGCGGAGAGCCTTAGCCGTTATCGGACTCCGATCATCCAGCGTCTAGTCGCGGCGGGCGTTCGATCCGTGTGCTGCGTGCCGCTCATCACGCCCACGCGGGTGCTGGGCACGCTAAACGCTGGAAGCACGCGTCCGAATGCGTTCGGATCCGCGGATGTCGATTTTCTGACTCAGGTTGGGGCTCAGGCGGCGATCGCCATCGAAAACGCGACGGCGTATCAGAAGATTGAGGAGCTTAAGGAGCAGCTCTCGAAAGAAAAGCTGTATCTCGAGGATGAAATCCGCACAGATCGCAATTTTGGCGAGATCGTGGGAGACAACCAGTCGTTCAAACAAGTGTTGGATCAAGTTGCGACGGTCGCGGCGACCGATGCCACCGTCCTGATTCTTGGGGAAACCGGAACCGGTAAGGAGCTGATTGCGCGCGCGATTCACGAGCTCAGCGGCCGGCGCGAGCGCACATTTGTGAAACTGAACTGCGCTGCCATCCCGACCGGCCTCCTAGAGAGCGAGCTGTTCGGTCACGAAAAGGGCGCGTTCACGGGGGCGATCGCGCAGAAAGTGGGCCGCTTCGAACTGGCGCACCACGGCACGCTGTTTCTGGATGAAGTGGGCGACATCCCGCTCGAGCTGCAGCCGAAGCTGCTGCGGGCGCTGCAGGAACACGAGTTCGAACGGTTGGGTGGCACGCGGACCATCAAGATAGACGTTCGATTGGTTGCGGCCACTAATCGCGATCTAACCCAAATGATCAGCGAGAGGCAGTTCCGGACTGACCTTTATTACCGGCTGAGCGTGTTTCCGGTGGCCATACCGCCGCTTCGCGAGCGCGTCGACGATATCCCGAAACTGGTTCGCTATTTTACGCAGAAGTTCGCGCGCCGCATGAACAGGCCGATTGAGACGATTTCCCAGCAGACCATGGACGCTCTCTTGCGGTATTCGTGGCCCGGCAATGTGCGCGAGCTGGAGAATCTGGTGGAGCGGGCGGTGATCCTCTCGCGCGGCACTACACTAGAGATTCCGCGATCCGAGCTTCGGCAACGCGCCGAAGCACCCGTCGGGGATTCGGCTTCGCCCACGACGCTCGAAGAAGCGGAGCGCGAGCACATCCGGCGGACGTTAGAGCAAGTGAACTGGGTGGTGGGTGGCGCGAACGGGGCAGCATCCAGGCTGGGCATGAAGCGGACCACGCTGCAATCGAAAATGAAAAAACTGGGGATCGCGCGCTAGCGCGGACGATCAGTGACTCACGGACTAAATTGGCCGTGAGCGGCAGCATCGGTCACAAAGCGATGCAAGGATTCCAGTCCGCGTGCAACATTTTGTTCCTGGCTGTCTCGGGCTGCTTGTTGGAGTTCCCGGCTAAGGTTCTCGATCTCCGGAAAACCGTAGCCACGCCTTAGTGCCTCTCAGGTTGTGGCCGAAGCGCTGGATGGAATCGAAGTCGTGCTGCAACAACTGCTCGCGGGCCTCTTCAATGTGTTTCGATTGGGACGCCAGACATCTCGAAAACTTTGGCGCCCGGCCCCTGGTCGGAAAGCGAAAGCAGTTTGGCACAGGCGGAGTTGAGCCGCATGTGGCCGGCATGCGCGGCCACGGCGACGCCGTGCAACCCTTCCAAGACTTGATTTCGCTCGTGCAGGTTTTGGGCGGGTTCCGCGAGGCCGTCGCAAACCGCTTTCAGTTCGTCACCGCTTTTCAGCTTGCCGAACTCTGTTCCGATCGCAGCCAGGCATAGATGCAGAACCCGGATACGCCGCTGAATTCCGTAGGCGAACAACACCCAAATGGCAAAGCTGCTTGCAGTCGCGGGCAAAAACCTGCCAGATCCGTATTTTGGTGACGAGCTGCAATCGGTCCATACGCGCCATTTCCGTGTCCAGGGAATTGCTTCGTCCTGTTGCATCGCTTCCAACAGGCCCTCCATCGCGCGGCGCTGTTCTCCTCCCTGGCGCAATGCGTGGCGAAATTCCGAATCCGACAACACGCCCGAGCGGGAGCGCGTGATGGCATCGAACAGGAGTTCAACACGCGATCGCTGCAAACCCGCGATTTGGGACAGGCGGTCGCGCTGCGCGGGCTTCGGGCTGTCAACTCAACGAGCCTCCCACGATCGTCTCCTCAAAGCTGGCCAGATCGCGCTGGACGGCGTTGGCGAATTCTTCGTCCTTGGTGATCCAATACGCGCGGATTTCGGCTACCGAATCGGTTTCCGCAGCTTTCAACTCTTGAATCTCCTGGCTCACTCGCAAGGCATGGCTTACGCTTCGCTCGGCTTGCGATTCAGGATCCGCGGAAAGGTAGGTCAAACACGCCCCGGACACCAACAGTGCGGCCAGAGCAATGCCTATGATGAAACCCTTCACTCGCAGCGACAGGCGCATCCAGCGTGAGAACGGGCTCATGGTGAGGCTCACCAGCAACCTGTTGACTAAGACCGGGAGCCGTCGACTCCAATTTCGACAATACGTCGTCGGCATCGAGTGAACAGTGTTGTTGATCTACATGCCCCTCGCAATCATCGCTTTCGTCTGAGGGAAGCTGATGATGGCCGCGGCCGCCGACGGGCGTCCGCACTCTGTCACCATCGCTGCCGGCCCGGGCTCCACTCAGGAGGACCTGCTCCGGCTGATGCAGGCTGGCATTCGCGATGTACTACCTGGAGAAAAACCTGGGCGCGCTGCTGGGAATCGCTTACCGGGCCGCCGCCAAGCTGACCGCCGGCTAAGACCGTCTTGGCGAACTGTGCGCGTTTGTCCCGGCTAAGCCCGGATGCGGCGGCCACGACGTTCGCCACCACTGTTACGGCGGTCTCAGCGGCGCTGAGCGGCGAGCCGACGCTGTTACTCGATTTCGGCATCCGCCTGGGTGTGACTTCGTTCCTCCTGAAGGCGGAGGGGAACCACACCATCGTGGATGCATTACAACAGGCCGAACGGATGGACGCAGACATTTGGCCTGGTGGCACAGCACGGGAATCTCCACGTGCTGGGTACCGGCCCAATAGATTTCACGCAAAACGTTCCCTGGGAACGCTTCAGCGCCATCCTTGATTACTCCCTGCGGAATTATTCGCGGGTGTCGGTGGACCTGCCGGGTTCGGCGGAAACGCACGAAGCCGAGACGTTGATGCTGGCCAAACGAATTTTCTCGGTCTGTACGCCGGATACGGCAGCGCTCTACGTAGCGAGGCGGAAATCCAATTGGCTGCGGGAACTGGGCTTAGCTGACCGGATTTCCCTCGTGCTCAGTTGTGTGCAGCGCCGGAACCTTTCGGTGGCGGGTCTGGAGCGCATCATCCAACTGAAGATTCAATACCTGCTCCCGGCCAGTCCGGATGAGGTCTCCCGCGCCGTGCATAGAGGCGTTCCAACACAGGGATCGTCGGGCCTGGCCAGGCAGATCGAGCGAATCCCATCCGAGATCTGAGCCGCCGAGACCGAGAAGACACGCAGCCCGGTGCGGCGCTTTGTGGATTATTTTTCAATCAGCGAGGCGCGCGAGGCGCGGCAAAAGATCCCCTTACCAACCAAACCATAGTTACCCTTTTCGATCTGCTCTCGAACGAAGCTCGAAACACACTTCACGCCACGCTTGGACTGATGGAGTCGCTGGACAATTCGGCCGCGCATAACCGAATTGGGCAAAAGAGCCGCGCGGAACCGGCTGAACGTGGATAAGCTCTTGCGCCTGATTGACGATTTGCGCGAGTTGTTTTCGGGATGTGAGGACACCGGCACGGCTGCCGAGTTCGACGTCTCGTTGCGTGTCGCGAAACGATTGAACTGCTCAATCTGGCGCGCCGCAACCGCGATAGCAGTCTCCAGTGGGAGACACCTCCGGAGTCGCTGGGGATCCGGCAGGACCCGGCGGCGTTCGATAGAGGTTTGACACCCATGCTCGATCTAGCTCTCAAGATGCCGACGCACGGCGCAGTGCGGATCCGGATAGAGACATTGAACGATTCAGACGCCAGTCTGAATGTCACGCCCCCAATTCAGAGCTTGCCGAAGCGTTGGCGCATTGGTCGAGCGCCGATCCAGATCAAGTGGAATTCAAGAGGAATGACGATATTGCGTTCGGCGTTGCTCGCTGGTCGCCGGAAAGCGCTGGCGGGCTTTGGGCGGCAAAGCGAACCTGGGATCGGACCCGGCCGCGCTCCATCGTTGGACCTGGTCCTTCCCTCCGCCGCTAGTGGTAACGACGATTCCTGGAAGGGGCACTGGTGCGGGAAACCTTGAACGTTCTGGTGGTGGAGGACTGCGACGACAGCTACGCCCTGGCCGAAATGCTACTGAAAGACGAGTCGCTGACACGCGCGAGAACCGGCCTTGAAGCCATCGACCTGATAAAGGAACGCCGCTTCGATGTGATTCTCATGGACATTCACATGCCGGGCCTTGATGGATATGGAGCGATCCGCGCGATTCGCGAGTGGGAAACCAGCACCGCAACGCCCGCACATCCATCATAGTGATGTCGTCCGATGAGGTGGGAACGCAAACCCGACACGCCGCAGAATCCGGTTGCTCCGGGTTCCTGCGGAAGCCAGTGCATTCCGCGGGAAGTGCTGGAACTGCTCGGCAAGCTTCGAGCGGCGCGTTCACCGGTCTACTAGCGCCGCTCGGTAGAGCTCTACTTTGAATGAGCCGCCGGTGTTACTGACTGGCCGCTTTCTTGTGTGCCAAACGGCTACATGCTTCATCGGCGCCGGAAGTATCGATCGCTTCGCGGCCTTCCTGAATGTTGGCGATTTTGCCGTCCTTATCAATTACGAACGTCGCGCGATTGGCGAGTCCAAGCTGCGTGATCAAGACTCCGTATTGTTCCGATACTTTGCGCATATGATCGCTAAGCATCGGGTACGTTGCGCCGAGTTCCTTTTTCCAGTGCGCTAGCGTGGCGGTGAAGTCGGTGCTGATTGCCAAGACTTGCGCTTCATTCGCATCAAATTTTGCGATACCAGACTGGTACGCTGTGAGTTCGGTGGTTCAACCACCGGTAAAGGCAGCTACGAAGAAGGCTAATACGACTGCCTTCTTGCCGCGAAAGTCGGAGAGTTTTACGGGTTTATTGTCGGTGTCGGGGAGCGTGAAGTCAGGAGCTTCGTCGCCGACCTTTAGTTGAGTCTTCGGGGGCGCGACTTGTTGGGCTGACAGAACGGCCGCAAACACAGCGCACGCCGCGAATACACGGAGTGTTCTCATGGTGATCCTCACTGGAATTAGGAACTGAGTCTAACGCAAGTTTACCAATTCCAGATTGGATCGAGGCGTCAGAGAGCGGCTATTGCGGTTTCGCGCCGTCCTCATGGTCCGTGGCGCTGTGGCCGATGTGACATCGGGGGCCGTCATCGCAGAGGCAGTCATGCTTCTTACACATCATCGTGCAGCCCTCTGGCATTGCCGTCTGACCCTCGCCCTGTTCATCGTCCACCGGCGGCGCTGGCTGATCGACGGTGCTGCAATGTCCCGGCATCGCTGCCGCGCACTCCTGCCATTCTTTATCGTTCTCACTGTTTGCAAGGCAACGTTCGAGATATTCGTCCTGAACCGCTTGTGTGAGGCGAAGGCAGAAGCAGTCGTGAGACGAACCGCGGCCGCAGAATTCGAACTTCTCTTTTTTGCCGTGCTGTTGCGCCACGATGGCGAGGCAGCATACTGCGGTCAAGACGAATTGCTTCATGCTTGACTCACTTATTTGGGGTTGTGGTTGAAGAACTTGTGCTGCACGTCCGGCCAAAATTCCTTAAGGATGTTTGAGAACGCATCGGTCCCGATCTGCATAACATATCGCTCCGAATTGTTACGGAGAGTGCGCGTTCCCGGGTAATACGCGTTCGAGATACCCACGGCCACCGCGTTGCCGAATACTTCCGAGTTGTTGAAGCGCCAGTTTCCGGAGTCCGTACGCGTAACAAAAACGCGGGACGCCGCGTACCCAGTGCGGTGCCAGAACGAACCGTGACCAATTCTGAAATAGCGCGGGTCTTCGTGCAGCAAGACAGGAAAAGCGCCTTCAACAAGCATGTTCGCGATGACCTGGTCCGCATAGGCTCGAACGAAACGATTTGCATAGCCGGACATGCCTTGACCCAAACGCGGATTTTGATTGGTCATTTGGCCTAGGCCTGCGAAGCCTGCCGCGACAAATACCAACGGCCAATCGAAAGAATCCTTCGCAGCGATCGTCCACTTTTCTCTCGGCGTAATCGGTTTGTAAGGCAGAGACGCGTCCACCGTGCGATAGTTCGGCACAAAGCCGAACGCGCGCTTGGACTGCGATGGGGTCGGATTCGGCGCGGATGGGGTGACCGCTGTGGGTGCCGGTGTAGGTGGCGCTCCGGCCGTAGGAATATTGGGCGAGCCATTTTGTGCGCATAGAGGAGTTAGAAGCCCGCTTAAACAAACGATTCTGCACAACCAACGCGAATGAGCTCTCAAGGTCGTACTCATCGGAATTGCTCTTGGACTGCTGACGCATTCGATTCCCTCTGGAGGCAAGATTTTTTCTGCCCAGCGGGTGCTTGACGCATCAATAGCCGGTAACTCGGTTACGAAGCATGGCGAAAATTCTTCGAATCCGCGCGCGAGAAGACATCATCATGCGGATGTACGAAGCGAACAAACTTCTCCTTCAGCAACCGGCGGTCCTCAGAGTTGGGACCGCCGGCCATTTTCTTCCTGGGGGATTTTTCGCTAAGCATCCGCGAGCGGTCTCGCGCGCTATTAGTTCCGCTCAGCCACACGCGGGAGAAAAATCTGAAAGACGGTTCCCTGGCCAGGGCTGGAATCAACCAGAATGTGGCCGTGGCTCGCTTGTACGATTTCGTAAACTGCTGAGAGACCCAGGCCGCTGCGACTGTCCTTGGTTGTAAAAAAAGGCTCGAACATCTGTTCTTGGACTTCTTCCGTCATGCCGGCGCCTGTATCGGCTACGGCGACAATGGAATAGTTTCCTGCCGAAATGCCGCTCATATGAGCGGCCTGCTGCTCGTCCAAATCGAGGTTCGATGAGCGGAGCGTGAGATGCCCGCCCTCGGGCATCGCGTCAACTGCGTTCGCCGCCAAATTTAGAAGCGCCTGCCGGAAATGATCCCGGTCGGTGCGAACCCGGTCAGCGGAAGGTTCCAACGAAATTTCGAATTCGACGCCATCCGGGAGAAAGCTATCAATCGCATGCCCAATATCCTCGAGAAGCGGATTGAGCGCGATCCATTCGAGGTGCAGCGCCCGCTCGCGGCTGATGGATAGCAATTGTTTCGTCAAGGCGATGCCTTGCTCGGCGGCGCGCTCGATCTCGACTACAGATGGGTGTAGCTCATCGCTCCCGAGCCGCTCGTCGAGAATGGCGCAGTATCCTGTAATCACCGTCAGCAAACCGCCTAGATCGTCCACCAGTCTGGTGATGGAGCGCCGCAGATTTTGATCGTTACTGGACTGGCTGCGGGAATGCTCCACGGCTGCGCGAGTCGTGATTTGGTGGCCGACCCCGGCAGATCCCGCGATGCTTCCGTCAGGATTGCGCAACGATGAGCTGTCCCAAGCGATCTGCCAGCGTTCGCCGTTCTTGCCGAGAAGAGTGCCCTCGATGTGACGAGGCTCGGCGGCGTTATCGCGGGCTGCAGCGAATTCGGCTTTGAGCTTTTCCCGTTCTTCGGGCGGCACCATCAAGTCGAACCAGTTCTTGCCCGCCAGCTCCGAGGCCTCCCATCCTGTCAACTGCAACATATAGTTGTTGCAGTAAGCGATCGCGCCGTTGCCGTCCAACATAATGGTTAGAACGTGGATGCTTTCCAGCAGCTCGGCCAAGCGGCGCTCCGAATTCTGAAGAGCTTCCTCGGCTCGTTTGAGCTCGGTGACATCGCGGATGGTGCCCCAGATCCGCTGAAGTTGGCCGCTCTCGACGATGCACCAATGGCTTCGCAAATGGTGCCGGATGTGGCCGTTTGAATCGAGGGGCTGCGTTTCTACAGTGTCGAAGCGATAGCCGGAGCGAATGGCAACGCGTAAGTCCTCGCGCAAATTCGGGTCGGCCTTGCCAGCCAGTTCCTGAAAGCTCATGCCGATGAGTTGCTCCGCCCTTTCGCCACCCAGCGTGCGGGCCATTGCGTGGTTGCATTCCGCCAAGTAACCGTTCCGATAGATGGCGTCTATTTGCTCATCCTCGGGAAGGCTGACCGAAATCGGCGTTTCGAACTCGATCCGCCACATTGCGTCGGTATTTTCGGCGATGAATGCCCGGTATCGCTGCTCGCTCTCCCGTACCGCGGCCTCAGCTTGTTGCCTTCGTAGCTCGGCGGCCGCCCTCGGAGCGAATACTTCGAGCGCCGCTTTGGGAATACTCGTATCCGAGATCGGGTGGCGAAAAGCGGCCAACATCACTCCCAGTGCGCGATGCTTTACATCGAGGAGCGGCACCGCGACGAATGCCTGCGCGTCCACGAATGCCAGCAGCGAATCGGAAGGGAAGTTTTCTTGGGCTGAGTTGGCGCACGATTGCGCGTCTCCCGCAGCCACTTGCGCGACGGCGCTACCAGCCAATTGATAGTTGTCGAGGGCGCCCGCCTGCGCGCCGAAGACGGCAAGTGTGCGAATCCGCTCCGCCTGTCCTCCCACGAACTCCCCGATCAGCACGCAATCAGCGTCCAACCGCTGGCCGATACTTCGAACCAGGGACTCAAAGAACTCTGCACCGACGGTGGCCGAAATCTGGCGGGCGATCTCGCCGATGTTGGCACGTCTGCCGCCACCGTCAATTGTGGCTTGGTTCGTCTTAGCCATTGCAATGGTCCGGAAGTGAGCTCCGGCGGAAGCCTCAACTTCCGCGCGTGTATGCAAGGCGGCCGTACTTGGGTCTGTGAGTGAACGTACCGTAACCGCGCCTGCCGCAGTATTTCTTTAACCGTGTGCGCAGCTCTTCGCGGGCTCGGCCGAGTCTGGATTTCGCCGCGGGAACAGACAGCCCGAGACGTGCCGCGACGTCCGGCATCGGCAACCGTTCTACATCGCTTAGGACCATGACGTTTCTCAAGAGCGGCGGAATTCTAGATATTTCCCTCTGCAGCAGGCTTTCGAACTCGTGCTCGCCCAATTCGTCCTCTGGCCCCGGCACTTGCGCAATGAGCTCGACCCGTACATTTGTGTCCGCATCTGTGGATTGATCGAGGTACAAGAAGTGCGCCCGCCGATCCTCCCTCAGCCGCATCAGACACTGGTTCTCAACGATTCGGCTAAGCCAGGCCGAAAAGCTTCCTTCGCCGCGATACTGCCTTAGCCGCTCGAAGGCTTTCCAGCACGCATTCTGCACCTCGTCCTCTGCGTCGGTCGGATTGCGAATCAACGAGGATGCCCGCTTGATGCACATGCCATAGTGACGCTTGATCAGCTCGCCGAATGCATTCGCATCGCCTTCCCGCGCCAAGTCGACCAGCTCCTGTTCTGTTTTCCGCTCATCATGGCCCTGCTCTTCATGCAGGTTGCCCTGCGTCGCGGCCACACTGAATTGAGGCGTCTCCGCTGGCGGTTGCGCGCTCGGTGTGATCGCGTTCTCAACCGGCACGCTAGAGACGGGAGCAGTATGCTCCAAGCCGGGCGTCTCTTCAACTGGGTTGCTGATGGCCCGCTGTAGCATGCATAACGAAGTGGCACCTCGATAGCCAACCGGCTAGCATCTCGTTTTTTGAAGTCGAATGAAGCAGTTGCGTCAACGAGCTCGCAGAATCGTTGAATAGCGCTGGACATTTTCGTACAAAAGTCCTGAACGGCCCGCGACCTTTTGGAACGTGTGAGGCGTGTAAGCGCTTGCCAGAAGTCGGTGACGATTCAAAAACGCACATGCAGCCGAGCGTTTTCGATCCATTGCATCAAATTTTCTGCAACTCGCAGGAAGACGCTTGCATCGTTAGGTCGGTCCGATTGCGTCCCCCCGCCGGCGGGAGTTTCAGAGGTTCGGCGGGGGGCCTCCTTTTTTGATTCGCCCATCGCCGCCTGCGGGTCGCTAGTGATTTTCTCCTGGCACAGTTGAACTGCTCGAGTCGGGAATTTCCTTGTCCGATTTCCGGCGGCTGATCTGCGCGCCATTAGGTGTGAGGTTCACGAGTCGGATTTCGCCATGTGGGCCGATCGGTCCAACCGTCTTGCCATTCAGAGCGATGTCCAATCCTCCGGCATTTCCCACCAACACAATCATTTTTCCAGACATATCCACAGTCTTGGTTTGATTTGCCCCGAGCATCCCGTTGAACACAGCATGGCCATCGCACTGGATCGAAACCCACACTGGTTCCTTTGCGGTGAAGAGGACATGATTTGCTTTACCGTCAGCGCCAGGGGAGGCTTGAGCTGCTGGAGGCGGCGTGTTCGGGGGAGGCGTAGACGTGTTGGGAGGCGCCGTAGACCTGTTGGGCGGCGGTGTCGAGCCGTTGGGAGGCGAGGGAACTGTAGCGGGTGGCGGGGGAGTCATTGCTGGTTGCGAGGGAGTCGTGGTTGGCGGTGGCGGAGTCGTTTGGGGAGTTGTGGCCGGTGTCGGGGGAGCCGTGGCCGGTATCCGGGGAGCTGTGGTTGGTGTCGGGGGAGCTGTGGTTGGTGTCGGGGGAGCTGTGGTTGGTGTCGGGGGAGCTGTGGTTGGTGTCGGGGGAGCTGTGGTTGGTGTCGGGGGAGC
>Ga0126371_10002840_pt1 | contig 15034 bp, 17 predicted proteins | sample PanSoiMetaPlot_4_FD_110145 | JGI IMG/M metagenome (GOLD analysis project Ga0126371, IMG submission 110145) | Tropical forest soil microbial communities from Panama - MetaG Plot_4 | ecosystem: Environmental > Terrestrial > Soil > Tropical forest > Bulk soil | place: Panama | collected 2016-02-17 | reverse complement strand
TGCCTTCGTCTACAATTCGCTCGGTATTCCGCTGGCGGCGGGAGTTCTCTATCCGTTTTTCGGATTACTCCTGAGCCCGGTGATCGCGAGCGCTGCGATGACCTTCAGCTCGGTCTCGGTGATCACAAACGCCCTGCGCCTTCGCCGGCTGGCTCTGTGAGCAGCGGCCTAGGACAATTCCTGTAGATCCAAGCGATCCTTCAATCTTCCCGTAGCGTTCTTGTTCTTCTTGAGATCGTTGAGATCGATCACGTTCGCTGCGACGCCGTCGAAATCTGCCCTGCAGCGACGAGAGTAACACTTGCCGAAATCCACGCCGCTTATCGAAGTAAGGATTTCTACACGCACGGGCGGCACGCCCATGCGAATCACTCTGCCACGTTAGAGAAACGTATCGGCCCGAGCAGTGGCGAATCCGAATCGTGCAAGACCCGCGTCAGGCGGTCAGCATTCGCGGCGTCAATTGCGATCCAGATATCCAGGTCAGCCGTTGCGCGAGAGTAGCCATAGAAATTGACTGCGTAACCGCAAACGATCAGGTAGAGGACTTCATTTGAGTTCAGCAATCTCAAGAACTCTTTGAAGTCGGGTGGTAGCTGGATCATAGCCATAGACGATCTGCCGGAGCAGTTCTAACGCCTCCTCCGTTCGGCGGGGATTTCGCAAGCCAGAACCGGCAGTCGCTGGACTCGTCCTCTAGAGTCGTGATCTCGAAGGCGGAACGATCCAGGCGGACACGCTCGACATCAGACATGATAACCATCTTATTCGTTCAAGCCGTTCTACGACTGATGCCATCCGATTTTTTTGTTGCGGCCCGCAACTCTTTCCGTCATAGTAGGAATTGAGTAGCATCATGTAGGGCGCATCGGAACCTGCCGCTTTCAGCGAGAGCCGTTCTTAAGCGTCCTATTCTCAACTATGGGCGGCGATTCTCGATGGCGGACGAAATCCTCTTCCTCACTGAGTTGCTCGGCCTCAAGGTCTATGACCTAAAGGGCCGCAGCCTCGGTTTCGTCAAAGACGCCGCGATCGTTCCGCTAATTCATCCTTCTCGTGTCGACCGGTTTCTCGTCGGTGGGGGTTGGAGCTGGCTCACTGTCCGGCACGATCAGGTTGGTCAGATCTCGCTCGACGGCATCTACCTCAAAGACGAAGTTCTCACTCCTTATCACTCCGACGAGTACATGCTGCGCCTTGTGCGCGACCTCCTCGATCAGCAAATCATCGACGGCCAGGGCCGCAAAGTGGTGCGCGTCACCGACGTCACATTCAAGATCCAACACGAAACCGACGAAGATGCACTGAATATCGTCGACGTCGACATCGGGCTGCGCAGCATTTTCCGTCGGCTCATGCAGGGCGCGATCTCGCGGCGCTGGGTGCGTCGGCTTCAGGAAGTGATTCCGCCCAACTCCATCCACTGGGAAAATTGCAGCATTCTCGAAGCTGACCCGCAGCGCCGCCTGCGGCTCAATGTGAGCAACGAAATTCTTGAGCGTATGCATCCGGCCGACTTGGCCGATATCGTTGAGGAGCTGACGCCCGAGGACCGTGAGGCGATTTTCGAGACCATCGACAGCGAAGTGGCCGCCGAGGCGTTGTCAGAAGTGGAGCCGGAGATTCAGGCCAGCATTCTGGAATCGCTCGAAACCGAGAAAGCGGCCGAGATCGTCGAGGAAATGGCGCCCAACGAAGCCGCTGACGTTCTGGCCGAGCTCGAAGAGCAAACGTCCGAGGAAATTCTGCAGGAAATGGAGCCCGAACCGAAGACCGAGGTCGAGGAACTGCTCGAATATCACGAAAGCTCTGCCGGCGGATTGATGAATACCGAATACGTCGCACTGCCACAGAATTCCACCGTGGCGGACGCAATTCAGGCGCTGAGGGCGCACGAAGAAATCCTCGAAAAGCTGAACACGATTTTCCTCGTCGACGCGAACGAGCAGCTCACCGCGTCTGTTCCGCTCGCGCGCCTGTTCACCGCCGCCGGCGCGACGCCGCTTAAGGACTTGGCAGCCGAGAACCTGATCCAGGTGGACGTCGAGGAGAAGCAGGACCGCATCACCGAAATTTTCGACAAGTACAATTTGCTCGCGCTTCCAGTGGTGGACGAAGCTGGCAAGCTGGCCGGAGCGATCACGGCCGACGAAGTCATTTCTCTCTTGAGGGCCAAGTGACGTGGACAGCCAAGTGATTCTGGAGGACCCTCCGCTGGCGGCAAGGGGAAAGGCGTGTTCAAAAGATTTCGATATCAAACCGCGATCTTCCTGTCCGTGGTCGGCCCCGGTCTCATCACCGCCAACGTCGATAACGACTCGGGAGGCATCCTCACCTATTCGCAGGCCGGCGCCAAGTACGGTTACCTTCCGCTCTGGACGCTGATCCCGATCACGTTGCTGTTGATCGTCACACAGGAAATGTGTTCCCGTATGGGCGCGGTCACGGGCAAAGGCCTGTCCGATCTCATTCGCGAGGAATTTGGACTGCGCACCACGTTTTTCATGATGATCGCGCTGGTGCTGACGAATTTCACCAACGTCATCGCGGAGTTCGCAGGAATCGCGAGTTCACTCGAGTTGTTTCACATCAGCCGCTACATTTCCGTACCGATCTGCGCGATCGCCGTGTGGCTGCTCGTTGTCCGCGGAACCTATCGCGGCGTCGAGAAGGTATTCCTGTTCGCCTGTTCGCTCTATATCACCTACATCATCTCGGCGTTTCTATTGAAGCCCGACTGGACCGAAGCCGCGGTGAACAGCCTGCGTCCGGTGGTGATGTTCGACACCGGCTACATCACCATGCTGATCGCCATGGTGGGCACGTCCATTGCGCCGTGGATGCAGTTTTATCTGCAGTCGGCCATCGTGGAAAAAGGCGTGACCGCAAAGGAATACGTACAGTCGCGCATCGAAGTCGTGGTTGGCTGTATCCTCACCGACGTCGTTGCCTTCTTCATCATCGTGGCGTGTGCGGCGGCCATCTGGTCTCACGGACCGAAGGACATCAACGATGCGGCCGACGCCGCCATCGCGCTCAAACCTTTCGGAAACTACGCCTCGATCCTGTTCAGCGCCGGCCTATTCAACGCCTCGTTCTTCGCCGCCTGCATTCTGCCGCTATCCACGGTGTTCACCGTATGCGAGGGCCTCGGATTCGAATCCGGCGTGGATAAGCGTTTCCACGAGGCGCCGGTCTTCTATTGGATGTTCACGCTGCTTGTCGTCTTAGGCGCCGGCGTAATTCTTTGGCCGAATTTTCCGCTAGTGAAGATGATTCTTTGGTCGCAGGTAGTGAATGGCGTCCTGCTTCCCGTGGTGCTCATCTACATGGTGATGCTGATCAACAAGAACGGCTTAATGCGCGAATGGACCAATTCGCGGCTCTACAACGCCGTGGCGTGGGTTTCAGTGGTCATCATGATCGGCTTGACACTGGCACTGGCGTCGATCACGGTGAAGCAGATGGTTCAGTCCGCGTCGGCCAAACCTGCGGCTCCGGTTTCAAGGCCGCTCGCCCAGGTGCAGCGCGACGATTCCGGCGGTCATGCGGTGAAAGCGGACATTCGTGAATCCCGCGGCGCGCATTCGCTCCGCTAGTTCGTTCGCGCTGGGGAACTTGCGCACCGATTCCGGCAAGTAGGAATAAGCATCGCGCGAACCGGAGATCCATCCGCCCACCGTGGGCAGAATCGCGCGCGAGTAGAAGCCATAGACGCTCGCCAGCAGCGCATTGGGCGGCGTCGAAAATTCTAGAATCGCGAGAACACCGCCCGGCTTCAGAATCCGCCTGAGTTCGCGCAGTCCCTGTTCGTAATCCGCGAGATTGCGGAAGCCGAACGCGATGGTCGCGAGATCGAGCGAAGCGTCCGCGACCGGCAGTTTCAGTGCATCGGCTTCGAACAAAGGAGTCCGCTTTACGCGCGCCGCTGCTTTGTCGCGCGCCGCAACCAGCATCGGATGGCAGAAATCACTGCCAAACACCTGGGCCCGGCCCCGAGCTGCGAGCGCGAGCATCAGTTCGCCCGTACCGCACGCCACATCGAGAACATGAGCGTCAGGCGAGGCCAAGACCGTCTCCAATCGCCTTACTGCCGCCGCGCGCCAGTGGCGATCGATATTCAGCGACAGCAGATTATTCAGCAGATCGTAGCGTGGCGCGATCCGGCCGAACATCCCGCGCACCCACCGCGCCGCCTGCTCGGGATCCTGAATACCCGCGGGTGTCGTCCCGCTGGTGCGCGTCAACAAGCGAGCGCTTCCTCGATCGACGCCAGCACCAGCTTCTCGTCGACCTCGGCTGTGATCTTCACCGCTCCGATGCGCTCCGGCAGTACAAAATGCACGCGGCCCTTCACCGTCTTCTTATCGTGCAGCAGTCGCGCCGCCAACCGCCGCGGATCGAGCCCCGCGACCGGCGGAAACGGTCCGTACGAGTTCACGCATTCGACGATCTCTTCGCGATCCCCACGCGGCAGCATCCGCTCCTTCTCGCCGAGCAGACTCGCGGCCTTCATTCCCCACGCCACCGCCTCGCCGTGCAGAAATTTCGAATAGCCCGTCTCCGCCTCGAGTGCATGTCCGAAGGTGTGGCCGAAATTGAGAATGCGCCGGCGGTCTTCTTCTTTTTCATCGCCCGAAACGACGGCTGCTTTGAGCCGCACCGAATCGCAAATCATGCGGTCCACCACATCCGGCGCATGCGACATCACGCGCTCCGGCTCGCGCCGCATCAGCCAGAATAGATCCGCATCCGCGATCACTCCGTGCTTGATGATCTCGAACAATCCAGCCCGGTATTCGCGCTCGGGCAGCGTATCGAGCACTGAGGGATCGATCAGCACCGCAAGCGGCTGGTGGAAGCTGCCGATCAGATTCTTTCCTACAGCCAGATTCACGCCCGTCTTTCCGCCGATGGCCGCGTCCACTTGCGCGAGCAGAGTCGTCGGGATCTGGATCACCGGAATCCCGCGCATAAAGATCGCCGCAAGGAACCCCGCCACATCCGTCAGGATGCCCCCGCCGAACGCGATCACGACACTAGAACGATCGCCGCCCTTTTCGACCATCCTTTCGGCAAGCGCTTCCACTTCAGCGATTCGTTTCCGCTCTTCGGTCCCCGGAAAAAACAAAAGCTCGCTGGGATGATTTCCTGCCGCGCCATCGAGCAAGTGCCCATGCAGCTTCCAAACCTCTTCCGTCGTGATAAAAAATACCTTGCCGGCGCGCACGGGAATGTACTCGCCCGCCCGTGCGAGCACATCTCGCTCCACCACGATCGGATAGCTGCGCTGCGGTGTTTGCACCGCAAAAGACGGCATACAATCGTTGTACCATGTGGGTTGCTGTCAACCTCCCCGAACGCCACCCGCGCTGCGCGCGCCAGCAAGTGAGACTTCTGTAGCAATGCCAAAAGCTCTTTGGCCGGTGTTGTTTCTATTTCTCGCGGCCGGCGAAGCTATCGAGATTCGCAGCCCGGCGAAGATTCTCTGGGCCGGGCCGGGGATTCTGTTCGCAGCAATGGCGATCGCTTGGGCGGCCGAGTCAGCGCAGTTTTTCATCGCGCAGGGATTCGCGCTCGCGATCCTCGCCTGGATGCAGACTCTGCCCGAGTTCGCTGGCGAAGCCGTTTTGGCGTGGCATCGGCAGGTGCCTTACCTACTCGCCGCGCTCACCGGCGCTCTGCGGCTGCTCACAGGGCTCGGCTGGCCCATGATCTACTTCGCCGCGGCCACCGTGCACCGGCGCCGCGCAGGAAAGGCGCTCAACCGGATCGTGCTCGACGCCGAGCACAGCGTCGGCGTAGTCGGATTGCTAGTGGCGCTGATCTACATCTGTGTGATTCTCGTGAAGCGCTCTGTGAATCTGTTCGACGCGGCCGTGCTCACGGGAATCTATGCGGCCTATCTGGTCCTGCTGAGTAAAATGCCATCGCAGGACGAAGAGGGCATTGAAGAGCTGGGAGCCATCCCGCGCGCGATCGTACTCTCACCGCGCGGCCGGCGCATCGTTTTGATCGGCGGTTTGTTCGCTGCCGGTGGCGCGTTGATTTATTTCACCGCCAATCCCTTTCTAGGAAGCTTGTTCGCGATCTCAAACCTTCTCGGCGTTCCGAGCTTCATCTTCATCCAGTGGGTCTTTCCGTTCGTGACTGAGTTTCCTGAAGGACTGTCGACGTTCTACTTTGCGCGCACTGTTTACGGCGCGCCAATGGCACTGATGAACATGGTCTCGAGCAACATCAACCAGTGGACGCTGCTCGTGGCGATGCTCCCCGTCGTGCTTTCACTCAGCGCGCGCCACGCCACCGCGCTGCCGATGGATCTGCAGCAGACGCTCGAAGTTCTGATGACCGTCGGCCAGCAACTGGTCGGCATGCTCTTTCTAGTGAACATGGAGCTGGCCTGGTGGGAAGCGGCCGTGTTGTTCGTTCTCTGGCTAGTTCAATTCGTCGCCTCCGCGATCCCTCCCGAAGCGCCGCTCGGTGCGATCGCCGGCCACGTGCACGGTTGGATCACGGCGGCGTACTTCCTCTGGGCGGCCTGGGAACTAATCCAATTGCTGCTCGGCAAGCGCAAGCCGCTGGCGTTCCGCGAATTCACAAAGCTCTGGCGCGCGCATGTGTCAGGCGCACGTTAGCGACGGCACTGCTCAGCGACCCACGTTTTCTTGCATCGATTCGCGCAACCGGAAGCACCACGCCTTAGAGTCCCAATAGATTCGGCCCTGATTCGCCTTCCAGAATGCCCTCCAGTGGGCTTGCAAATCGGCAAGGCTGTGGGTACGCCGAAATTGGCGCCAGCAGTCCCAAGCTGGGCATCGCACTGCGGCTTTTTCGGCGGATATACCGGAGGCATCGTGCTCTTCTGCCATGCATCGTCCGTAAACAGATTCCCGAGAATTAACAAGGCCAATTCCCCGACCGCGGTACGCGGCCAGAAATCAAATCATAGACCGGTTCCTGGATTAATCGCGAATCTGTGATCTGCGAAATCAAGACTGAAATTGCGGCCTTACCGTCAGCGACGATCTGGTCGATGACAGCCGCAGCGCAATATTCCCGATCCTGGAATCTTCCTTTGGCACGGCACGTCTGATTGCTCCAAGTCAGCAATGGATAGGGTTTGATGGGAACATCCGCGCCGCCCGCCGAGATACCGGAGAACAACGCGAGCACCGTGACGAATGTTAAAGTGAACCACTCCAGCGAAAGCCTAAGTCTAACTGAGACGGATCGCCGCGCTAAAATATAATTCCACCCCGGCGCGCACCGCCGAATCGAAACCGAAAGCCGAGACCAGAGCTTAGATGAAACAAAGAGTGCGTTCCACCACTATCCTTTGCGTGCGCAGGAACGGAAAAGTGATCATGGCAGGCGACGGGCAAGTCACGCTCGGTCAGGAAGTACTGAAATCGTCCGCGAAAAAGTTACGCCGCCTCTATAACGATAAGATTCTGGCCGGATTCGCCGGTTCCACCGCGGACGCCTTCGCCCTGTTTTCGCGCTTCGAAGCCAAGCTCGAGCAATACAACGGCAATCTTCCCCGCGCTGTCGTCGAGCTGGCCAAGGAATGGCGGACTGACCGTGTCCTGCGCCATCTCGAAGCCCTCCTGCTCGTCGCCGACGCCCAAAACACCTACCTCGTCAGCGGCAACGGCGACGTCATCGAGCCCGACGAAGCCGTCGCTGCGATCGGTTCCGGAGGCCCTTTCGCCAAAGCAGCGGCCACCGCGCTGATCGAAAATACTAAACTGGGAGCGAAAGAAATCGCCGAAAGGGCCATGAAGATCGCGGGCGAAATTTGCATCTACACCAATGAAACCGTCACCTACGAGGAACTGGGCTAGATGGTGATCTACCTTCCCGGCCAGGCTGTCGACGAAGCGCCGCTGCTCGATGAGCTCACGCCCCGCGAGATCGTCGAAGAGCTCGACAAGTACGTCATCGGCCAAGCCGAAGCCAAACGTGCCGTCGCCATTGCATTGCGAAATCGCATCCGCAGGCAAAAGCTCGAAGCCGACATGGCCGACGAGGTGATGCCCAAGAACATCCTCATGATGGGTCCAACAGGCGTCGGCAAAACCGAAATCGCGCGGCGTCTGGCCAAGCTCGCCAACTCGCCGTTCCTTAAAGTCGAAGCCAGCAAGTTCACCGAGGTCGGCTACGTCGGCCGCGACGTCGAAGCCATGATCCGCGATCTGGTCGACATCGCCATCGACATGGTGCGGGAAGAGCGCCTCGAAGAAGTGGCGGACCGCGCCGAGCGCAACGCCGAAGAACGCCTGCTCGACCTGTTGATGCCGCCTCAGCCCGAGGCCTCCGAAAGCGCCGAGCGCACGCGTGAAAAACTGCGCGAGAAACTGCGCGCTGGAAAATTAGACGACCGGCTGGTTGAAATCGACGTCCGCGACCGCGGACCGACGTTCGAGATCAGCACCAACGCCGGCATGGAGGAAATGGACGTCAACTTGAAAGACGTCCTGCCGGGCCTGTTCGGCCAGCGCACGCGCAAGCGTAAAATGCGCGTCGCCGAGGCCGCCGAGTATCTTGTCCAGGAAGAAGAGCAGAAGCTGATCGATATCGATCAGGTCACCAGGATCGCGCTCGAACGTGTAGAACGCAGCGGCATCATCTTCCTAGACGAGATCGACAAAATTGCCGGCCGTGAGTCCGGTCACGGCCCCGACGTCAGCCGCGAAGGCGTGCAGCGCGACATCCTTCCAATCGTCGAAGGCACAACTGTGAATACACGGCACGGTTTCGTGCGTACGGATCATATCCTTTTCGTCGCTGCGGGCGCCTTCCATGTCTCGAAACCAAGCGACCTGATTCCCGAGCTCCAGGGCCGCTTCCCGATCCGGGTCGAGCTGAAGTCGCTCTCGGAAGCTGATTTCATTCGCATCCTGCGCGAGCCTAAGAACGCCCTGGTCAAACAATACACCGCCCTGCTCGACACCGAAGGTATCAAGCTCACCTTTACCGATGACGCCATCGAAGAGATCTCGCGTTTTGCCGCGCAGGTCAATCAATCCGCTGAAAACATCGGCGCGCGCCGCCTGCACACCATCATGGAGAAGCTGCTCGAAGACATTTCCTTCGCCGGACCCGACCTGAAAAAGAAAAACGTGCGAATCGACGCCACGTATGTACGCAAACAGCTCGCCGATATCGTCAAAGATCAAGACCTGAGCCGATACATTCTTTAAACGATGCGCGTTGCTGCCATGCTTCTGTGCGTAGTCGTCTGCGCGATCATCACCGGTTGCGGATCGATCGGCGAGCCGCTCTACCCGGCCGTGAAGATCCCGATGCGCGTAACCGACCTGAACGCCATCGAGCGCGGCGCACAGATTGACGTCTCCTTCACCAGTCCCTCGCAAACGACCGAAGGCCTCGCCATCAAAACGCCCGGCAAGATCGACCTGCGCATCGGGCCGAACGCTGGACCAGGTTTTGATCTGAGGAAGTGGCTGGAGAGCGCAGAGATCATCGAACTGGCGGCTCCCGCTGCCCCCGGAATGGTCCTCAAGCACATTCCGGTCGAAAAGTATGTCGGCAAGGACGAAGTGATGGCGGTCCGCGTCGCCAATGAAAAAGGTCGCTACTCTGACTGGTCGAATCCCGTGCCCCTGAGCGTCGAGCAACCGCTTACCACTCCAGCGAACTTGAAGACCGAGGCTACTGCGCAAGGTGTCGCCCTCAGCTGGACCGCTCCAGCGGGCGCCGCACAATACCGCATCTATCGCAAGTCGCAGGACGAGCAAACGCCCGCGCAACTGGCCACTAGTGATCAGCCGGTCTATCTCGACGCCACTGCCGAATTCGACAAGCGCTATGACTATTATGTTGAAGCGCTGCACGAAAAAACCACGAGCGAGGTCGCTGGCCCCGTCACCGTTACGCCGAAAGACGTCTTCCCGCCGGCCGTCCCAACCGGCCTGAACGCCTCAGCGGGCGTCGGTGCGGTGGAGCTGGCATGGAACCGAAACACGGAATCCGATTTCAAAGAATACCGCGTGTCGCGCGCCGAGGGCGGCGGTCCATTCGCGCAGATCTCGGTCGGTTTGGACACCCCGCTCTATTCCGACAAAACCGTGCAGAGCGGGGAGACCTACCGCTATCGTGTGATTGCGGTCGATCAGCTTGGCAACCCCAGCGAACCTTGCGCTCCCGTCGAAATCACCGTTCCATGAAAATCATCCGCTATACTCTAAATCCCAATACGCTGCCCACGGCGACCGATTCCGATCCCCACGTCGGCCGAGGCGACTGGAATACGCTCCCCAAGGGCGCGCGCCTTCTGCCTCCCTGCGCGCCGTCGAAGATCGTCTGCGTGGGCCGCAATTACGCCGAACACGCCAAGGAGCTAGGCAACGAAGTCCCGCAAGAGCCGCTGCTGTTCTTAAAACCGCCCTCGTCTCTGATCGCCACCGGCGACGACATCGTCTATCCGAAGCTTTCCAAGCGGGTCGACTTTGAAGGCGAGCTTGGCGTCGTTATCGGCAAGCGCGCCCGCAACGTAGAAGCCGGCGACGCAGGCGACTACATCCTCGGCTATACCATCGTCAACGATGTCACGGCTCGCGACCTCCAGCGCAAAGACGGCCAGTTCACACGAGGCAAAGGCTTCGATACCTTCTGCGCTGTTGGACCCTGTCTGGTACCCAAAGAGGAGGCTGATTTTTCCAGTTTTCGCATCCGTACCCTGGTGAACGGCGACGTGAAGCAAGATGGCTCCGTTAGCGATATGCTTTTCAGCGTGAGTGTTATCATTGCTTACGTCACGGCCGTCATGACGCTCGAACCTGGTGATCTCATCGCGACGGGAACTCCGCCAGGCGTTGGACCTATCGAACCGGGATCGAGCGTGCGTGTCGAGATCTCTGGCATCGGTGTTCTCGAAAATGCCGTTGTTGCCGAAGCTTGATCTCATCCTCATTGTCGCCACAGTTCTGGTTCTGGCGGCCGGCGTAACCCTCCTGATCCTGTGGCAGCGCAAGCCCAAAGACAAAGAACGGCGCCGCCGCCTCACCGTCAACCAGTACGGCCGCATCGGCGACGCTACGATTACAGATATGCAAGGCGATGTGCTTTTCTATTCTTACTCGGTTGCGGGCGTGAGCTATACCGCTTCTCAAAACGTTGCCGCCCTTCGCGACCGCATGCCGCCAGAGGTGGAACGGCTGATCGGTCGTGCGGCATCGCTCAAATACGCGCCGAAGAACCCCGCCAATTCCATCCTGATTTGCGAATTATGGTCCGGCTTGCGCTCTGGAGCCACTATCCGAGAGCACGATACGCCTAATATATTAGGCAACTAGCTTGCAGAAAGATCATATGCCTAATATAATAGGCATGTGTTAAGCCTCAACGCCATCGGTGACGAGATCGCCCGCCGCCGCAAGGAACTCAAGCTCAGCCAAACTGAGCTGGTGCGGAAAGCGGGTATCAGCCGCGCTACGCTCGATGCACTCGAAAACAGGCGTGCCAGAGAACTCGGTTTTACAAGACTCTCCAAACTGCTCTCTGCACTCGGTCTCGAGTTGAGCCTGCAAGCGGCGACCTCCCGGCGCCCGACCTTAGAGGAATTAATCCAAGAAGATCGCGCTGATCGAGGCTCGCAGTGATCCGAGGCTCGGAGTGATCAAGGTTTGGACCGATGCAGCCGAGGCTGGTCTTCTTGACCGCAGCGGTGAACGCGGGACTAGCTTCGTTTACATTCCCGGAGTAGCAGGCGCGCGATCCGTCTCCGTCACCATGCCCGTCCGGCTCGAATCCTGGAGCGTGCCCTTTGGCCTGCTCCCGATTTTCGAAATGAACCTTCCCGAAGGCGCGCTGCGGGAGCGGTTGCGCCTCGCCTTCGCAAAGGCCACCGGCACTTTCGACGACTTCGACCTGCTCTCGGTCGCCGGCCGCTCACAGATCGGCCGCATCCGCTATACGGGCGAGTTGGACCAGTTGCATGAAAATGTGCCTTTCCAATCGATCGATGAAATCCTCGAGCGCAAGCGCGGAGGAGACCTGTTCCGCTACCTGCTCGAGAAGTTCGCGACTTTCTCTGGCATCAGCGGAGTGCAGCCCAAGATCCTGGTGCGCGACGAAGCGGCATTCGCCGAAATGGAGCACACCGGAAGCCGCCTGTCGCAGAGCTTCCAGGGGGCCACCCATATCGTCAAGCTTTGGGAACCGAACGAATTTCCGCAATTGGCTGCCAATGAGTTCTTCTGCCTTTCCGCTGCTGCGAAATGCGGGCTCGATGTTCCTCCCTTTCGCCTGGCTGAGGATGGCTTGGCGCTCGTGATCGATCGCTTCGATCTACGCGCCGACGGCGGCTATCGCGGCTTTGAGGATTTCTGTGTGTTGAACGCGCGCCGGACCGACGAGAAATACTACGGCAGCTACGAAAGTTCCATCGTGAGGCGCTTTGGGCAGTTCGCGATATCCACTCATCTCGCCGAGGACCTGGAGAAGCTCTATACGCTGATTGTCTTGAACTGCGCGCTCCGCAATGGCGACGCGCATCTGAAGAATTTCGGAATCATCTACGACGATGTCCAGGGCGAAGCGCGGCTGGCCCCGGTCTACGACCTGGTCACAACTTCAGTCTACTTGCCGAAGGACAGCCTGGCTCTGACCTTCCACGGCACGACGAAATGGCCGGGCGCAAAAGAACTGCGCAAATTCGGTGAGACGCGGATCGGCGCCACGCCCGCCAGGGTCCGACAGATTCTGGAGCGAATCGCTGACGGAATCGCCGGCGCCGCGAATGAGGTTCAGGCCTACATCAACCAGCACCCCGAGTTCGCCGCGATCGGAGAGCGAATGCTCGAAGAGTGGAAGCAAGGCTCGGCCGCCGCACTGCGAAGTTAATGCGACCTCGCCACGCCGGGAACTCCGGCCTTGCGCGGTGTCTAAACCGGCGTGGCCATTCAAATCGGCTCCCGGGAAATCACGGCGACGATCAATGTCACGCCACTGATCGACGTGCTGCTCGTTCTTCTAATCGTCTTCATGCTCCTGCCCACGCACTCACGCGGTCTCGAATCCGATCTCCCGCAAGCTGCGGCGTCCGGATCCTCGCGCCCCAACCCTCAAAATGTCGTGGTGCACATCGGCCGGGACGGCTCGCTCGAAATTGATTCGCGGCCCGTCCCGAGAAGCGAACTTGAAGGTCGATTCCAATCGCTATTCGCCGGACGCCCCGACGGAGTGTTGTTCGTCGACGCGGCCAACGATCTCGATTTCGCCGAAGTCGCAGGCGTAATCGACACGGCCCGTGGCGCGGGCGTTGTGCGGATCGGTCTTCTCACCGAGCAGCAAAAGTGAACTCGGCCAATGCCTTTCAACCTGATCGCGAGATCCTTCCCGGACGATACGATAGAATAAAGAGAGGATAGTTCGCGGGTAAGTCATCCTATTTGCTGTGAGTGTTTTTCGCTTGACGGACTTTGGCCGGTAACCCATAATGTAGGAACGGCTTGCGATTCTAACATCAAGTGAAGCATTGGGACATGAGCTTTCTTAAGACACGCCGCATAATATCTGTTTTAGTACCATTCATCGTTTTCTCTGGGTTCGCCTTCGGAATTACTCCGGCCAAAAAGAAAAAAGCCAAGAAGCATTCTACTTTGGCCGCGTCGGCGTCTCTCACCACTGGAAATGTCGTTAAGACATCCTACGTGGCGCGCCCGACGGTGAGTCATCTGTCGCGGCTTCCGAAAAAAAAGATCGTTTTCAGTCCCTGGAACGTGCCCACCTTCGCCGACTCCACCGAGGGTGATTTGGTGGATGGTGAAGACCTGGTAGTCCGTCGCGCCGCCGTCGAAGCGCTTGGTCCCTACAACGGAACCATTGTTGTGGCCGATCCCACGACCGGCCGGATTCTTACCATTGTGAATCAGAAGCTCGCCTTCCAAAGCGGCTTCGAGCCTTGTTCGACCATCAAGATCGTCGCGGCTCTAGCCGGGCTCAACGAAGGCATTCTGAGCGAACAATCGCATTTTCGCCTGACCTCGCGCCGCTCCATGGATCTCACGGAAGCGCTGGCGCACTCCAACAATGGATTTTTTGCCACGGTCGGCGTAAGACTCGGTTATGATCGCATCATTCACTACGCGCAGCTTTTCGGTCTGGGCGAAAAAGCCGGATTGAACATTGCAGGCGAGCAGCCTGGATCCGTTGCGAGCGAACCGCCCAAGAACGGTCTCGGAATGATGACCAGCTTCGGCGAGGGCATTTACATGACGCCGCTCGAGCTCACCGCGCTGGTTTCGGCGGTCGCCAATGGCGGAACACTTTACTACCTGCAGCATCCGCACTCGCAGGAAGAAATCGAGCACTTCGCTCCACAGGTAAAGCGTGAATTGAACATCGCGCAGTGGCTTCCCGATATTAAGCCCGGCATGATGGGCGCGGTCGAATACGGTACGGCCAAACGCGCCGGCTTTAGTTCTACCGAGCCGATCTTTGGCAAAACCGGAACCTGTACGGATAGCCGCTCACCCACGCATCTCGGATGGTTTGGCTCCTACAACGAAACCGGCGAGAACAAATTGGTCGTGACTGTTCTGCTGACCGGCGGGCGGCCGGTGAGCGGTCCCGTCGCCTCAGGGGTGGCCGGGAATGTTTATAAGAATCTATCGCGCGAAAATTATTTTGCGAAAGTGAAGTCCGGGGCACCCATCGCGCTTATCTCCACCCAGGCATGCTGCGCTCTGTCGCAGCGCTAGAACCGCAAGGGCCGCGGCTCGCACCAGTACAGAGGAACTGCTCGGCGGCGCGCTCCGTTTTGCGTGTCGCTTAGAAATGCTCGCGCAGCTCGCTGAATTTCTTGAGCCGCAGCAAGCGGCCGTTGCCTTCCCGGACCTCTTCGTGCTCCAGCCGCCAGGTGTGATCGTGCGGAACGAACACCGCATTAATTCCGACATCGAGGGCCGGATTGATATCGGACTTCGGAGAGTTGCCGATCATCCAGGTCCGCTGCGAATCGAACCGGCGCGCGGCAATCAGCGCTGAATAAGAGCTCGTGTCCTTC
>Ga0126371_10002839_pt1 | contig 15039 bp, 15 predicted proteins | sample PanSoiMetaPlot_4_FD_110145 | JGI IMG/M metagenome (GOLD analysis project Ga0126371, IMG submission 110145) | Tropical forest soil microbial communities from Panama - MetaG Plot_4 | ecosystem: Environmental > Terrestrial > Soil > Tropical forest > Bulk soil | place: Panama | collected 2016-02-17 | reverse complement strand
CCCGATCCCGGGACGCGAGCACGTCATCACGTCGAACGAGGCGTTCCATCTGCCGGCGCTGCCTCCGCGCATTTTGATTCAAGGCGGCGGCTACATCGCGGTCGAGTTCGCCGGCATCTTCGCCGGCCTCGGCAGCGCCGTGACGCTGATCTATCGCGGCCCCAACATCCTGCGCGGCTTCGACGACGACGTGCGCACGCATCTGCGCGCCGAGATGGAGCGGCGCGGCATCGCGATCATGACCGGCGACACGGTCGCGGGCGTGGAGCGGACCGGCGACGCCTTTACGGTGGCGCTCGCCGGCGGCAAGCGCATCGAGGTCGACCGCGTGATGTTCGCCACCGGGCGCAGGCCGCACATCGCGGGGCTCGGGCTTGACGCGGTCGGGGTGCGGCTCGCGGAAAATGGTGGAATCGCGGTCGACGAGCTCTCGCGCACCTCGGTGCCGCACATCTACGCGGTCGGCGACGTCACCAACCGGGTCAACCTCACGCCGGTCGCGATCCGCGAGGGCCATGCCTTCGCCGACAGCGTGTTCGGAGGCCGTCCGACCAGGGTCGATCATACCAACGTGCCGTCGGCGGTGTTCTCCGAGCCGGAGGTCGGCGTGGTGGGCCTGACCGAGACGCAGGCGCGCGAGCGCCATGCCCGCATCGACATCTACAAGTCGACCTTTCGCCCGATGAAGGCGACGCTGTCGGGCCGCGAGACGCGCGTCATGATGAAGCTCGTCGTCGAGGGCAGCGGCGGCCGCGTGCTCGGCTGCCACATCGTCGGCGAGGGCGCCGCCGAGATGGTCCAGATGGTCGCGATCGCCATCAAGATGGGCGCCACCAAGGCCGATTTCGACGCCACCATGGCGCTGCATCCGACCGCCGCCGAGGAACTGGTGACCATGCGCACGCCGACCGCGCGCTACGGCGTGGAGGCGGCCGAGTAGCGAATGGCGAGTGGCGAACAGCGAATAGGGTAGGCGGCAACGGAGCGGGATTTTCTATTCGCCATTCGCTACTCGCCATTCGCCATTGCGTGTATAAAGCTCTTTACGCATTGAACCATCGAGGAACCGCCATGGCAGAGCGTTGGACGCCTGACGGCTGGCGCAACAGGCCGATCCTGCAGGTGCCGCAGTATCCGGACGCGGCGGCGCTGGCCGAGACCGAGAAGCAGCTCGCGACCTTCCCGCCGCTCGTCTTCGCCGGCGAGGCGCGCAACCTGAAAAAGGCGCTGGCGCGCGTCGCCAATGGCGAGGCTTTCCTGCTCCAGGGCGGCGACTGCGCCGAGAGCTTCGCCGAGCACGGCGCCAACAACATCCGCGACTTCTTCCGCGTCTTCCTCCAGATGGCGGTGGTGCTCACCTTCGCGGGCTCCTCGCCGGTGGTGAAGGTCGGGCGCATCGCCGGCCAGTTCGCCAAGCCGCGCACCTCGCCGACCGAGAAGCGCGACGGCATCGAACTGCCGAGCTATCGCGGCGACATCATCAACGGCAACGAGTTCACGCCGGAAGCGCGCCGGCCCGACCCGCGCCGGCAGATCGAGGCCTATCGCCAGTCGGCCGCCACGCTCAACCTGCTGCGCGCCTTCGCGCAGGGCGGCTACGCCAATCTCGCCAGCGTGCATCAGTGGATGCTCGGCTTCGTCAAGGACTCGCCGCAGTCGCGCCGCTACAACGAGCTCGCCGACCGCATCTCCGAGGCGCTCGGCTTCATGCGCGCCATCGGGCTCGACCTCGAGAGCCATCCGGAGATGCGCACGACCGACATCTACACGAGCCACGAGGCGCTGCTGCTCGGCTTCGAGCAGGCGATGACGCGCGTCGACTCGACGACCGGGGACTGGTACTGCACGTCGGGCCACATGGTGTGGATCGGCGACCGCACCCGCCAGCACGATCACGCCCATGTCGAGTTCTGCCGCGGCATCAGGAACCCGCTCGGCCTGAAGTGCGGGCCCTCGCTCAAGGCCGACGACCTCTTGCGGCTGATCGACATCCTCAATCCGGACAACGAGCCGGGGCGGCTCACGCTGATTTGCCGCGAGGGATCCGACAAGGCGGGCGACCTGCTTCCCGCCCTGGTGCGCGCCGTCCAGCGCGAGGGCAGGGCGGTGGTGTGGTCGTGCGATCCGATGCACGGCAACACGATCACCTCGGCGTCGGGCTACAAGACGCGCCCGTTCGAGCGCATCCTGCAGGAGGTCAAGACCTTCTTCGCGATCCATGCCGCCGAAGGCACCTATGCGGGCGGCGTGCATCTCGAGATGACCGGCCAGAACGTCACCGAGTGCACCGGCGGCGCGCGCGCCATCACGGACGAGGACCTCAACGACCGCTATCACACGTTCTGCGATCCGCGCCTCAATGCCGAGCAGTCGATCGACCTCGCATTCCTGCTCGCCGAGCTCCTGAAGAATGAGCGCCAGGCGCGGGCGAAGCCGCTGCCCGCCGCGGCCGGGATGTGACGGCTCACACCGGCCGGATTGGCGCTCGATGCTCGATCACGTCTCCGTCGGGGTCACCGACCTCGAGCGCAGCCGCCGCTTCTATGATGCGGCATTGCGGCCGCTTGGACTGGTTCGCATCGTGGATTTTGAAGGACGTGGTTCCGACTATGGTGACGCCGCCGGGTCGCTCGGCGTCGAATTTACGATCACGGTCGAGAGGGGCGTTGCGCCGTCGCAGGGGTCTCACATCTGCTTTCACGCGCCCGACCGCGCCGCGGTGCAGGTCTTTCATGCGGCTGCGCTCGCTGCCGGTGGCCGTGACGACGGCGCGCCCGGTCTGCGGCCGAAGTATCACCCCGACTACTACGGGGCGTTCGTTCTCGATCCCGATGGGCACCGCGTGGAAGCTGTTTGCCACGCACCACAGGCGCCGCAGGTCGTTTGAGCTTCGGTGAGGGCGAGGGCGAGCCTCTGCGGCATCCCTGTCGCGGGTGAACGCTTTCTCAACCACATTTCGCCGCGCCTTATCGGCGCATTAACGCTCGCGCTTATGCGGCCATTAACGCTCGCGCGATGACCGCGCGCGGGCGCCGCCCGCCGCGCAACATTTCGAAAACAATTTGATTCAAGTCTTAGCCGTTCACGGAAGGGCGGGAGGCCTCGGTGAAGCGGACGGTGGCACGGTTGTTGGAGTTCGCGGTGGCGGTTGCGATGCTGCTCGCGCTCGCGAGCGCGCCGCCGCTGCACGCCGCCGAGTGGCCCAACGTCCGCGAAAGCGACACGCTGTGGCCGCTCGCGCCGCTCGGCGGTCCGCAATGGCCCAACGTTCCGGCCGACGGCATCAAGGCGCCGCAGAGCGTGCCGGCGACCGTCAGCCAAGGTTCCGGCAGCGCGCCGAAGGACGACACCGCATACAGCGTCGACACCTTGCCCGACGTCACCGCCGCGGTCGCGCCGCCTGGCCCCAAGAGCGACGACGATCTCGTCATCGGCGCGTCGCTGGATGTGCCGCCGCCCGTCAAAGCGCCGCCGCGGCCGGCATTCTTCGACCGGCGCTTTCCCCCGCCGTTCGCCTTCGAGGGCGGCGCGCGCTACTGGTACTCGATCGGCCAGAACCGCTTCGCTTTCACCAACGGGATGTTCCCATTCGGCAACCCGACCTCGACGCTCGATTGGGACCGCATGCAGGGTCATTCGGGCGAGATCTTTGCCCGCGTCGATCACCAGCCGACCGGCCTTTTTCTCAAAGGCCTGGTCGGCGGCGGCGTCATCAAGGGCGGCGATATGGACGACCTCGACTTCCTCGTCACCCAGATCAATTTCTCCAACACCACGAGCGCGGTCGGCAATGCCAATCTGCGCTATGCGATGATCGACCTTGGCTATGCGTACGAGGTGCCTGCGGCGGGCGTAAAATTCGGCGGCTTCGTCGGCTATCACTATTGGCACGAGAGCATGACGGCGTTCGGCGTGATCTGCAACGGGGGCGTGTTCTGCGGGCCGGCGGGCGCCGCCGTGGTGTCGTCCGGGACCCCGGTCGTCGCCTGGGACACGACGTGGCATGCGATCCGGGTCGGTGCCGACGCCCGGGTGCAGGTCACCGACCGGTGGTCGATCTCGGGCGAGGTCGCGTTCGTGCCGTATGCGTGGATGACCAACGACGACAGCCACCTGCTGCGCACCGATCTCGGGCCGGTGCCGAATGTCCTCACCCGCGGCTGGCGCGGAATGGGCAGCGAGGCGGAGGCCTTCGTGAACTACCGGGTCCTGCCGAACTTCGAGCTCGGCGTCGGCGCGCGCTACTGGGGCCTGTTCACCCAGGCCGGATCGGTCGAGTTCGGCCCGACCTTCGGGCCCGACTTCCCGCTCACCAAGTTCTCGACCCAGCGCTACGGCGTGCTGCTGCAGGCGAAGGCGACGTTCTGATGGGAGGCGAATGGCGAATAGCGAATGGCGAATAGCGAGTAGCCTCCAATCTATTCGCTATTCGCTACTCGCCATTCGCTAAATCCCAGGGTGCCTTTCGCTTATCCGCACGGCGCGCTACATCATCCGCATGAGCCCACGCCCGCCCGAGCGCCTCGCGATCGCGATCGCGCAGCTCAATCCGATCGTCGGCGACGTCGCCGGCAACGCCGAGCGGGTGCGGCGCGCGCGCGCCGAGGCAGCAGCCCAGGGCGCCGACCTCGTGATCTATCCCGAGCTGTTCATCGCCGGCTATCCGCCCGAGGACCTGGTGCTCAAGCCGGCGTTCCAGGCCGCCTGCCGCGCCGCCGTCGAGGTGCTCGCGCGCGAGACCGCGGACGGCGGTCCGGCCATCCTGGTCGGCACGCCCTGGCTCGAGGACGACAAGCTCTACAACGCGGCGGCGCTCGCCGATGGCGGCCGCATCACGGCGCTGCGCTTCAAGGTGGACCTGCCGAACTACGGCGTGTTCGACGAGAAGCGCGTGTTTGCGCCGGGGCCGCTGCGGGGGCCGGTGGACTTTCGCGGCGTCCGCATCGGCATCCCGGTGTGCGAGGACATCTGGGGCCCGGAGCCGGTCGAGTGCATCGCCGAGACCGGCGGCGAGATCCTGTTGGTGCCGAACGGCTCGCCCTACCGCCGCGGCGTCATCGACGAGCGCCTCAGCGTCGCGGTCGCGCGCGTCACCGAGGCCTCCCTGCCGCTCGTCTACGTCAACCAGGTCGGCGGCCAGGACGAGCTCGTGTTCGAGGGCGCCTCGTTCGTGCTCAATGCCGACCGCGCGATGCCGGTGCAGCTGCCGGCGTTCACCGAGGCGGTGGCGCTTACCCGCTGGGAGCGCGCGGGCGCGGGCTGGCGCTGCATCAGCGGACCATGCGCCCGGCTCGACGAGGGCGAGAAGGCCAACTACGCCGCCTGCGTGCTCGGCCTGCGCGACTATGTCGACAAGATCGGCTTTCCCGGCGTGGTGCTCGGCCTCTCCGGCGGCATCGACTCGGCGCTGTGCGCCGCGATCGCGGTCGATGCGCTCGGCGCCAGCCGCGTGCGCTGCCTGATGCTGCCCTATCGCTACACGGCGCAGGAGTCGCTCGCCGATGCGGCGCAGGTCGCAAAGGCGCTCGCCGTGCAATACGAGGTCGTGCCGATCGCCAGCGCGGTCGAGGGGCTCGAGGCGTCGCTCGCGCCGCTGTTCGCCGGCAGGCCGCGCGACGTCACCGAGGAGAACCTGCAGTCGCGCGCGCGCGGCACGATCCTGATGGCGGTCTCCAACAAGTTCGGCCTGATGGTGGTGACGACCGGCAACAAGTCGGAGATGTCGGCGGGCTACGCCACGCTCTACGGCGACATGAACGGCGGCTTCAATCCGATCAAGGACCTGTACAAGACCGAGGTCTATCGGCTCGCGCGGCTGCGCAATTCCTGGAAGCCGGAGGGCGCGCTCGGCCCGGACGGCCGCGTGATCCCGGAGAACATCCTGGTGCGGCCGCCGACCGCGGAATTGCGCGAGAACCAGACCGACCAGGATTCGCTGCCGCCCTACGACGTGCTCGACGCGGTGCTCGAGCGGCTGGTCGAGCGCGAGCAGCCGATCGCCGAGATCGTCGCGGCCGGTTACGACCGCGATCTGGTGATGCGGGTCGAGCGCATGCTCAATCTCGCCGAGTACAAGCGCCGCCAGGCGGCGCCCGGCGTCAAGATCACGCTCAAGAACTTCGGCCGCGATCGCCGCTATCCGATCGTCAACCGCTTCCGCGATCCCGGCACCCCGCCGCCGCAGCCCGACAAGACCCTGGTCGCGCCGTCCGCCGTGGCGAAGAGCGAAGCCTTCGATTTTTGAACCACTCGAAGGATGGGCACACACGAGAATGGCGCCACGTCGGCCGCCCTCAGGGTGAGGGCGAGTCTGACAGTGCCCTTCTTGAAGCTCCGACTCTATCGCGCCGGCACGAAGGTCGGGCCGACCGCGCGCACCGGGCGCTTCGGCTTGTCCGGCGTCGCGGTGTCGCCCTCGTCGGAGGGCGCTGCGGCCTGCGCGCCCGACGCCGCCGCGGCGGCGGCTTTCGGATCGAGCGTCTTCACGTCCACCCGGATCGGGCGGCCCTGCGCATCGCGCGGTTGCGACATTTTCTGCGCGACGCCGGGCGTCACCACGATGTCGTCGCTCTGCACCGTGGTGTCCCTCACCTGGCCGAGCGCCTGCGCCCAGCTCTGGCCCGGCTGGCGGCAGCTGCACGATGGCACGAGAGCGGTGCGATACTTGAACGCGTTGGCCAGCGAGGTGTAGGGCGCACCGCTGCTTGACACCGCCTGGTTGATGTCCTCGCCGGTGCGGGTGGTCATCAGCACGACGTCGGCGGCCGGGCACGTCGCCTGGCAGGTCTGCGCGTCCTCGGCGAACTTGTCCTGCGTGGTCGCGTAGGAGACCGGATAGTAGTAGCCGTCGCAGGTGCGCACGCACACGGTGCGATAGGTGCCGCTCGGCGAGGAGAAGAGCCCTCCGCTGTCGCCGCCGTAACCGCCGCCGCGGTTGCCGCCGAAGATGGTCTCGAAGAAGCCGCGCTGCTGGTTCGCGGCCGCGCGATACTGCGGGCCGCAGTTGTTCTGCGCCAGCGCCGCGATCACGGTCTGCCGCTGCGCCTCGCGGTCGCCCGCTGCGCCGCCCTGCATTCGGTCGAGGTCGGCGAGGGTGCGCTCCAGGGTGGCGCGCGTCTGCTGGATCTGCTGGTTGATCGGCGTGCATTGCGGGCTCTGCCCGCTGAACAACGAGAAGAACCCGCCGCCCTGACAGCCGAGCCGGCGTGCCTGCGCGTTCAGGCGGTCGAGATCGGCCTGCTGCTGGCGCGATGAATCCTCATAGCGCCTGATCTGGTCGGCGCGCGCCGGATCGACGGTGCCGCGATCGATCGCGCCGAGCTGCGTCTCGAGCCGCGTGCAGACCGGATTGGCGTTGGGCGGGCCGGGCGGCGGGGGCATTTGGCCAAGCGCAGATGTCGTGGCGCCCAACAGAGCCGCCACCGCGCCGAAGAGAGTTCCGCGCCAGCCAGCAGTCATTCCGGGTCCCCCACCCGCAAATCAGTCGTGATTTTCCTGCGTCCGGGGGACTCTGACGGTGCAAAAGCGACGGAATAGTGGCTGATTCCACCGTTTACGCCGCGTCACGGTGGACCTTGGCCGGCTTTGCGGTCTCGGCCCGCAGATTCCACAGCACCCCGGAGATGATCAGCCCCGCCCCGGCGAACACGAACAGGTCGAGCGCCTCGCCGTACAGCCACCATCCGACCAGCGCGATCAGCGGGATGCGCAGGAAATCGAGCGGCACCACCAGGGTCGCCTCGCCGGCACGGAACGCGTTCGACAGGCAATAATGCGAGGCGAGGCCCGCGACGCCGATGCCGATCATCGGCAGGATGTTGTCCGTTCCGAGCTTCAGCACGAACAGGGGATCGCTGCCCGCGAGGTTCATCGGCAGCTGCATCAGGTTCATCCAGAACACGATGCCGAAGGTGCTCTCGGTCCGGGTCAGCCGCTTGGTGGTGGTGAGCGTGATCGCATAGCCGAACGCGGCGGCCAGCACCAGGAAGGCGGCCGGGCGGAAGCTTTCGAGCCCCGGCCGGATGATCACCAGCACGCCGATGAAGCCGAGCATGACCGCGCCGATCCGGCTCCGCGTCAGCCGTTCGTGCAGAAACATCGCGGCGAGCAGCGCCGTCCAGGCCGGCATGGTGAACTCGAGCGCGAACACGGTCGCGAGCGGCAGCAGGGTGAGGCTCGTCGCCCAGGCGACCTGGGCGGCGAAATGCACGCCGTTGCGCATCAGGTGCAGCCAGATGTGGCGGGTCGGCACGGCGAGCCGCAGCTCGGGGCGCACCAGCACCACCGCCGCCAGGATGACGAGGCCGAGGCCGCTGCGCAGCGCCAGGATCTCGAGAATGCCGAGCGTGCGCGACAGCTCGCGGATCGACACCGCCATCGCCGAGAACGAGAGGAGTGCGCCGGTCATCCACAGCACGACCGGGACGAGTTGGACGGGTGTCACGGGAGTCCCTTTGGGCGGCTCGTAGCCCCGATTGAGCGCAGCGAAATCGGGGAACGGCGTTCCCGCATTTCGCTCCGCTCAATGCGGGCTACAAGCGACAATTATTCCTTGTCCGGCTGGTTCTCCGGGCGCGCCTTGTCGAAGGCGGGAAGCTTCAGGCAGGCGGCGTCGACCGCGACGATCTTGGGAAACCGGTCGAGCGGCACGTTGAAGCGGCGCGCGTTCGCGACCTGCGGCACGAGGCAGACGTCGGCGAGCGTGACCTTGTCGCCGAACGCATAGGGCCCGGGCCGCAGCAGCGCCTCGACCGCCTCGAACCCGACCGTCACCCAGTGGACGTACCAGGTGTTGATCGTGTCCTGGTCCTGCTTGAGCGTGTTTTTCAGATAGAACAGCGGGGACGTGTTGTTGAGCGGGTGGATGTCGCAGGCGATCACCTGGGCGAGCGCCCGGACATGCGCGCGCGCCGCCGGATCGGCGGGAAGCAGCGGCGGCTCGGGATGCGTCTCGTCGAGATACTCGATGATGGCGAGCGACTGGATCAGCATGTCGCCGTTGTCGAGGGCCAGCGCCGGCACGCGCCGCTGCGGGTTGACGGCGCGAAACGCGGCGCCGTGCTGCTGGCCGCCGCCCCGCGTGAGATGGATCGACGCCATCTCGTACGGGAGGCCCTTGAGGTTGAGCGCGATCCTGGCGCGGTACGCGGCCGAGGAGCGAAAGTAGGAATAGAGCTTCACGGGGGCCTCCGGGCAGGGCGAGCAGCGAATGGCGAGTAGCGAGTAGGAAGCAGGTCGGGCAAGCATAACCCAATTCGATATTTCGCCACTCGCTACTCGCTCTTTCTTCGCGCGATCCGCCCCACCTCGTCCGCCAGGGCGCGCGAGCGCTCGGTGAGGCGCTGCATGGCGCGCTCGAACGCCGCGCGATCGTCCGGATCGACCACCTCGGCGAGCCGCCGCGCGAAGTCGAGCGCGCCGGGCGCCAGCTCCTGGTAGATGGTGCGGCCCGCGGCGGTGAGCGACAGAAACGACTCGCGCAGGTCGGCGCGGTTGGCGCGGCGCGAGACCAGCTTGCGCTTCTCCAGCTCGGCGACCGCACGCGACACCTTCGTCTTGTGCATGTGGCTGTGCGCGCCGACCGCCTTGCCGGTCATCACCCCGAACTGGCCAAGCGTCACCAGCACGCGCCACTCGGGCACGCCGAGCCCGTAGCGCTCAACATAGATGCGCGACAGCGCCTGCGACACCAGGCTCGCCAGCACGTTGAGCCGATAGGGCAGGAACTCCTCGAGCCGGAGCGGCGCCTCGTGCGCGCCCGTGGCCTCCGGCGCCTGGTCGGTCTCGGCCGCGGTCTCGTCCACCATCGCGATCCGGTATCTGATTGGAACCGTTCCAAAGCACGCCCGGCGAAACATGACGGAACTTGGCTGCCGGCGCAACCGGCACGGGAGCCGAACCGCACGTCGCGAATTGCGCACGGCGCATGCGCCGGCGAAGTGGACGCCCGTTTGCCGACAAAAAACATGCGCAAACGAAAGAATCGGGAGCATGTTCCGATTCCGAAGGAACGGAACATGCTCTAGGCTGGTCGCTCTCTCCCGCTCGCCGTTCGCCCGATGTTCAGCCGAGGATGCATGCCATGACGGTCAATTCCATCGCCATCGCGGGAGGCGCGGTGGCGATCAGCCTGATCGATGCGCTGATCGAGCAAAACATCCTGAGCGCCGAGGACGGTGCCTATGTCCTCATGCGGGCGCAGGATCGGCTGATCCCCCATCTGGAGAATCCGGATGCCGCCCGGGCCGCGAAGATCATCGGCGAGCTGTTCGACCGCGCCGCCGCCAGGCGCCAGAAGGTGTAGACGCGGGCAACTCCGGATGAGCGACATCAAGGTTCTCAGCGCCCGCGCGCCGCAGATGGCGCTGCAGGCGCTGTTCGCCCAATTTTCGCGCGCGACCGGCCGCGCGGTGACCCCGATCTACAACACGGTCGGTGCGATCGCGGACAGCTTCAGGGGCGGCGAGCCGGCCGATCTCTTGATCCTGTCGCCGGCGGCGCTCGCGGGGCTCGGCGACGCGCTCGTGCCGGGCAGCACGACCGCGATCGCGCGCGCCGGTCTCGCGGTTGCGATCCGGCAGGGCGCGGCGGCGCCCGACCTCATGACGCCCGCGGCCTTCACGGCGGCGCTGCTCGCGGCGCGTCGCGTGTCCTACAGCGATCCCAGGGCAGGCGGCTCGGCGGCCGCCTATTTCGCGACCCTGCTCGAGCGGCTCGGCATTGCGGCGGCGGTGAATGCGAAGGCGTCGCTCGGGCGCAACGGGCATCATGTGGCGGAGCTCGTGGCCGACGGCACCTGCGAGCTCGGCATCAGCTTTCTGAGCGAGCTGGTGGCCATCAAGGGCGTCGCCATCGCCGGCCCGCTGCCGGCTGAGCTGCAGAATTATACGGTGTACGCGGGCGCGATTGCGCGGGCGAGCAAAGCTGCCGAGGCAGCGAACGCGCTGTTGGCGGCGCTCAGGCGACCCGATGCAGATGCCGTCTGGCGCGGGGCTGGCCTCGAACCTGCGCAGCCGTGAAGCGCTGCCTCACTTCGCGAGCTTCGGATCGAGCCGGATGAGTGCCAGGCTCACATCGGCCCGGTCCAGCGCCGGCCGAGCAGGACGAACACCACGTAGTGCGTCACGAGCAGGGCCGGGACCCAGAAGGCCGGGATCCAATAGGCCGGCCCCATGTGCGGCGCCGCGTCGTAGGGGGTGGCGAGCACGATGGCGTCGATCAGGTCGAGGGTGCCCACGAGGTTGAACAGCCCCACGAGCGGCCGCGCCAGCTGCGAGCCGCGCACGACCGCCGGAATTGCGATCAGCGCCAGCGCGGCGGCGACGAGGTCGCCGAACGCCGCCGGGTAGGCGAACTGCGGCGGGACGCCGGGAAAGACCGCGCCGGGCGCGAGGAACATGAGGCCGAGATGGCGCATCGCGTGCAGCAGCAGGATCGGCAGCACGACGGCTTTCGGCTCGAGGTCGGACAGCTTCGGCAGCAGGTAGAGCTTGGCCGCGATGGCAAAGACCAGCGTGCTGAGCACCAGGTTGACGGTCAGGATGTTCATCGGCGTCGCCTCCGCTTGCGGCCGCGCGGCCGCGCCGGACCGGGCTCCATTTATCTGTATATACAGATAAATGGTCGTGGTCAACCGCAACGCCGGGAGGATAGGCTGCGCCGATGGCTGATCCGATCGATCTTCGCGAGGTGTCCGGCTGTACCTGCCTCGCGGCCCGCCGCATCGCCCGCGCGCTCACGCAGGCCTACGACCTAGCGCTGGAGCCGGCGGCGCTCACCGTCAATCAGTTCGGGCTTCTGGCGAAGCTGTACGGGGGGTCGCAGGGCGGCCGGGTCGGGGTGCGCATCGGCGCGCTCGCCGAGCGCCTCGGCATGCACCCGACGACGCTCAACCGCGATCTCAAGCCGCTGCGCGCCCAGGGCCTGGTGGCCGACGCGGTCGATGCGGGCGACCGGCGCGCCCGCGCCATCCTCATCACCGCAAAGGGACGCGTCAGGCTGCGCAAGGCGATCCCGCACTGGCGTCGCGCGCAGGCGCGGCTCGAAGGCGCGCTCGGCGGCGAGCTCGCGCGCACCCTCAATGATGCATTGGGTTCGGCGGCCGCCAAGTTGCAGCGGAGCGCGGAGTAGGGCGGCCTATCGCGTGCACTCGATGGCGACGAACTCGTCGCAGGCCGCGCCCTTGCAGCCGGAGCCGCCGGCGGTCGGGACCGCGCCCGTGATGTCGTCGCGGTCGATCTTGCGGAACGACAGCGCCTTGTTGAATGCGTGCGACTGGCAGTAGGCGGTCGCCGCCGCGGTTCCACAGGACGCGCTGTTGGCGAGGCAACGGTCGACGCCGTAGTCGTCCGCATTGTTGGCGATGATGAAGATGCGCCTCTCCGCCTGGGCGGGGGTGAGCGCCGCAAGGGCCGCGGCGACGGAAACGACCGCGAGAAGGACGCGCATGGCTCGCTCGCTTGGCATGGTATTGGATGTCGTGAGAATGCCGCCGAATCCGTTAAGGCGACGTTAACCCTGCGGTCGATCCTTCGCGGTCGACTGAGGCCGGGGTACGTCGGAAGCGGGTGGGAGCGGCGGGTTCCCGCGTTTCCGTGGCCGCGCCAAGGCGGGGATCCGGGCAGATGCGTGCTCTTTCTCTTTCCAGAGCGGCGGCGGCAAATGGAACTCGGCTCTTGACGGGAGCGCCCGGCTTGACCATTGTGCGCCGCCATGAACGGCCAGCTCCGCATCGCCGGCATTTGCCGGATTATCCGCTAGCGCTCCACGCTGGCTGCGGCCGTCTTTTCTCCCGTCGAGACAATGACACGCCCGGTCAGCGGACCGAGGTGTGGCAATGGAACTGAGGCTCTACGATACGCTCACGCGCGACAAGCGGCCGTTCGCGCCGCTCGATCCCGCGCGCGTGCGTATGTACGTGTGCGGCCCGACCGTCTACGACTTCGCCCACATCGGCAATGCGCGCCCGGTGATCGTGTTCGACGTGCTGTTTCGCCTGCTGCGGCATCTCTACGGCGAGGGGCACGTCACCTACGTGCGCAACATCACCGACGTCGACGACAAGATCAACGCGCGCGCGGCCGAGCGCGGCATTCCGATCCGTGAGCTGACCGAGGAGACCTACAGCAACTTCAAGGAGGACGTGGCGGCGCTCGGCACCCTGCCGCCGACCGTCGAGCCGCGCGCGACCGAGCACATCGCCGAAATGAAGACGCTGATCGAGCGGCTGGTCGTCTCCGGCAACGCCTACATCGCCGAGGAGCATGTGCTGTTCAGCGTGCCCACGATGCCGGACTACGGCAAGCTCGCGCGCCGTTCGCTCGACGAGATGATGGCGGGCGCGCGCGTCGACGTCGCCCCCTACAAGCGCGACCCGATGGATTTCGTGCTGTGGAAGCCGTCGAAGCCGGGCGAACCCGCGTGGGATTCGCCGAGCGGCATTGCGACGCCGGGCCGTCCAGGCTGGCACATCGAGTGCTCGGCCATGTCGTGGAAGCATCTCGGCGAGACCTTCGACATCCACGGCGGCGGCATCGATCTCGTGTTTCCGCACCACGAGAACGAGATCGCGCAGTCGCGCTGCGCCTTCCATTCGCCCCTGATGGCGAATTTCTGGATGCACAACGGCTTCCTCCAGGTCGAAGGCGAGAAGATGTCGAAAAGCCTCGGCAACTTCGTCACAATCAGGGAGCTACTGACCAATTGGAACGGATACCGATGGCCGGGTGCCGTTCTCAAGTTTGCAATGTTGTCTACTCACTATCGGCAGCCAATAAATTGGACGCAGGAAAAGTTGGAAGAGGCAGCCGCCACGCTGAGTACGTTTAGACAGCGCTGCTATGATGACGGTAGCGCAGAGCCAGCGCCGAGTGTGCTCGACGCGCTCAAAGACGACCTCAACACGCCTCAAGCGATTGCGGAAATTCATCGGCTTTTTGACGCCAGTCAAAGAGGGCAGGGGTCAGCTACCGCGGTCCGCTCGACGTGCCGATTCCTCGGCATAAACGTCGAAGAGGTCGATCTCAGCAAGACAATCCTGCACCAAGTAGATGAGGCAAAGGTCGCTCACCTCATCGAAGCTCGGTCCGCCGCCCGCAAGGCGAAGAACTTCAAGGAATCCGACCGCATCCGCGACGAGCTGGCCGCCATGGGCATCGAGCTCGAGGACAAGAAGGACGGAACGACGGCCTGGAGGGTGAAGCGATGAAGCGTCCCGACACCCCTTTCCCGCGTCATTGGCTCTACTACATCGTGCTCAAGATCGCGATCCTCGCCGCCGCCGTCCTGCTCGGCTGGGCCTATTTCGAATACTGGATGCCCCATGGAACGTGAACTGGAACGTGAGCGCCTCTACCTGTTCGACACGACGCTGCGCGACGGCGCGCAGACGAACGGCGTCGACTTCACGCTCGCCGACAAGCTCGCGATCGCCAAGATGCTCGACGATCTCGGCATCGACTATGTCGAGGGCGGCTATCCGGGCGCCAACCTGACCGACAGCGAGTTCTTCGCCGAGGACCGCGGCCTCAAGACCGCGACCTTCACGGCGTTCGGCATGACGCGGCGGCCGGGCCGCTCGGCCTCCAACGATCCGGGCCTCGTCGCGCTGCTCGACGCCAGGGCCGACGCCATCTGCTTCGTCGCAAAATCGTGGGACTACCACGTGCGCGTCGCGCTCGAGACGACGCTGGAGGAGAACCTCGCCTCGATCCGCGACAGCGTGACGGCGGCCAAACAGAAGGGCCGGGAGGTCCTGCTCGATTGCGAGCATTTCTTCGACGGCTACAAGGCCAACCCCGACTACGCGCTCGCCTGCGCCAAGGCCGCCTACGAGGCGGGCGCCCGCTGGGTGGTCTTATGCGACACCAACGGAGGCACGCTGCCGCACGAGGTCGAGGCGATCGTCGGCGAGGTGACCAGGCACGTGCCCGGCAGCCATGTCGGCATCCACGCCCACAATGATACCGAGCAGGCGGTCGCGAACTCGCTCGCCGCCGTGCGCGCCGGCGCGCGCCAGATCCAGGGCACGCTCAACGGCCT
>Ga0126371_10002838_pt1 | contig 15040 bp, 8 predicted proteins | sample PanSoiMetaPlot_4_FD_110145 | JGI IMG/M metagenome (GOLD analysis project Ga0126371, IMG submission 110145) | Tropical forest soil microbial communities from Panama - MetaG Plot_4 | ecosystem: Environmental > Terrestrial > Soil > Tropical forest > Bulk soil | place: Panama | collected 2016-02-17 | reverse complement strand
GTCCTTGTGTACATTTTGCTTGCCGGGATGTTGTCGGTTGGTATTGGGGCTCTGGCGGCGTCTTTCATCTCGTTTCAATCTTTGCAGGCGAAAATCAAGTCTATTTCCGCAACCGGGCAAATCGTCTTTTTCACCCCTGATTTTTATGATGCGATGCAGATGCGATTGCGAGCAATGGGCGCGGCATACATCATTGCCGCTATCTTGTTTTTCGCACTGCGCGAGCGCATTTACCGATTCTTTGCGCGCGTTTTTGCGGATTCTCGGGAACTCGGCGCCTGGATCCGTTCCAGCATTCGCTCGATTTCCCGCACGGACCGGTTCGCGCTGTCTGGACTCACAATTTTTGCCGCGTTCCTGAGAATCCCACTCTTATTTCAGCCAATGCGTTGGGGGGAAGCGTTTATCTTTCTCCAGTATTCATCGCATCCCTTCTATGCTGCCATTTCCTTTTACGATGCGCCGGGAAATCACCTGTTCAACACCTTGCTCGTGCGGGTGGCATACCTGATCTTCGGCAACCATCCCTGGGCATTGCGGCTGCCGGCGTTTCTTGCAGGAATGGCCATGATTCCAGCAACCTACGCGGCTTCGCGGAGTCTTTATCGTGGTGGCGCACCCCTGCTGGCGGCAGCGCTGGTAACCTCCTCATTGACGCTTATCGATTTTTCCACCCTGGTTTGGGGTTATACGATTCTGGGCCTTCTGTTCCTGCTGCTGATCACCCTTGGCAGCTATGCGTTGCGCCACGACAACTGGGGAGCCTGGTTCTTTGTGGCGGTTCTGACGGGGCTGGGGTTCTACACAATCCCGATCATGCTATACGCAGCGGGCGCCGTCATGGTCTGGATGCTGCTCTCGGCGGCGGTTGGCGATGCGCAGCCCGATCGTAGAAGCCTGGTGAAAGGGCTGATCCTTGCTTTTACCTTGACGGCAGTGATCACGGTGGTTCTCTACACTCCGGTGCTGGCAGTCTCAGGTCCAAAGGCGGTCGTTGCAAACCGGTTTGTGACGCCCATCGGGCTGCATGCTTTTCTTCATGACTTGCCTCCCTCGTTGGCTACTACCTGGAGAGATTGGAACCAGGATTGGCCACTCTACCTAACCATTTTGCTGGTTGCCGGATTCGGGCTCTCATTACTGCTCCACCGGCGCTTGAGCCGGTTCAAGATACCTTTGCCTGTGGCGCTGGTGATCTGGATAGTGCCCCTGCTGCTGGTTCAGAGAGTTGTTCCATTTGTGCGAGTCTGGCTGTTTGTGGTGCCGCTCTATTTAATGGCATCGGCCGCTGGATTGGCCGTGGCTTTGAAACCTTTTCAGCAGCGCTTGCACTCCCGTTATCTCGGGGCCCTTGCGGCGCTTGCGATCGCGATATTTCTGGGCCTTCACGTGCGAAACAGGAATTCGATTTATTTATCCAACTATGGCCGCGGCCTGGAACAGACGGCGCTCTATCTGAAAGGCCAACTGCACCCCGGAGATTCGGTTATTGCCAGGGACTGGTCCGAGCAGTCTTTACGCTACTACCTGCTTACTGCAGGCGTGCCGCTTACTTACGTGAACGCTTCTAATCCGCAGCGTACATTCGCGGTGGTAAATGATATAACCGCAGACAAGCTGCCAGATGTGCTGGCATCAGCAAATATGAGTAGTAATACGGAAAGTCAAGCCAGGTTCCTGGTGAAGTATGACTCGGCGTCGCTGTATGAGATTCGGAGCAAGGCTGTGCCATCAGATCCGTAAGTCCACATATAAAAAAGGGCCGGCTTGCGCCGGCCCTGATTGAGGTTGTGGTGTTCGTGTTTTAGAAGGTAAATTTTGCTCCAAACTCACCTGTAAACGCCCGCGGCAAAGTAGTGCTCGTGGGATTAATGAAGTTATTCGCGAAGCCGAATCCCGGGTTTGGCGTTGCGGCCTTTTTGTCGGAGTTGAGCGTAGCGGTCAAGCCATCGAAGGAGTTGCCGTAGTTGGCATGGTTAAACAGGTTGAATGCCTGGAACACGAGCTGTAAGTTGCGGCTTTCACCCAGCTTGATGTTCTTGGCAAGGCGCATATCCATGTCGAAGTACGGGTCGCCGCGCAGCGAGTTGTAGTTCGCGATCTGGCAGTTCCCCGAGTAGTAGCAGGCAGCTTCCGCGACAGGCAAGCTGAGTTTCCCGCTAGAAGAATCGAGCACAGGCGCTAACTTGGTTGCGGAAAGCAGATCGGTAGGACTCGAGTTGGTTACGAGCAGCACTCCGGCAGCGCTGCCACCGCCGAGGTTCAACATGTTGTTCCCCGAGGTCGGATTGTAGGGCCGCGCTGACCCGGCCTGCAGGATGGGTGAGAATTCCATGCCCCAAGGCAGATGTGCAGTCCCGGCAATTGTCAGGTGGTGCCGCTCGTCATTGAACGCAGGCCCGAAGTTGGTCTGGGCGAAGGGGTGCTGCGGGTCCTGAGGATAGTAACGGAATGAGCCACCATCCTCGTCGTAGCCCACCGCACGCGCCAGAGTGTAATTCGCGACGACGTCTACCTTATGGAAGTTGAGCTGGCGATAGCTGAGATTCATGCCATCGTAGCGCGAACGTCCGATAGACTCCTCGTCGCGAACGCTGCCCAGCACCGGAACACCGGCAGATTTGAATGCGGCGTCCAGGGGCCTGAAGAAGCCACCGGGAAGGCCGGTTCTCGATGTAGTGGTGATATTGTTGGGAGTAACCGGGATGTTGGGATCAAGATTGATCGTCTTGTTCTCATGCAGGCTGAGCACGTGAACGTATTCCGCCTCGAACGCAGTCTTGGAAGTGATCGCCCAAGTGTAGCCGCCGTTCCACTCCTCAGTTACCGGCGTGCGATAGTTGGGGTCCATGAGGCGGCCCGTAGCGCCGCCATTTAGGGTGGCAGACGGAGCTGGAATCGTGGGGAATGGATTTCCCAGATGCCAGGCGGAAAGCGGGATGCCCGTGCCCGGCACTATGTCGCCAGGGGCGTTGAGCGAGAATGCCGTCTGGAAGATGGTAGCGTTAGCCTGCTGCTCCATGAACAACGGGATGTTCTGGAAGGTGTTGTCGTAGTACATGCCGAAGCCGGCACGGACCAAGTGGTTGCCACGGCCGGTCAGGTCATAGGCGAATCCCACGCGCGGGCTGAAGCCCTTGCTGTAGTCGGTGGCCTGCTTGGCAACTAAAGAAGCGGCCAAGGGGCTGAACGGCGCGGCCGCCTGCAATTCCTGGAAGGTGCGGCTGTTGGCAATATCCGTTCCGCCGACGAAATCGAAATCCTTGTCCCAACGGAGCCCGAGGTTCACGGTCAGGCGGCGGGTCATTTTCCAGTCATCCTGGAAATAGAGGCCAAGCTGCTTGGCGTCCTTGATGATGAAGGTGGGGTCGCCCACCGCGATGCTCATGCCGTTTCCAGTATTGTTGCCGCCAACGAGCAACCCGGGAGTCTGAAATCCCTGCGGCAGCGCCAGGATCTGGCTGGGCAGCAGGCTGTAGTCAAGCTCCAGGGTAGGGTTGAACTCGAAGAAACCGCCCATAAACGGGGTCCAGATATAATCGAATCCCGTTTTGAAGGTGTGCTTACCAACCGTCTTGCTCACGTCGTCCTTGAACTGGTACTTGCGCTGGATCGAGTTCTGGGGGACGTTGGTGTTGGTGCCGAATTGGATGCCTTTTGGAAAAGTGAAAAGCGGCGTGCGGCCAGTACTGTCAATCAGGTTGTTCCAGTACTGGAAACCAGCAGTGAATTGATTGACCAGGGTATTCGACAATGCAGAGGTGATAGTGACATTGGCGACCTGGAGGTGATTGACGGTGAAGTTTCCTTCTGTCAGGTCAAAGTTACCGTTGCTCTGGTCGTTGAGGCTATTGTTCGCCTGAGTGGAAATGGAGAGGTAGGCTGAATTCTTGCTGTTGATGGTCCAGTCCATGCGCCCGTTGATGCGGTTCTCGAAGAACGGAGTTGGAACGACAGCGGCGGGTTGCGCTCCCAGATTGGTCACCAGTTGCAACTCGGACAAAGCCAGACCCGTTTCAGCAAGCGAGGTATGTTCGCGCTGCCGCTCAATCGCGAAAAAGGCGAAGAGCTTGTCTTTCTTGATTGGCCCGCCGATAGAACCGCCAAACCATTGCCGTGAGTAGGGCGGATTTTCAGAATGAGACGTTCCGTCGTCATTCGCTACTTTCTGGTCTGCGTTGAGCGCCTGATCCCGGAAAAAGCCGAAAACCGAACCGTGGTAAGCATTCGATCCTGATTTAGTAATTACGTTGATGGCGGCGCCTGAGGAGCGTCCATTGACGGCCGAGAAGCGCTGCGTTGAAACCTGGAACTCCTGCACGGCTTCAGCAGGAAGTTGCATTACCGGTCCGCCGACGGTGTTGTCCTTGTTGTCAACGCCGTTGACGGTTACATTCACGTTCCGGCCCCCGTCACCGTTTACCGACAAGATCGCATAACGGTTCTTGGTTGGATCGTAAGAATCCGCCGCCTTAACGCCAGGTGAAAGATACGCAAGATCGGCGATATCGCGTCCAATCAGTGGCAAGTCCTGAATTTGCTGTGGGGTAATGTTGGTGCTCACATCAGTTTTTGCCTGATCGACGAGCGCTGCCGTCGCTGTCACCTCGACAGTTTCACTTACGCCTCCCGGGTTAAGCGTGAAGTTCTGAGTCGTGGTCCTGCCGACAAGCAATTCCACATCTTTGGCTTCGGCGCCGGCAAAGCCCGTCGCAGCTACCTTCATGCTGTAAATACCCACCGGTAGAAGATCAAACGCATACTCTCCCGCGCCATTGGTTTTCGCGGTGCGCGTCTCACCCGTGGCTTTGTTGACAATCGTGACCTGCGCTCCGCCCAGAACAGCCTGCGACTTATCTACAATTGTGCCCTGGAGAGTTGCGGTTGCGGTCACCTGTGCGAATAAAATGCTGCAATTCGCGAGTAACAAACAGATTAAAAACGTGGCTTGCAGCCAACTTTTGCCTTGCATTCTCTTACCTCCTTGGTCAAATGAATCAATCTTGAAGACGAAAGAAAACGGGATTTCAACTTCCCCTTGCTGTGGACTTTTACATTTTGACTTGGTCCGGAAACCTGGAACACGTGCTCGGAAGCCCACGTGTTAGATATTATTTTGAAGAACCTATCGCAATTGGGAAGCCACAGAGCTTGCCCAGTAGAATCAACGAGTTAGTCGGGAGGTTGAACCGAATAATCCGTGTTTATGGATTTGATCGACCTGCGGTATCCAATATTTGGAAGCAGTATCGAAGGCCGGGCAGCAGCAATAACCCTTATGAAATATATTGGTGAATATACGTATCCTTGACAGCGACCAGTTCAGGGCCTGTGCCGTCAAAAATGACCTTGCCATCCTTGAGCACCAGGAAGGTCGTCAGGACATCCCTGAGGGCCGCTCCATCAATCGGTTTCATATGCTGAGTTTCGGGGTCATAGCTATGCGTGGCCAGCGTGAATCCATCCTGCAGACGATGACTCACCAGCAGGGCGCTGGTTTTATAAACGTCACGCTGCTTCAGAATTAATTCAATGATCGTGGTCGAGGTAATAGGATCCAGGCCGCCTGTGGGGGAGTCGTAAAGCAAAATCTCCGGACGCGTAATGATAGCCCGCGCGATGCCAACGCGGCGCTTCATGCCGCCTGAGAGCTCTGCCGGGTACATATTCAGCGTGTGCTCCAGCTCCACAAAACGCAGCGCTTCCCGGACGCGCGCTTCAATTTCCTCCTCGGGAATTTTTTCTTCCATCAGCCGGAAAGCCACGTTTTCGCGTACTGTCAGTGAATCGAACAATGCGCTCTCCTGGAAGACAATTCCAACCATGTTCCGCAGGTTGAACAGCTCCTCTTCGTCCATGGCCGTGACGTCATGCCCGAGAACGTAGATCTTTCCACTATCGGGTTTAATCAACCCCAGGCAAAGCTTGAGAATGGTGCTCTTGCCTGAGCCGGCCACTCCCAGCAGTGCTTTAGTCTCACCGCGCTTCAGTTCAAAAGAAACGCCGTCCAGGAGCGGTTGGTCTTCAAAGGCTATCGCAACATCCTGGAAGATGATTGCCTTGTGAATGGTATTGGTGAGGCCGTTCCCGGAAGTTGACATGTGCATCAGCCAAAAAAGAACAACAGCAATTTGGCGACAAAAAAATCGGCCGCAATGATAAACACTGAAGCCACTACCACCGCCTGCGTAGTGGAGCGGCCCACGCCCTGCGTCCCGCCGCGCGTGTTCAGCCCGTAGTAGCACCCGATGGTGGAGATGATAAAGCCGAACAGCACCGGCTTCACCAGCCCGGTAAATACGTCGCTGAATTTGAGCGATTGATAAGCGATGTTACAGTACTGGAAAGTGTCCAACCCCAGGGTCAGAATGGACATCAGCCAGCCGCCAATCAATCCCACCAGATCTGCGATGATGGTGAGGAAAAACAGCATGCAGGTGGTGGACACCACGCGAGGGGTCACCAGCTTTTTATAAGGATCGGTGCCGAGCGCGCGCATGGCATCGATTTGCTCCGTGACTTGCATTGAGCCCAGTTCGCTGGCCATTCCGGAAGCATTGCGCCCTGCCACCATCAAGCCCGTAAGCACCGGACCTATCTCCCGTACGAGCGATATGGAAACCAGTTGTCCTGTGAGCGACAGAGCCCCGAACTGCTGGAGTGTCGGTGAATAATCCAGGGCAAGCACGGCTCCCATGAACGTGCCTGCCAAAACCACAATAGGAAGTGATCCAACACCGATGAGATCGGCCTGGTAGATCATGTCCGCAACATAGAGAGGCCGGCGGAAGAGATTGGTGACTGAGCGCAACGACAGGAGTGAGTAATCCTGTACCGCCAGCAGGTTCCTCTTCAATACATCAGCCGGTGTCGTGAACTCCATGGGAAGAGGCAAATATAACAGAACTTGGCAGCGACCAAGTGGATGAGCCGATGTGCCGAACCGATGGCCAGACGGCTACACTGTCTGCTCTTTGGCCCTTTTTTTGATCTCGATATTCAGGCGCTTGATTTTCTGGTTCAGTGTAGAGAGCGGAATGTGGAAGCGCTCGGCTGCTTCGGTCTGGTTCCATGCACACTTTTCCAGCATGTCTACGATCACCCGGCGTTCGCAATCTTCAATGATTTCGAAAAGAGAGGCATCCGGGCGGTGCTCAAAGATCTTTCCTGCAGAACCCCGGCCCACAATGTGATCCGGCAGCAGATCGATGCCGATGACGGGTCCATTGGAAAGCACCACAGCGCGTTCAATCACGTTTTCCAGTTCACGCACATTGCCCGGCCAGCCATAGTCCATGAGGGGACGCAATGCCTCCGGCGAAATCTGGCGGGCAGCCTTGCAGTTTTCTGCCGCAAATTTCTGCAGGAAGTGCGTGACAAGCAGCGGAATATCCTCCGTGCGGCTGCGCAACGGAGGCAGGTCAATGGTGATGACATTCAAGCGATAGAAAAGGTCTTCGCGGAAGCGGCCTTCGCGCACCATCAGCTTCAGGTCAATATTGGTAGCTGCAATCACGCGCACATCTACGTGAACTTCATGCACGCCGCCCAGATGCATAAATCTCTTGTCCTGAAGCACGCGCAGAATCTTGGCCTGGGTTTCCAGACTCATGGTGCCGATTTCATCCATGAAGATGGTGCCGCCATCGGCCACTTCAAACAGGCCCTTCTTGGATGTAATGGCGCTGGTGAATGCCCCTTTCACATGACCAAAGAGCGTGGATTCCAGCAGGTCGGCGGGCATGGAGCCGGTGTTTACAGGAACAAATGCGCGATCCTTGCGTGGCGAATTGGCGTGAATGGCTTTGGCGATCAGTTCTTTGCCGGTACCGCTCTCGCCCTGAACCAGAACTGTAGACCGGCTGGGCGCAACCTGCGACACCAGGTCAAAAATCCTGAGCATGGGGTCGCTCTTGCCCACTATATTTTCGAAGTTATAGCGCTGCTTCAGCGCCCGCTTGAGCTGTTCGTTCTCCTCTTCAACGCGACGCCGCGCTACGACCGCGCGAACATCGGCCAGGAGCTTCTCATTGTCCCAGGGTTTCTGGATGAAATTGGTGGCGCCCTGCTGCATGGCGCGGACCGCATTGTCCACCGTGCCGTATGCGGTAATCATGATCACAGCCATTTGCGGATCGCGCTCGCGAATATCCGCCAGGATTTCCAGCCCGTTGCGGTCCGGCAAGGCAAAATCCAGCAACACCAGATCGAACGGATGCTCTCCCAGCCTTGCCAGCCCCTGCTCGCCGCTTTCAGCAGAACTGACACGGTATCCTTCAAACTCCAACAGCGTTTCCAGCGATTCCCGGATCGCGGCCTCATCATCAATGATCAGAACCGATCCAGCGGTGGAAGCTTCGCTGGCTTGCCGGCTTAAAACTGCAACTTCAGACATTCACAGCCTTCCTTATAAGAGGGAACTCAAGGTAGAACGTGGTGCCCTGGCCGGGGCGGCTGTCCACGCGGATTTTTCCGGCATGCTCCTGGATGATGCCGTATGTCACTGATAGGCCCAGTCCCGTGCCGCGCGCCTGGCCCTCACGCGGGGACACTTTCGTCGTGAAAAATGGGTCGTAGATTCTCTGGATGTGCTCAGGCGCTATGCCTGTGCCGGTATCGCTCACGATCACGCTGACGCCTGATCCATTGGCTGTGTGCACGCGCAACGTGCCGCCCACTCCGGCCATGGCATCCTTGGCGTTGAGAAACAGATTCAAGAACACCTGCTGCAACTTGCCGGCATTGCCGTGAATCACGGGCAGATCCTGCTGCAGGTCGAGATCAACTCCAACGCGCGCGGTCTTGAACTGGTGGTCCAGCAGAGCCAGCGTGTCAGAGATCACTTTATTGAGGCTGATTTCGCTGAACTCCGTACCGCTGGTGCGGGAGAAGTTCAGCAGGTTGTTCACGATTTCTGAAGCACGGAAAGTCTGGCGCGTGATCCTGTCCAGCAGGTTGGAGGTTTTCTCGTCTCCGTTCACGTGCTTCAGCAGCATCTGCGCATAGCTGGAGATGACCGCCAGCGGCGTATTCACCTCGTGCGCGACACCTGCCGCCAGCAAGCCGATGGAAGACATTTTTTCCGCCTGCGAGAGCTGCGACTCAAGCTCCATGCGCTCAGTAATGTCATCCACGATGATCAGGCGGCCAATAACGTTGAACTTTCTGGTCACCAGCGGCGCGATTGCGACATTCGCGATTCGCGTATCGCCGGCCGGCGTATGTAAACGGAATTTATAGAGATTGTGAATTCCCGGGTTCTGGCGGAAGCGATAGAACTCTTCCATGAACGCCGGAGGGAATACATCACTGAGCTTCTCTCCCAGAACCTGCGCGCGAGTGAGCGCGTACATCACTTCCATTTGTGCGTTCCAGGATTCAACCCGGTCTTCCAGGTCTACCGCCAGCACACCCACGCTGATGGACTCAACAATATTTTCGTTGAAGTCTTTGAGCCGCTCGTATTCATTGGCTTTCTGTTCCAGAGAAGCATAGAGCTGGGCGTTCTGAATGGCGATGCCAATGTATCCCGCCAGCGTCTCCAGCAGTTCCACGTCATCGCTGGAGAGAAAATCGCCGGTCGCAGTTTTTCCCAGGCCCAGCACCGCCACGGTTCGATTTTGCACCGTGCAGGGGATGTAGTAGTTCAAATCCAGCTTGGCGATGGTTTCGCGCGCCGCGCCGCTCTCCCGCAGAGCTTTGCGAGTGTTGTCGAAGAAAATATGTCCTGAATAGTGTTCCGGCCGTTCCACCACCAGGAAACTCAAATCCAGTTCGCCGTCGTACGAAATGCCGAAAGATTTGGCCATCACGAACGCCCTGGTTTCGTGAGGCAGGAAGATGGCAATCCGGTTCACCAGCAGGGTGCGCGACAGCCGGTCAATCACCGAACTGAGCATTGCGCCCATGTCGGTTTCTGAGCTTAGCTCGCGTCCAAACTCGATCAGCGTGCGCCGATAGTCATAGCGCTTGCGATAAAAAATCCGGTCTACATACTGTTGAATCCAGTTCTTGAGCGGATCGAACGCCAGCGCCGTGATCACGATGGCGGCGATCAAACCTGCCGGACCGGTGTTCGGCATCTTGGCATGAACCGCTTCGGCCAGTCCGGCAATCAGGCCGAAATAACCGGCGACAATCGCCGCCGTAGCCAGCGTATAAGCCACGCCGCGCTTGAAGATGATGTCCACGTCCATCAGCCGGTAACGCAGAATGGCGTAACCGAACGTAAGAGGTAAAAACACCAGCGAGAAAGATGAAAGCTTCATCGCTGATGTGGCCAGAGATCCATTGAGGTAAGGGATCACATAGAAAATGGTGTAGGGCGCAATAGCCAGCACAGCCCCGCGGGAAATCCATTTCATCTGCTGGCGGACGATCGGGATATAGGCTTTGCGATAGCTGCTCCAGAGAATGCCGGCGGCCCAAATGAAGTAGATCGTCTGGTAGAGCATCTGCAGCCGGTCAAGATTCCAGCGCAGGAACTCTGTCGGATTCCACCGCAATACGGCGATAATTTGAAGGGTCAGAAGGACGGCTGCGGGAAGATAGGTAAGCGCGGCAAGCCACGGCCATCTATCCAGGAATTTTCGTTTTGCCGGGAACGTGAGGGCAAAATGCAAAAACAACGCGGCCTGAAGGACACCGGCTACGAGGTTTGACCAGTAGATGATCGAATCAAACGCGTTGAGTTTGCCGGTATAGTGAAATGAGTAATAAACAAAGGAAACCAGACAGAAGAGATAGAAATGAGTGGATTTGGGCGCGGTCCAGCGGCGCAGCAGAACGTACAGCCCCACTCCCAGATAAATCAGCGCAATCAGCCGCAATCCCTGAAACAGCGATTTGTCAGCAGGAGCGAGAATGACCTGGGGTTCAATCTCAACGCCGCCGCGATTCAGCTGGTATTTGACTTTGGACCAGACACCAGTTTTATAGAGCTGCCGCTGCAGCGCGTCAAAAGCGTTGGCCACCACGCGGCCTTGGGCATCCTTAAGGGGGGTGATGGACTGTTCATTAACTGCAAGCAGGCGATCTCCCGCTTTAATACCGGCCTGCTCTGCCGGCCCGCCAACATAAATCTGCTCCGCTTTCAGGCCATCGCCAACCTCTATCCACCAGGCACCGTCGGTTGGTACAGGGAACTGTCCTTCTTTGAGAAAGTTGATTCCCGCGAAGATCACGGCGGTCAACGTGATAACGGCGAGGACTAGAGCCGAGAACCGAACTTGGAGGTCTTTTCGCATACGTTCGACTGGCTGATGGCTGAAAGCGAACGTCGTAAGAGAGGATTTAAGCAACTGAGATGCCATGCATTGGAGCGCTAACTAGCCAGTAAGTTGCCTAGTTTTAGCTATTTACAAGATTATAAACGTGGAAATATAACAAAGCTACAAAATTTGGAATTTTCGTGTGAATTTCTGTATCCAGTTTAGGTTCAGATTTCATCTGTCGCGGTCAAAAGACTACGAAAGATGACAAAATGCCAGAAAAAAGTGCAATTTGGCGGTGGAGGAGCGCAAATGATTAAAATCATGAAAAATGCAGGACCACCGTGTAGTCGCAATGACGCGCTATGACAATTAACGAGTGCTGGGCACAAATCGATGGTCAGCGAATGCATTACCTCAAGGCTGGAAGCGGTCCGCCTTTGCTGCTTATCCATGGATTGATGGGAGGATCATTCGAGTGGCGCTTCAGTGTGCCCGTTCTGGCTGAGCACTACACCGTGCATGCGGTCGATTTGCCAGGCGTGGGAATGTCATCTGACGGTGTGCGGACGGACTGCAGTCTTTCGCGTCAGGTTGATCGCTTAAACGAATTTATTGAGCAACAGGGTTGGACGCAGGCATCCGTCATGGGCATCTCTTTCGGTGGCGCCATGGCCATGCTCCTGGCCGCCCACGACGCGCAAACCTCGCGCAGAATTCGCTCCCTTGTTCTCTCTTGTCCTGTGAATCCCTGGTCGGATTTCGGACAGGACCGCATTCGTTTTCTCAGCACCTGGCTCGGGGGATGTTTTCTCCGCCTGGTTTTGCCCATCTCCCGTCCGCTGCACCGATCCGCCATTGCGCGGATGTATGGCGATCCCACGCGGATGCCCCAAGATGCCCTGGATGGTTATCGCGTTTCAGTCCTCCGGCGCGGCCGGGCCGCGAATGTGCTCACCGCGCTGCGCAGTTGGAACAAGGATGTTGAAACTCTCCGCGGTCTGATTCCGCAAATAAAAATCCCCGCTCTGCTGATCTGGGGCACTCGCGACACCGCCGTGGATCCACGCTCAGCCGAGATTTTGCACCAGCATTTGCCTAAGTCTGAACTCAAATGGATTGAAGGTGCAGGGCACTTTGTCTTTGAAGAGCGGCCGGAGGAATTCAATCGCTTGATCGTCGAATTCCTGAATAAGACAGAAGCCATGGCCGGGCAGGCGGGAAAGCAATAACACCGAAGTGTTACCAAATCATTAATTCCCCCCGGTACTTATGTCAGTCTGATTTTCGCGGGCTTTAGCTGATAATAAAGACTGTCCCATGCAGCTTGCCCGCAACATAAAATCAGTGCTTGCCAATATTGATGGCGAGGCCTGGCTGCGTTTTGTGATCGCCATATTGGGCCTGGCCCTGGCTTTCATCGCTGCCGTGCTGTCCACTATCGCGCGCGAATCAGGCAACATGGCAGCCACTGTGTTGTTTGCCTCCACGGCGCTTCTGCTGGCCGGAGGTGTCGGCGTGATTACGGTTCCGTATCTGGCCAGGCGAGTGGTTGCATCACGCTTTCGCGATGCGCTCGAATTCGAAATTACCCGCGAAGGCATGGCTTACCTGGGTATTGTGCTCATCGTGGGCATTGCCGCGTTGAACACCACCAACAATCTGCTCTTTATCGTCCTCGCGGCCATGCTGGCGGCCATTATTGTGTCCGGCTTTGCGTCTGCGGCAGTGCTGCGCGGTTTAGAACTGGATGTCTCCGCGCCGGAGATTGCTTTTGCGGGAAAGTCCGTTACCGGCTACATCAAACTGAATAATCCCAGGCGCATGATTCCGGCATTTTCCGTCCGCGTGCTGAGCGAACGCAAAAATAAGCGAAAGAAAAAACGCAGATGGGAGTGGCAGAAGACGGAATTCGTCTTTCCCAAAAAACGCGAGTGGGTGCGCCTGCCCGATTACACCCTGCGCCGTAAGCGGGAGGCGCCGCAACTCCCGCCGATTTTTCAGGACCCGGTGTACTTCACCTTTGTTCCGCCCCATGCGGAGGCCGAAGCGCAGGTGGAGCTTTTGTTTTCCCGCCGCGGACGCTACAACCAGGATGGCTTCTATCTCTCAACCCGCTTTCCTTTTTCCTTTCTGGTCAAGAGCCGTCGCATCAAGCTCACCCGCGACCTGCTGGTTTATCCGGCGCTGCTGGAATCAGCGGAATTTCTTGAGCTGCTGCCGCGAATCACCGGCGAACACGTGACATTGCTGCGCGGAAGCGGCTCAGAGTTGTACCGCATCCGCGAGCACACGCCGGAAGATCCAGCGCGCTTTGTGGACTGGAAAGCTTCCGCCAAGACCGGCAGCCTGAAGGTGCGTGAGTTCTCGCGTGAAGACGAGAGGCGACTGCGCATCGTCTTCGACAACTCGCTTCCCGGTGCGGTTCCTGCTGAAGCCTATGAGCACGCTGTCTCTGTGGCGGCATCCCTGGCCTTCCGCTTTACCAATGAGGGCGTTGATGTGACCTACGCGGCGCCACAATACCATGGTTCTCCCCACCTTTACGATTTTCTCGCCTACCTTGCCGTGGTCGAACCCCAGGACAGCGAATCCATTCTGGAATCTCTTCCGCTCGGCTCGGAATACAACGTGATCATCACCGCGCGCAAGCCGGGGAACATACCCGCCGGCCTGTGGGACTGCTCGCACATTATTCAGATGAGCGAGTGATCATTATTCTGATAAGCGACCAAGCGTGGTAGAGACGATAGCCTGCTGCAGCTTTGACCCGCTGCGCGGCTCTTACGGCCATTGCCATAACTACACTCGCGTCCGGCACCGGCGCCAATGCGGCGATTTCAGTTTTTGAACAGCGACATTTCGCACGAGAGGCAAGAATGTTGACGTCAGCGCGGACAGCAGTATAATCAATCGATATCGATTGTCGATATTGACAGGAAGGGACCTGGAAGGTGGACTCACGACCGACAGAGTTGCTGCAAGGCACGCTGGACATGTTGATCCTGAAGACGCTGGCGCTGGAGCCGCTGCACGGCGTGGGGATCGCAGACCGGATCGAGCAGGTGACACGCGGGACGTTTCAGGTAGGGCCGGGATCTCTGTTTCCTGCTCTGCATCGCATGGAGGAGCGGGGCTGGTTGAAGTCGGCCTGGGGCGAGACGCCGGCAGGGCACCGGGCGAAGTTTTACGAGCTGACGCGCGCTGGACGCAAACAACTGGCGGCAGAGACCCAACGCTGGAAGATCATATCGGGAGCGGTCTCGCGGGCCATGGAGACGAATTGAGGCCTATATGCTGGCAAGATTTCGCAGTCTCACGAGGAACCTGTTCCACCGGGAGCAGGTGGAGCGTGAGATTGACGCCGAACTGAGGGCGTTCGTCGAGGAGCACGCGCTACGCAAAATGGCGCAGGCCCAAGACCTCTCGCATGACGAGGCGATGCGGCAGGCGCGGATACAGGCAGGAGGCATGGCACAGGTGAAGGAGCAGATCCGCGGAGCGCGCACCGGCGCCTGGCTGGAAAGTTTCTGGAATGACCTTCGGCATGGAGCCCGCTGGCTGCGCAAGAGCCCGGGATTTACGGCCATTGCCATTGTTACCCTCGCGCTCGGCATCGGCGCTAGTGCGGCGATTTTCAGTTTTGTGAATGCCGTATTACTCAAGCCCCTCCCCTATCCACAGCCGGAGCGAATCGTGAGCGTGTGGGAAAAGCGTCCGGACGGAGGCAGCAACATCATTTCCACTCTGAACTTCCTCGATTGGGAGCAGCAGAATCGCTGTTTTCAATTTCTCTCAGCCATCGCCCTGGACAAAGTGACCTTGACCGG
>Ga0126371_10002833_pt1 | contig 15051 bp, 11 predicted proteins | sample PanSoiMetaPlot_4_FD_110145 | JGI IMG/M metagenome (GOLD analysis project Ga0126371, IMG submission 110145) | Tropical forest soil microbial communities from Panama - MetaG Plot_4 | ecosystem: Environmental > Terrestrial > Soil > Tropical forest > Bulk soil | place: Panama | collected 2016-02-17 | reverse complement strand
TGGGGCGACCAAGATGCGGGGCCTGGTGGTCAAGGGGGTCATAGGATGGCGCTGACGTCAGTCCCCGGACTGCCGTGAAACCGGCCTCTGTGAAGCAGGAACCTGAACGTGGGGCATTTGCCTATGTTTAGGAGAACGGTCGCCCGATGTGAGGCGTGGCGCCGGCGCGTTGAGGCGGAACCCGTTGCGGCGATCGAGTGGGGCGCGGCGATCACGGCATTTCGCCAGCAGCTGAAGGTCGCTTGGCAAGCGTTTCGGCATCGACACGAATTCAAGCGCTGTCTCTGCGGCATATGGGTCCACAAATCCCGGCCGCCCTGCGTTGACGAAACGCACTGTGTGTGGGCGGCGACAAAAGCGCAAAATGCTAGTTGACCACGCTCTTTCAGTGTCATCGAGCCTGCGATCAACCGGGTATGGCTTGATCGGTTTATCAAAACGTTCGCGCAGTTCCTCGTTTCCTCGCTGATCTCGGCTCCTCCACGAGCGAACAAATCCCGGCCCCCAGAGGATTGGGTCGCGAGCCAGGCAATGATGCCGCGCACAATTCGACATCAAATAGCGCCTCTCGCTCACGGCGCACCAAGGTGCCGTTGGCCTCGCACGCGGCTTCCAGAAACAAATTGCAAACCGGAATGGCGGGCAGGGCGAACCGGGTTCCGGCAGAGCAAAAGCCGCCACCGTTCGCGCGATATCGAGCCGCTCAGGGCTGAGCCAGGGCGCAGACAACTGCGGCCTGCACGACGATGCTGAAAAGTTGAAGACTGAGGACTGTAGCCCCGCAGCAGGTCAAACCACCTCTAAAAACAGAGAAGGGCCCCGGCGTGAACCAGGGCCCTTCAACGAAGGGGGCGGTGCCGGGTTCCGCCCCATCCGTATCGCGTTTGAGCGTTACTGCACTGCCTCGCCGTGCAGCGTTAGATCGAGGCCCTCACGCTCGATCTCATCGGTCACCCGCAGTCCGATGACGAAATCGACGACCTTGAGGATCACCAATGAGACCACGGCGTCGTAGGCGAGCACGATGACGATGCCCTTGGCCTGGTTGACGACCTGCATGGCGTTGCCCTCGATCAGTCCGGAGGTCCCGCCATATTCGCCAATGGCGAACACACCGGTGAGCAGCGCGCCGACGATCCCGCCGACCGCGTGAACGCCAAAACAGTCGAGCGCGTCGTCGTAACCGAACATGTGTTTGAGTCCGGTCGTGCCCCAGTAGCAGACCGCGCCCGCCGCTGCCCCGATCGCTAAGGCGCCGACAGGGCCCACGAAGCCCGAGGCGGGCGTGATGGCCACGAGACCCGCGACCGCGCCCGAGCAGATGCCGATGACGGTCGGTTTGCCGCGCATGCCCCATTCAACAAACATCCAGGTGAGCCCCGCCATGGCGGTGGCAATCTGCGTGACCGTCATGGCCATGCCCGCCTGCATGCCGGCGGTCACCGCCGAACCGGCGTTAAACCCGAACCAGCCGACCCACAGCAAGGAGGCGCCGATGAAGGTCAAAACCATGTTATGGGGAGGGCCGGTGTCCTTGCGCTTGCCCAGCATCAGCGCCGCCATCAGGCCAGCGGTCCCCGAGTTGATATGCACGACCGTGCCGCCGGCGAAATCCAGGACCTTGACGGCGGCGTCATTGTTGGTCGAGTTGAGGAATCCGTCGGGTCCCCACACCCAGTGGGCGATCGGCGCATAGACCAGGATGGCCCAAAGGCCGATGAACCACAGCATGGCAGAGAATTTCATGCGCTCTGCAAACGCACCCGCGATCAGGGCCGGCGTAATGATCGCGAACGTCATCTGGAAGCACATATAGACGGTCTCGGGGATCGTCGGCGCGAGCGGATTGGGGTTGCCGATACCCTTGGAGATGTCGCTCAAGATGCCCTGCAGAAACGCGCGGTCGAGCCCGCCGATAAACGGCGAACCGGCACGGAACGCCATGCTATAGGTGCAAACCGCCCACAGGACGGTGATCAAACAGGTGATGGCAAAGCTCGTCATCACCGTGTCGCCGACATTCTTTCGCCGCACCATGCCGCCGTAGAACAATCCGAGGCCCGGCACCGTCATCATCAGCACCAACGCCATCGAAGTGAGCATCCACGCGGTGTCGCCGGAATTCGGCGTGCATTTCTCCAGGGTCTTGGCATCGCAGGCCGGAGGCGGAGGCTCGGCGGGGGCGGCCGCGGGTGCTGTCGCCGTGGGCGCCGACGGTGCCTGGTTCTGGGCAAATGACGTGGGGACAAACATCATGCTGATGAACGCGGCGATCAGCAGCCCGCAAATCAAGGTCATCACTCTCGCGCGGGTGGGGTTGTTGGTCATGTCTCACTCCTGATCGAGAAATACGCGAAAAGGCGGTCTCACAGCGCCGCGTCGTCGGTCTCGCCGGTGCGGATCCGCACCGCGTGGTCGAGGCCGAACACGAATATCTTTCCGTCACCGATCTGGCCGGTTTTGGCGGCCCCGACAATGGCGTCCGTGACTTTGTCGACCTGGTCGGCCGCGACGGCGACTTCAATCTTGAGTTTCGGCAGAAAGCTCACGGCATACTCGGTCCCCCGATAGATTTCAGTGTGGCCTTTCTGCCGGCCATATCCCTTGACTTCAGTAACCGTCAGTCCGTGCACGCCCACTCCGGTTAATGCGTCGCGGACCTCGTCAAGCTTGAATGGCTTAATAATCGCCATGACGAGTTTCATGGATTGCCTTTCTTAACTGGGCCCGTTCATGCGCCGCCTGAAAGGCGAACGCCCCCGGCGTTGCGGGGCGAGGTTTGCCTGCGACATCGCCCCGCCCGCCCCAGAATCAAAGGCCGTGCCAATTGCCCGCAGCCGCAGTATCGCCCTGTAAAGGATCAATGATTCACCTTGCTCGTGAACCCCCACGGGGTCGACGCGGCGCTCAATTCCGCGCCAATTCCGCTCAAGAATTAATCGGTGAACGCGGGGACGTGCCTCGCATGGCGCCAGCGCAGCTGTGGCGATCGCCCAGGCGAGTGGGCCGATGAGGGCCCCGTCATGGCGGCGCGTCTACGCCTCGTTGGGGCCGGCGGAGGCATTCCGCAACCGCACCAGCCCCTCCTGCGCTACCGAGGCGACGAGGGTGCCGTCGCGCGCGAAGATCAGACCCCGCGCAAAACCGCAGGATCCGGAGAGATTGGGGCTGTCCTGGGCGTAGAGCAACCAATCGTCAGCCCGGAACGGACGGTGGAACCAGAGCGCATGATCCAGGCTTGCGCCCATAAAATCCGGCTCAAACAGCGTGCGGCCGTGCGGCACCAAGGTGGTATCGAGCAACGTCATGTCGGACGCATAGGCCAGCACGCATTGGTGGATCGCCGGATCATCCGGCAGGGTGCCGGTGGCGCGGATCCAGACATGGAATCGGCCATTGTCCAACTTCTCGCCCAAATAGCGCGAGACTTCCACCGGACGGAGGTCGATCGGTCTTTCGCGCTCGTAGTAGCGGCGGATCGCCTCCGGCATGTGGGCGAGTGCGCGCTGCCTGATCTCGCCGTCGTTGGGCAGGGTCTCAGGCGGGGGCACTTCCGGCATCGGCACCTGATGGGTGAGCCCAGGTTCGTCTTCGTGGAAGGAGGCCGACATCGAGAAAATCGCCCGACCATGCTGGATGGCGATCACCCGGCGCGTCGTGAAGCTGCGTCCATCCCGGATCCGGTCGACCTCATAGATGATCGGCACCTTGGGGTCGCCAGGGAGCAAGAAATAAGCGTGCAGCGAATGCGGGCGGCGGCCCTCCACGGTCCGGCACGCAGCCACCAGCGCCTGGCCAATCACCTGGCCACCAAACACCCGCTGCCACCGGCTCTGCGGACTGCGGCCCCGGAACAGATTTACCTCGAGGGGTTCGAGGTCGAGGATGCTCAGAACGGCCTCAATCGCAGACGACATCGATGCATTTTCCCGCGCAAGCGTGGCCCTCAAGGCCATGGCTACCCGATGTCCGGCTTGTCGGAAAGCCCCGCCTGGGCTAAGGCCCGAAAGACACGTCGCCAGATCAGGGTGCGATGATGCCGGACGAAACGGGTGAACGAACCTGTGCCGACGTAGTCATTGCCGGCGCTGGTTTGGCGGGCCTGGCCCTCGGGATCGCGTTACGCCAAGGCCTCGGACCGGGTTTCTCGGTGATCGTTGCCGATCCGGGATTGGGTCGCGCCGTGCGCGACGAGCGCGCCTCGGCGATTGCGGCGGCCGCCCGCCGGCTGCTCGAAACCATCGGCGTGTGGGCCGCCGTCGCGAGCGACGCCGAACCGATCCGCGACATGGTGATAACCGACAGCGCGGTGGCCGACCCCGTGCGCCCGACCTTTCTCAGCTTCGCGGGCGACATCGCGCCCGGCGAACGCTTTGCCCACATGGTCGAGAATGCCCGCCTGATTGCCGCGCTCCTCGCCGCGGCACGCCGGGAAGACGTCACACTCGAGCCGCGTGCGGTCACGGGCTTTGAAGCCGCCGGCGAACGCATCAGGGTCCGGCTTGGCGATCGGGCGGTCACGGCGCAGCTATTGGTTGGCGCGGATGGGGCCCGTTCGCGGTTGCGCGCTCTCGCCAGCATTCCAACCTACGGCTGGTCCTACGGGCAGGCCGCGATCGTCACGACCGTGGGGCACGAGCGCGACCACCGCGGGCGCGCGGTCGAACACTTCCTGCCGCCGGGTCCCTTTGCGATCCTGCCGCTCAGCGGCCGGCGGTCGTCGATCGTATGGACGGAAGAGCAGGACCTTGCCGAGCAGCTGGTAGGCCTCTCGGACGCTGCGTTCCATAGCGAACTCGAACGGCGCTTTGGGCTCGAGTTCGGTGAGATCCATGTCATCGGTCCGCGGCGCGCCTATCCGCTGGCCTACGCGGTGGCGCGATCGTTCACGGCCAAACGACTGGCGCTGGTCGGCGACGCCGCCCACGTGATCCATCCGATCGCGGGCCAAGGGCTCAATATGGGCTTGCGCGACGTCGCGGCGCTGGCCGAAGCCATTGCGGACGCGGCCCGACTCGGTCTCGATCCAGGGAGTCGAGAGGTTCTCACCCGCTATCAGCGCTGGCGACGCTTTGACACCATGGCGATGGGGGTGGCAACCGATGCGCTCAATCGGCTGTTCTCCAACCGATCTGCAGCCTTGCGGCTGATCCGTGATGTGGGTCTCGGGTTGGTCGACCGACAAGCCGATCTCAAACGCCTGTTGATCCGTGAGGCCGCGGGTGTGGTCGGCGAGGTGCCCCGGCTCATGCGCGGGGAGGCACTCTAGTCTTCAAGCCGCCCTCACTCGATCGGCCGTGCTTCTTCGGGGAGCATGATCGGGATGCCGTCGCGGATCGGATACGCGAGCTTGGCGGCCCGCGAGATCAGTTCCTGCTTTTCGGCGTCGTATTCGAGCGGCCCCTTGGTAACCGGGCAGACCAGAATCTCGAGCAGTTTGGGATCGACGCTGTGGCGGTCGCGGGTCTCTTCGGTCATGCAAGGCGGCTCCATGTGCGACAAGGCAATGTGCGTTTGGCGGGCCCGCGGCGGGCCGCCAGGCCGGGGAAGCTTTTGGTTTCGTGGCCTGGCCCCAAACCCATCATCATTGCAAGGGCGTGTCGCCCTGGATTTTGCCCTTGGCAAGCTCGATCTCGGTGACCGCCACCAAGATCTCGGCCCGGGTTTTCAGATCGGGGGCTTCGAGCATCGCTTGTTTCTCGGCGGCGCCGTAAGGCGACATCATGGCCAGTGCATTGACCAGCGCCTCGTTGGGGGCGTTTTCGATTCCCTCCCAGTCAGCCTTGAAACTATTGGCCTTGAGGAAGGCAGATAGGGCGTTGAGCAAGGCCTTGCGGTCGACCGCCTCCTCGCCCTTGCGGGCAATGAAGTCGTCGGCAAAGGGCGCAAACGTCACGCGACATTGGCGATAGAGCGTGCGAACGGAGAGCTCTTCGCGGACGCGGAAGCGACCGACGCCGGTGAGTTCGAGAAGGTAACGGCCGTCGCCGGTCTCGGCAAATTGCGTGATCCGTCCGACGCAGCCGACCGAATAGAGGTGCGGGTGGTGCTCGGAACCGGAGTGCCTGGAATCCGGCTGGATCATCCCGATAAGCCGCGGCCCCGCCAGCGAATCATCCACCATCGCCAGATACCGGGGCTCGAAGATGTTGAGCGGCATCTGGCCGCGCGGCAACAGCAGCGCCCCCGGTAGCGGAAAAATCGGAATCACCTCCGGAAGATCGCCGGGCCCGCGATAGATCGCGTTCATCGGCATCGTCGGCCTCCAGGTTGGCGCTACCGGCCCGTTCTCCGCATCGTCCGGCCGGAGAACGGACAAAACTTACGCGAACAGGATCGACGAAAGCCGCCGGCGTCCTGCCACGGTTGCCTCGTCGGTCGGTCCCCAGGCTTCGAACAGCTGAACGAGTTGCCGGCGGGCGCCGTCATCGTTCCACTTTCGGTCGCGGCGCACGATCTCGAGCAGGTGGTCGAGCACTTCGAGGCGGCGCCCCTTGTTGTTGAGCGCCAGCGCCAGATCAAAGCGCGCCTGATGATCGAGTGGGTTAAGGGCGACCTTTTGCTCAAGCTCAGCCACCGGGCCGAGCGTGGTGGCCTGCTCGGCAAGCTCGAGCGCCGCCCGGGCCGCCGCCACCGAGGTCTCGTTGCGCTTGGCCTCCGGGACCCGGGCGAGCGTTTGCTTGGCTTGTTCGATGGCTCCGGTCGCAATGGAGCAGCGCGCCATCCCGGCAAGGGCCTGAACGTTTTCGGGATCGTTGGCCAGGATCTGGGCATAGAGCTCCGCGGCGGCCGCGGCATCGCCCTCGGTCAGCGCGGCCTCCGCCTGTTTGAGCAGATCCTTTTCCTCCCCGCCGAGGCGGTCCTTGATCAGGCGTTCGATGAAGGCGGTCACCTGGCTTTCCGGCAATGCGCCCAGGAATCCGTCGAGGGGCTGACCGTTGACGAAGGCGATCACCGCGGGAATTGATTGAATGCCCATCTGCTGGGCGATCCCCGGGTGGTCGTCGATATTCATCTTCACCAGTTTGGCTTTGCCCTTGGCGCTGCGTATCGCTTTTTCCAGCACCGGGGTCAGCTGGCGACAGGGTCCGCACCAGGGTGCCCAGAAATCCACGAGCACCGGCTGACGACGACTTTCCTCGATCACGTCTTTGACGAACGTTTGGGTGGTCGTCTCCTTGACGGCCTCCTCGCTCGCTATGGTTCCCCCGGTATGCAGCATGGTCTTCGTCCCTGCTCGCGCCCAGAGGGCGCTCGGTTTCACCGTTTAAATGGTCATGACGCGTGCAAATGCAATCGGTTGTCAGCCTTCGATGCGCATCTCGCCCCGGTGCTCCCGGTTGCGTCCGGCCGCGTCCGCCATGGCGACGATCCGGGGGCGATGCCCGGTCGCCTCGAGGAATTTCACCAGGTCCGCGCTCGCGAGCGCGGTCGTCATGGTGTTGACCAGGGGGTGATAGTTCAGGACCGGCTCGGCCATCATGGTGGCGTCGAGAACAATGCTCACCCGCATGGCCGTGTCATTGATGGCCGCAAAGGGCGTGACCGCACCCGGGTCGACACCAATGAGCGCACGCATCAGCGCCGCGCTGGCGAACGAAAAGCGCGTGGCGCCGAGCTGACGATGAAGCCCCTTGAGGTCAATGACAGCATCCTCGAGCGCGACCGCAAGCACCACAGTGTCGTGCTTGTCGCGGAGCAGCAGGTTTTTGGTGTGTGCGCCCGGGATCGTCCCCCGCAGCTTCTGGGAGTCGGCGACCGTAAACAGCGGCGGATGCGTCACCGTTCGATAGACAATGCCAAGGCTATCGAGAAAAGCGAAGAGTTCCTGAGGGGTCGCGGACATGGCTCGTCATCTTCGGGTGTCGGCTCGCTTTTAGCCTCCTTCGGCGTCGGGCGGGAGAGAATCGTTGCGTCCGGAGCGGCGCTTGCCTGACGCCGCGCCTCAGGGCTCGTCGCGCGGGCGCCCCCGATGCTGGCATTCCACGGCCTCGGTGCCGCCACCGCGCGCGCCCGCGGGACGCCGGGAGAGCCGCCGCGCGGCGGCGAGCATGGCCAGCGAAATCGGCTGGTAATTCCACACGTCTACGCCGACATCGTATTGGCGCGCCAAGGGTTTAAGGCGGCCATGGCTATGGCCATGGAGGTTGAGGGCCCCCTTGCCCATGTCGCGCCAGGTGCGCAAGGCGTAATGGCAGAGCACCAGCCGCACGCCGTCGGCATCGAGTTCGAGATAGGGCTGAACGCTGCACCAACCGCGGGCTTCGAGCGCCGCCGCGCCATCGTTGTTGCCCGTCACGAGGTGCTTGCGGCCGTGCAACGCCTGCAGCAGGGCCTCGATCCGCTCTGGTTTCTGTCTCACCGCAAAGTCGCCGAGATGATAGATGTCGTCGGCCGGGGAAACCACGCGGTTCCAACGCTCAATCAGGGCTTCATCCATGGCAGCGACGCTGGCAAACGGCCGACGGTAAAGTCCGAGCGCCCCACCGTGTCCGAAATGCGTATCGGCCGTGAACAGCACCGTCATGGGCGTCCGACCCGAAAGGCTCCGAGGCGCTAAGCCCGCGTCCGGCCGCAGCCCCCGCGATCTTGCGGACATAAGGCCCGTTCAGCCGGTTGCAAACCGCGGCGTCTTTTGGCATAGCAGTCGTCCGCCGTTTTGGCCCGCGGGTGTAGCTCAGGGGTAGAGCACAACCTTGCCAAGGTTGGGGTCGTGGGTTCGAATCCCATCGCCCGCTCCAAAATGCTCGAGAGAGCGAGATCAATCCATGGCGCGGCTGTTGCCACGGGAGCCGGTCTCGGCAGTGTCTTTGATGTCCAGCTGACGCCGCGAACGAAGGATGGCCCTGAGACGGGTCATTCGGTCTTGCGGCCAAGTGCCACCCTGAGGGCTGGAACCCAGGCGACGCCGCGACCCGTTCCGCCGACTGACGATCAACTCACCCAACATCCCGGCTGCCGCTGTCAACGGCGATGTTATGCCTCGACGGAAATGGGGTGACGTACAAAGTTTGAGGTGCCTTGGTTCTTGATGCGGCTTGGCTCAAGCGACTCCGGCCAACCACGCGACCTCGGCGGGAGACGGTCTGATGGCGCGGTCCTGCGCGGCGCAGGCACGCCATCGTTTCGTACGTTTGTTGCTTCGCCCGAAGAACAGTCGGCGCCCGGCCGTGCTCATGGCCCTTGCATTTCGTTTAGTGCTTGTCTGATCATTTCCGCCGCATCGTCGCAGCGGGTCCCAGGATCCCTGGCCGAGGAAAGAGTGGTAGAGTCTCAATCAATCGTCCGTCAATGCGTTCACTTGATTAGGTGATCGAGTTATATCGCATGATGCGAAAAAAGCGGCGGCGTGGCCCACCTCCGGCCAGTGCGCCTTGTGCTGTTCGTTCGAAGGATTTCGAATGTCTGCCGTTAAGTCCTCGATGGGGTGCAGCAAGAAACGCGGACGCAACGCAGATTTGATCCACACAAATAACAGGCGGTGCTGACAAAAAGCGCGTTAGCGGCCAACACACCATTGACGATTTGGCGATATGTGTCGCCAGTATTGAGATACCCTTATAGTTTTCGCGAGGGTGTGACCTTGGACACACACTTCAAGCGAACGCCAAAGTTATCATAACTTCGATGACATTATAACACTGGGGAGGCACGTTGCCCCATGGGCTATGTCTCAGGCTATGAGTACGACTTCTTCGTCAGCTATGCCAGCGTCGACAACAAGCCGGTGTCGCAGGAGGACCGCGGGTGGGTCGACGCGCTCGTTGGGCACCTGACAGATGAACTTGCGCGCAAACTTGGCCGTCGAGAGGCCTTCACGTATTGGATGGATACACAGGATCTGCGCGGCAACCATGAGGCTGAGAACCATATTCCAGAGCAGGTAAAACGCTCAGCCGTATTTCTTGCAATCCTATCCCCCGGTTATGTGGCATCTACATTTTGCAAACTGGAACTGGACACATTCGTCAAGCGCTTGGGCGGCGCCGGGGGTCGGTTGTTCGTTATTTACAAGGAAGAGATCGACGAGCGGCAACACAAAGTACCAGAGCCTTTGCGTCGCCCGGTCAAGTACGACTTCTGGTACGTCGAGCGGAATGGCAGGCGGCGATTTCTCGGATCGCCCTTGCCCAATCCACTCGATCACGACGACCGCAAGCTCTACTACCCGAAAATCTTGGATGTTCGAAACGATATCGCAGAGAAACTTCACGAACTCAAGAAGACACCAACCGCCACGGCAGCCGCCCCGGCGGTCTTGCTGGCTGAGGTCACCTCACAACCGCTTAAAAATCGCCGTGACGAGGTGCGTCGATATCTCGACCAGGCCGGCATTCCCGTGCTTCCTTCGGGCAGCTATGTGTGGCTGTCAAATGCGGAATTAGAACGCGCGTTGGCAAGCGATCTCTCTCAGTGCAAAGCTTTTGTTCAGCTTGTTGGATCAGAGCCCGACCGGTTAAGCTGGCAGCAGTTAGAAGCGGCCAAACAGCACAACTGCAAGATTCTTCAGTGGCGCAGTCCCGATCTGGACCTCCAGCAGAACGTCGACTCGCCGGAGCAACGTCGATTGTTGGAAGCGATAGAGGCTATGCCGATCGACGAATTTAAGCAAAAGATCGTTCGCACTATGGCGCCCAAATCAACGAATGGTGCCAACGGCGCGAGCTCGTCACGGCCGTCGTTTATCTTCATTAACTGCGATGCCGTCGATACAGACAAAGCGGACAATATCGGCAGGCTTCTCGGCGGCGGCTTCGACTGGGAGCGACCGTATTACGAGCGAAAACCCAAGACGCGAGAGTTGCGGCAGACCATTGAGAGGAATCTGCTCGAATGCGATGGATTGTTCATCGTCCACGGTGAGAACGCGCATTGGGTGTGGGACCAGCTTCAGCTGTTCCGGAAGTTGCGCCAGCGCCGCGTCAGGGAGGCGCGTGTGCTCGCTGTGGTGCAGGCGGGGGCTGATCGGGTCGAGCTTCGAGGGATCAATCTCGCCGGATTGCGCACCATCGTGATTGATGAAATCGCCGACGTCCTCAGGCCGGAGCTCACACAATGAGGGCATTCGACACCGCTGATTCGTTGGGAGAACCCTATCCAGGGCTGCGGCCGTTCCGGCGCGATGAGGCACATATCTTTTTCGGCCGCGAGACCACCATCGATGACATGGTCGAGCGGCTCGCCGCGCACCATTTTCTGGCGGTGACGGGTCTGTCAGGATCGGGCAAGTCATCGCTGGCGCGCACCGGGCTCCTCGATGCTCTCGATCGCGGCCTGCTGGTCGAGGCCGGCAGCCTCTGGCGGATTGCCGACTTCCGACCCGGCGGCGACCCGCTTGCCCGCCTCGCCGAGGCCCTCCTTGCCACGACTGCAAGCGACGCTTCCGCGGAAAACCGCGCTCTCACCGAAGCCAAACTGGCACAGGGACCTCTGGGCCTCGTGCAGGTCCTGGACGAGATCAAGTTTCCGGCGACAACAAATCTCCTGGTGCTGGTGGATCAATTCGAGGAGATTTTCCGCTATCGCAAAGGAGCCGCAAGGGATGATGTCGACGCCTTTGTAGCAATGCTCCTAGCCAGCGCTAACCAGAGAAAAAGGCCGATCTACGTCGTCATTACCATGCGGTCGGACTTTCTCGGCGAGTGCGCGCAGTTCGCCAATCTCGCTGAAACGATCAACCATGGACAGTTTCATACCCCGCGCCTCACGCGCGATCAATGTCGCCAGGCAATTGAGGAGCCGGCGCGCGTCTATGGCGGATGCGTGGAGGAGGCGTTGGTCACGCGGCTCCTCAACGACATCGGTGGCAATCCAGATCAGCTCCCCTTGCTGCAGCACGTCCTGATGCTGCTGTGGCAACGGGCACGTGGTCGCACGGCCGATGTTCAGCCGCTGCTGACGCTGGCAGATTATGAGAGCTTGGGCGGCGTCGGGGCCATGGGGTTAGAAGCCGATGCGGCCGTCGACGCCGAAACCCGAGGTTCGAACGGAGCCCTCTCCGATCACGCAGACCGGGTGCTCGCCGAACTAACGAGCGAGCAGCAGCGGCTTGCTCAGATTCTCTTTCGTGCGTTGACCGAGAGCGACAGTGCCGGCGATCGCGCTGTGCGACGACCTGTCAGCTTAGCCCATGCGGCGGCGATCGCCGACGTCCCGGTCGAGAATCTGCTTCCGGTGATCGAAGCCTTCCGCGCGTCCGGCCGAAGCTTTCTCATGCCGCTCGCGCCCGAGCCGCTCAAGCCCGAGACCGTCCTCGACATCAGCCACGAAAGCCTGATTCGGCAATGGATCAAGCTGCGGCGATGGGTGCGCGACGAATACCAATCGGCGGAGGCGTATCGCGGCATTGAGCGCAACGCCAAGCGATGGAAAAACGGTGTCGGCAATCTGCTGATGAGCCTCGATCTCCACGCGGCCGTCCAATGGCGTAAAGCCGAGCATCCCAACGCCGCATGGGCGCAGCGCTATGGGGGCGCGTTCGACCAAGTCACGGAGTTTCTCCGCGCCTCGGAACGACATCGGATTTGGCGAAGGGGGCTTGTTGCCACTGCTATCGCCATTCCCGTCATCTTGATCGCGGGCGCATTTTGGTTCGCGTTTTATGGAATCACGATGGTGCTGGCCTCATTCGCTTTCATAGACCCCGGCTACGAAACCTATGTCTCCGACGTCAAACCACAAGCAGTCTTGAAACAAGATAATATTGGATCAGCGACACCAAACACGATTCCAGGCGGACACGTCATCAACACGTTGGCGCTCCGAGCGGCTTTGGAAGAAGGCAAGATTGGGGGGGCACCCTTCGTCCTAATCGACGCGCTGGACGGCAGTCACGAGACCATTGCTAAGGCGGAAAGAATTCCTTTTGCTGGGCACAGCGGAGATTTACACGATGAGACCCAACACCAACTGGAGGAGAAGCTGAAGACGCTGACTGGAAACAAGCGGGATATGCCGCTCGTATTTTTTTGTCAGGGAGCGTCATGCTGGGAATCCTACAACGCATGCCTTCGGGCGATTCATCTCGGCTATACGCACGTCTATTGGTATCGAGGCGGAGTGAATTCATGGAATGCGACCAACGACGCCTTCGACGCCTTCGCTGCAGCCGCGGCGGCCGAACTCCGGAAGATCGATGTATCAAAGATAAAAATAAAGATGAAGACTGTGTTTTCAAATATTCCCGGCGTCTTTTCAATCTTACGCGGAACACATATTCAGTCGGATGAAAATCAGTTAGCTCAACCTGAACCAACTAATATTGATTACTACCACCGAGGCGTCGAGAGTGCCTCTAGAGGAAAAGCCGACGACGCAATTCTGGACTTCAACAAGGCAATAATTATCGCTCCCCAAAATGCCGAAGCTTACTACAACCGTGCCCTCGCGTTCGAGACAGAAGGCGACTACAGAGACGCAATGAGCGACTTCCTCGAGGCGGCCGCCCTCGATCCCGCAAAGAATGCCGAGGTGCAAGCGATCATACTCAATCCGAAATTTGCTATCGCCTACAACTATCGCGGCTCGGATTATTACAAGACGGGTGACTACGACCACGCCATCAAGGACTATAACCAAGCAATCCAACTCGATCCGAAATATGTACTCGCTTACCTCTACCGAGCCGATGTTTATTTCCGCAAAGGCGACTATAGCCACGCTATCAGCGACTACGACCAAGCAATTCAACTTGATCCGAAAAACGCACTCGCCTACACCTACAGAGCCTATGCTTATTCCAGCAAAGGCGACTATGCCCACGCGGTCAGCGACTACGACGAAGCACTTCGACTCGATCCGGAAAACGCAGGCACCTACAATAGCCGTTGCTGGGTACGTGTGATCGCGGGCCAAGAATTGCAACGGGCGCTATCCGACTGCAACGAATCGTTGCGTATTCGGCCAAACGACGCGGACGCGCTCGATAGCCGCGGGGGCGCATATTTGAAGCTCGGCCGCCTCGACGAGGCAATCGCTGATTTCGATGCCGCACTCAAAATCGAGCCGAAGCTCGCAAGCTCACTCTATGGCCGCGGTCTGGCGAAGCTGAAAAAGGGCGATCGTACAGGCGCTGATGCGGATATGGTTACGGCGAAAGCAATCCGAGCCGACGTCGCGGAGCGGGCACACTACGAGGTCAAATAGCGGGAGGGAGCCGGGAGCGGCTGTTGGCAGTCTGTTCGCGCGCACCCTGTGGTCGGCCCGAACGGCTTCGAGAATGGGGGACGCCGGGACGGCAGCGTGAAACAATTTAAGAGCGTGAAACAATTTAAGAGAATATAAGGATCGGACCAGCGGATTGTGAGGGCTTGGCGTAAAGGCGGCGTTTCAAGTTTTTAGAAACGCCGCCTTGATTTCTTATCCGAGGTTTGTGCCACCGTCCGGGGCTTCCGCCAACTTAACGGAGGAAAGTCGTTTCCGCTAGGATCGAGCGGGGTCGAAGCGGTCCAGGTTCATCACCTTAATCCACGCCGCCACGAAGTCTTTGACAAACTTCTCCTTCGAGTCCGCGCAGGCATAGACCTCCGCAAGGGCGCGCAGCTGGGCGTGCGAACCGAAGATCAGGTCGACACGCGTGCCGGTCCACTTGACCTCGTTCGTCTTCCGGTCGCGCCCCTCGTACATGCCTTCAGGGGCCGCAGACGGCTGCCATTGCGTGCTCATGTCGAGCAGGTTGACGAAAAAGTCGTTCGTCAGCGCCTCTGGCCGCTTGGTGAAGACGCCGTGTGGGGAGTTCCCGGTATTGGCGCCCAGGACACGCAGGCCGCCGACCAGAACCGTCATTTCGGGCGCGGTCAGCGTGAGCAGTTGCGCCTTGTCCACCAACGCCTCCTCGGGCGACATGATGTGCTTGCCGCGGTAGTAGTTGCGGAAACCATCAGCGACCGGTTCGAGCGGCGCGAACGAGTCGACGTCGGTCTGCTCCTGCGACGCATCCATGCGACCAGGCGTGAACGGCACGACGATGTCGACGCCGGCCTTCTTTGCCGCCGCCTCGACCGCTGCGCAGCCGCCGAGAACGATGAGATCCGCGAGTGAGATCTTCTTTCC
>Ga0126371_10002832_pt1 | contig 15053 bp, 10 predicted proteins | sample PanSoiMetaPlot_4_FD_110145 | JGI IMG/M metagenome (GOLD analysis project Ga0126371, IMG submission 110145) | Tropical forest soil microbial communities from Panama - MetaG Plot_4 | ecosystem: Environmental > Terrestrial > Soil > Tropical forest > Bulk soil | place: Panama | collected 2016-02-17 | reverse complement strand
TGCGCTGACCCGCACGATCAATTATGCCGGCCAGCAGATGGGACTCTTCAAAGACGTCAAAGAAAACCTTTCCGGTGACGACGTTCGCGAAGGTTTGGTCGCAGTCGTCAGCGTGAAGCTGCCGCAGCCGCAATTTGAAGGACAGACCAAGGGCAAGCTGAACTCCGACATCGCTGGTACCGTGCAGGCGTTCGTCAATGAAAAGCTGGGCGCGTTCTTCGAGCAGAACACGACCGTCGCTCGCAAGATCATCAACAAGGCGATTGATGCGGCTCGCGCGCGTGAAGCCGCGCGTAAGGCTCGCGATCTGACTCGCCGCAAAGGTGCTCTCGATGGCGGTGGCCTGCCGGGCAAGCTGGCCGACTGCTCCGAGCGTGATCCTAACCGCTGCGAACTGTTCCTGGTCGAGGGCGAATCCGCCGGTGGTACCGCGAAGCAGGGACGCGACCGCCGCTTCCAGGCGATCCTGCCGCTGAAGGGAAAAATCCTTAACGTTGAGAAAGCCCGCTACGACAAGATGCTGGCGCACGAAGAGATTCGCGCCATGATCACGGCGCTCGGTACGGGCATTGCCAAAGACGATTTTGATCCGGCCAAGCTACGCTACGCCAAGATCATCCTGATGACCGACGCCGACGTGGACGGCAGCCACATCCGTACGCTGCTGCTCACGTTCTTCTTCCGCCACATGCAGGAACTCATCAAGCGCGGCAACGTGTTCATCGCGCAACCGCCGCTGTTCGGCGTAAAGAAGGGCCGTTCGCACCAGTACATCAAGAACGAAGACGAATACGACAAGGTGATGCTCAAGCGCGCCGCCGATGGCGTTGTCGTTCGCTATGGAGAAGGCGCGGCGAAGCTCGCGGCTGCGAACCTCTCCCGCTTCATGTCGGTGCTGAAGGAGTATCTCGGCTACTTCGACAAGGTAGACAAGCGTGTGCGCGATGAGCGCATCACCGAGCTGTTACCGAAGCTCGATCTTTCCAAGCGTACCGACTTCGAGGGCGACAAGAAAACATCGCCCAAGAAAGTCGAGAAGCTTGAGAAAGAACTCAAGAAGCGCCAGAAAGATCTCGGCCTGAAGAGTGTCGAGATGCGCTTCGACGAAGAGCACAACCTCTGGGAGGTTGCATTCGTCAACTCGCAGGGTGCGGAGCACATCATCAACTGGGAGTTGGCGTCCAGCCCCGAGTATCGGCAGATGACCTCGAAGTTCAAGCAGGTCGAGCCGTATATGGAGCCGCCGTTCATCGTCGAGACGGCAGTGAAGGCTTCTGCTTCCAGCGATAACGGCGACGAATCCGCCGAAGGCGAAGCAGAAGAACCCGAGAAGGTCGAAAAGAAAGCGGCCAAAGCAAAAGGCAAAGCCAAAGAGTCCGAAACCATCGAGCTCAGCTCGGCGCGCGACTTGTTCGAATTCGTGAAGAAGGAAGGCAGCCGCGGTTACGACGTGCAGCGCTACAAAGGTCTGGGTGAAATGACTGCCGAACAGCTCTGGGAGACGACGATGGATCCCGAGCGCCGCACGCTGCTCTCAGTGAAGCTCGAAGATATTGCGGAAACCGAGACGATCTTCACCACGCTGATGGGCGAAGACGTCGAATCGCGCCGCAAGTTCATCGAAGAGAACGCGCTCGATGTGAAGAACCTGGACATCTGATTGTGTGGCGCGGGCGCCCTCGCCCGCGAAAGTTTCATTTTGATTTGAGTAAAGTACGATCGGGCGGCCTCATCGCCGCCCATTTTTTGGTTCGCCCATGCCGCGCATCGCGCTCGCCACATCGTCGAAGTTTCCGAACCTCACCTCCGACGACCGCCTGCTGCTCGAGCCTCTAGCCGAACACGGCATCCAGGCTGAGCCCGCGATCTGGAACGACGCCAGCAGAGATTGGTCGTCCTACGATGCAGTCATCCTCCGTTCCACCTGGGACTATCACCTGCTCCCGGAAGAATTTCTGCGCTGGATTGATTTGCTTCGAGACATGCATGTGCCCCTCTGGAATGCGCACACACTGGTGCGCTGGAACGCAAACAAGACGTACCTGCGAGACTTAGACGCCAAAGGCATCCTCGTCGTTCCCACGATCTGGCCCGAGGCCGGAAAGGCCTCTCCTCTGCGCGACAAAATGCGTGAACTTGGTTGGGAGAGGGCCGTGGTCAAGCCGCGCATCTCCGCAACCGCACGCCGCACGCAACTCGTTACGATCGAAGACGCAGACGCGGCTCAGCCACTCTTCGACGAACTCCGCAGCGGCGCGGGCGTGATGGTGCAAAAATTTATGGACTCCATCGTGGTTGATGGCGAGTGGTCGCTGATCTTCTTCGACCGCCAGTTCAGCCACGCTGTATTGAAGAAACCGGCGTCCGGCGACTTTCGTGTGCAGAATGATTTTGGTGGCACCGACACACAGCTGGATCCTCCGGCGCATGTCCTCGAATCCGCGGGTATCATTCTGCAGGCCGTCGAAGCCACTCTGTACGCACGCGTAGACGGCGTCGTCCAAGAAGAAAAATTCCTTCTCATGGAGCTGGAACTTATCGAACCTGCGCTGTTTCTCTCGTCTCATCCCGCCGCGACCGCAAAATTCGCAGACGCAATCGCCCGCAAGCTGCGGTTGTAAAACCCGATATTTGCTTCACGGCGACCACGGACCACGTGGGGGCAGACGCCTTGTCTGCCCGGCGGAGCGAAGCTCCGCGCTGAATTCTTTCGCGGGTGCGACCAATTACCAATAACAGTCGGGCTTGCGCCCGACAACCCAGACGGGGGCGTCTGGGCCCACGTATTTTGTGGTCGACGACAACGACTTCCGCACTCGCGAAACAAATCCCCTGCAAGCCATCGCCCGATTGGCGTTCTCCTTCACAGGAGACGGCACATGTCGGTACTCGCAAATACCTTGCGCTCCGGAGACAAGCTAAAGCTCCCAATACTCGTCGCAGGCGGAGTGGTTCTGATTGCAGCGGCGTCGATCCCGAATCTTCTGCGCAGTCGAAACGCTGATCCGGAATCAATGCGCGTTGCAAGGTTCCAACAGATGTACGACAACACACGTCCGCAGAACGCGGAGCTGCCGCAGACTGCAGCGGTGTCTATAGAACGAGAGGCGCCGCCTGCGGCTGCGGTCCCTGCGTCGGCGGTGTCTGCCGCCAAGGATTCCTCGGCGACTGCGGATCGCAAGATCGTGCGTACGTGTGCGCTCGAGCTAACGGTAAAAAGTCCCGCTGAGGCCGCCGAACAAATACGAATTATGGCCGAAGCTTTGGGCGGCTATATCGAAACAGCGCAGATTGGCGGGAGCAAAGAAGTGCCGACTGCCGATCTCACAATCCGCGTGCCAGCTCCGCGCTTCGAAGAGACAAAGGTAGGCATTCGCAAGTTAGCGACGCGAATCGAGAGCGAGAAAACGGACGCGCAGGACGTCACGCGCCAATATGTCGACATGGAAGCGCGTCTCCGCAACTTGCGTGCTGAAGAAACCCAATACCTCACCATCCTGAAGAGCGCTTATAAGGTCGACGATCTTCTCGCGGTGACGCAGAAACTGAGTGAGGTTCGTGGCGAAATCGAACGCCAGCAAGCTGAATTTCAAACGCTCTCGAAACAAGTTGAGACCGTCGCAATCACCATTGCGCTGCGGCCCCTCGCAGATGCACAAGTGTTCGGTCTCAATTGGCGACCCCTTTATCGTTTGAAACTCGCCGCACGCGACGGCATTGACGCGTTGGCAGATTACGCTGCCACCATGGCCGGCATCCTCTTTTATCTGCCGGTAGTGCTTGCCTGGGCTCTGACCATCCTGTTCGCGGCCGTGCTGGGATGGCGCACGTTTCGGTGGCTGGCTCGCCGCTTCTTCGTTCAGGCGTCTACAGCGCCAGCACAAAAGGCCGCAAATCCCATTTAGACCCGGACCGCGGATCCGAAGCTTCTGTGTGCCCGAGCAACAACAACTCGCTTTGCAAAGCTCCAAAAACAGTTTTTTTGCGGAGGTTCCCATGCAGCGTCACATTCGGGGGGCCAGGCTTTTCGTTCTCCCGTTTACTCTCGCCCTGTTCCTCGTCGTTGCCGTCACCCTTCAGCCAACCGTTCTCGCCGCGCCTCAAAGTGAGAGCCCATCGGGACAAACTCCTGGCTCTCTGGGGATCGTCGGCAAAGACGGCAAGATCCAGGGCATCTGCCCCCTCAAGCACACTGATGCACGCGCCGGCGTCAGCGGATTTCTCGCACGCGTCACCGTCACGCAGACATTCGCCAACACGGCCACGCAGAACATCGAAGCGATCTACACTTTCCCGCTTCCGCAGGACGCCGCCGTCGATGACATGACCATCCAGATCGGCGACCGCACCGTGCGCGGCCTCATCAAGCGCCGCGAAGAAGCACACGCCATCTACGAGAAGGCAAAGAACACCGGTCACGTCGCCGCGCTGCTCGACCAGGAGCGGCCCAACATCTTCACGCAGTCGGTCGCCAACATTCTTCCGGGCGAACAGGTCACCGTCACCATCAGCTACGTCGAAACGCTGCGCTACGAAGCCGGATCCTACGAGTTCGTTTTCCCGATGGTCGTCGGCCCGCGTTACATTCCCGGTCAGCCCACCGGATATCAGGGCAGCGGCTGGGCGCCCGATACGAATCGCGTCCCGGATGCCTCGCACATCACGCCGTGGGTCGCCGCGAAAGGCACGCGCGCCGGTCACGACATCTCGCTCGAACTCGCACTCGATGCCGGTGTGCCGATCCAGGATATGCGTTCGAAGACGCACGACATCGATGTCGATCGCAAGAGTCCCAGCCGCATCACCGTTCGCCTGCGCGATGAAGCGACAATTCCAAATAAAGATTTCATCCTGAAGTACGACGTCGCCGGTGCGCAGGTTGCCGACGCGATCCTGTCTACGCCTTCGCCCGCACGTTCCAAACCAGCCGGTGGATATTTCACGATGATCCTGCAACCGCCGGCGCGCTTGCCCGAGTCCGACATTCAGCCGAAGGAGCTGGTCTTCGTGCTCGACACTTCGGGATCGATGTGGGGCTTCCCGCTCGACAAAGCCAAGCAAGTGATCAGCCGCGCGCTCGATGAACTCTATCCCGGCGACACCTTCAACCTGATCACGTTCTCGGGCGACACGCACATTGTCTTCCCGCAGCCGGTGTATCCGACCGCGGAGAACATTCGCCAAGCCAAAGAAGTACTAGCGACCCGCACCGGAGGCGGCGGCACCGAGATGATGAAGGCGATCCGCGCCGCACTTGTGCCTTCCAACACGCAGGACCACGTGCGCGTGGTCTGTTTCCTCACCGATGGTTACGTGGGCAATGACATGGAGATCGTCGGCGAAGTGCAGAAGCATCCCAACGCTCGCGTCTTTGCATTCGGTATCGGCACTGCCGTGAATCGCTTCCTGCTCGACAAGATGGCGGAAGCCGGACGCGGCGCTGTGGAATACGTCACGCTCGCCGACAAAGCCGACGAAGCTGCCGAGCGCTTCTACGAGCGTGTGCGCTCGCCACTGCTGACCGATCTCTACGTCGACTGGGGTGACCTGCCCGTGGCGGACGTTTATCCGCAGCGCATGCCCGACCTTTTCAGCGGGCAGCCCCTGATCATCACCGGCCGCTACACCAAGCCTGCAACCGGTACCGTGCACCTGAAGGGAACGCGCGCAGGTGGCGGCTTCAGCCGCGATATTCCCGTAACGTTTTCGGCGAGTACGCCTCCCTTCGATGCGCTCGCCGGCTTCTGGGCACGTCGCCGCATCGACGATCTCATGTCGCAAGACTGGCTCGGCATGCAGAACGGTGGAATGAAGCCCGAGTTAAAAGAGCAGATCACGCAACTCGGGCTCGACTATCGCCTGATGACGCAGTTCACATCATTCGTCGCCGTTGAAGACAAGGTTGTGACAAAGAACGGCACGCCGCAGCGCGTCGAGGTTCCTGTCGAGATGCCAGAAGGCGTGAGCTACGAAGGTGTGTTTGGAGACCAGAAGCAATACGACATGCTCTATGCCAACGGCGCAATCGGCGGTTCTGCCGGCCGTGTAAGTTCAGCCAGGGTCGCTGGTCTTCCCGCGCCTGCTCGCTCGCTAGTGCTGTCTGCGCCGAGCGCCTCGCAAGCGCAGACGCCTGGCCCACCGCCTCCACCGGTTGCTGGGCCCATTACGACCCTCAAGAGCAAGCGTGAGGTTTTCGATAAGGACGCGACTGTTGCTCGTCCTGCGCCTTCTGCAGAACGCCGCGTTCTCGAGAGCAAACTTCAGCCTGCGTTGTTGGCGGCTCTTGATTGCTTCCACAAATCAACCGATGGCGGAGCATCGTGCCGCGACGTCCACTCGGGCAAAGTCGCGATCACGGTATGGTTCGCCGACAACGTGCCCGCAAACGCCCGCACGGAGCTGCAAGCGCTCGGCTTCGGTTTGACCAAGGGTCCCGTCGCCCAAAACGTGGTTGCCGGAGTTCTCTCCTTGGACAAACTCGACGACTTGGCGAAACTGCATTTCGTCAGATTTGTCTCCTTTCAACGCCGTTAACCACCTGAGGCCGAGTGAGGCTCGTCATGCGCCCCGCCAGCACACTCGGCCCTCAGTTTTCTCTCGCCGCGCCCATGCACTCGAGCCCGGGGGCAGACTCCGTCAAAAAAACGTCTCCCATTCAACTTTGTCATCCCGAGCGAAGCGAGGCGACAGCCGAACGCAGCGAAGGACCTGCTTTTCCGACCTCCCCGAAGGCGTATTACCCGCGATTACTCTCGTGCTACGCACCGCCCGTCGAGCCCGCCGCAAGTTCGCACACGGTCCCCGTTCTCTCAACAGGACGGAACATCGTCCCCGAAGAAACGAGGGCACACTTGAAACACTCTCTACTTACGTTGGCGCTCGGCGCAGCGTTCTTCGCGGTTGCGGTCGCTGAAGCAAAATCGCAAGACAAACTGCAGGAAGCCTCGGCCCAATCGCAGCCCGCAATCACCATCTACAACCAGAACTTTTTCGTCGCCCGCGAGCATCTGCCGCTCGATCTGAAACCCGGGGCCAATCGCATCGAGTACGCAGGCGTCGCCGCGCATATCGAACCCGACTCCGTCATCCTGCGCGATCCCGCCGGCCGCGCCTTGCAAATCCTCGAGCAGAACTATCGCAACGATCCCGTCTCGCAGGAATTATTGCTCTCGTTTTACGAAGGCAAGACCATCGACTTTCTCGTGCAGCCCGGCCAGATCATCAAGGGCAAAATCAACCGCAGCGGATATGTGCCGAGCTTCAGCTATGCGCAAACCTATCCGCAGTCGGCGTACAGCCAGCCCATCGTCGAAGTCGACGGTGTTCTCCGCTTCGGCCTGCCCGGTCAGCCGCTCTTCCCCGCGCTGAGTCAGGACTCGATTCTCAAGCCCACACTCGGCTGGCTTCTGCAGACCGACAAGCCCGGATCGTTCGATTCGGAACTCTCCTACGTTTCGGGCGGCATGAACTGGCACGCGGACTACAACCTGGTGGTCGCCGACGGCGCCACAAATCAGACGAATCTCGTCGACCTCGTCGGCTGGATCACCATGCAGAACCAGAGCGGCAAGACCTTCGCGAACGCGCAGATCAAATTGATGGCCGGTGACGTCAACAAACTGGTTGCGAACGGCATGCCCATGGCCAAAGCCGTGGCCTACGCCGCACGCGCTGCCGACGAAGCCATGGCGCCAGTAGTGCAAGAAAAGTCCTTCGACGAATTTCACCTCTACACCCTGCAGCGGCCGACCACGCTGCACGATCAGGAGACCAAGCAGGTCGAATTCGTAGGCGCCACCGGTCTTCGCTCGCAACGTCTCTACATTTACGACGGCGCGCAGGTTGCACAGTACACGTACTACAACGCCGACCAGATTCGCGCGGACGCAAGCTACGGCACGCAATCAAACCCCAAAGTTTGGGTGATGCAGGAGTTCAAGAACTCAGAGGCCAACCATCTCGGCATTCCGCTGCCCAAGGGCCGACTGCGCTTCTATCGCCGCGACACCGACGGCCATCTCGAATTCGTGGGCGAGAACACCATCGACCACACTCCGAAAGATGAAACGCTGCGCGTCTACACGGGCAATGCTTTCGACATCGTCGGCGAGCGCAAGCGCACCAACTATCACGTGGAGAATAGCCAGCACTGGATGGACGAATCATTCGAGATTCGAGTGCGCAATCACAAGAAAGAGCCGGCGGAAGTCCGCGTGATGGAGCACCTCTATCGTTGCAACAACTGGAAGATCGCGGAACAATCAACGTCTTGGCACAAGAAGGACGCGCAGACAATCGAATTCCCTGTCACGGTAAAACCCGACGGCGAGACGGTCATCACGTACACGGTTCACTACTCGTGGTGAGCGCGATGCGTGCAGCACTAGCACACGCATGTCATCCTGAGCGAAGTGAGGCGACAGCCGAACGAAGCGAAGGACCTATGTAACCTCAAAAGAAAAGGGGCTGAACCTCGCGGACCTCAGCCCTGATACTTGGCCAGCGGATACCGCCACGCGAACACCATCCAAATCACCAACACGAGCAGGAAGCAAAGCGCGCTTCCTTCCGGTCCCACGCTGCCGCCGGTGAGCCAGGGTGAACCGTGGAACGACGGAGCCAGCAGGTGTCCGGGCTCGACTGTTCCGCTGTCGGCGACGCCAACCACATAGGTCTGGCCCCAATCCCAGACCGCGTGGAAACCAACGGCGAACCAAAGCGTTCCCGTGCGCTCCAGCGTGAGGCAGAAAAACAATCCGATGAACGCGGCACTCAACGCTCCTACGTAACCTTCGCCGCCGTTGGACAAGTGGACCGCGCCGAAAGCACACGAGAGAATTCCCGCCGCCGGCCAGAAACCCACACTGCGCGTCAATGTGAACAGCAAGTATCCGCGAAACAGGAACTCTTCGAACAATCCGACCAGCAGGAAGAACACGCCCCAGAACAGCGCGAACCTCCAAATGCGAGCTCCGTGCAGCGCAATGTGCCCGAAGTCGAAAACGCCAACCACTCGCAACGCGACCAGCAAGACCGCGATCGAACCCAATCCCCACAGCGCACCAATCCAGAACAGTTTTCCGAAAACCTGCCTCCGCGGAAGGCCATAGTCGTCGACTGTGCTTCCCTCGATGTTGCCCATCAAGAAGGCCGACGCGAGGGCAGAAATGAAAAGCGCAGCCTCCCCATACATCTCCTGCCAAAGGCGACCTACGCCCGAAATTGTTTCCGGGAAAAACGACCGTCCGAGCCACAGCAGCGCGTACAGTACCGCTCCAAAAGCGCCCATATACAGCAGGATCCGCCACCCGAGGCGCAGCCCCTCCGGTCCTTGAAAGATGTATTCGGTAAAACTTTTCTCAACGGGCGAGCGCGGCGTTTGCGCTGAGAGTGGCGCGCCTGGCGCCAAAGACTCCTGAGATTTTTCTTCTGGCGACAACGACGGCGGAGTTAGCGGACTGTTCATCGAGGAACTTTCAGCAGAGTCGGCCTTCGTCATGGTAAAACACTCCGTCCATGCCCGGGTCGATTTTTCATGCGTGAACCAGTCGGCAAGCCCCAGTACATTGCTGGAGCGCTGCTGCTGGTGTTTCTTTTCCAGTGCTCCTGGCTCATCACCCGCAACTTGCGCGCCGGTGAGATCGATCTGCGCGAGTGGTACCGCATCGACACGGGTCTTCGCCGCTGGCACGCTGCGCCGCAGACCATCGCATCGGCCGACCCGCACTCGATGCTCGGTCCAGGGCCGCCACCGCGTATCCGCGACAACGACGGGTTCGATCCCGATCACTCTGCGCTCTGGTACCTGATCTCATCGGCACCGTTGCTAGTGTGGCCCGGCCAATTCCAATCCGAATCGCTGCTCTACTGGGGATGGATGGCGCGCGCGCCGTTCCTGATGTTTGGCGTCTTGCTGGGCGCATCGCTCTGGTACGTCGCCCGCCGTTTGTACGGCAACAACGGCGGATACATCGCTCTCACGCTCTATTGCTTTGCTCCTGGAATGATCCGCGCTGCCTCGGTCTGGTTTGCCGAACCCGAGACGGGCGCGGCTTGGGGCGCATTCGGAGCCATCTTCACGAGTATCGCCGTCGCGCACACTCTCTACGCCCCGCGCGAGGTCGTGCTCTGGAACTGGCGTCGCATCACGTTGCTAGGTGTCTCTCTCGCGCTCGCGGTCGGCTCTCAATTTTCGCTGATCGTCATGGTTCCGCTGTCCCTCGGATTCATGCTGTACCTCGCTCCTACAAGACGCGGCGCTGCTGTTGTGATCTGGATCGCTGCGTGTGTTCTCGCGCTCGCCATCCTATTCGCCGCTTACTTCTTCAATCCGATTTCCTTCTGGCAGGGACTCCGTCATGCCGAGTGGCTCGGCATCACGTGGCAGGCATTCGGAATGGGTGGTGCATACCGGGAATTACTGGCGGAACTCGGCCAGGGAAGTCCAGCGCTCGTCCTCGCGCTGCCTGTCTCGTTGATCACGTATGCCGCCTGGCCTCGGGCGCGCTACTTCGGTAATACTGCGCCACTGCTTGTCGCCGCGCTTTGTTTGCTTCTCGGATTCGCCAGCCCGCACTATCAGGGCCTCGGCTTTCAGTTGGTAGCCTTGCCGTTTTTCTTCGTCTTCGTGGCGGGCGTATCCGCCGACCTCCTCGAAACTCCGAACCGGGCGCTGGTGGCCGCGTGTATCTTCGGACTGCTCTCCGCTTACGGGCTATGGAGCCTGAGCGAACTCGTACGCGCCGGCGCAGCTCATTGATCGCGCCCCCGGCCGTTAGGCTTCCGTCTCCCTCGGGAGATGGGCGAATTGTAACCACCGCCGAACCAACGACTTAGTTATCCGAGCGCCCACTACGCAAAGGTTACCTGCATTACCGGGCACGATCGCCGTTCCTAGTTTTTGGAGAACGAAACTTTCGTCTTCGCCATCTAATAAAACGGTGACATCTATGGGCGCGAAACTGGCGTATTATCTGCCAATGCGGTACTGGACGCTGCTTTTCGCCGTCTCATTCGCTCTGCTGTTTGCGGTTTCGGCCACGGCTCAGGTTAACGGCACGGCTCCGTGCGTCACCTGCTACAACTTTGGAAATCATCAGGGCCCGAATGGTGTGCCGCCATCGGTCACATCGTATGGCTTCGGTGGGAAGCCCGGCTTTCACGGAACCACTCCCAGCGTGACATCGCTTGGACCGAACGGTTGGAACCAGGGACATCCGGGATTCCATCAACCGGGATTCCATCAACCTGGTACGCACCACCCCGGCGATCATCGGCCGCCCGACCATCGCCACGACCAGGTCATCGCATACCCATATTTCATTCCGTACTATCCGGCGATGGGTGCTTACGGATACGACGAGCCTCCTGCCGACGATGCGCAGGCTGAAGATCCTGAGGAGTACCAGGGCGGTCCAACAATTTTCGATCGCCGCGGCTCCGGTACCTACGCGGATGATTTTGTAACCGAGCGTCCCAAGGCCCGTGTGCCACGGCCGCCCGATCCTCCGCAGCAAGCAAGCAACGATCCCGCGCCGGATCCTCCGGCGTCTCCTGTCCCGCGCGAGCCCGACACAATTCTCGTGTTCAAAGACGGACACAAGGTTCAGGTCGGCAACTACGCGATCGTCGGACCGAATCTTTTTGACCTGACGCCCGGCCATCGCCAGAAAGTGGCGCTCGCCGACCTCGACGTCAATGCAACACAAAAAGCCAACGACGATCAGGGCGTCGACTTCAAACTGCCTTCGCTTCCCGGAAGCGAATAAGGCTTCCTATGCCGCGTGAGATCCTGAGCTGCGCCTTCGCCGTTGGACTGATGGTCGGTTCGACATTTGCGCAGCGAGGCGGCCACAACGGCTTTACGGTTCCCTCTCCGTCGCCACCGATGCGAGGTGGATTCGGTTTCGGACCTCGCGATGGACACCATCACCCGTTCTCGGCGGGGCTTTTTCTCGGATCGCCGTTCTGGGCGGACGACTACTCGTATCATCCGGATCCAGCTCCGACCTACCTCGTGCAACCTTCGCCGAAGCCGCTTGAATATCCGAAGTCTCTTGCGCCACTCATGATCGAGTTGCAGGGAGATCACTACGTTCGCCGTACTCTGGATGGATCGAGTACAACTCAGCCTGAACCTGCTGTGACTGCTGCGTCGGCTGCGGGCCCTGCTTCTTCCACGGGAAGGCTCCCTTGGTCCCGATCGAACGCTCCGGTATCCCGATTCAATGCTGCGCAGGCAAGGCCCTCTGCACCTTCGCCAACATCGCTCGCAGCACCGACTGTTTTCGTTTTCCGCGACGGTCACCGCGAAGAGTCCAGCGACTACTCGATCATCTCTGGTGTGATCTATGCACGTGGCGATTACTGGACGACCGGCACCTGGTCGAAGAAGATCCTGATCGCCGATCTTGACGTGCCTGCCACCATGCAAGCCAATCGCGAACGAAGCGTCCCCTTCCGCCTGCCCAACGCCCCAAACGAAGTAATCACCCGCCCGTAGCCCTTCCAAGGCTTGTCATCCTGAGCGCCGTGAGGCGAAGCCGAATCAGCGAAGGACCTATGCACTTGATCGAATCTCCTCAAATGCCCGCTGCGAGAAAAACTTCCGCCGAACCCTCTTGCCAGCTGCCCGCATCCTTAACCTGCATGAAGCCTCCCTGCGATGACGCGGCGATCCGTTCCCGCGCGCCCGACGCACCATGTGCGCCGCAATCCGGTCCCTGGATCCTCGCCGCGGCCATCCTCGGCACCGCCATGGCGTTCATCGACAGCACTGTCGTGAACGTGGCACTTCCCGCGCTTCAAGCAACATTCAACGCCACTGTCATTGACGTCCAATGGGTCGTCGAATCCTATGGCCTGTTCCTGGGGGCGCTCATTCTGGTCGGCGGCACCGCCGGAGACCTGTTTGGCCGGCGCAAGATCTTCCTCGTCGGCGTCACGCTCTTCGCGCTCGCGTCGGTTGCGTGCGGCCTCGCGCAGACAATCCAGCAACTGATCGTGGCGCGCGCCGTGCAAGGTCTGGGCGCAGCCTTTCTCACGCCGGGCAGCCTTGCCATCATCAGCGCGTCATTTCCGGAAAAAGATCGCGGCCGCGCGATCGGCACGTGGTCGGGATTCTCCGCCATCACCACTGCGCTCGGTCCTGTCCTCGGCGGATGGCTGATCCAGCACGCCTCGTGGCGCTGGATCTTCTTCATCAACGTGCCCATCGCCGCCGCAGTCGTGCTGATCTCGCTCCGGCACGTCCCCGAAAGCCGTGGTCCCCAAGCGAAACGTCTCGACTACCTCGGCGCGTTCGTGATCACGCTGGGCCTGGGCACGCTAATCTACGGGTTGATCGAATCGCCTCTGCTTGGTTGGACCCACCCAAAAGTCGCTGCCACTTTGATCGTCGCAGTTGTGTGCCTGTGCGCCTTTCCATCTGTCGAAATGCGAGCCGAATCACCGATGGTTCCGCTCAAGCTGTTTCGCTCGCGAACGTTCTCCGGCGCCAACCTGCTGACGCTGTTCCTGTATTCCGCGATGGGCATTTTCTTTTTCGTCTTCCCGATGAATCTAATCCAGGTGCAGGGATACTCCGCCACCGCCGCTGGCGCTGCCGCACTGCCTTTTATCTTGATGATGTTTCTGCTCTCGCGCTGGTCAGGAGGCCTGGTCACGCGATATGGTTCGCGGCTGCCGTTGATCGTTGGCCCGGTCATCACTGCCATAGGATTTGCGCTGTTAACGGTGCCATCTATCGGAGGCTCGTATTGGAGCACCTTCTTTCCAGCGTTCCTGATTCTTGGCTTCGGGATGACGGTCAGCGTTGCTCCGCTAACGACTGTCGTGATGGGAGCCGTCGACCAGGATCACGCTGGCGCGGCGTCTGGCATCAACAACGCTGTTGCCCGCGTTGCGGGCCTGCTGGCGATTGCCGTCTTCGGAATCGTCATGGTGCAGGCCTTTGCGGCCAGACTCGATCGCCAGCTCTCGACGATGCAGATCTCGCAACGGGTTCACGACGAGATGCGGTCCAACCGAACCAAGCTGGCTGGCATTGACATCCCACCCGACCTCGACGCCCAGCAAAGGCACGAAGTCAAAGCCGCCGTGTCGGATTCGTTCGTCTTTGCGTTTCGTGTGGTCGCCTGTTCGTGCGCCTTGCTCGCCATCGTCAGCGCCCTGGTCGCGAGCATGTTGATCGAAGGGAAGTCGGTACCCGGGAAACAATCATCCAGTCCACTTACAGCCGCTGCAGACTGAATCGCGGGCGGCATCTCGCCCGCGCTCAACTCGCCCGCCGCCACCCGTTCTCAACTGAAATACCAGCCTCCATTCACATTGATCGTCTGCCCGGTGATGTAGCCGTTCTCCGCCAGCAGCACGACCACCGAACTCACATCGTCGACTTCCCCAAATCGCCCAACCGGGATGATCTCCGGGCTCGCCTTCGGATTCGATGTCACCATTTCCGTCGCAATCAGTGCGGGCGCAATTGCATTTACCGTGATTCCTTCCTTCACCATCAGGTCGGCGAGCGAGTGCGTCAGCCCAATCATTCCAGCTTTAGACGCCGCGTAGTGCGGCCCGACCACACCGCCCGTCTGCGCCGCGACCGACGACAGGTTGATGACGCGCCCCCATTTCTGTTCGCGCATTCCTGGCAGCACGGCTTGCGTCACCATGAACGTCGACTTCAGATTCACGTCGACAATCTCGTTCCAATCCTCCTCCGTGATCTCTTCGATCTTTTGGACCCGCGCAACTCCGGCATTGTTTACCAGAACACTGACCGTTCCCATTTCGCTCGCGACCAGTGTCACCATCTTCTGCGCTTCTTTGGTTCGCGAGACATCGGCACACACTGCGAACGCGCGCCGGCCCGCCGCGCGTATCTGCTCGCAGACCGCTTCGGCCTCGTCCCCGCGGGCCCGATAGTTCACCGCCACGTCGCAACCGGCTTTTGCCAGTGCGATCGCCGAGGCCGCTCCGATCCCCCGGCTCGCTCCCGTCACCAGTGCCACTTTTCCTGTCAAATCGTCCATCGAAACTCTCCAGCATTCGCT
>Ga0126371_10002830_pt1 | contig 15059 bp, 16 predicted proteins | sample PanSoiMetaPlot_4_FD_110145 | JGI IMG/M metagenome (GOLD analysis project Ga0126371, IMG submission 110145) | Tropical forest soil microbial communities from Panama - MetaG Plot_4 | ecosystem: Environmental > Terrestrial > Soil > Tropical forest > Bulk soil | place: Panama | collected 2016-02-17 | reverse complement strand
GAGGATGGGAAAAAGTTCAAGTCCCTCAAGCGTCACTTGCGGACGCAGTACAACATGACGCCAGAGCAATATCGCGAAAAATGGGGCTTGAGCGGCGACTACCCTATGGTGGCGCCAAACTATGCGGCCGCCCGATCGCAACTCGCCAAACAAATGGGCCTTGGACAGCAGCGGCGGCGACGCGCCAAATAGACCCACGAGGATAAATTCCTAAAACCTGTGGATATCTTCGCTTCGCCGTTCGAGCGGCTCTTCCATTCTCGGCACCTGTATAGGTAGATAATCCTATACAAGGACATCGCCGATGACCACGACCGACCTGCAACCAGAACGATCTCGACGCCGGCAATCCAAGCGCGGCAAGCGCCGAAAATCAGTGCGCCGCATCCCGCAACCTCCGCAACCAACCATCGATAGTTTTCGTGCCCAGCATCTGACCCTGGGTAAGCGGGAGATTGTCACTGACCTTGGCCGCGCCAGCGTCACCGTCGATGAAACGGAAAGTCCGCTTGTCTGGCTTGCCCGCCGGCGCGGACGCGACGGCCGTGCCTTGATCGAAGCGCATCAATTGCAGGCGGGAGAAAGACTGCGGACGGATTTCACGCGCGCGAACCTGATGCCGCGAACAACGTCCAACTGGTCCGAACCGCTGTCGTCCGGCCGCCAGACCGGCAGCGAACGCGCTGGCGTGTTTACCGAAACAATGATCGCGGCGCGGCAAAACGTGCATCAGGCACTCGATGCCGTCGGTCCGGAATTCGCAGGTTTGCTGCTCGATATTTGCTGCTTCCTCAAAGGTCTCGAGGATGTTGAACGCGAGCGTGCCTGGCCCGCACGCTCCGGCAAAGTCGTACTGCAGATTGCTCTTGCGCGTCTCGCCCGTCATTACGGCTATTGTGCGCAGGCGCGCGGGCCGGCCCGGACGCCCGTGAGAACCTGGCTTTCCGACAATGCTGCTTTCGGCGTGGAAAGCGTCTGACTACGCGACGGCAGCCAAAGCGGTCTTTGCTTCGGCGCGGATTCGCTCGACCATCGAGCGCAATCCGTTTGACCGCTGCGGCGTGAGATTTTCCCGCAGGCCGATACGGTCGAAAAGCGCAAGTGCATCTGTGGCCAGAATTTCGCGGGCGCCTTTTCCGGAATAGAGAGCAAACAAAATTGCGATCAGTCCGCGCACGATGTGGGCGTCGCTATCGCCTTCGAAAGAGAGGATTGGTCCCACCGATCCGTTCGGTTTGACGCGCGTGAGCAGCCAGACCTGGCTGGCACAGCCCTGAACCTTGTTCTCATCGGTATGGGCGCTGTCTGCCAGTGGCGGCAATGTGCGACCAAGCTCGATGACATATCGATAGCGGTCGTCCCACTCATCGAGCAGCGCGAAATTCTCGAGAATCTCGTCAATCGGTGTCATCACGCCACATATATAAGGCCGCTGCGGGCAATGACCAAAACGTTCGTTGGAACTAGGAGGCCCTACGAAAAAAAGCTTGTAAATTATGGCGTCTAGGCCGCGGGGCGCCCTTCGCGCGGGTCCCGGCGCGGCGGGAGCGGCACTGGTGCGTGCCAGCTGGGAGCCATGTCGGCTGGGGTTAAAGTCCCTTCGTGCCCCGGCTTGGACTTTTCGGCCGATGCAGACTTGTCGCGCAGCTTGGTGACGAAATCATAGAGCGTGCGCGCGCCGGCCTCGGCCTTGTGGCCGATTGCGACCGCGACCTTGCCACCGGTCACGCAGGCATCGGGCTGCCGCTCGCAGAATCCGCGCACGTCAGAAACGGCCGCGCTCGCAAGCGTGACCGCTTCGGAAGCACCGACTTGCGCCTCCGGCGACGTCGTCTTGCTGCCGCTCGGCAGCAGTATGCAGACGACGCACAGCCAAAACGCCATCCGCAAAAGAAAGAACATGACACCCTACCTGCAACATCCCCGGCGGACTATTCGCCACCTTTAGGGCTAACAATAGCAGACAGGTCTGAAACTGTTATTTGAAATGCAGAGAAATTTTTGGACAAAATCAACGAGAACTTTCTTCAAATTCGAGACATTCGAATTTTGTTAAAAGTTTAAATAAGCGCGGCGAGCCAGTATTTGCCGCGACTTATGGCACTTCAACATGGTTACTGTGTCGGTAATAAATCACCGCACACATCGCGCTGCAGGTTCACGGCAACCGAAATTTCACCATGCCCCGCGAATGGTTGCGAGAACATGCCTGAGGCGGCATTGCAGCCGCATATCAGGCTTTGCAGGCAGTCAACCTTAGCGTTCGTTTAATCGGCTGTATCCTAAGGTCGCAAAAGCAAGATCAGGGGCGCGTCTGTCTCGGCAAGACGTGTGACAGGGACCGTGAGTTTCCTCACACCAATATGGAGCTATGTGGACGCGCTGGTGCACCCGGCGGCCCAGCATGACACGCTGATGGCGGCCCGCCATCGCGCCTTTATTGCTCCTCGGCTCCTCGGCTGTCTGGCCGCACTGGCAAGCTTGCCCGTATACATTGTCATTCGGGGCGTCCCGAGTGCGCTCGAGGTGGCAGTATTCTCCTGGCTCGCAGCGCCAATCCTGATCGTCTATTTCTTATCGCGCACTGGCCGCTACGAAACTGCGCACGTGCTGTCAGCAATGGCGTTGATCGTCCTCACCGCGCTGGTTGCAATATGGACCGGCGGTATCACGTCATTCGCGGCGATCTGGCTGGTGGTGGTCCCCCTGGAGGCAGCGCTCTCCACCTCACGCCGGATCGTAGCATTGGCTGCGGCTTTCGCGCTGACGACTGCCGGCCTCTTGCTGCTGCTGGACGCCGGCGCGCTATTGCCCCGCCCGGTGATCAGCCCGGAGCAGCAAGGCGTCCTGGCGACGCTCGGTGTCATCTCCGCCACGCTCTATGCCACCGGCCTCGGCCTTGGCGCCGAATTGCTCATGCGTAGCAGCGCCGCGCTTCTTCGTGCCGAAGAGGATCGGTATCGCCTGCTCACACAAGCGATGACCGATGTCATCATTGTCCACAACCGCAATGGCTCGGTGCTGTCCGCCTCGCGGGCGACCGAGCGCGTAATAGGGGCCCAGCCCAGCGAACTCCTGGGCAACGGTCTTTTCGATCGCGTGCATGTGGCCGATCGGCCGGCATACCTTGCGGCGGTCGCTGATACGGCGAGCTTGAATGAAGAGCGTTCGCTCGAGCTTCGTATTCGATGCGGCACCGGCCAATTTTTGTGGGTGGAAATGCGTTGCTTTCCCCGCGCGACCGATGCCGGCGAACGTGAGATCGTGGCTGTCGTGCGCGACATCAGCGAACGTAAGTTGCAGGAACGCGCGATTGAGACCGCACGATCGGAATCCGAACGGGCGGGTGCGGCGAAAATCCAATTTATTGCCACCATGAGTCATGAGCTACGCACGCCATTGAATGCGATCATCGGCTTCTCCGATATGCTGACAAATGAATCGCTTGATTTCGATCCTCGACGGAAACTTGAGTATGCCAAGCTGATAAACGACTCAGGCCGTCACTTGTTGTCTGTCGTCAACGGAATTCTCGATGTCTCCAAGATTGAGAACGGCAATTTCGAGATTACCCCTGAGCCGTTCCGACCGGCGCCGGCAATCGAAAGCTGCACGGATTTGCTGGCGCTGAAGGCCCAGGAAGCCGGCGTCGAGCTGACGATGCGCGTTGCCGCCGATCTTCCCGACGTCGCAGCCGATCGGCGCGCCTTCAACCAGATCCTGATCAATCTGATATCGAATGCCATCAAGTTTACCCCGCGCGGTGGTCGAGTGACTGTGAGCGCGCTGTGCGACGGGCCGAAGCTGGCGTTGTCGGTTGCGGATACGGGCGTCGGCATCGTCGAGTCCGATTTACCGCGCCTTGGCGAGGCTTTTTTTCAGGGACGGACCTCCTGTGATCGCCGCCACGACGGCACGGGACTTGGCCTCTCGATCGTCAAGGGTCTGGTGCGCCTGCACGGCGGCGAGGTCGATATCAAGAGTCGACCGGGAGAGGGAACGCGCGTGACCGTGCGACTTCCCCTTGAGACCGATAATCATCCCGTCAAACTCGTGACCGAGCGCAAGCGGGGCTACTCGATGACTTCAGATAACAGGGTGAAGAAAAGTGCCTAGACGTTCGCGCAAGGACTCGGTAATGCTCGAAAGCGCCGGCCGGCTCGCGGCTGCGATCAGCGAGCATCCGCGTGAATTCGTTGCGATAGTCATGTCGACGATTGCCGTCTTTGGCATCGTCACCAACGCTCTGTTCCTTCAAAAGGGACCGCATCCCGCGCCGATCTTTGCGACGCGGCCGCTGCTGCGTCCGCAGGAGACGGCGCTTACGCCGCGCCTGCAAAGCACGCAGTCCACACCGGCCGCAGAGACAGGAAATCAAGCGCGGCTCCAGCTTATCGCCAATATCCAGCGCGAACTCACCCGCAAAGCATTCTACGACGGGCCTGCGGACGGCATTTGGGGCTCCAAGACCGATGCGGCGGTGCGCGACTTCCTGCAGGCCGCCGGCTTGAAAACCAATGCCGAAGCAAGTGATACCCTGCTGCGCGCCATTGCTGGGTCAAATGCAAAACCCCTAAGCACGGCCCCCGTTTCGAGTGCGCCATCCGATCCCATCGCCAGGTTGATTGCGCCGGCGCCATCAAAACGCGTGACGGCCGTGCAGCGGGCGCTCGCCGATTTTGGCTATGGCCAGATCAAGCCGACCGGCGTTTTCGATCCGGATACGCGCGCCGCAGTTGAGAAATTTGAACGCGAGCGTCGGCTGCCGGTCGATGGACAAATCTCCGACCGTCTCGTGCGTGAGCTCGCCGCCATGACCGGCCGTCCGCTGGAGTGAGCGATCCCACCCTCGTCCCTGCGCAAGCGGGAACCCGGCGCATGAATGGCGGTGCGCCAATCGCCCGTGCTACGACAAGCCGATGCGGTTGAAATCCGGGATATGGGTTGCGGCCTACGTGCGCCGCTGTGATGTTGAGGGCGTCTTTGCAGCCGTGCGCCGACGCGGCGCCGAAGAAGCCGGCGCGATATTCATCAAAATAAACCGTCTCGATGGCACCGGCACACTTTATGGGCCCGCGCCGCAAGCCGTATTCGAAGAAGCGCGGCCCGCGGACCGGATGTTCATGGTCCTCGTCGGCCGCGACAAACCTGCAGCCGATGCGGAGCTCGAGGCACGCCTTGTGAAGGAAGTCCGGTTCGATGCTGATCTGTGGATCATCGAGGTCGAGGATCGGGCAGGCCGAAATTTCCTCGATAACGTGATCTAACGGTCGTTGCTTCGCGATCGTGCCGGGCGTTCGTCGCGCGCATACGCGCGGTTGGGTGTCGGCTTTGCTGCGGCGCGTGAAGATGGCCGTTCGTCATTCCAGTAGACAGGCTCATGGACAGGATGACGTCGCCCGGTCGTTCGCCAAATGCTCACCATGCGCTCGGCGGCTGCCGCATTGATCTCATCAAACAAGTGCGAGAGCTCATACAGCCGCCGGGCCGATTGCCCGATGAGCGGGTTCAGGAAAAGCAGAATGCGCTGAAGCGCGTCAGCCTCGATGCCGAGAGACTTGGCCGCAACGACAATCGGCTCACCGGAATTATCGCGGGCCACCCGTTCTGCGAGTTCGCGGCTGACGCCCAACGCGCGCTCGAGAACCCGGATGAATTCGCCCTGATTGCGTTTGAGCGCCGCACTTTCCAGCCGCTGCCTCAGTTCGCCGGCTACAGGCACGGTGCGCCGCGCTGTCGTTTCTGAAGCGGCATCAAGATTGACCAAAATGAGCCTGCGCTCTTCAGGGCGCGCAGAGAAGAAGAGCTCGATCAGTTCGCTTCCCTCGGTTGATCCGTCGACGCTGCTTTCGCGGGAAGGAACGCCGGCAAGCTTGCTGAGAATTGCAGCTGGCGCCGCCGGATAAGCCGACAGGCGGGCTGCCACCGCCGCGCGCGTTGACGCGTCGACCGCGTCAATAAGGCCCAGCGCCAGTTCAACATACTGGGTCTCTTCTTCGAGGCCATGGACGGGTTTCTGGACGTAAAGATCGGTCAGAACGCGCAACAGGGTGGGGCGGATGTCGACGCCGTCCCGGCACGCCAGATCGACGAGGCTGTCCAGTGGGTCGGACGCGGGAAGCTTCATTCGGACTCATGCTACGCCAGTGTGGGATGGCTGAGATTAGTCGGGCGGCGTTAGCGGAGCGTTAACCTTGCAAGTTCTTTAATTGGGTAAGGCGCCGAACCGGCAGCCTCGAGGAGGCACCCAGCCGGACGGCAGGGGGAACTGAAATGGGCGAGATTATTCGATTTCCCGACGAGGCAAGCCCGCGCGTCGGCAGATATGTCGATGCCACGACCGAACCCGCAACCGTCATTATTCTGCCGGTGATCCGCATCGAGCGTGGTCCCGACGGGTCGAACGGACTTGAACCCGGTACCGGAAACAACGCAGGGCGCCGCCGCCGTCGTCGCGCCTTACGCTGACGCACCAAGCGACTTCGATGAACTATCCGGCGCCGTCGTGGAAACGAAAACACGTTTCGCGATCTGTATTGCTGCTCGCGACCCTGGGAATGCTCGGTGGATGCGCAAACGGCGATTTCGGTGAAGTCAACCAAACGTTGGTGACCAACGGTATCCACGACTGGATCGGTCGCGGTGCACCTCCGGCGAAAGCGCAGCCGTCAAAGTTCGAATACACCGATGATGAACGCGCGCTGCGCGACAATGCCTATCCGTTGATCGAACCGCCGTACGACCGACAGCAATGGTATTCAGTTGCAGGCGAGTACGGTCTCATCAAATTCAATCTGGCGGATTATCAAAGATATTACGAGCGTTTGAAGGCCGAATGTCACGACTCCTCGGCCGCGCTGTATGCCCGGCTGATCGATGACATCCGCAACGACACCACAAGGCTGTCGCAATTCTTCGAAACCGCCGGACGCGTCATCGATATCGATCAGAAGCGCCAGAAAAGCCTCGCTTATATTCCTGAGTTGAACAAGGCGGAACGTGCCAACGCTCTGCGGCGTATTCGAGAAAACGTCCACGTTCTGGAGATCGTGCGAATTAGTCTTGCCAACCGGGTGGCGTCGTACCGCTTCGCGCTGGAGCGCCTAGTAATTACTATACCCTCGGTTCAAGCGGTTGAAGCCGAGCGCCTGCTCAATCAACTGCAAGGCCAGATCAGGCGCTATGATGCGTTACCTCCGACCTGGAGGCGCGAGCCGAGTCTCGCTTCGACGAACTAGCCCGCCAGTCTCTCTGCACCTAGCGGCGTGGCCGCGCCGGTGGTGCAGGTGTCGGTGCCGGCTCGGGTTGCGCCGTGCCGCATCGTGCGGCGGCAATCGAGGCCTGCGCGGCCCGCATCAAGCCTGGCTCGGGGGCCATCGCCCGGATCGCGATGAGTCCAGTCGGCGTCGGGGATTCCACAATGAGCCGGTCGGCAGCGGTGACTTCCTCGTCCTCGGGCACCTGGTCATGCTGCGCGGTTGTCATGAGATCGAGCTCGATGACGCGGCGTCCGGCGGCACGGTCGTTGATCGCGTAATAGGCGACATCGTTGCGCGTGTAAAAGGAAACGGACGTATAGGCGGGACTTACCGGCACGGTGAGCTTCAAAGGTCCTTGCGAAAGATCATAGCGGCAAACGGCGCTGGCAAAGGCCGGGTCCATAAACGGCATGACCGCTTTCTCGGGTGTGGGGGCGGGCAGGGCGAAGACAGTATTCACCGGAGCGATGGGGGTCAGCCGTGCATAGGCGTCCTGCGTCGCAGTGCGCGGCAGGATGATGACGGTCGCAAGATGCACGATGCCGCCAAGCAGCACCCCGCCCAGAATCAGGAGCAACCATCGGATCACGGGCAGCTCCTGGTCGTGACATCCGGCATCGGTACCTCGCGGCCGGCTTTTGTCGAGACGCCCACCGCCGTGTCATACAAGCGCAGCACCAGCTCATAGCGCTCGACACCGCCGGTCGGCAGCCAATTGCCTGGGTTGGCGCGGGGTGCCACGACGATCTCGAAACTGCCGTCGGAGTGACGCACGATTTCCTGGCTGGTGAAGCCGTAGCGATTGGTCGAATTGGCGACCAACCCGCCGTCCGCATTGTAAAGCGTCACGGTCCAAAAGCGCGCCACCGGCGTCACACCCGACACGACGACTTCGCAACGCCCGTCGAGGGTCTTGCCGTCGTCGTCGGAATCAACGGTAAAGGATACGCCGTCACCCAGCGCGGTCGGCAAACGGCCGCTCCGTGCAATCGATGCGCGCACATAAGGATCGGCGTCCGTGGTCCCGCTTTTCGGCCACGCGGTCCACCCCTCGATTGTCAGGCCGCCGAACGCGGCGCCGCGCGTGAGGGCGTAATAGGTCAGGCCAAGGCCGACGATGGCGGCGATCGCGAGACCAAAAAGCGTTCCAAAAAGTAGCCGCACGAACGATTCCGAGAATATGAGGATGGATAACTGAACCGGGAGAATACGCTGGATGCCGGGAGGGGCCAATCAGTTGTGATTGCCGAATGCATGTCCTTCCAGCGAGGAGGCTAGCGCGTCACCGGCTTCGGGTTCTGACGCCGCCTGCTTATCTTTGTCAGATGACACCGTTGGACGAGCGGGCCCCAGGGCTCGATTGGCGTCATCCATCAGGCGCTCGACCCGCACGAGAGCATCCGCTCCCTTCTTCGTCAACAAGGCGGGCCGCGGCGGCGGCGCCGGCTCGTTTGATTTCGATTTGGCTTCGGCGACCGCCGGTTCCTGTCGTTCGTGCGGCACCGGAATGCCCGGAAGCTGCTTTACTTCAATTCCCTGGTGGGCATAGGCCATGATGTTGTGCCAGGTCATCGCCGGCAACGAGCCGCCGGTCATGCGGTTGGTCACTTGGTAATCGTCATTGCCGAACCAGACGCCGCAGACGAAATTGCCCGTATAGCCCATGAACCACGCATCGCGGTAAGCGTTGGTCGTGCCCGTCTTGCCGGCTGACGTAATTCCATCCAACCGAGCGCGTTTGCCGGTGCCGTTTTCGACCACACTGTTCATCATCTTGATCATGTCCGCGGCGACACCCGGCGGCATCACTTGGCGCGGCTTCGGACCGTCACGGTCGAAACGCCAGACAAGATCACCGGCGCCGGTGCGCACCTCAAGGATCGCGTGCGGCGTGACCGCCTTGCCCATATTGGGGAAAGTGGCATAGGCACCCGTGTGATCGAGCACGGTGACCTCATCGGCGCCGATCGGCAACGAGGGGGTATCCGGAAGTGGCGTACGGATGCCCATGTCGTGCGCGAGCTTGACGATCTTGGCGCGGCCGACCTTAGCGTTGCCACCTCCGACCGCAATCGACAGCTTCACGGCAACGGTATTGATCGAATGCGTGAGCGCCTGGATCAGTTGCATCGACCCGCTGTAGCCGTGGCCATAATTATGTGGGCACCAATTGCCAATGCATACAGGCCCATCGACCACGATCGAGGTCGGCTTCATGCCGCTCATGAGCGCCGTGGAGTAAACATAGGGCTTGAATGACGAACCAGGCTGGCGCATCGCGTCAGTCGCACGATTGAATTGGCTGGCGCCATAGTCGCGGCCACCGACCATCGCGCGCACCGCACCATCGACATCCATCAGCACGGCGGCCGATTGCTTTGCGTGATATTCCTGACCGTATTGGCGGAGCGAGCTCTCGATCGCCGCGTCAGTGTTGTTTTGCAGGCTGGTGTCAAGCGCGGTTCGCACCACGAAGACGCGCTCGGTCATCGATTTGGGGAAGGTGTCGACGAGCTTCTTCATCTCGTCGAAAGCCCAGTCGAGATAATAGTTGGGCGCCCGATCGTCACGACGATCGACCGGCGTCGCCGGATGGCGGCGTGCGCCGAACACCTGACCTTCACTCATCATGTTGGCTTCGACCAGGTTGTCGAGCACGACGTTCGCGCGAGCGCGCGCCGCAGGCAGATTGACGTGCGGCGCAAACTTGGTAGGTGCCTTGAACAAGCCGGCAAGCATGGCCGCTTCCGCAAGGTTCACGTCGCGCGCAGACTTGTTGAAGTAATATTGTGCGGCCGCGTCCACGCCGAAGGCGCCGCCGCCCATGTAGGCGCGGTCGAGATAAAGCTTGAGGATTTCGTTCTTGGTTAGCCGCGCCTCCAGCCACATGGCGAGAAACGCTTCCTTGACCTTGCGCTCAAGCGTGCGCTCATTGCTCAGGAACAGATTCTTGGCGAGTTGCTGGGTGATGGAGGAACCGCCCTGCACGACGCCGCCGGCTCTGGTGTTGGCGACCAGCGCGCGTGCGGTGCCCGGAAGATCGATGCCGAAATGCTCGTAGAAACGCCGGTCCTCGGTCGACAGCACCGCCTTGATCAGGTGATCAGGAAACTGGTCGAGCGGGATCGCGTCATTGTGTCTTATGCCGCGCGAACCGACCTCGTTGCCATAGCGGTCAAGAAAGGTGACCGCCAGTTCCGACTTTTTGAGCCAGTCGTCGTCGGAGGTTTCGCGGAAGGCAGGAATGGCCAGCGCCAACATGACGACCATGCCGACGGCGCCAAGCGTGGCGCCCTCCGAGGCAAGCTCGTTGAGCCAGCGCCGCCAGCCGGAGACATGGAAGCGATCCATGAAAGTTGAAAAGCGCTCATAGGCTTCGCGCGCGCCGGACGCGCTGCGGAAGACGCTGAAATCCACCCAGGCATCCAGCCCGAGCAGGAACCGTTTGACGCTGGTCTTCCAGTCCTCGGGGAAAAAATTGCGCAAGTTCAGTCGCTCATGAATTAGGAGGCCGGCGAAGCGCCGGCGACACGAATTTAACCCATCGGCCAACTCTCAGCCAATGCCACGATTCCGACAGGCTGAAACCAAGGTGAACGAAAATTGCGGTGAAAAATGGCCAAAAGTGGCCCATTGATACCGTCAGGCCGGGCTTGTTCCCGGCATTTGCGCCTATAGCTTGGCGGCAGTTCCAAGCGTAGACCAAAAAACGCAACCGAGAGCCTCCGATGTCCGATCCGCAAGACCAGTTCTGGCGCCACAAGGCGATGTCGGAAATGACGTCTGCAGAGTGGGAAAGCCTATGCGATGGCTGCGGCCGCTGCTGCCTCAACAAGCTTATTGATGAGGACACGAACGCGACTGTGTATACCGACGTCAGCTGCAAGCTTCTGGACTGCAAGAGCTGTCGTTGCAGCGACTATGCCCACCGCCAGTCGAAGGTGAAGGATTGCGTACGATTAACCCCACGCAATGTACGCCGGTTGAAATGGCTCCCACCGACCTGTGCCTACCGGTTGGTGGCCGAGGGCAAAGATCTTGCGTGGTGGCACCCTTTGGTGTCCGGCAGTCCCGAAACGGTGCATCGCGCCGGCGTGTCGGTGCGCGGCCGCGTCGCTGCGAGCGAAGTCGACGTGCCGGACGACAGGCTTGAGGACTATATTGTCAGCTGGCCGGGGAAGTGGCCAAAGGGAGCGAAGGGAAAGGCCCCACGATGACAGCTAATCACCTGACCCTTGGTACGATCGCAAAATCATAGGCGCGTGGCTCGGTCGCGCCTGAGTACGAATAGTGCCACCATTCGCGGAAGTAGTTTGAGAAGCCGTGCCGGCGCATCGCGGTATTGAGGACGTTGCGCCAACGCTTCTGCTCGGGCCCAATCGCGCTACTCGCGAGATAGCTCCGAGTATCGAAGCAGTCAAAGCCGGTGCCCATGTCGATGCTGTTGTCGGGAGCGCGCTTAGCAGCTGGGCCAGTGCACGCTCCATAGCGCGCCGCCAGATCGAAGCGTGAAACATTCGCGGCCGGCAGCTGGACCAGAGTGAGATCAATCGCTGTCCCGGTCGAATGCCGCGACTGCGTTGCGATGTAGCCGAGCGCGAACAGGTTGCGTTTGTGCAGCGTCGGATAAAAACGGCGCGTGGCCTCGTTGTCGTAACCATCTTGCGCCCAGGTTTCCATGGCGCGAACCGCGCGCGTCGGGCGATAACAGTCATAAACTTTCAGGCTGAGATTTTCGCGCGCAAGATCGGCCTGTACGGCCTTCAGTCCTTCGGCTGCCTCACGCCGCAGCACGCATTCGGCAGCGCCATAGCCGGGCAAGGGGTGGCCGGTGAAATTGTCAGCCGTCGCATAGCGCATGTCCTGGATGATGCTGGAATCGATGTCGCGAAGATAAACAAAACCGGGCGGCAGCATGTCGCGGGCGTGCACGGGAAGGGAGAAAAGGAGAAGTGGGAGCAGGAATTTAAGATGGCGGTTCATGGGTGGTAGGAATCCTTCACTGTCGTCCCCGGCGAGCGCGTCAGCACGAGGCCCGGGACCCACACTTCGCGGCCTTTCAATGGTCCGGGAGTATGGATCCCCGCCTTCGCGGGGACGACATCCGAATCCCGCACATACCACCCCCGCGTCGTGCCGTCTTGCTTTGCCGGAACCGGCAGGGCATTGAGCGGGTTGCTGGCCGTTGAGATTCTTCCAGCTTAACTCGAGTTCATTCAAGCTTCACTTCAGCTTCACCTGATGACCTCTGCAAAACCAAAGTCAAAATCGCACCCTGACCAGCCGCAGACGGAGGCAAAATCGCAATCCGTCAAGCTCGAGGCGCAGGCAAAATCCGAAGTCAAATCGGACGCCAAAGCGGAGGCTAAGGCAGTAACCAAGGCGGGAACCAAGCCGAAATCAGGCGCCAAATCGCAAGCCAAACCACCGCGTCCCGCGAAATCCGAAGCATTGTCCGAGCCGCGCGCACTGACGCATCCGGAAATCAGGGCCATCGTGCTTGGCATCATGCTGGCGATGTTCCTCGGCGCGCTCGACCAAACCATTGTCGCCACCGCGCTGCCGACCATTGGCCGGCACTTCGGCAATATCAGCGACCTGTCATGGGTGGTCACTGCCTATCTGCTCACCGGCACGGCGGTGACGCCGCTCTACGGCAAGCTCGCCGATATCCACGGGCGGCGTGTGACGATGCTCACGGCGGTCGGCATTTTCGTCGTCGGATCGGTGGCCTGCGCACTGGCGCCGAGTATGACCGCGCTGGTGCTGGCACGCGGCTTCCAGGGGCTTGGCGGCGGCGGGTTGATGGCCCTGGCGCAAACCATCATCGCCGACATTGTCTCTCCGCGCGAGCGCGGACGCTATCAGGGCTACATCGGCGCGGTCTTCGCCGTATCGTCAGTAGGCGGGCCGGTGCTCGGCGGTTTCCTCACCGAACATATCGACTGGTCGCTCATTTTTTGGATCAACCTACCGCTCGGCCTCATTGCGCTCGGCATGACATCGAGCGTGCTCCGCCGCGTGCCGTTTCATCCGCGCAAACACCGGCTCGATGTCATCGGCGCGCTCCTGATGATGGCGGCGTCGGTTGTGCTGTTGCTGGCGCTGTCGTGGGGCGGCAAACGATTCGAGTGGATCTCGCCGCAAATCGGTACGCTGCTTTTCGGCTCGGCGATCCTGTGGGGTCTGTTCGCATGGCGGCTGGTGTCGACGCCCGAGCCGTTTTTGCCGCTCGCGGTGCTGAGCAACCCGGTTGTGCGCTGCGCGGCGCTAGCCGGCGCCTGCAATATGGGCACGCTGGTGGGCATGACCATCATGGTGCCGCTCTACTTCGAAGTCGTGCTGCATCTCACCGCGAGCCAGTCGGGCTTGGCGCTGATCCCACTCATGGCCGCGACCGTCGTTTTCTCGACTATCACCGGGCGGCTGATGATGCACGTAATCCACTACAAGCGGATGTCGCTCGCTGGCCTTTCCATCTCCATCGTCTCCCTCGTGCCACTCGCGATCTGGCCGGGGTCCATGCCGACCGTGATGGTGCTGCTGCTGTTGCTGATCATCGGGGCCGGGCTCGGAACGGTGTTTCCTGTTTCCACCGTCTGCCTGCAGAACGCGGTTGCGCGCTCGCAAATGGGCATCGCCACCGGCGCCGCCAATTTCTTCCGCGCGCTGTTCTCCGCACTCGTTGTCGCAGTGCTGGGCGCCATCGTACTCGGTGGACTTGGCGGCGTGGCCGGCATGTCGGTGGAAATGCTCGCGCGAACGGCCTCAGCGCCCGAACTCGCCTATGCGTTCCGCTTTGTATTCCTCGCCTGCGCGCTCGTGCTCTCTTTCGGCATGGCTTTCCTGATTTCGATGGAGGAAAAGCCGCTCAAGGGCCCGCCGGTACCATCGCCGGCTGCGACGTCGCCCACCGCGCCGGCAACGCCGATTCCCGCTGAATAGCATTCTTCACCACGTGGTGACGTGGCGGCAAAAAAGCCCGACCAGCCAGATCGCTGCTGCCACGACGAAGGGCGCGACCGGTATCATCGGTTGGGCAATACTCGCCGTATACATGCTGTTGATCACCGCTAACACGATGATGAGCCCGGCAAGCATCAGGCTGGCTCGATAAATAATCTCCCCCCAGGACAGAGCTATGTCGTTGGTGCTTGACTGACGACGTCGCCACATTTGCTTAGCCTTTACGACTCACCTCTCAACCGCACAAAGTTGTGTCGCCAGAAAAGTTCCCGATCGCGACAAAAGGTCGCCTCGGTACTGCGGCCCGAGTTCCATACGGGTCCTCTTTGATGGAAAGCAGATGCCACTAACGCAAAACGTCGAGTGCGGTCGCTGCCAAAGCAACCGACCCCATGCCAGCGAATGCGATCACTGCTGAAGCCCGGCCGACAACTTCGCAGTAACGGCTGAGTGCAGATTTGTATCTCATAGGTCTGAGACTAGGTGCTCAAACACAAATCAAGCGTGACTTGGTTCACACTGTAAGGAATCGGCAGAAGCCCCGGCCTTGGAGCCGGGACTTGTTGTTGATCGGAACGGTAACCAAAAATGGTTAGTCGTGGGTCCAATCGCGACGCAGCTCTAGGCGTACATTCGGATCCGGATCACGACCGACATATTGTCCGTTTTCGTACACAGTATCCGGGTCTACAGGCGACATCGCTTCAGAGCGGACACCGCGCATGTGTGATCGCGTCGAGCGCGATGGTTCATACGCATACGAAGATGATCCACTGTTGAATCCGCCGTGCTCGAGCGCGGGAAAATCGATCACATTGCCTGTGCCATAGCCGG
>Ga0126371_10002829_pt1 | contig 15059 bp, 14 predicted proteins | sample PanSoiMetaPlot_4_FD_110145 | JGI IMG/M metagenome (GOLD analysis project Ga0126371, IMG submission 110145) | Tropical forest soil microbial communities from Panama - MetaG Plot_4 | ecosystem: Environmental > Terrestrial > Soil > Tropical forest > Bulk soil | place: Panama | collected 2016-02-17 | reverse complement strand
CGCCTCGTTTCACACGCATGGGACGCCGCCGGCCGGGTGAGCTTCAGGAGGCGATATGCCCCATGACGAGGAAGGTAGCCGTCGTCGAGTCGGTCAGCGCCGCGACCGTGCGCGCCCGGTGACCGAAGGCCGACCGCCGACGGTGCCCGGACCAGTCGTTGCGGTACTTGGACTCGGCGAGGCCGGGTCCATGATCGCGGCCGATCTGGTAGCCGCCGGTGCCGTTGTCCGCGGCTTCGATCCGGTTGTTCCGGCCGCCCACGTAGACGCCAGGATCGCCTGGTGCGACGGCGACGCGGACGCGTGCCGGGGAGCCGCGGTCGTGCTGTCGCTGACGAGCGCAGACGAAGCCGAGAACGCGCTCGCCGAGGCGCTATGCGGGATGGTCAGTCCAGCCATCTACGCCGATCTGAACACCGCCTCATCCGGGATGAAGGCCCGCCTCGCGGACCGGGCGGCGGCCGCCGGGATCGCGTTCGCCGACGTCGCGATCATGTCGCCGGTGCCGGCCGCCGGGATCCGCACGCCGATGCTGGCCTGCGGGCCGGCCGCCGCGCGGCTCGCGCGGATCCTCGGTGACCTCGGCGGCAGAGTCGACGTGCTGGCAGGTCCGCCGGGTACCGCTGCCGCGCGCAAGCTCGTGCGCAGCGTCTACTACAAGGGCATGGCGGCCGCGGTCATCGAGGCCCTTCGCGCCGCCAGGGCAGCCGGATGCGAGGAATGGCTGCGCGAGAACATCAGGCAGGAGCTGGCCAGCGCCTCGAGACTGACCGTTGACCGGCTCGAAGCCGGGAGCGTGCGGCATGCGCGCCGCCGGGCCGACGAGATGACGGCGGCAGCCAGCCTGCTCACCGATCTCGGGGTCGCGCCGCGCATCGCCGAGGCGAGCGCGCACTGGCTACGGCAGCTCGCATCAGAACAGGACGCGGCCTCAGACCAGACGCGCTAGGAGGTCGGGCGAGCGCGGACCGCCCCGTTAGCCGCCCCGGTCGCTTCGTCGGCGCCCGCGGCCAGACGGCATGCGATCGCGTCGGCGGCGGTCGCAGGGACGACGAGCTTCCTGCGGAACCGCATGATCAGCGCGCCGTGCTGGTTCTTGCCACGGGTCTCCACCTCGACGAGACCGCGCTCTGGGCGGCCGGAAACTGGCGACTTGGCGAGGACCTCGCTCTCCGCGTACAGCGTGTCGCCGTGCATGACGGGGGCGAGATGCTCGATCTTCTCGAAACCCTTGTGCGTGATCGCCATTCCCGCGACGTCGGCTTCTGACAGGCCGAGCAGCAGCGAGAATACGTAGCTGCCGATGACCAGCGGCTGCTTGTACCTGGTAGCGACCTTGGCATACTCCGCGTCGAGGTGCAGCGGATGCCTCGCCATCGTCAGCAGGCAGAACAGGTGGTGGTCGGATTCGGTGACCGTCTTGCCCGGCCAGTGCCGATAGACGACGCCAATCTCGAACTCGTCGAATGCCCTACCGAATGCCATGGATGACGCCGCCTTCTCGCCCCGCCGATGCCAGCGCATCGCTGCGGTCGGTTACCCATCTGCCGAGCGCGAGTTCCATGGTGATCCCTGGGCCGAATCCAGCGATGATTCCGGTCGCGGAATCCGCCGGCGATCTCTCCGCTACCCGGCGCAGCACGTCGAACACGGCAGCCGACGCGATGTTGCCGTGGTTGCTCAGCGTCTCCCAGCTGTCGCCGAGTGCCTCAGGCGCCACCCCGCCGTGCGAGCGCAGAGCGTCCAGAACCCGAGGCCCACCTGTATGCACGACGTGGAAATCCAGGTTCGCCAGCTCGTGCCCCTGGCTGCGGACGAACTGGATCAGCTCGGGCATGACTTGCTGCATAGTGCCGGGAACGCCCTTGTTCAGCCTGAAGTGGAAGCCCGTCTCCTTGACCTCGTAGGCAATCCAGTCGGCGGTGCCTGGCATGACGTGTGAAGTCTGGGCCTCCAGCCGGACGCCCGTGCCCATGCCGTCGCCCCTGACCACCGCAGCTGCTACTGCGTCGCCGAACAAGCCGTTCGACAGCAGACTGCCCACGTCAAGGTCGTCAGGCTGGTAGCACAGCGAACAGAACTCGCACGCGACGATCAGCGCGTGCGAACCAGGCCTTGCGATGCAGAAGTCCGAAGCGCGATTGATCGCCCCAGTCCCCGCGGCGCAGCCGAGCTGGGCGATCGGCAGTTGCGTCGTGTCCGTGCGGAACCCCAGCTCGTTGATCATCCAGGCGGTCAGCGAGGGCATCATGAAGCCGGTGCAGGAAACCAGCACGATGGCGCCGATGTCATCGGCCTTCAGGCCCGCGTTGTCGAGCGCGCTCTGGACCACTGCGGGAATGCGCGCCTTGGCCTGCTCTTCGAACACCTGATTGCGGTGCGCGAAGCCGGTGTGCTGAAGGGTTTCCTCGATCGGCCTGATGAGGTGGCGCTTCGCTACGCCAGTGTTCTCGATCAGCCGCAGCACGAGTCGCACCTTCGGATGGTCGGCGTGCAACCGCGCGGCAAGGGCCAGGGTTTCGGCCTGGGTGATGATGTTTTCGGGCACGGCGACTGCGGGCTTGCAGAGCACGGGCCTGCGGGCTGCCAGTTCGGCGTCCAGCAGGGAGGCGTCGAGGATCGGCCACAGCTCGTCCATGTCCAAGCTGTAGGGCGGCGCCTCGCTCCCAGGTTCTTCGCCTGGCATCTCGCTTCGGCTCGCTGCTGGCATGCTGCTCCTTCGGCGTAATGCAACATCACGTGCGAGAAAATCGCCGCGGCCCTCAGGCCCGGGCAGCACGCGGGGCAGGAAGCATGGCGCGAATTACGGGCTCATCTAAGCCGTAGCCCACCAGCTCTCACTTGCGAGCCCGCATGCAGGTGAAGCTGGGTGACGTCGGCGCAAAAATTGATGCTACCCGGAGTTCGCAGAACATGAACGAAACACCTGGTACCTGATCGGCCTCATCTGTATCAAGCTTCTGCATCCGGTCTTTCAGCCAGTTTCCGCGCGAAGTCACCCGGCCGCCATCACGCGGCCCGCCCGAACAACCCTGCCGCCTCGCGGGACCGTCCCCTAGCACATCGCTGCCACAACGACGGGCAGCCGACGGCGCCGCGACCACCATCGCTGTGACGTCGGTGGTCGCGGGTACCCTCTCTGCCACATCGAGGGCGTGACGGCCGCGCCGTTTCAGCCGTCGATGTGACATCGATGGTCATCGAGTCCGGTGAGCGAGCCCGGCTGGGGGCGTATTACGGGAGCGAGACGTAGCCGTGGCGCGCTTTCCACAGGAAGTACTTCTCGAACGCCAGCTTCATCGTGTGCGCTTGCGGTCCAGGGATGAGAACACCGTGCTTGCGCGGCGGGAGCATCTTGTCGGCCAGGATGATCACGCCGTTGTTGCCAGCGTCCATCACGCAGATCGCCGGCATGTCGCCGAACGCCTCGCGAGCCGCTGGCACCTCGCCGCGGATCTGGGCCGCGATATTGCGCGCCGCGACGTGGGCCATCCGCTCTGTCGGAAAACCAGTCTTCGGTACACCGAGCGGCGTCGGCGTCTGCCACGGCACGTCGACCGCTGCTGCGATGCCCACGGCGTAGACGTCGTCGTGCGTTGCGCTCTGGTACGTATCGCGGACTTTCACGTACCCCTTCTCGTCAGCAAGCCCTTGGGCCGTTCGAACGACTTCCTGGCCGATGAACGGCGGCACGATCATCGCGTATGAGAAGCCGATCTCTTTCCCGTCCGCCAGCACCAGGCTGTTCTCATCCACCCGGTCCATGCCGGTGTTCAGCACGGCCGTGATGTGTTCTTTCTTCAGGAACATCGAGAGCAGGCTCTCCCCGTGCGGCGGGCCTCCGATTCCGAAGTGTCCAAGGAACGGCTCGGCGGACACGTACGTGAGCCGCACCTTGCTCTTCAGACCGGCCTTGCGCAGCCGGTACGAGACGTTGAACAGGTATTCGTAGGCGGCTCCGAAGCATCCTGCGCCCTGCGTCGCGCCGATCACGATGTCTCCCGGGTTCTCCAGGAACCGCTGCCAGCCCTCGCCCGCCCGGATCGCGTCGTCCAGGGTCGTGATCGTGTACGCGTTGCCGCCGGGACCGAGCCCCGGTATCACGTCGAAGTTATTGCGGTACCCCGTCGCGATGACGAGGTAGTCGTAGTCGTAGGTCCCGCTGGTCGCGGTGACCTTCCGCGCGTCAGGATCGATCGCGGTCGCCTCGGCGTGCACAAAGTCGATCCCGTGCGCCTCGAACGTGGGGGCGAGCGGGAACGTGATGTCGCCTGGCCTGCGCTTGCCGAAAGGAAGCCAGATCAGCGACGGGTTGAACAAGAACACGTCCGACGCTGACACCACCTTGACGTCAACGTCCCCATGCAACTCGTGGCTCACCGCGAGCGCCGCGGTCAGCCCGCCGAAGTTGCCGCCAAGCACGAGTACCTTGCTGCGGCCCATGATGGCCACCTCCCTGCGCCTCACCTGGGCGTTCATACAGCTTCAGGATACCCATAGGGGTATTTAGTGAGGTGAGTCGAAAGTCCCCGATCGAAGCGGCCTTGGTCCGCTTTCCCGTCACTCGCGCAGCATGCTGTCGTAGACGGCAAGCAATGCAGCCTTCTGCGCCTCGGTCAGCCGCTTGTCGGTCCGGATGAGCGCCGTGACCTGCTCGGTCGTCTTCGAGCCGTCGTCATCTGGCTCGTCATGCCCGCTGAGCAGGCCAGCCTGCACGAGCAGGGTCTCGGCGGATACGTTGAGCGCCTCGGCGAGGAGCTTCAGCACCCGGACCGACGGCTGGTGCAGGCCGCGCTCGACCTGGCTCAGGTACGGATGGGACAGGCTGGTCATCTCCGCGAGCTGACGCAGCGACAACCGCGCGAGCTCCCGCTGGCTGCGGATGAATGCCCCGAGTGCCTCAGCCTGCGCTTCCCATGGATCGGTCATATCCGCCTCCGCCAGGATCGCGCGGCGCGGCGAGCCGCGGCGCGCAGCACCGCGTGTGCGGCGGACCATCCGAGCACGGCCGCCGCACACGTGAGATTACTTGGCAGCGGAGCCGGCCTTGCTCTTGTCCGCCTGAGTGCCGTCATCCTTGGCGCTCAAGACTGGCGCGGCGGCTTGCAGGACGTCTTCGGCGAACTTCCGCTGCGCGGCTAGCAGCTGCTCAGCGAAATCGTAGGCATTCGCGACCAGCTCGCCTGGCTTCGGCAGCTTGTCGGCGAACGGCGGCTGTGGAATCGGCAGCGACGGCGTGATCGACTGCACCGCGTCGGCCCACGTCCTGATTGCGTCGGTGACGGCTTCCTGACTCTTGCGGATCGTGTCCAGGATCTGTTCCTGCAGCTCCTGGCCGATGGCACGGGGATCGTTCATTGCTTTCTCCTCTACCTACGCCGGTCCAATGATGTGGTAACTATACCATACAAGATGGCGTGTTTGCCAACCGCATGGTCGCTGCCCATTCCGGCTTCCTGGCGTCATCCGGGCCAACGGCGAGGCGTGAGCGGTCCGTTCCAATGATCACGGATGACTTTCTGCAGGCGCGGCCAAAAATCATCCGTGATCTCATGAAGCCCCAGTAGAGGAGGTCCGAATTGAGTCATTTACGTGGCTGGGACGGGTCCGGTCGCCGGCTAGCCGCGGACGTAGGTGCCTGGGGCGTCGCCAAGGGGCGGGAACCTGTCGCTGCCCATGGTCGGCGGCGCGACGAGGCGGCCGGCGCGGGCGTCTGACCATGCCGCCCAGTCCTCCCACCACGAGCCTGGCTGCCTGGCCGCTGCCGCCCGCCACTGGTCTGCCTGTTCGGGATAATGCTCGCTTGTCTGGTACCAGGCCTTCGCGCTGGGCGGGTTGACGATCCCCGCGATGTGGCCGCCGCTGGACAACACGTACCTGACGCTGCCGCCGAGAAGTCCGGTGGCCAGGTACGACGACTTCCACGGGACGATGTGGTCGTTCACCGCGCCGACCAGGTACGTGTCGCTCTTAATGTCGGCAAGGCACAGCGGCTGCCCTGCGAGGACGAGCTCGCCTCTGGCGAGCTTGTTCTGCTCGTAGAGCGAGTGCAGGTAGAACGAGTGCATGGCCGCGGGCAGCCGGGTGCTGTCCGCGTTCCACGCCAGGATGTCGAAGGCAGGCGGGCTCTGTCCCATCAGCCAGTTGGCGACGACGTAGTTGAAGATCAGGTCGTTGGCGCGGAGGATGTCGAAGGTCGCCGCCATGCTTGACCCGGACATGACCCCACTGCGCGCCATCGTCTTCTCGAGCCTGGCGATCGTCCTGCTGTCCGCGAAGGCACCGAGCACGCCAGGATCGCTGTAGTCGAGCAACGTGTTCAGCAGCGTGAGCGACCCGACTCGGGCATCGCCCGTCGCGCTCAGGTACGCGGCCAGCATCGATGTGAGCGCGCCGCCCAGGCACAGCCCGACGATGTCGATCTTCGGAGCGCCGGTGATGTCGGCGATCACGTCGAGGGCGGTGCGCGGACCATGGACGAGATAGTCATCCAGCGTCACCTGGCTCATCGACGCGTCGGGATTGCGGTACGAGATCGCGAACACGGTGCGCCTGTGCCTGACGGCCCACTCAAGGAAGCTGCGCCCAGGCGCCAGGTCCATCACGTAGTACTTGTTGATCCACGGCGGGCTCGCGAGCAGCGGCACGGACCGAACGCGCTTGCGTTGCGGTGCGTACTGAATCAGCTCAATCAAGTCGTTGCGATGCACCACTTGGCCAGGCGTCGCGGCCAGGTTGCGGCCTAGCTCGAACGGCGTCGTATCCACCTGGCGCGGGCGTCCGCCGTTGTGGCGGAGATCGTCGAGGAAATTCCGCGCCCCGCGTAGGACGCTCGCGCCGCCGGTCTCGAACGCACGTTTTAGCGCCGCGGGATTCGTTGGCAGGAAATTCGTCGGGGCCAGGGCGTCGAGAGCGAAGTGGACGGCCAGTTGGGCCTTCTGGTCTGCGAGCGGATCGCCCGCGCCTGCGGCTAGCAGGTCATCTGCGAGCCGCCTGACGGCCAGATATGCCTGGAGCAGCGCGAAGTAAGGCGGGCTGCCTGCCCAGGCGGGATCGGTGAAGCGCCGGTCGCCCGGATCGACGGGCACGGCTGGCTCGGTGTCCGACCCGAGCCATCTGCCTATCGCTCTCGGCCAGGCCTCGGCGAATGCCGTACCGAAGCGAAGCCATGCGCTGGCGACCTGGCCAGGGCGTGCCGCGCCTCGGGCGAGCACGGCGAGCGTGGAGATTCCGAAGTCGGCCGGGTCAACCCCTGCGAACAAGCCGCCTTCCGGGCCGAGAACCTCGCTCGCGTCGGTCCCGGCCTGCCATGCTTCCCTGGCCTCCAGCGCTGATCACCGCCCTTCGAGAATGCCGGCGAGCCCATCGCCGACGCCGTCTCTGATACGCACCCTCCACCCGGGATCCCCGGCAGCAGGGTTCCGCTCACATGTCCAGGCCGCCGTTGACCGCCCAGATCTGCCCGGTGATATACGCGGACTGGTCAGCCGCAAGGAAGCCCACCACCCTGGCGATCTCCTCTGGCTTGCCGAGCCGCCCGACCGGGATCTGGCCGCGGATCCGGTCAAGCACCTTGTCAGGGATGGTGCCCAGCATGTCGGTTGCTATGAAGCCGGGAGTGACGGCGTTCACGGTCAGGCCGATTCCGTCCCCAACCGGTCGCTCAGCCCGGCTGAGCTGGAACACCGCTTCTTTGGCCAGCGACTTCGTCAGCCCGAACAGGCCCGATTTGGAGGCCGCGTAGTTAACCTGGCCGATGTTGCCAGTCTCACCGATCACAGACGACACATTGATGATCCTGCCTGTGCCGCGCTCGATCATGTGCTCGACGGCGGCCTGTGCCATGAAGAACGCGCCCGACAAGTTGACCGCGATCACCTTCTGCCAATCGTCGTCTGTCATCTTCGCGACGGTCCTGTCGATCGTGATGCCGGCGTTGTTTACCAGAATGTCGAGCCTGCCGTGCCGGTCGATAACCTCCGCGAGTACCCGGCGGCAGTCGGCGGCCGCGCCGATGTTTCCTTCGTGAATGCTGATGCGACGGCCGGGAAAGTCAGCGCTCATGCTCGTCAGGAACTTCTCCGCGCTCTCATGACCGCGCCAGTACCCGGCGGCGACGTCGGCGCCCTGAGCAGCGAGATGACGGCAGATGGCCGAACCGATACCGCGGGTTCCGCCCGTCACGAAAGCCACCCGGCCGCTCACGGTGCCAAGCCCGGACGAAGACCCGGGGTTCTCCAGCAAGAGTTCGCTCGTCATCCCAGCTTCTCCGTCGAGTGTGTTGCGCGAGAGGGGCGTTTCGGTCAATGGCCCGGCGAGAGGCCGCGACCGTTTCAAGCTACGCCCGGAGGCCCGCGAGAAGAACAGGCCAGACGACTCTGTTGCACAGGACCAACGGCCAGCCGACCTATCCTGGCCTTGTGCGCCTGGTGTCGCTGCTGCCATCTGCTACCGAGATCGTCTACGCGCTCGGTCTCGGCGACGATCTCGTAGGCGTCACCTTCGAGTGCGACGAACCGCCAGAGGCACGCACGGAGAAGACGGTAGTCGTCGGTGGCCGGGATACCCGCGGTCTCAGCCCTAGCGAGATCGATCATTACGTCCGCGACCAGCTCGCAGCTGGCAGTGACCTGTACACATTGCACGCTGGGGCTCTGGCTGCGCTCCAGCCTGACCTGATCTTGACCCAGGATCTATGCCGGGTTTGCGCCCTGCCATCCGGCCACGTCGACGACGCGCTTGAGCATCTCGGCTGCCGTGCCGACGTCCTGTCGCTTGACCCGCATACCCTCGAGGAGGTCCTGAGTTCCATCCTGATCGTCGGTGAGCGCACCGGCGTCCCCGCCAGGGCCGCGAGCCTGGTCGCCAGCCTCCGCGCGCGCCTTGACCGGGTGGCGGACGCGGTGGCTGGACTGCCACGGCCGCGGGTAGCGGTGATCGAGTGGACGGACCCGCCGTTCTGCGCGGGCCACTGGATACCCGACATCGTGGACATCGCTGGCGGTGAGCCAGTCGCGGCGCGCCCTGGCCTGCCTTCAGTGCCGATGACTTGGGCGGACATCTCCGCCGCCGGGCCAGACCTGCTCATTGTGGCGCCGTGCGGCTACGACCTGGCGGGCGCCGCGGCACACGCGCAGGCAGTGGCGGAGGCCATGCCCGGGCTCCCGGTCTGGGCGATCGACGCGGACGGCATCGTTGTGCGACCTGGACCGCGTCTTGTAGACGGGGTTGAGGCGATCGCCTCAATCCTGCATCCCGAGGCCGCGCCGGTCGTGCCCGCCGGCCGCGTCATTTCCGTCTTCCCAGGCAGCCACCACGGCTCCGCCGGCCTCCGGCCACTCGATCCGTGAGCCGACGCCAGCCGGGGATACCGCTGACGGAACTCGCCGACATCGGGCCGTTCTTCGCTCTGACCACCGGGCCGACCGACTCTTGTTCTGGCTGGCGGCGAGCGAGTGCCCTGATCGCGGACGCCGAGGAACTGTGCCGTGCCCTCGACGGCGTTGCCGCCAGGCTGGGCACCGGCAAGCGATGGATCGCCGCCTCCCTCTTCTACCAAGCCTGGGCCGCTCAGCTGACGTCGGTTTTCGCCGGATCGGCCGCGCTGTGCGGTGCCGTCCCCGACCTGCACGCCGACCGGCTCTTCTACCGGCCGCGCTGGCCAGGCCCCTTCGAACTGGCTGCCACGCCCCTTGAAGTGGTGAGCGTCGAAGCCGGATGGCGGCATCTGCACGATGACCACCTCGTGCTGCTGGCCGAGGCGATCCGCCGCTACGTGCGGATTGGCCGCTACCTGCTCCTGGGCAATGAGGCCTCCGCTCTGGCTGGCTCGCTCACAGTACTGGCCAGTGCGCGAGGCGTGCCTTTGCAGGCGCTGCTCGGCCACGAGTGGGCGAGGCCCGCCGAACTCGCCCCGTCTGGCCGCTGGATGTCTGTGTCAGACGGCCCGCGCTTCGCGCGGGCCACGTGCTGCGGATACGAGCTGCTCGACCCGGGCGGCCGCTGTGGCGATTGCTCGCTGAACTGGCTTCGGCTGTGACCGCCCCGTGCTTCGCGCTCGCCTAGGCGGCGTGCGCGTGCTGCTCGTGCTCGTCGGGCCCGCCGCCCATCATCTTGAGCATGGCTGCCCCGCCCGAGCGGAAGAACCGCACGAGCAGCGCCGCGGCGAGCAGCAGGAAGATGATGTTGAGCACCGTCGTGTAGTTCCAGTGCACACCGATGTCGCCGACCTTCGCAGTCCGCTCGGCCGGTATCAGGCCCAGTCCGCCGAACAGGAACTCAATGATGTAGCCGGCCGCGACCATGGTCGCGTAGAAGATGCCGAGCAACGTCAGCATCATCGCCGTTCCGTAGTACTTCCGGTAAATCACCAGGATCGGGATGATGATCAAGTCGGCAAAGATGAAGGCCACGACGCCGCCGAAGCTGATCCCGCCGTTCCACAGCACCGCGGCCAGCGGCACGTTGCCGATCGAGCACACGAAGCTGAGCAGCGAGATGACCGGGCCGATGACTGGTCCCCACAGCCTGGCAGCGAGCGGGTGGCCGGTCAAGAACAAATGGCGCCAGAAGGAGTCGGGTACCCATGCCGCAATGGCACCCGCAATCAGCAGGCCACCCGCGACGTCACGGATGACGGCGGCCCACTCCGAGACGAAGATATGGCTGACCGAGGTGTATCCGCCGCGGCTCAGCAGTCGCCGCCGGAAGCTGCCTTCCGCATGGATGCTCATGTCCATCGCGGCGTGGCCCTCCATCGAACCGGCGAGGCCGCGGTTCGCCTGCCGGCGGGCCGCGTCGATCATCCGGGCGCGCACGAATAGCCGGAACGCGAGTGCCATCAGCACGATCATGATGGGGCCGCCGATGAACTCCGCCAACGTGAACTGCCAGGCGATCAGGAGCGCCAAGATGATGCCGAGCTCGATCACCAGGTTGGTGCTCGCGATCTCGAATGCCATTGCCGCAGTGAAGCTCGCGCCCCGCCTGAACAGCGATCGCGCGAGCGCGACGGCCGCGTAGGAGCATGACGAGGAAGCGGCACCCAGACCCGTTGCGCGCAGCAGCGTCTTGGGTCGGTCGTCGCCGAGCAGCCTGACGATGGTTTCACGCTTGACGACGGCCTGGACGATCGCGGACAAGGTGAACCCGAGTATCAGCGACCAGGTGATCTGCCAGGTCATGGAGCCGGCCAGGGTCAGCGCATGACCCACAGCGTCGAGTACGCGCATCACCGGAGCCTATAGGCGTGTCCAGTCAGACCGGATAGAGGGCTGCAGCAGATGCGGCGATCGCCGAGGCCGCTAGCTGTTCGGCAGACGGTATGGTCCTGGCCTTGCCGCTGCGTCAGGTTCCAGAGAGAGCCGAAGGGACGTCCAGGCCTTCTCGCTATCGCGGCTCCACTTGTGCGCGGCTCGCAGGTCCCCGGTATACGAGGCGATGTCGTAGAGCGTCCACGCCAGCCGGTAGAAGCTGATCGCGTCGGCGTCGGGCGTCACGCCCGTCAGCTGGCTATATCTGACCAGCGCGCCTGGCGCTCCGTCGTCCAGCATCCACAGGTCGCGCTCCGGCGGCGCCAGCGCGACTGTGTCCCAGTCGATCAGCGCCAACCCGTTGTCTGTACGGATGAAGTTGCCTGGGTGCGGCTCGCCATGCGTGACCGTGGTGGCCAAGCCGCCGTTCGCCGCCAGCCTCGCAGCGAGGTTGTCAAAGGTATCCAGCCAGCCGGAAACCAGGTCGGCTTTCGCGGCCAACTCGCCGCGGGCACGTTCGGCAAATGGGCCGCCGGACCACGGCCGGTCAAGCTCGCCAAGCGCTGTCTCGAGTTCTGCACGCCCGTACAGCTCAAGGTTGCGGTGCGGCGCCCGCGACGCGACGGCCGGCGTCGCCTGGTGAAGCCCGGCGAGCACCTCGGCGAGCGCGTCCGCGTCATGGGCCGTGACCGCATCGCCCCACCGGCCAGCCTGACCGTCCACGAAAGGGAATACGGCCAGGCTGTAGCGCGCCGTCAGACGGCGGCCGACTTCGCCGCCGAGCGCGGGCATCGGAGCCACGACGAACGGCAACCCCGCGTTCTCGCGCAGGGCAAGCGCGGTCTCGAAGGCCCCGCGCAAGCCGGAGAACACCTGATCGGGATCCGCTCCCAGCCACGGCTTATCCTGCAGGTCGTCCACGGTCAGGAAGTACCTGGCGCCGGCCGGAGCCGTGCCCAGCCAGTGATAGCTGCCTGCTCCGATCGCGATGTAGCGCAGCGTGACCTGCAACCCCCACCGTCTAGCCGCGGCCTCCGCCACTACCGCCTCGTCCAAGCCGACCGGAGGTGTCAGCACCTGCTTATCCCGTCGCTCGCGTTCTGGGCGTCGTCTCGCCGCTAGGACATGGTGCATCGTCGGGTGGCCAGGCGCGACCGAATAATGACCCGTGCGATGGCGACAGATCATGCGTCATTCAGCTGCCAGCTCACAGACAGCATCGACAGTGAGTTCGCTGAGCCCTGTTAGCACCAGCTCCGCGGCCTCGAGCGCGGCTGGGTCAGGCGGGTATCTGGGATGCGGCACTGCGATCACCTGCAGGCCCGCGGCCGCGGCCGAGCGGAGTCCGTTCGCCGAGTCCTCGACCGCCGCGCATCGCTCCGGCAGGAAGCCGAGCCTGTCCGCCGCGGCCTGGTAGACGTCGGGAGCCGGCTTGCCGCGGCCGACCTGCTCGGTCGACAAGGTCGTGGCGAACATGCCCTCCAGCCCCGCGCCCTCAAGCGCCGCATCGATTAGCTCGGGCGGCGATGAGCTTGCCAGGCCGAGCGGCCAGCACTCCGCCATCCGGCGCACAGCCTCGGCAGCACCTGGCATAAGCGGCACCTCTTCGCGGTAATCGGCGCTCATGCGCTCGATAACCATGGCGGCGATCGCGTCTGGTGCCAAGCCGACACCGAGATCCTCGCTCAGGTAACTCGCCCACTCGGGAGTGCTCATGCCCATGAGCCGCTTCTGGGTGTCAGCGAGCCACCTCCCGCCATTCTCAGCAACCACCTGCCTGCGAATTCGCTCCCATGCTGGCTCGGAGTCCACTATCACGCCGTCTAGGTCGAAGATCACCGCCAAGACGAAGCATCCGCTGGCATCGCCGCGGTCACCACCGCGGTCAGCCGATCGCATGATCGCTTCGCACCTCCTCACGGCTGTCCTCGTACCCCGCGGCGAGCGCGCACTGTCGCTTCCCGGTCAATTTGTGCCCGGCCAGTCGACCTTGATTCGCGCCGCGAGGCAGCTATTCGGGCTATCTTGACCCGAAACGTGCTTGCGTGCAGCGCGGAGGTCATTATGCCAATACGCGACCAATCGCCCAGCGTTAACGCCGTCGGCGGACGAGGCGTGCTGAGAACATCGGCACTCCACCGGCTGGCGCTGATCGCCGTCACCGCAGGGGTGGTCGCACCGCTGGTGATTGGAGTGCAAGTAGCCGCGCCAGCTTGGTCGCAAACCGCTCACGCGAAAACGGCGCAGCCGGACACCGTGACGCAGTGGAACCTGACGATGATCGCCGGGCTGGAGGCAGCCGGGGTCGGCCCGCCCCCCGCGGCGCGCGTCGGCGCGATCGTCCAGGCGTCTGTATTCGACGCTCTGAACGGGATCGAGCGGCGCTTCACGCCCTACCATGTCGCTCCCGCCGCTCCGCACGGCGCGTCGCGCGCGGCGGCAGCCGCAGGCGCGGCCTACACCGCACTGGTCGCTCTGCTCCCCGGGCAGAAGCCGCTGTTCGACGCGCAGTTGTCCGCCACGCTCGCCCAGATCTCCGACGACCCGTCCCATCCCGGGCAGTCCGTCCGGCGCGGCCTGGCCTGGGGCGAGACGGTGGCGAACGACATACTCGCGTGGCGCGCGACCGATGGCTACTCCACCGTTCTGCCACCGTATGTGGGCGGCACCGATCCCGGCGAGTGGCGGCCAACGCCGCCGCTATTCCTCCCGGCGCAGTTCCGCCAGTTCGCTTCGATGACGCCGTTCGCTCTGCTCACTCCTGGCCAGTTCCTGCCATCTGGTCCGCCACCGCTGGCGAGCGCCCGCTATGCCGCCGACCTCGCGGAGGTGCAGGCCTATGGCAGCGTGACAAGCAGCGTGCGTACGGCCGAGCAGACCCAGACCGCGATCTTCTGGCAAGATGACACATCCGCTGCGATGTGGAATCGCGTCGCCGACCAGCTAGCCCTCGAGCACGACACGACTCTCACCCAGAACGCCCGCTTGCTCGCGCAACTGAACATCGCGGTGGCCGATGCGGCGATCGCGATCTGGAATGCCAAGAACACGTACAACTCCTGGCGGCCGGTAACGGCGATCCGCGCGAGTGCCGATCCCAGCTGGACCCCGCTGCTGAGTACGCCGCCGTTCCAGGAGTACCCGTCGGGTCACTCTGGCATGAGCGGCGCGGCCGCGGCCGTGCTCGCCGCGTTCTACGGGAACGACACATCGTTCACCGTCACGTCAGCCGGACTGCCTGGCGTCCAGCGCGACTTCACCTCCTTCTCCGCAGCCGTGCAGCAGGTGGAAGACGCGCGAATCTACGCTGGCTTCCACTTCCGCTTTTCCTGCGTCGACGGCTCTGCACTTGGTGCTCAGGTGGGCACCTACGTCCTTCAGACGATCATGCAGCCACTGAAATGAGCTGCCGGTTCCCGCGGCTTCTCGTGGCCCACAGGTCCCGCGCGCGGAGCCGACGCCCGGCTGACCACTGCTTGACCCGCGCTGATCATGATTGCTACGATTAGTTACTGGAATCTGATGCATGAGATATCAGATCTCACCCCCCGAAAGGCCGGATGAGTTGGCGGTTGAGCCGTCCAGTAGCGGAGTCGGTTTCGGGGGCACTGCTACGGATTCCGCCGTTGCCATCCACCTCGCAGATGTCAGCAAGTCTTTCGGCGACGTCACCGCCATCCAAGGGATAGACCTGACCGTTGCGCGCCATTCGAGGATCGGCATCGTCGGCCCGAGCGGCGGAGGGAAGACGACGCTGCTGCAGATCGTCGCCGGCCTGCTTGAGCCGGACGGCGGCCAGGTCAGCGT